>Ga0335069_10011414_pt1 | contig 12531 bp, 10 predicted proteins | sample Lox_Sample_11_FD_206714 | JGI IMG/M metagenome (GOLD analysis project Ga0335069, IMG submission 206714) | Soil microbial communities from Loxahatchee National Wildlife Refuge, Florida, United States - Lox_Sample_1.1 | ecosystem: Environmental > Terrestrial > Soil > Wetlands | place: USA...
GATCGTAGATCTCGGCATCGGTTTGAACTGGCGAGATCTTAAGTGAGTCAACAGCTGCAGCTTCCTGGAACGCACCTTGGACAGCGACTCGGACGCGACTAACTGCTAAAGATCGTCGTCTGATCAGAGTCCCTTTTGGGCAATATCCACAGGTAAAACACGCTGACTGCGAGGAGCATGATCGGGATAGGAAGAACCTGCACGACGATTAGGAACTCAACCCCCAGCCACGTGTGCTGCAGGTGCAGGCTCCTGAGGATTGCCAGTAGGATTGCCCATGGAATCTCTGCGGTGATTACAATACAGCCTCCTGTGACCGCCAACGCTGTCCGGGCCAGAGGGCCACGCTCCACCCACAGGATCGCGCACGCGGGAATTGCCAGCAGCAGCAACTTAGCATCATCTTGCCGGTGATAAGTTGGCAGCATGGTAAGGGCGGAGACAGCCGCAAGCGCGATCCACACGGTCCGGCTGCTGGGATGAGACTGGAAGACTTTGATGAGCCAGATGACAAAAAGGACGCCGCAAATCAAATAGGAGACCGGGTTATAAAAACTCGGATCGTCTCTGAACATGCTCACTGCAGTCTGCAGATTGATCTGCATAGCAAGGGCATGCGCAGCGGATGAAGAAGGCCCAGGGTCTGTAATGCCTCCATGGACTGCGAGACTTGTCAGGTTCGAACGCAGCTCATCGAGCCAATGGGGCGCTATTCTCGTGGCCCACACGAGGCTAGGAAGGCCAATCGCTGTGGCAGTTGCCAAAGTCTGCAATGCCCGTTTGCGATAGAGTCCTCCGGCAAGAATCAGATAGAGCCAAACGAAGCCCGAGTCGTGCGGCTTCATGATCAGACTTATCGCCAGGCAAACAACCCCGATCGCCTCGTGTTTCCTGCTCATGAAACACCAGATGGCCACGACACATAGGCCCACGGCAATTCCAACAACATTACCAGTGACCAGAACAAGCTCGCTGTTGCCAATCATGAATCCGATGAGCGATCCGACCAAAACAGGCGCAAAAGATTGTGCCAGATTCCAAGTCAAAAAAGCGGCGAGAACGAGGCACGCCGCGTTGACGGCCATCCAAAGCTGATGGCATGCGACAAATGGCAAAAAGGCCAGCGGAGCAGTTAGCACGAAGACAACAGGCGGATAGATGTACTTGGTGATGACTTGGAGCCTGTTGGGTGTGTCCGCCGGATTTATTCCCTCCTGAGCGTGGTAGGCGCGCAGAATCTCGGCGGGGTTATACGGATCGCGTTTCTCGAGAAGGCATCGCGCCGTGTAGTAGTGAATTCGGAAATCGGTCATGGATGCCGAAGAAGTGACTTCCAGTGCCCAACCTAGAAGAACAAAGAGCACGCATCCCAGAATTACGAGATAGAATCCATCCCTCTGCGACTTTGCCATGGTCGCTGTTTTCGAATGGACGACCTGATCTGCTTCAGATACCGAAGCCGACTTCACTACTCGATTCGTGAATCCAATTCGCATTGGGTTTCATCCTTGCGGTGCCGCACCACTGCCTGCGAGAATCCCTTTCCCCTGTTCTTCTGCATGCTCGTGCTCGCTCGTGAGGGTGTATCCTCCCAAGTAAATCACCAGCCTCGAGTAGGGCACTGCAACGATCAAATCGAACAAATAGTGCTCTCCCAAGCCCATCGTTGAAGAAATCGTCAAAAGCACAAAGATCGAGCCAAGTACTCTTCCAAGCTGCCATCTTTTCGAGAAGACAAGGACGAGGATAGCGAGCGTCATATGAACAGAGGGCACGCCGTTGGGGATTGATTGCAAATGCACTACGTGGGGCACAAAATTTGCAGGAATAGACTCAGGAAACGTTCGAAAGGCATATTGAGGCCCGGCGACCGGAAAGACAACAAAGAGTGGATAGGCGAGCAAGCACGCGAGAAAGACTGTGCGCACGCAGCGCACACCATCCTCGAACTTCAGCAGAAAGAAGTTGACTGCGCCTACAATGAGGCACGCCGATGGGGCGAGCACATAGGCGACATACGACAGATCATGGAACCAAGCATAGCGTCTGAACAGCCTGCCCATGGCGAAAGCAGGCGATCCGAACACACGATCGAAGCAAAACACATACTCGTCATATCGAATCGAAGTCGCGTGCGTGGCAATCGTCAGAGCCACATCGTCGACAAAGAGAACAAGCATCAAAAAAAGCGCCGAAAGGAAAAGGCCTTGCATCTTTCTGTCCCGTGGGCGCCTGACCATCATGATCGCCGAGATTAGGAGAACGATCCCAATGGTGACCAAATTAAGGAATGGAACAGGCGGCATTTCGACACTCTCCTTCGAATTCCAATCGATTCCACCGCCGACCACATGAGACTGTCGCGAAACTTCCATCTTTAGCGTACTGTTCCTTCAGGAACCGTGCGCGACTTTCACTGTTTCTTCTTCAGGTTCGGCCGCAGGTCACCCTGGTCATCCTGGCAGGTGACCCCGACAAGTTCCTCAGGCCCCAAGTTCCGCGCGGATTGCATCGGCGATTGAACGGGCATGGCGATTCATCGCTTCTTCGCTTTCGGCCTCGATCATCACTCGTGCCAGGGGCTCGGTTCCGCTGTAGCGGATGACGACTCGGCCCGAATCCTTAAGCTCCTCGTCGGCAGCTCGAATGCGCTCAGCAACCACCGGAATCGATTCAAGAGGCCTTTTCTCCCGGACCTTCACATTGACAATCACCTGCGGGAAGACCTTGAGGTCGGCAATCAACTCATCGAGGCTCTTCCCCGTCCGAGCCACAAGGTCAAGAACAACCAGCGCCGTCAACAGGCCATCTCCTGTCGTAGCCAGATGCGGAAACAGAACGTGGCCTGACTGCTCACCACCGAGTGCCGCATTGTTTTTCTGCATCACTTCGAGCACGTATCGGTCGCCCACGGGAGCGCGCAGCATACGGATACCCGACCGCCTCAGCGCGGCCTCAAGGCCCATGTTTGACATTGTGGTCGCCACCACGATATCTCCGGTCAGGAGTCCACGCGATTGCAAATCGCGTGCCGCCATCAGCAGAATGGCGTCCCCATTCACTACATTCCCCTTTGCATCGGCCAGCATGCATCGATCCGCATCACCGTCGAAGGTGAGCCCAATAGCCGCGCCGCGTCTTTTCACTTCATCCGCCACCCATTGAGGATGGAGCGCTCCACAGCCGTCATTGATATTGCGGCCGTTTGGATCGACGTTGAGCAGAGTTACATCGCCGCCGGTCGTCCGAAACAGCTTTGGAGCGATCGGAGCTGCGGCTCCATTGGCACAGTCGGCAATCACGGAGAGGCCCTGCAGCTTTAGCCCCGGCACCGCATCGAGAAGAAATGCGATGTAGTCACCCTGCAGTGCCGCGTTGTCTCGCACGGCCGGCAACTTTGCCGGATCGGGGGCGACGGAGTTCGATGCGTGATGGAGGATCTCATCTTCGATCGCCAACTCGGTTGAATCGGGCAGTTTGAAACCGTCGCCGCCGAAGAGTTTGATTCCATTGTCGCGCCAGGGATTGTGCGATGCGGAGATGACCACACCGGCGTCGAAGCCATGGGTGCGTGCCAGAAAGGCCACCGCAGGAGTAGGCACAATCCCTGCGCTCTCGACCGAGCCGCCGGCCTCGCGCACACCCGCTGCAATCATGGCCGCGATCCATCCACTCGATTCCCGCGTGTCCCGTCCAAGGATCACTCTTCCGGTCCCCTGGCGGACGACGGAGTGCCCAATAGCCAACCCTGCTGAGAAGACGGTGGCGTGGTCAAGCGGCATTTCTCCGGCTATTCCGCGGATTCCGTCGGTTCCAAAAAGCTTACGTTGCATCGATTCGCTCATTTTCGCTTCTTCCCGTATCGTTATTCGATCTGCCCGGTTGCCTATTGCTTTCCTCAACACGGCTGAGGAACGATCCGTCGCCCACACGTACGCGGAGCAGGTCGCCCGAGGCAATCTGCGCAGTCGAACGGATCAACAAACCATTCGAGTCCTGCACGAGCGCGTAACCTCGCTGCAGGATCTCCAAAGGGGACAAGGCATGAAAGCGTGCCTGGGTTGCGTGCAGATGCGCTCCAAGCTCGCGAATGAAACGTTCCATCACGCGCTCCAGCCGCCCTGAAATCGAAGCGACTCGTTGCCGCGTTTCCGCAAGAAGGCGGCGCGGGTCGTGGTGCAGCATGCGCGCGGCAAGATTCGACACCAGATGCAAGTCCGAACGCAGCCTTTCGCGGATGTACTGTTCGAGACGAAGAGCGGATTCGTCGGCTTGTTGCTCCAGCAGGTTCAGCTGTGAGCGCATCCGCCACTCGATTCGCTCGGTGTGGAGGCCATCAATCCTCTGCCTTGACTGAAGCAACTGGAATCGTGCAGCGCGTTCGAGGCGTAAGCCCAGCGCGCTCACCCGCTCGGCGACCTTGTGCTGCGCCTCAGTGATCAATTCGGCAGCTGCAGAGGGCGTCGGTGCGCGAAGGTCGGCGATGAAGTCTGCAATCGTGACGTCGGTCTCATGTCCGACTGCGGAGACAACCGGGACACGCGAAGCTGCGATGGCGCGGGCAACCCGCTCGCTGTTGAACGCGGCCAGGTCCTCCAGCGAACCGCCGCCGCGTGCAACCACAATGACATCGACAAGGCCCGAGTCATTGAGTTGCTTCAAGGCGATCTCGATCTCCGCCGGAGCAGACTCGCCCTGGACCAGAGCAGGAGCGAGCAATACATTGAGTCCGGAGTGGCGCCGGCCCACAATGTTCAAAATGTCTCGAATCACTGCGCCCGCAGGCGATGTGACGATCCCGACAGTGCGCGGAAATGCCGGCAGCGGGCGCTTGCGGGCTGCTTCAAAGAGCCCCTCGGCTTTGAGTCTTTCCTTGAGTTGTTCAAATGCAAGTTGCAGGGAGCCGGCTCCGACCGGCTCGAGGGTCTCCGCGACAAGCTGCAGTTGCCCGCGCTGATCGTAAACACTGACCCGTCCACGGACGAGCACGTGGAGACCATCCTCAAGCCGAAAACGTAAAAGCAATGCCTGGCGACGAAACAGAACAACCGGAAGCTGAGCTTCGGTGTCCTTGAGACTGAAGTAGAGATGTCCCGATGGAGCTGGCCGGAAGTTCGAAATCTCGCCCTCGACCCAAACATCGAAGAATTGACGCTCCACCAGCTGGCGAGCCTGATCCACCAGATCATGCACCGGCCAGATGCGGCGAAGGGGCTTGTCTTCAAAGGCAAAGCCCAATTGCTGCGCGGATGGATCTTGTGGAGTCACAGAAACGAGTGTACCTGTTCGCTCAGGGTGCTCATCTATTACGGCTGGCCACCGCTGCCCGAAGTTGTGCAGCAATCTCGGCGGGCCGGCCGTCGACAAGCGCCTCTCGCCCATCGCCCGCATACAGCGATTCAGCTTCTCGAGCCAACAGTGTGCCTTGATCCAAGCCGAAGGTGCCCAACACACCGGCGAGCTTGTGCGCTGCCGACAATGCCTGCTCACGCAGCTCGGGCGTCAAAGTGCCCTGAGAAACCGCGGAGGCAGCATCTTCGAGGACGGCAACGCGTTCCTGAATGTCGGACAGATACTTGTCCCACATCCGGTTCATGATCTCGGCGATGGTAGTTGGATCGGCCACCGCTCAGCCTCTAGTTCCAACCGAGTGCGCTGGCTATCTGGGTGGGCAATGTGAGGGGGTCGAAGGGCTTTACCAGAACGGCGTGGATTCCCAGATCCGCAAACCGTCGCCGGTCGGTGGCTTGCACCTTCGCTGTAAGAAAAAGGACCGGAATCTTCGCGGTAACCGGATTCTTGCGCAACTCGCGAAACGTTGTTGGGCCATCCATTCCGGGCATCATCACGTCCAGCAGAATGGCATCGGGTTTGTAGGTGGCAGCCCGCGTGAGGCCTTGTGCGCCCGAATTGGCAACCATCACTTCCCATCCGGCAACAGTTTCCAGACTCATCGCGGCAACTTCGCGAATATCATCTTCATCGTCGATGATGAGGATGCGATGCGACATTTTCTTTCACTCCAGGCCTGACCAGTCTGCTGGCGGCTCGCTGCCGGAAGAGCATCATGGCTCCGCCGGATTGGGTTCATAATCTATCGGGCACACTTTTTGGAACCCGCTTTTTAATAGATACCGCTTAGTCGCCGACTACCCCTGATACATCGGATACTTCCTCAGTCGATTCTATGTGACGAGCCCCACGCAAAATGGTGAGGACCAGCTGCTCAAGCTCCTCCGGCTGCAGACGCGCCCTTTTTAAAAGCAATGCCGGCTCCATGCCAACCTTGGATCCCGCCGCGATCAAACGGCGTCCAGAATACGCGACAAGGATGACACTCGCCAAAAGCTCTCGATCTCTCAGCCACGCGACCAGGCTCAAGGCTTCGTTATCGGCTAGCGCCACGTTCAACACCAGCAAGTGCGGATGGAAGGACAGGCATTCGTCCATCGCTTGTTCGCGACCGCGCGCCACACGCACCGCAGCACTGTTGCCGGAGAACGCCTCTCCCACCTGGAGCGCTGCCTGCTCATTCCCTTCCACCACGAGAATTCGCGCCGTCTCGCTTGCCGCACCCAGGGAACGGACTAACTCTCCGATTAAGACTCGCGTGTTGGCCGACTTCGCGTTCCCATTGCGGATCGTTTCAGCGGGATTCTGCTGGGTATCGAGATTCAGCAAGATCACGGGTGTGTGCGCTTCAGGGTTAGATTTACGCAGCTGCGGTAATAGCTCCCAGCCATTCATGCCGCTGGAGCCGGTGTCGAGGACGATCGCCTCGACTCCATCGTGGGCGGCCACCAGTGTCTGCTCCGCTGTGGCCGTCTCCAGAATGCGGAATCCCTGTTCGGCGAGCTGCGCGCCGATCAACGGACGGGAAGCGCCGTTGTCGCTGGCCAGCAGCACAATCCCCTGCCCCGGGGAATCGTTCCCGACCGTTTTGTTCTTATTGGCCGCAGCGGGATGGTAGGGCAGAAATACGCGAAATGTGGATCCACGAATCGGATTACGCTCGGCCCAGATGCGGCCGTTGTGCTGTACGACAATCGCGCGGCAGATCGCGAGGCCGAGCCCGCTGCCCCCCTTCTGGCGCGAATCGGAGGCATCGACTTGCTGGAACCGGCCGAAGATGGCCTCCAGCTTGTCTGCAGGAATGCCTCGCCCCTGATCGATCACCGACAGCGTCATCCCGCTGGAACCTGGACGCAGCATGATCGATACTGCCGAATTGGGTGGCGAGAACTTGATGGCGTTGGAGAGCAGGTTGGTCAATACCTGCAGCAGGCGATCGGCGTCGGCCGTAATCTCGACCTGCGTCTTGTCGTGAATCAGCAGGACGCCCGCCGACTCGGCCATCAGCTGCATGCTGTCCATGGCCTGCTTCACCAGGTCAGCCATCTGCACCGGACGGAAGACCAGCGGTTCGCGACCGCTCTGCGCACGCTCCAGATCGAGAATGTCGTTGATCAAGCGGACGAGCCGGTCGGAATTGCTCAGGGCAATGCGGAGCAGGTTCGTTGCCTTGTCGGAGATGTCTCCAAGAATCCCGGAGGACAGCAACCCCAACGCACCGCGGATCGAGGTCAACGGCGTCCGCAGCTCGTGGCTCACGGTCGAAACAAACTCGTCCTTCAGACGGTCAAGTGCGTAGCGCTGGCTAATGTCGCGAAAGCTGAGCACGGAACCCGAAAAGCGCCCCATGTCGAGGATGGGATTCAGGAAGTACTCGGCAGGAAAACCCGCACCATTTCCACGATAGATTGTATCTTCGCCGGTCGAAGGTACGCGTCCATTGGCGGCCCGCAGCAACGCACAATCCTCGGCACACCTTTTGCTTTCCGGCGCCGAGCCATGTACCAGGTCGTGCACCGGCTTGCCTATCAACGTGGCGACAGGAGCACCGAGCAGCCGGGTCGCTGCAGGATTGGCAAAGCGGACGAGGCCATTGCGATCGACACCGAGAATGCCGTCGGCGACCGAGTGCAAAAGGATCTTCTGCTGCCGGCTGAGCTCTTCGGCGCGCTCACGCTCGCGGGTCCGTGCCAGCATCTGGCCGAGAGAAGCCGCTACTGTCTCCATTGCGGCCGTAGTCTCACGGTCTTCGCGGACACGCAGATGGCAATAGAATTCCAGAACTGCGAGCACATTGTTGCCCACCTGCACCGGCGTAGCCCACCCGGAGACCATCTTGTGGCCCATCGCGCTCCTGGCGCGGGGATCGCCGTTCGCTTCGGCAAGGTCGCCGATCCAAACCAGGCGGCCGTCTGACCATGCGCGCCCCGGCAGACTGACGTCGCGCCCAAGCGTCGTGCTCACGCTCTCCTGAATCAGGGACTCGGTGTCCTTCCCGGGAACACCCCAGGCAGTGCTGAACTCGAGTTGGTTCTCCTCGGGATTGATCTCCCACTTGATGGCGACATCCCAACCTTGCGAGACGCAGAGGGCCTCAAGGACGCGCATGGCCGCCATCTCCGACGAGGCGTTTTCGCCGACAATCTGCGTCACCAGCAACTGCAAAGACAGCCGATGCTCGCGCTGCTTCTGCAGCGTCACATCCCGGATCAGGCACTGCACTGCCATCGGCTTGCCAGCCCTGCGCCGCTGGTGGAGGCTCAATTCAAGTTCCTGGAGCTGGCCTTCAGGAGTTTCATTGCGGATCGAGGCACGGTCGATGGTCTCGCCATCGAGGACACGACGCAACAACGAACCGGCTTCGGCGCGGCAATCAGGGCTGAAAACCTGTTCGAAAAACTCGGCGCCGTTTTCCCCACTGTAGGACTTGGCGAAACACTTCTTCCAGGCTGGATTGACATAGAGGATCCGTCCGGTCAGATCCAGTGTAGCCACCATTTCGCTTGAGTTTTCGAAGACATCGCGATAGCGTTCCCGCGCTTCCCGCTTCCACTGGTCTTTTCGCGTCGTGCTGCTCTGGTCCACTGCAACAGCAACCAATCCGGCCGGCTCGCCCTCCTGGTTGCGGAGGGCCGAGATGTGCAGCCGAACCGGGAACAGCTCGCCATTCCTTCTCCGCAGGTGTGTTTCAAAAGTCGGTGACTGGCTCGGTGGCAAAGAGCGAATGATCTCCTCGTAGGCGGCGATCTGCCCCGCAGTCGAGGTCTCTTCCCCGTACTCTATCCCGCATACGCGCTGCAGCTCTGCAATCAGGCGCGCGCCTTCCCCTGGCGCCAACAGCTCAACGGTCCGGGACCTGTTTACCAGCTCTGCAGCACGATACCCGAGCAGCCTCTCCGCGGTCGGATTGACGAAAGTCAATTTGCCGTCGAGACCGATCGAGACAATCATTGTCCCGGCGGAATCGAGCAGGTCTTTGAAGGGGTCGCCGGAGTATTGGCCTTCTGCTTCGCGTTCGGCCGAATTATCGGCCAACAATCGCATGGCTACGGCCGCCGTCAGACCGATAGCCGTCATCAGCAGGAGCCAGTCGAAACGGGGGCCAGCCTCGAGCCGCGCCGTGATGCCTCCCGCGGCCATTGCAAGGGAGAGCACGGCGAGAGCCGACCACATCGACGGAGATGTGTCCTGCGCCTCTTCCTTTGTCCGTGGGGCTCCGCTTGTCTCCATTTCGCTGCGGTTTTGCGTGATCGACTGCCTGGCTTCTCCTCAACCTGCAATCTCAGGGTCGCGCTGCCACCGCTCCTCCCATCCCATGTCGGTTCGTCTTCCCGCTGTTCCGAGGCTCTCATTGCCCTGGAGCCCGTCATCACCGTCGCGTCTCGTACAAACCCGTCTCCCCGGCGAGGTACGCGACATACAAAAGCAGCCTATGGCGGTGAAAGCGGTAGAGGATTCGTGCGCGCCTATGCCTGCGACATCGGACTGCTGTACTTGTATGTTACTCAAAAAAAGCCGGATTAGGCACAGAATGGCACGGTGGAAGTTACCGGGGTGACTAGAAGTCCGCGAACCCTGAATCGCCCTGAATCCCTTGATTCAACGACCGATGGTTTCTTCAATCGTATACTGGCGCCATGTTCGCTGACCGACGTGTTTCACGCCTTGGAACTTCCTGGTTGTTTGTTACTTTCAGCGCTCTTGGTCTGGCTCCTCAGGCATCTGCCTGGGGCAATGAGGGCCACCGGCTTATCAACCACCTCGCTGCCACTCATCTTCCCGCCGATGTTCCGGTATTCCTGCGTTCGGATGCGGCAGTCGCGGAGATCGAGTACCTCGGCCCGGAGCCGGACCGCTGGCGCTCACCCGCCGAGCCCGAACTGAATGCCGCGCAAGCGCCAGAGCATTTTATCGACCTGGAGCCCGCCGATGCGCTTGGCCCCTTGCCTCGGAACCGCCTGGATTTTGAGGCAAAAGCCTTCGCCGCGGGCCAGCGCCCGGAAAAGATCGGCCTGCAGCCCTGGGAGACCGACGAAGTATGGGAGCGCCTGAAGGCGGCCCTCCGTGAGTATCGATCTCTCAGCGCTGCCGGACAAGATACCAGGCAGGTCGAACAGACGGCGATCTTTTATGCCGGCTGGCTGGGCCACTATGTTGGCGATGGCGCACAACCGCTGCACACGACAGTCCAGTACAACGGGTGGGTCGGCCCCAACCCCGGCGGCTACACCACGGCACACGCCATTCACTGGCAGTTTGAAGGACCGTTTGTCGCCGCCAACATTCAAAGCGCCCAGGTCGAGCCGAAGATCGCGCCCGTTCATCTCATCGAAGGCGATCTGTTTGGGGCATATGTCACGTATCTTCGCCAGACAGCGACCTACGTGGAGAAGGTTTATCAGTTGGAGAAAGTGGGAGGATTTGTCGGCGCGGGGTCTGCCGAATCGCGCGATTTTACGGCGGCGCGATTGGCAGCCGGTGCAGAGATGCTGCGCGACATGATCTATACTGCCTGGATCGAAAGCGGAAATCCGGTGCCGTCGACTCATGCCCTGCCGTCTTCGGCGGCCGCAACAACGGGCAAATGAACCCGATCGCTATTGCGGTTGGGGCCTGAGTGTCTCGCCAGAAGAAGCCTGAATCTCCAGATCGACACTGGCAATTTCGCCCCCGCATTCCTCCGGGCCCATCCGTGTACATTGGCACAACTCCGTAAAACGGGTGTGCGCGCCCGCACTCAATTCGACGCCGGATGCGATTAAGACGGTGTAGATATCGAGGCAGGACTGACGTTCGAATTCGAACAAGATGGTCACTCGACCGGTATCATTTGCGCCCCGGCTGAGTACCCACCCTCCGCACCCGAGGATTGCCCCGGTCAGGACTCGGACCAGGCGGCTTGGCTGCTCCTGCGAGACGGCCCTCATCTGCATGATCCATGGACTGCCCCCACCGACGGTTAAGAGATCGTTGATTGCCGGGAGCCGTGTCACGCTGAACTTATCGGAACCCGGCCAACCGACCTTGACGTTTGTGCGGGAGCGCTACGCTGTTGACCTGCCCTGACACAATCTCAAGCCTTCGGCATCGCCCCCGCATCTCTGTGATGAGTGGCACGAAATGATTTAGCTTGGTAGACAGAATGATCGTCGGAAGCGGTATCGACCTGGTTGAAATCGGGCGCATTCAACAGTCCCTGGAACGATTCGGACAGCGTTTCCTGAACCGAATCTTCACTGGCGCGGAACGGGCGTACTGCCAGCGCAAACATAAGGCTGCCGAGAGTTTCGCCGCCCGTTTTGCGGCCAAGGAGGCCGGCGCAAAGGCCCTGGGAACCGGGATCAGCAGGGGCGTGAACTGGCTGGAGATTGAGGTGGTTCGCGAAGCCGGGGGAAGGCCCGCACTGCGGTTTCATGGACGTGCCGCGGAGTTGGCAGCGGCCATGGGAGTCACTCACATAGCCCTGTCCCTGACGCATACGGCAGATCTGGCAATGGCCAGCGTTCTGCTTGAAGATGGACGCCAGCGCATTTCCTGAGTCACTGTGTCCCGAAGCCGCAGCATCCAAGTCTACGACCCAACGAGCAGCGGCCAGGCGCATTACTCCAAGGCCAGCGGCAGCTCAGGGGATGCCGTAGCCCCCTGTTGGTCTGCTATTCTCAAGGCGTCGGGCTTCGTCGTCGATCCCAAGTTCTTCAGATCAGGGGAGTAAGGTGCCAAGCCGCAAAGAGATTCAATGGTCGCAATTGAGAGTCGGCGCATTGGTCCTGGTGGCCATTGGGGTTTTGGTTGGTCTCATCTTCCTCATGTCCGGTTCAACTGGAGGCCTCTTCGCTCCTAAGCTCACGCTCCGCTCCTACTTCAACAACGCCTCAGGGTTGAAGAACGGGGCGCCGGTGACGCTGGAAGGCGTAACCATCGGGAACGTCATCCGCATCCGGGTGGTCCCGGAACGCAATCCAGTCCCCGTCGAAGTCACGATGCGCATTGGGCAGGAATATTTGCGCGATCTGCATGTGAACTCAACTACGTCGATCGCGCAGGCCGGCGTTCTTGGCGATAGCTACGTCGACATCGACTCCACGCATGCGTCAGGACCTCCGCCTCGCAACAATGCCGAACTCCGCGCGACCGAAGCACCGAACATTCAGACTGTGATCAGCTCGAGCCAGGAGGGCA
>Ga0335069_10011415_pt1 | contig 12530 bp, 10 predicted proteins | sample Lox_Sample_11_FD_206714 | JGI IMG/M metagenome (GOLD analysis project Ga0335069, IMG submission 206714) | Soil microbial communities from Loxahatchee National Wildlife Refuge, Florida, United States - Lox_Sample_1.1 | ecosystem: Environmental > Terrestrial > Soil > Wetlands | place: USA...
TTTGTGGCACGGGCGTCCCCGCCCGTGGAGGGTCACGGCCAGGATGGCCGTGCCACGATTGCTGGCGGCCTCAGCGCCGGAAGCGAGCTTCCGGTCGCATAAAGCGGCAGCGAGCTGCCGCACTCCAAAGGATTACGGCCGTGAGCGCAGCGTGCGGTAGCTTGCTACCGCTTTGCTCTCTGCCGGCTTGCTGGCGGCTGTTTTGTGGCACGGGCGTCCCCGCCCGTGAAGGGTCACGGCCAGGATGGCCGTGCCACGATTGCTGGCGGCTGTTTTGTGGCACGGGCGTCCCCGCCCGTGGAGGGTCACGGCCAGGATGGCCGTGCCACGATTGCTGGCGGCCTCAGCGCCGGAAGCGAGCTTCCGGTCGCAAAAAGCGGCAGCGAGCTGCCGCACTCCAAAGTGCTGCTCGCGCGGGGGATGCTGATATAATCGCAGGAAGAAAGGGCGAATCGCAGCGGAAGCACCATGCAACCAGTCATCATTGCCGGAGGCGGGCTGGCAGGAAGCGAAGCGGCCTGGCAACTCGCCGAGCGCGGCGTGGCCGTGACGCTTTACGAAATGCGCCCCTCGCGCCTAACTCCCGCCCACAAGACGGACCGGCTGGCAGAACTGGTTTGCAGCAATTCACTCAAGTCGAACGCGCCGGGCGCGGCCTCCTGGCTGCTGAAAGAGGAGCTACGGCGCGCGGGTTCGCTCCTGTTGCGGATCGCGGGTGAGTGCGCCGTGCCGGGGGGCGCCGCGCTTGCCGTTGACCGCGAGCGGTTCTCCGAAGGTGTTACCGCCGCCCTGATCGATCATCCGCTCATCACCCTGCGGCGGGAAGAGCTGTGCGAGATTCCTGGGGAAGGGTTCTCGCTAATCGCTACCGGCCCGCTCACCTCTGACGCGCTCGCGGCGCAATTGCAATCCTTGACGGGATCGGAAAACCTAGCCTTCTATGACGCCATCAGCCCCGTGGTGGATGCCGAGACGCTGAACCTGGAGCGCATCTTCCACGCTTCCCGCTATGGCAAGGGAGGCGCGGAAGATTACCTCAACTGCCCTTTCACCGAAGATGAATACCGCGTCTTCTATGAGGCGCTGGCGAGCGCGGAGACCGTCCCGGCGCACGAGTTCGAAAAGGTGCAGTTCTTTGAGGCCTGTCTGCCCATCGAAGAACTGGGGCGGCGCGGGTATGACACGCTACGCTTCGGACCCATGAAGCCCGTGGGACTGGTCGATCCGCGCACCGCCCGGCAGCCGTTTGCGGTGGTGCAACTGCGGCCGGAGAACCTGCGGTTCTCGAGTTACAACCTGGTGGGATTTCAAAATCACTTGAAATTCGGCGAGCAGCAGCGGATCCTCCGGCTGATTCCGGGGCTTGAGAAGGCGGAGTTTTTGCGCTTGGGGCAGATCCATCGCAACACCTATATCAACGCGCCCCGCTCACTTAATGCGGATTTGAGCTTTCGCGCGGCGCCTCACGTTTTTGTGGCGGGACAACTGTCCGGCGTCGAGGGGTACGTCGAGTGCATCGCCACGGGACTGCTGGCGGGGCTGGCGCTGGCGGCGCGGGCGCAGCCAGAGTCGTGGCATGGCCATCCTGGCCATGAACATCACGGGCAGGATGCCCGTGCCACGTTGCGTGCAGGGACCGGCAGCGCTGGTCTCGGGCCGAACGCTGTTCGGCCCTACACCCCGCCCCCGCGCAACACGGCGCTGGGGTCGCTGGTGCACTACGTTACGCACGCCGACCCGGCGCATTACCAGCCCGCCAACATTTCGTTTGACCTGCTGCCGCCTATGGAAGACCTGCCGCGCGCCGTCGCGCGCGACCGGCGCCGCCGGCGCGAACAGCAGTGCCAGCGGGCTTTGGGGGAGATTGACGGGTGGCTGTCGGCTATGAGCTGTCAGCTTTCATCTCCCAGCTTTCAGCCCGAGCTGCCAGGAAGCTGGCAAACGGCAAAGCGGTAGCGAGCTACCGCACTCCAAAGCGCATCCGGCGCAGCATGCACCGCAAACCAGTAAGATAGTTTCGCGTTGCCCGAATTGGACTGATAACTAACGACTGACTACTGACAACTAACCATGGACGACCTGATCGACCGCTATATCACGTATCTCCGCTACGAGCGCAATGCGTCGCCGCACACCATTCGCAACTACCATAGCGACCTATTGCAATTCCGCGATTACTTGAAAGAAGGAAATCCGGAGGCCGCGGTGGATGTACGAAGCATCGACGCGCTGCGCATTCGGGGATTCCTGGCCCGCCTCTTCGAGCGCGAAAAGAAAAAGACCTCCATCGGCCGCAAGCTGGCGGCGGTGCGGGCGTTTTACAAATTCCTCGCGAAGGAGGGAGTGCTGGAATCCAATCCCGCCGCCACCGTCTCCACTCCCAAGCAGGACAAAACGCTTCCCCGCATCATGACGGAAGAGGAGATGAACACCTTCCTCGACCGCGTGGCCCGCGCCGTGGAGAGCGGCGAACCCGTCATGCGGCGCGACCGGGCGATTCTGGAGATGCTCTATGCTTCCGGCATACGGGTGAGCGAGCTGGCCGGACTCGATCTGCGCAGCGTCAGCTTTGGCGACAGCATGCTGCTGGTGCGCGGCAAAGGACGCAAGGAGCGCATTGTGCCGTTCGGCTCCAAGGCCAAGCAGGCGCTGGAAGCATACCTTCCGGTGCGCGAAAGGATCATGATGGAGGGGAAGAGGACCGGCCAGACGGCACTCTTTCTAAACCTGAAGGGCGAGCGTCTGACCACCCGCTCGGTGGACCGCCTGCTGAAGAAATACGTGCGGGCCTTCGGACCCAACGTAAAAACCAGCCCGCACTCCATGCGCCACGCCTTTGCGTCACACCTGCTGACGGAAGGCGCCGACCTGCGCGCTATCCAGGAAATGCTCGGGCACCGCAGCCTGGCGACAACTCAAAAGTACACGCAGGTGTCCATCCAACAGTTGATCGAGGTCTATGACAAGACGCATCCGAAGGCGTGAGAGTGTCACTGCGACTCGTGGTGGCGGTGGCTGAGGAACCAATCACCGACGTCGGCGGAGGCTTCCGCGAGCATTCCGAAAACATACGACCCGGCGCGGACCGGCACCGCCAGAGCTCTGACGCCCAGGAAGACACCCCAGCGCTCCGCCGCACGCGCCGGATCGTGCCAACCCACCTGGGGACGGGAGGGAGCGGCGTCGTTCCGGTAGCTCATCACGACGAGCCCCGCATAAATCGCACCTCCGGCCAGCAAGGCCAGTTTGAGAAGACCACTGACGATGACGTCCAGTTCTGCGCCAACCACGGTTAAAGTCTCCCTTCTCGGGAAGAATGTTCCGTATGATTTGATTCTTCAGGGTGGCAAAGGGTTACCCAGATTTCAACATATTGATAATACCTTCACTGAAAAGGAGTTAGCCATAGCACTTCAGTACCTTGCAGGTCGAACGGATCGGAAGTAGGATGAAAAGTATTAACTTGGCTGCGGGCAGTGCTAAAATTGCCTGAAGCTTCAGGGGACGCGCCCAGGGTTACGCACCTGCCGGGTGAGACTCGTGAATCTGGCCGAGAGTACCCAGGGACTGAACTCCCCTGAAATTTGGGACCATAGAAAACAAATGCCCTCTAACCTTTATTACTTCCAACCCTGCGCCGCGGAGGCTGGTCTGCGCGCCCTGGGGGAGGGCTATCGCCTCATTCCCATTTCCCGGGAAGTGGATGGACTTCAGCCCTTGGAATTTCCCGCGGTGCTGGTGGCCGACGCGGCTGAGGATGACCTGGCGCGCCTGGAGAAATCCGCGCCGAAAACCGGCGACTGGCGGATCATCTGCCTGCTGGATCACGGGGTGACGCCGCCCGCCCGGCTGGCATCGCGCATCTTCGCTCTGCTCCCGCGCGAGGTCCCTGCTGCGGTTTGGAAAAAGACCGTGGAGAAGGCCTTTGAAAGCCTGCACACCCAGCAGGAAGTTGTGGTTACGCGGCGGGAATTGGGGCGGGCGGTTTCCGATCTCGAAACTCTTAACAGGATCGGCGTGGCGCTCTCCACCGAACGCAACACCGACTCGCTGCTGGAGCTGATTCTGAGCAAGAGCCGCGAGATCACCGCCGCCGACGCCGGCTCGCTCTACCTGGTGGAAGAGGAAGAGGAAGGCGGCAAGCACCTGGTCTTCAAGCTGACCCAGAACGATAGCCAATCCGTTCCCTTCCGCCAGTTCAAGATGCCCATCGACACCAGCAGTATTGCGGGCTATGCGGCGGCCACGGGCCAGATTCTCAACATCAAAGACGCCTATCTCATTCGCAACAAGCCCTACCGGCTGAACCGCGACTTCGACCAGAAGTTCGGCTATCGCACCAAGTCCATGCTGGTGATTCCCATGAAGAACCAGAAGGACGAGGTGATCGGGGTGCTTCAGCTCATCAACTCGAAAAAGCACCCCACCGTGAAGCTGACTACCCCAAGAATTGTGAAGGAGGAAGTCCAGCCGTTCTCGTCGCGCAGCAAGGACTTGGCATCGTCGCTGGCCAGCCAGGCAGCGGTAGCTCTCGAAAACAACCTGCTCTACCGCGACATCGAACAGTTGTTCGAAGGCTTCGTGCGCGCCTCGGTAACGGCTATTGAATCGCGCGACCCCACAACCTCCGGCCACTCGGAGCGCGTCGCCAAACTCACCGTGGCCCTGGCGGAAACGGTGGACCGGCTGGACTCCGGGCCGTATAAAGACATCCGCTTCACCCGCGAGGACATTCGCGAGATTCGCTACGCCTCCATCCTGCACGACTTCGGGAAGGTCGGCGTGCGGGAAGAGGTGCTGGTCAAGGCCAAGAAGCTCTACCCCCACCAACTCGAACTCATCAAGAAGCGATTTCAGTATGTCCGCAAGGCGCTGGAGCTGGAGGCCTGCCGCACGAAGCTCGACCACGTGCTGCGCAACGGGAACCAGGGGTTTGAGGAGTACTTTGCGCGGCTGGACGGCGACCACGATCGCGAGCTCCAGAACCTGGACCAGTTCCTGGAGCACATCATCCAGGCCAATGAGCCCACCGTGTTGCCGAATGAAGCCTCGGAAGAGCTCGTCCAGATTGCCGGTTGGACTTTTGACGACCCCGCCGGCCCTGCCGAGCCGCTTCTGGCCCCTGAGGAACTGGAACTGCTTTCCATCAAAAAAGGCAGCCTGGACCCCAATGAGTGGATGCAGATGCAATCACACGTCATTCACAGCTTCCGCTTCCTGAGCCTGATTCCCTGGACCAAGGAATTGAGGCGCGTGCCGGAAATTGCCAAAGCCCACCACGAGAAGCTGGATGGCTCGGGGTACCCCTACAACATGCCCCTGAATGGCGAGGTGATCCCTTTCCAGTCGAAGATGATGACGATTGCCGATATGTTCGACGCGCTCACCGCCAGCGACCGGCCTTATAAAAAGGCGGTGCCCGTCGAGCGGGCCCTCAATATCATCGGCGACGATGTAAAGTCGGAGCTTCTCGACCCCGTGTTGTTCAATCTCTTCGTGGATGCCAAGATCTACCAACTCACCGCCAAAGAGTAGAACAGGGATCAGGGATTAGGGGTTCGGGATTCGGTATCCGCGCTTCCGCCTTCTGCTTACTGCTTTCTGCTGTCTGCTTTCTACTCTCCGCCTTCTGCTTTGCACTAATAGGGGTGCCACGACGTCACGGACTCGTAGACGATCATGCCGTGGCCGGTGGCGCGATCTTCCAAGCTGAGGCAATAAACGCGTCCGGCCTCGAAGGAGGCTTCGAGTTGGTGGTTAGTGCCGATCCACGTCAGGTGTTGACCGCCTCGAAAGTCGAACGTGGTGGCGTCAGGAGGTCCGAGCGCGGATGTGGCCTCCCGCGGAGAGAACACCGTGCGCAGCCGCCAGGGATGCCGCTTCACAATGGCGCCCTCGAGGGGAACGGAGATCTCGCGCTTGGGTTCTTCCAACACCGCGTCCTGAAAGAAGGTCGTGATCTTCGCTTCGCGGACGGCCACCGCCTGCGCCGCCTTTTCCCGGGCGTGATACGGGACGTACCACCGATAGAGGGCGATGAGCCCCAGGACGACGACGAGTTGAAGAAGGAAAAGGGACAGGCGGCGACCCCAGATGGATATCAACATGGAGCGCATTGTAACTCCGCCGCCGATTGATGGGTAGCGGGACTGCCGAGAAGCGATTTCGGGTTATTCAATCCCAAGCCTGCGCTGACACGCCCACCTTCGCTCGGGCCAGGAGCATCGAAATCGGAAGCAATGTCAGGATCAAGAACCGGGGAGCTACCGGGCGGCAGCTTGAGGAGCCGGCCCCCTCAGGTACTGAGGGTCGAAACGTTGGAACTTCAGGCCGCAGAAAGGGCAGGCGATCAGCCCTAAACTCGGCTGTAGAGCACTCAACCGTTTAATCTCCATTCGGAATGCCTTCTTACAGGCAGGACAACGAGAAAGCGGATAATCGCTTTGCATAAATAGACTCTCCATCGGAACCAAAGCAGAGGGGAATGCTATCACCGGGAGGTCGTAAATGCAATCACCTAACCCAGGGCCTCCAACTCAACATATTGAAAATAAATGAGTTGCGAGCTAAATTCCTTTAGACGAAGCTCGCCTTGTCCTGCCCCCCGCCGTGAGGGCTGCCGGCCCCTGTCTCGCCAATCCGAGATATCCCCCGGACGAGAATTGAAGACCTACGCGCCGTGGTGATAGACCTCCCACCCCTTGTAGTTGGCGAGTGCCTCGGCGACGCCGCGGCCGAAATGGCTCCGGTTGACGGCCACGTGATGCTCGTAGCCGTTCTTGCAGACGTGTTGTAGAAGGGTCTGCAAACCGGAGATTCTCACCACCCCATAGCCGCCGAAGCTCTGGATCTTGTCCGCGGTGATTTCACCCTCGCCGCAATAGGCGCGCAGTTTGCCATTCAAATCGTCGGTGGAGACGCGGCAGTAGGTGAGCGGGCCGGCCTTCAGCTTACCCACCACCGTCCCAAAAGTGTTGTCCTTCCCCACGGACCCCGCGATGATTTCCTGGTAATCCATCTTGAAGTCCTCAAAGAAGTGCTTGGGCAGGTTCGAGCAGTGGAAGATGACCGCCTTGTCGGGATCCTCGCCGAAGTTATTGTTCCAATCCACGATGGCGCTGGGTTCTCCGGCGGCAAGTTGCAAGACGTACATGCCGATCATGCCGATCATGTCGGTTTCACAGGCGCTGGGCATCAGGCTGTTTGACATCATGCTCATCAGCGCGCAGGGAACGACGCCGAAGAATTCCTGCATGGCGGTCCAGCATTGCACGGAGGACCCCGCCAGGGCGTTGTCCTTCATCCAGTCGTCCACCACCACGCCGAACTTGGCCATTTTCACCTGGGGAGCCGGGGGGACGCCGTCCGTCGCTACGTAGTTGTGCAGGCTTTCCAGCTTGGCTTTGACTTTCGGATCGTCGTCGGCAAGGCGGCCGATGCGGCCGAAGACTTCCGAAAGGTCGAGGGTCTCCACCGAAATGCCGTGGCGTTCCATCAGTTTCTCGCTGAAGCGCACGGTGTTGAAGGCGGCGGGACGCGCCCCCAGCACGCCGACGCGCAGGTTCTTCAGCCCCTTCACAATCCGGCAGGTAGCGCCAAACGCTTTCAGGTCAGACAGGAAGGACGCCGAGGCGGGCGCCTGCGTGTGCTGCGAGGTCAGCGTGTATTTGATCCCGTACTGCCACAAGTTGTTACACACGGAAATTTTCCCGCAGAAGCTGTCGCGGCGCGTGGCGATAAGCATCTTGTGCGTTTCATCGGGAAAAGCCTGAACGAGAACGGGGACATCCAACCCCGCCATGCGCAGCGAATTCGCCACGCCACGCTCGTCGCCGAAATTGGGCAGACTGACCACCACGCCGTCAATTTCATCGCGGTGTTGGCGGAACAGTTCGGCGCACTTGCCGGCGTCGTGCAACGTTTCCACCGAGCCGAACTTGGTATCCTGCGGGCTCAAGCAGACGCTGCGGTAACCTTCCTTCTCCAGAACGCGCAGGATTTCTTCGCGGCCATCCCGCGCCAGGACATCAGGAAAAAAACCGCGATTGCCAACAATGACTCCGAATGTAGTGGGCTTCGACATATCAACCGTCCTCCTAAAGAATTTGCGGGCGAACCTCTGTCAGCCAACCAGGGTGAAGGGGAATTTTAGCACGCCTCCGGAACCGTGATGCGGCAGCTTTAATAAGAAGAGCACGGGCCCTATAGTTTTCATGAATAATCCGGGCTAACGTGCGGCAACCGGCATAAATACCACATTGGACTCCATGGCCTCTCCTCTTGCTGCATTCCCATGGGAGCAGATACGCGCTCCTCATTGCGCCTGGATACCCATCAGGGAAATTCCCGCGGCTTACTATACACTTCGGCGGGCCGCTGTCAAATGGCGTAATGCCCCGGAAGGCGAGCGCCCTAGCCGGAAGGAGCGAGAAACAGAGGGAGAAGGCAGGGCTCGGTTTTTCCTGTCGGCAGGAAAAGATCTTACAAATTCGCCCGCAAACTTCCTTCCGGAGGAAAGCCGGTTTCCAGATTGCCGGCCAGCAAAACAAGAGGCCCCGCTGGGGCCGACACATGAGGGTGGATATGACGCTTTCACAGCCCGAAGCTCGCTTCCGGTAATTGTGGCACGACCATCCAGGCCGTGTCCCTTCACGGGTAGGATGCCCGTGCCACGGTGCGTGTGGCATGGCCATCTTGGCCATGCAGGAGCGCGGGCAGACATGCCCGCGGTGGGATTTTGCTATGGCCTACCGGCCCATTGCCCCTTCACGGGCAGGATGCCCGTGCCACGCCGCCTGTGGCATGGCCATCTTGGCCATGCAGGAGCGCGGGCAGACATGCCCGCGGTGGGATTTTGCTATGGCCTACCGGCCCATTGCCCCTTCACGGGCAGGATGCCCGTGCCACGGCGCGTGTGGCATGGCCATCCTGGCCATGTCTGCGGCAGGGGCGGGGACGCCCCCGGCACGGATTGTACTGGCGGCTTTTGGCCGCCGTCGGGGGCCAGTAAGCTGGCGAAGGGCAAAGCGGCAGCTTCGCCACGCGTCCCATGGGGGCGCGGCTGCGCGGGCACACTCCAAAGCGCTGCGCGCAGGAATTTGGTTGCGATGGTGTGGAGACCTGCCAACCCGTGCCGGGGCATGGACAGGATGGCCACGGCAGATGACGAGTCGGCGTCTGGGGGTCACCGCCGCAGCGCGCTCCCCGGTGGCAACCCCCGTGATCAATTAGCGGCCACGTGATCCGTGTGGGTGGCCGGCTGAATGGTGACATCTCCCGAGGCCGTGCGGACCTCGACGGGAACGCCCCCGCCGTGCACCTTCAAGCTGGCCGCGTGCTCATCGTCGAACCTGGCGCTACCCGCGAAGGTGGGGCTTACGTTGATGTCGCCGGAGGCCGTGCGCACGGACAGGTCGAAGGAGGCCTTCTCCGGCAGTTGCAGATTGACGTCACCCGAGGTGGTTTCAATCTTGATGCCCTGGGTTTCGGTCTGTTGCAGCTTGATGTCTCCGCTGGTCGTCTGGATCTGGATGGCCCCGGCCACCGAGTTCAGGCGGATGTCACCGGACTGGGTCTCAACGCTGACCGGCCCGCGGATCCCCTCCGCCCACAAATCGCCGGATTGTGACTCGAAATTGAGGCGGGTTGTGGCGGGGACGGTCAGTTCATAGTCAACGGATGCGCCCTTGGGCGCCACGTCATCGGCGGAATTGCCCAGGACAATGCGATTTCCTTCCTGCTTAAAAGGCGGATTCGATTCGACGCTGCTGAACAGGGCCTCGAAGTTCTCCGGAACATGGTTTCCATTGTGGGACGATTGGACGATGAACCGAATGCGCACCGTTCCGTCAGCGCCGGCGACCACCTTCAAGTCGCTGGAGGCCGCCTCCAGGCTCACTTCCACCGGGCCGGTTACCTTCAGATCGCGTTCGAAGGACCGCTTGGGGCCATCGGCGCGCGCAGCTCCGATGCTGGCAGCAACGACGATAAGAGCCGGAATAAGATGGGACAAACGGCGGCAAATGCGCATGGTTTTCTCCTTAGGCTGCGAGGGCGATAGGTGTTGGAGTGGCCGCCCCCTGAGAGTATGACTCCTCTCCCGTTATTTGGTGAGCAGATTCCCGGCTAGGCAGGCTGGCGGATGCGGTCGAGGAGTTGGAAGATGATGAGCCCCAGCGCTACATTGATCAGGACGGCGCTGGCGGCGGCGAATGGCTGATAGGGCCAGGGGGTCTCCAGCAGGATGCGCTGGAGGGCGGCCAGGCACAGGTTATGGACCAGGATGAAGACTCCCGTCAATACCGTACGCGCCACCAGGGATTCCAACTCAAAGCGCGTGCTGGCGGAGGCCGCGAGGTAAGCCACAATCGCCTTGGCAATCCCGTAGATGCCGATGTAGCCGTGCGAGAGGGCGTCCTGGAGCAGGCCCAGCCCCGCGCCCAGGGCGATGGCAAACACCTTGTCGCGCCGCATCAGGGCGAAATAAATGACGATGAGCAGCGGCAAATCAATCAGGCGCGCCAGGGGAACCCTAAGCGGCAAAAAGGTTTGCAGAAGCAGCGATGCCAGCACCGTGAGGGCAATGATGGCGGGGTGCACCTGATAGACTGCTACCGGGCGATGGGTGGAAGAGCGCATGGTTTTATCAGACGGGATACGGGGTACGGGACACGGGATACGGGATGCGAGTGTGGAATTCGTAACTCGCTATGACGGCCGCGGAGTCCCCGACACAGCAACCGGAAATGCTTTGGTGAAAACGGAGACAGAAATAGGGATTCGGGTTCGGGATTGGAATTGGAACCATACTCGCTTTTTCTATGATCCGCAGCCGTTGGCCCATACCCCGTTACCCGTGTCCCGTGTCCCGTCTACCGTGGGCCGTTCAGCGCTTGTTGCTCGGCGGCGCCGGGCTTGACGACCACCAGCACAATTTCCAACCGGTTCAAATCCACAGCGGGCTTTGCGGTGATGGTCTTGTAAATGTTGCCCTCGCCTACTCCGGTCACGGTTCCCACCGGAAGTCCCTTGGGATAGACCTGGTCAAGGCCGGAGGTTATGACCGCCTCCCCGTGGCTGACCGCCTCTTCATTCATCACGTAGCGGACGTCGCAAAGGCCGTTGTTGCCACCCTTCAAGATGCCCTGCACGCGGCTCTGGGCCAGGGTCACTCCCACGCCGCTGGAAGGATCGGTGATCAGCAACACTTGGGCGCTATGGGGAAAGACGGCGAGAATCTTCCCCACCACGCCTTGCGGGGTGATCACGGCAAGGTCGGCGGTGAGCCCGGAATCGGAACCCTTGTCAATGAAAATGGCCGTCAGTGATTTGGAGTTTCCGCCCGGCATATCGAGCCCGGAATTGCTGGAGGCAATAACCTCCGCTGCCACGGTTTGAAACGCCGCCTGGCTTTTGAAATCCAGCAAGGTGCGCAGACGTTGCGTCTCCCCCGCCTGCTCCCCCAACCGCTGGATTTGCGCCTCCGCGGCCACCAACTGCACATGCAGCTCCTGGTTCTCCTGCTCCGCCCGCCAGAGATGGCCATAAGTCCGGTAAGCGTTGGTAACGACACTCATCAGGCCGCCTACCGAGCGCTCCAGGGGATCGAAAGCCTCCACCGCCCAGTAGCGGATCAGCCGCACGTGGTTGTTGCGGGTGATCTGAAGGGAAAGCAGCAGAATCTGCGCGGCCACCACCGCCAGCAGGGTAAAGAAGTGGCGGTGACGCCCGATGAAGGCCGGCACGTCGGGGCCATCGCGAGGCACGGCCTGCACCGGGCGGGCCGACTCCGGAATGTTGGGATCAAACATCACATCACTCGATCGCCACACGGCGCAACAAGTTGAAATCCGTCAACATCCTCCCTGTGCCCAATACTACTGAAGCCAAGGGGTCCTCGGCAATCGAAACCGGCAGACCGGTCTCCTCGCGGATCCGCTTGTCGAGGTTCTTGAGCAGGCCGCCCCCGCCGGTCAGGACAATGCCCCGGTCGGAGATGTCGGCGGAAAGTTCCGGCGGGGTGCGCTCCAGGGCAACGCGGATGGCGTTGAGAATGGTGGAAACGCACTCGGAGAGCGCGTCGCGGATTTCCGAGTCGTCGATGGTAATCGTCTTGGGAATCCCTTCCAGCAGGTGGCGCCCCTTGATCTCCATGGTGAGGGGTTTTTCCAGGGGGTAAGCGGACCCGATTTCAATTTTGATTTGCTCGGTGGTGCGCTCGCCCACCAGCAGGTTGTACTTGCGCTTCAGGTAGGCGGTGATGGCCTCATCCATTTCGTTCCCGGCCACGCGCACCGAGCGGCTATACACGATGCCGGAGAGGGAAATGACGGCGATATCGGTGGTGCCGCCCCCGATGTCCACGATCATGCTGCCGGAGGGTTCGGTAATAGGCAGGCCCGCCCCAATGGCCGCCATCATCGCCTGCTCCACCAGGAAGACCTCGCTGGCGCGCGCGCGCATGGCGGAATCCTGCACGGCCCGCTTCTCCACCTGGGTGATTTCCGAGGGAATGCCGATGACGATCCGCG
>Ga0335069_10011416_pt1 | contig 12530 bp, 7 predicted proteins | sample Lox_Sample_11_FD_206714 | JGI IMG/M metagenome (GOLD analysis project Ga0335069, IMG submission 206714) | Soil microbial communities from Loxahatchee National Wildlife Refuge, Florida, United States - Lox_Sample_1.1 | ecosystem: Environmental > Terrestrial > Soil > Wetlands | place: USA: Florida...
AAGGCCCGGAGGCCGGAGGCGAACCCCAACGTGCTCCTCTCTGCCAGGACACGGCGGTGCGTCCGCCGTGGCGATGGGACGGCGCCGGCCGGTCAGAGGAGGTTGGCGGCGCGCCGGGAGGCGGCGCGCGACGACGATCGAGCGTCTGCGTAGACGACGACCGGACGGCAGGTCACCCTGCCGGACGGCGATATGCAGCTGATGCCCCTGTCGTCAGGCCAACGGCGCGGAACCATAGCAAGGATCGCCGGATCGTGCTCGCCCGGCGACCGGGCCGGGCCGTCCGCCGGGACGCGCCTCGGCGCCCCGCGGCTATCCTGCACGCATGCCGGCGTACCACGACGCCCAGGTGATCCTCTTCGTCGCCGACACCGAGGCGGCCGCGCGCCTCTACGGGCGCTTCGGATTCCGCGAGACCTTCCGCACCCCGGAGACGCCACCGGTCAAGATCGAGATGGCCCTCGAGGGATTCGCGCTGGGGCTGGCGCTGCCCGGTCCAGCCGCAGCGAGCCACGGGCTCACGCCCGTGACCGCCGGCCACCGCGCGTGCATCACGCTGTGGACCGACGACGTGGCCGCGGCCTACCGCGACGCGCTCGCGGCGGGAGCCGTCGGCCGGGCCGAGCCGCACCCGTTCCTCGACGGCCGGCTCCGCGTCGCGTTCGCCGAGGACCTTGACGGCCACCCCATCCAGCTGGTCCAGCGCGTGGGCGAGCTGGCATAGCCGGGCCGAGCGGGGTGGCCTTCAGCCTGCCGCGCCGACCGTGACCCCCGCCCAGACGGCCGCGAGCGAGGCGACGACGCTGGCGACAATGTAGGTCGCGGCGGCCAGCCACGCTCCCCGCTCCGCGAGCGCGAGGGTGTCCAGAGAGAACGTCGAGAACGTCGTGTAGGCCCCGAGGAACCCCACGATCAGCAGCGGCCGGACCCAGTCGGGCGCCCCGTGCCGCTCGATGAGCGCGTACAGCAGGCCGATCGCGAGGGATCCGCTGACGTTGATCAGCAGCGTGCCGTTCGGGAACTCCGAGCCCATGCGATCGAGGACCCAGCCGCCGAGCAGGAAGCGGGCGTTGGCGCCGAGCACCGCGCCGATCGAGATCGCGAGGTAGGTCATGCCGTCTCCGTCGTCGGGGCATGCGCCGGCCCCAGCCCTTGTCAGAGGCAAGGGGCCATCAGCCAGGGAGGCGGTTCAGACGCTGCGGCGTCTCGGCGGGCACCATCGCCGGAGACGCGAGGGTAGGCGGAGGGTCGGGTGCCGGTCAAGCGATCGGGCGCCGACCGGGCCGATCGGACCTGATTCGCGCCCGTTGGGCCCGCATCGGCTGACCTGCGGTCCGCGATGTGGGGTCCATCCGGACGCCTGATCCAGCGCCAGGAGGCGCACAATTCGGTGGCGTGCGGAGGGACCCTCTGGGTACGCCCGCGCCTCCGTCCATCGCCACCAGCCCGGGTGGCCAGGGCCGCCCGAAAGGAAGCAGCGACTCATGGATCAGCACTGGGAGACCCTCGACGGCAACGAGGCGGCGGCCCGCGTCGCCTACGCGCTGTCCGAGGTCATCTCGATCTACCCCATCACCCCCGCCTCGCAGATGGCTGAGCACTGCGACGACTGGGCGGCGGCCGGCAAGCCGAACCTGTGGGGTCAGGTGCCCGACGTCGTGGAGATGCAGTCCGAGGGCGGCGCCGCGGGCGCCATGCACGGCGCGCTCCAGAAGGGCGCCCTGGCGACGACGTTCACCGCGTCGCAGGGGCTGCTCCTGATGATCCCGAACATGTTCAAGATCGCGGGCGAGCTGACGCCGGCGGTCATCCATGTCGCGGCGCGCGCCCTGGCGACCCACGCGCTCTCGATCTTCGGCGACCACAGCGACGTCATGCACGCGCGGGCCACCGGTTTCGCGATGCTGTCGGCGGGCTCGGTCCAGGAGGCCCACGACTTCGCGCTCGTGGCGCACGCGGCCACGCTCCGCGCCCGGGTGCCCTTCCTCCACTTCTTCGACGGCTTCCGGACCAGCCACGAGGTCAACAAGATCGCGATCCTGTCGCCGGACGACCTCCGCGCGCTCGTCCGTGAGCAGGACGTGCTCGCGCACCGGGCCCGGCAGCTCACGCCGGAGGCCCCCGTGGTCCGGGGCACGGCGCAGGATCCCGACGTCTACTTCCAGGCGCGGGAGGCGGGCAACCCCTACCACCTCGCGGTGCCGGGCATCACCCAGCAGGTCTTCGACGAGCTCGCCGCCCGGACGGGGCGCCAGTACCACCTCGTCGACTACATCGGCGCCCCGGACGCGGAGCGCGTGATCGTGGTGATGGGCTCGGCGGCCGGCGCCGTCGAGGAGACCGTGAGCGCGCTCACGGCCCGCGGCGAGAAGGTCGGCAAGCTCGCGGTCCGCCTGTTCAACCCCTTCCCGTCCGAGGCCCTGGTCGCCGCCCTGCCCCGGACGGTCACGTCGATCGCCGTGCTCGACCGGACCAAGGAGCCCGGCGCGGTCGGCGAGCCGCTCTATCTCGAGGTCGTCTCCGCGCTGGCGGAGGCGATGGACGGCGAACTGGCCCCGTTCCCGGCGATGCCCCGGGTGATCGGCGGCCGCTACGGCCTCGCCTCCAAGGAGATGAACCCCTCGATGGTCAAGCCCGTCTTCGACGAGCTGGCCGCGGCCAGGCCGAAGCGCCACTTCACGCTCGGCATCTACGACGACGTGACCCATCTCTCGCTGCCGATCGACCGCGAGTTCCGCCACGAGCGCCCCGCGGGCGAGGTGCAGGCCGTGTTCTTCGGCCTCGGCTCGGACGGCACCGTGGGCGCCAACAAGAGCTCGGTGAAGATCATCGGCGAGGGCACCGACCTCTGGGCCCAGGGCTACTTCAAGTACGACTCGAAGAAGTCGGGCTCGATCACGGTCTCGCACCTGCGCTTCGGACCCAAGCCCATCAAGAGCACGTACCTGGTCGAGGCGGCCGACTTCGTCGCGGTCCACCAGTTCAACCTGATCTTCAACAAGCACGTCATCGAGCTTGCCAAGCCGGGTGCCACGCTCCTGCTCAACGCGCCCTACGGCCCCGACGAGGTGTGGGACCAGCTGCCGGCCGGCGTGCAGCGGCAGATCGTGGACAAGGGCATCGACCTGTGGTGCATCGACGCGTTCGCCGTCGCCACCGAGGTCGGCATGGGCAACCGGATCAACACGGTCATGCAGCCGTGCTTCTTCCAGCTCGCCGGCGTGCTCCCGGCCGACGAGGCCATCGCCCGCATCAAGGCGTCGGTCAAGAAGACGTACGCGAAGCGCGGCGAGGCCGTGGTCCAGCGGAACTTCGCGGCCATCGACCGCTCGCTCGAGCGCATGAGCCACGTCACGCCGGGTGCGGTCAAGCAGGATTCGGCCATCGCGTCGCTCATCCCGGCGACGGCCCCCGAGTTCGTCCGCGACGTCACGGCCCGGCTGATCGCGGGCGACGGCGACCTGGTCCCCGTCAGCGCGCTGCCCGTGGACGGCACGTTCCCCACCGCCACCACGCGCTACGAGAAGCGGGCGATCGCCCCGTCGATCCCGGTCTGGGACGCGTCGATCTGCATCGACTGCGGCAAGTGCGCGATGGTCTGCCCGCACGCCTCGATCCGGATGAAGGTCTACCCGGCCGACCAGTCCGTGGACGGGCTGCCGAGCAAGGAGTTCAAGTCCCGCGACCTGCCGAACCACCTGATCACGATCCAGGTGGCCCCCGACGACTGCACCGGCTGCGGCGTCTGCGTCGACGTGTGCCCGGCCAAGAGCAAGACCGACATCGGGCACAAGTCCATCAACATGGCCAACTACCTGGAGCACCGCGAGGTCGAGCGGGAGCGCTGGGAGAAGTTCCTGACGGTCGAGCCGCTCGGCCGGGACGCCATCCCGGTCGACACGGTGAAGGGCGCGGCGCGCCTGGAGCCGCTGTTCGAGTTCTCGGGCGCCTGTGCCGGCTGCGGCGAGACGCCGTACCTGCGCCTGGTGACGCAGCTGTTCGGCGACCGGATGGTGGTCGCCAACGCCACCGGGTGCTCGTCGATCTACGGCGCCAACCTGCCGACCACGCCCTGGGCGACCAACGCCGCGGGCGAGGGCCCGGCCTGGGCCAACAGCCTGTTCGAGGACAACGCCGAGTTCGGCCTGGGCATGCGCCTCGCGCTGGACAAGCAGCACGAGCAGGCCTGCGCGCTCGTCAGGCGGCTCGCCCCCCAGATCGGCGAGGCGCTCGCCGCGGAGCTCGTCGAGGCGCCCCAGGGCACCGAGACCGAGATCGAGGCGCAGCGCGGGCGCGTGGCGCGGCTGCGCGACATCCTCGACGGCATCGACAGCGAGGACGCGCGATCGCTGGCGGCGCTGTCCGGCGACCTCGTCCGCAAGGGCGTCTGGATCGTCGGCGGCGACGGCTGGGCCTACGACATCGGCTTCGGCGGCCTCGACCAGGTCCTCTCGTCGGGGCGCAACGTGAACATCCTGGTCCTCGACACCGAGGTCTACTCCAACACGGGCGGCCAGGCCAGCAAGTCCACGCCTCGCGGCGCGGTGGCCAAGTTCGCCGCAGCCGGCAAGGGCACGGGCAAGAAGGACCTGGGCGCCATCGCCCGCTCCTACGGCAACGTCTTCGTGGCCCAGGTCTCGATGGGCGCCAACGACGCCCAGACCATCAAGGCGCTGCTCGAGGCCGACGCCTGGCCGGGCACCAGCCTGGTGATCGCCTACGCCACCTGCATCGCCCTCGGCTTCGACATGAGCAAGTCGATGAGCCACCAGAAGGACGCGGTGAAGTCCGGCTACTGGCCGCTGTACCGCTACTCGCCGGTGGTCACCGACGACGACGGCACGCCATTCAAGCTCGACTCCACCAAGCCGACGATCCCGGTCAAGGAGTTCGTGTCCGGCGAGACCCGGTTCGCGATCCTCGAGCGGACCAACCCCGACAAGGCGGCCGAGCTCGCCGAGCTCATGCAGGCCGACGCCGACGAGAAGTGGCGCTACTACGAGCAGCTCGCCGGCATCCACCGCAGCGTCCCGCACCTGCATACGCCGAGGGACGGCGAGCCCGTCACCGCGGCCGAGGGCGGGAAGGAGGACGAGGCGTGAGCCCGGACCTGCGCACCCGATACCTGGGACTCGACCTGCGGAACCCCATCGTCGCGTCGTCGACACCCTGGACCGGCGACCCGACGGTCGTCCAGCGCCTCGAGGAGGCGGGGGCGGGCGCCGTGGTGCTGCCGTCGCTCTTCGAGGAGGAGATCCTCAACGAGGAGATCGAGCTCAACCGCTCCCTCGAGCAGGGCGAGGAGCAGTTCGGCGAGGCGGTCTCGTACTTCCCGCAGATCGAGGGGTACAAGGGGTCCGGCGACCGGTACCTCGCCCGCCTCGAGAAGACCAAGGCGGGCGTCGCGATCCCGGTCGTCGCGAGCCTCAACGCGTCCACCCTGGGCGGCTGGGTCCGCTACGCCCGCCTCATGCAGGACGCGGGCGCCGACGCCCTCGAGCTCAACCTCTACCACGTCGTCGCCGACCCGGCGATGAACGGCGCGGACCGGGAGGCGCGCGATCTCGAGCTGATCGCCGCCGTTCGGGCCGCCGTCACCATCCCGCTGGCGGTCAAGCTCAGCCCGTACTACTCGGCCCTCGCGAACTTCGCGACCGAGGCTGTCTCGGCGGGCGCCAACGGCCTCGTGCTGTTCAACCGCTTCTACCAGCCCGACCTCGACCTGGAGTCGCTCGACATCGTCAACAAGGTGGCGCTCTCGACGCCGGCCGAGCTGCGCCTCCCGCTGCGCTGGATCGCGATCCTGCGTCCCCAGCTGGGCGGCGAGGTCGGCCTCGCGGCGACGTCAGGGGTGCACACGGCGCTCGACGCGGCGAAGGCGCTGCTCGTCGGGGCCGACGTGGCGATGACCGCCTCGGCCGTGCTCCAGCACGGCGTGCGCCGGATGGCGTCGATCGTGGACGGGCTCGCGGCCTGGATGGGCGAGCACGAGTACGAGTCTGTCGACCAGCTGCGCGGCGCGGCGTCCGCGGCCAACGTGAGCGACCCGTCGCTCTTCGAGCGGGCGAACTACATGGCGGCGCTGCGCTCGTTCAGCACCCCGGCCGACCTGTCCCGGTAGCCCAGGGCAAGGCACCGGCGACCGCGCGCCCTCACCGGTCGGGGGCGGCGCCAACGGGTCGGCGACGCGCGGACGGGCGCCGGCGGCCAAGCTGCGCCCTACGGTCCCGGCGTCGGCGTGGGCGTGGGCTCGGGCGGGGGTGGCGTCGGCTCCTTGGGCGGCTCGGTCGGCGTCGGGGTCGGCTCCGGCGTGGGCGTGTCGCCCGGCGGCGCGGACGCCGTCGGCTGGGGGGTGGGCCTCGCGGTCGGCTTGGGCGTGGGCTTGGGGGTGGGCTTGGGCGTCGGCGCGGCCACCGGCAGGGGGTAGTTGCTGCGTGCCGGGGTCGGCGAGCCGGGCAGGAGCGCCGCCACGTCCTGGCGGATCTGCGTGATCCAGGCCGCGGTCATGAACGACGGATAGGCCGGGGGCACCACCCGGAGCTGCTTGACCTTGGCCGTCGCCGCCTTGCCGAAGAGCTCGACGAGCGCCGGCAGGCTCTCCCGGGGGAGATCGGTCCAGGCGGCGCCCTTGGCGGCCCCGAACAGCGCCGGGGCCTGGAAGATCGTGGCCGGGCCAAGCTGGTCACGGATCGCGAGCAGCAGGATCTGCTGGCGCTCCATCCGGCCGTAATCGCTGTCCTGGTGGCGGCTGCGCGCGTAGGCGAGCGCGGTCTGGCCGTCCATGTGCTGGCGACCCGCCTTGATGTTGAGCACGATGTCGCCGACGCCGGGCTTGGGGTAGTTGTCGTCGTGCACGGCGTCGGGCACCGTGATGTCGATGCCGCCCATCGCGTCGATGACGCGGACGACGCCCATCAGGTCCGCGATGAGCACCGCGTCGATCGGCCGTCCGGTGATCTCCGAGACGACCGAGCGCACGGCGCCGATCCCCTTGACCGCGCCGTTGCCCGGCCAGAGGCCCGGGTGGCGCGCCGTGGCCTCGACGTACATCTCGTTGAGCAGGCCGGGCTGGCAGCCGCAGGCCGATGCGGCGCGCGCCGGCCCGGGCGGGTAGGGCGCGTTCTGGAGATTCCGCGGCAGGCCGATCATCGCCACCTTGCCCGTGGCCACGTCCACCTCGACCAGCAGCATCACGTCGGTCCGCCGGCTCCAGCGGTCGACGCCCGCGTCGGACCCAATCAGCAGCAGGTCGAACCGGCCGTCGTTGCCCCACGGCTGCGCCCCCGGCTTGGGCCAGGGCGTCGCGGCGCCGAACGCCGGCAGCGTGCCGTTGCCGCCGTTCGTGGGGAACGGGGCGATCGCGTACGTCGGCGAGGGCGAGGGGCCGTCGGAGGCGGAGGCGTCCACCGACGGCGAGACGGGCGGCGAATCGGTGGCGAAGATGTCCTCTGGGGTCTCGCTGGGCGTGGGCTCGACGGTCGCGTCGGCGACCGGCGGCGGCGTGGCGTCCTCGCTCGCGAAGGTGGAGTCCAGGTAGTCCGAGGCCGCCGAGATGGCCGACGCGGCGAGCACGTGCGGCAGGGCGACGCCCGCCAGCAGGATCAGCAGCGACGCGCCGCCGGCGAGCAGGCCTGGCCGTGTCCGCCGCAGGGCGTCGAGACCGGCCACCGCCCGCCACAGGCCGATGCCCAGGTTCACCCCGAACACCACCGAGAGCACGCCCGGCGCGACGAGCACGGCGAGCACGCCGTAGATCCCCTGGGTCACGCCCCAGACGGCGAGCAGCGCAAGGGCGACCGAGAACGGGATGAGCAGCGCCAGCCCCACGCGCCGCGACCCGAGGCGGAACAGCAGATGGCCGAGGCCCGGCAGCACGACGCTCGCCAGCGTGGCGAGGATGGCGCGCGCCCCCGACCCGGGGCGTCCGGCCGGCGCCGAATCGGCCTCCGGCGCGTCGACGGAGGATCCCTCGGCAGGCGGACGCGGGGTCCGCGGCGGTTCGGCGGTCATGGCGTGGCAGCTACCTTACCGGCCGCGAGCGCCGCGCGTCAGGCTCGGACGGCAGCGGCGGTCGGCGCGTGGGCGTCGAGCAGCGCGAGGATCGGCGCCGCGCGCAGATCCGCCAGCACCGTTCGCGCGTCCTCGACCGCCGCGCGGACCTCCGGCAGGTCGCCGGGCAGGAGCGCCGCCATGTCGAGACCCGTGAGCGCGGCGTCGAACCGCAGGCCGAGGTCCCGGTAGGCAGCCAGCGCGGCGCGGTAGTCCGCCAGGGCCGACGCCACCTCGCCGCGGCGCGCCGCGACCCCGGCGTGGATCACCGCGAGGTCGGCATTCGTCGCGCCGCCGCTCCCCGACCCGAGGCTCGCCAGTGCCTGGGCCGTCAGCGCGTCGTCACCGGCAAGGAGGGCGACCCGGGCGACGTCGCGGCGCATCGCGGCGTCGGTGAAGCTCGGGCCGAGTTCGAGGAGGTCGCGGCCGAACCCGCACGCCGCGGCCGCGTCGCCCCGGACGAAGGCCTCCCAGAGCGCGGCGGAATAGCCGAAGGCCAGCTCCTGCGGGTCGCCGGCGGCGCGGGCCGCCTCGATACGCTGCGGCCCGCGATTCTGCAACACGCCGTCGCGGAGCAGCAGGATCGTCTCCCGCGTGTCGCGGACGGCCTCGAGCGTGACCTCGTCGAGGGCAGTCTCCTCGATCTGCGCGAGCTTGGCGAGGGCGGTGTCCCACTCGCCGAGCCGGATGGCGGCAGTGGCGAGGTTGCCGGCGTGGTAGTAGGCGAACGACGCCATGCCGAGCCGGCGGGCCGTCTCGATCCCCTCGAGCGTGTAGTCGAGCGAGAGGCGCGGGTCGATGGCATTGTTGAGCGCCGCGAGGTTCACTCCGGCGCGGAGCCGCGCCATCTGCAGGCCGTGGCCCCGGGCGTCGGCATACGCCCCGGTCTGCAGCGCGAGGCCCTCGCGCAGCCGGCCCGAGGAGGCCAGCGCCGCAGCCTTGGTGATCAGCGCCATCGCGACCACCTCGTCGAGGCTGAGCGGCTCGGCCAGCTGGAGGGCGCGATCGCTCCACAGGATCGCCGCCGCGGGATCCGCGGCCCGGAAGGCCGACCGACCGGCCGCCTCGGCGAACGCCGCGAGGCCGGCGGCGAGCGACGGGTCGTCGAGCGCCGTGACGCCCGCCGCGAGCGACGGGTCGCCGAGCGCTGCCTCGGCGGCGGCGAGGTGTGCGTCGACGAGATCACGGGCGGCGGCGATTCGCGCTCGGGACAGCAGCGACAGCACCTGGGCGGCGACTGCGTCCAGCGCGAGCCCGCGGTCCCCCAGCGCCGTCGCTGCCTCGGCTGCCGCCGCGAGCTCTTCCTCGCCGGTCTCGAACTGGGTCGCGACGACCAGGTCCCAGCCGAGGCGCCGGCGCAACGCCGCCCGCTCGCGGGGATCGGTCGTGACCTCGAGGGCCGTGCGGAGCGTCTCCGCGGCGCCCGCCGCGGCGACGAGCGCAAGACGTGCGGCGGCCGCAGCGGCAGCGCCATCCTCCCCTTCCGGAGCCGCCCGGTACGCCTCGAGGAAGTGGTTGGCGACGACCCCCGCCAGCTCGTCGTCGCCGAGCGCCTCGAAGTGACCCGCGGCCGCGAGGTGGAGCGCGCGGCGGTCGCGCCGCGCGAGTGTCGCGTACGCGGTCTCGCGCACGAGCGCCTGGACGAAGGCGTGCTGGCCGCGCGTCGGCGCGCGCGGATCGGTCTCGACCGCGAGCAGCTCGCGGCGCCGGAGGCTGACCAGCCGGCCCTCGAGCCGCGCCGGGTCCTCGCCCGTCACCGCGGCGAGTGCGTCCGGGGTGAACGTCTGGCCCAGGACGGCCGCCGCCTGGATGACCGCCCGCTCGTCGGCGGGCAGCGCGTCCAGGCGTGCCGCGGCCAGCGCGTGGAGCGTGCCCGGGACCTGGAGGTCTCCGAGGTCGCCGACGGGCCGATAGACGTCGCCCGCCGGCTCGATCCGCCCGTCGGCCAGCAGCATGCGGACCGTCTCCACCGCGTAGAGCGGGAAGCCGTCGGCGCGGGCGAGGATCCGGGCGACCGCCGCCTCGGGCAGTCCCGGCACGAGGCCCGCGAGGAGCTCCCGCATCTCGGCCTCCGGCAGTGCGCCGAGCCGGATCGCCACGGCGCCGCGCCGGTCGGTGCCCCAGCCGGGGCGGCGATCGAGCAGCTCCGGCCGCGAGAGCGTGACGACGAAGATCGGCTGGTTGCGGCTCCAGTCGAGGAGGTGCTCGATGAAGTCGAGGAGGCCGTCGTCGGCCCAGTGGAGGTCCTCGAACACCATGACCACGGTGCCGTCGCGGGCGAGCCGCTCGAAGAACGTGCGCCATGCCGCGAACAGCTCCTCGCGGCCGCCCGGCGGCGTCTCCGCCAGTCCCAGGAGCGCGAGCAGGCGCGGCTCCATCCAGCGCCGCTCGCCGACGTCAGCGACATGCTGGGCGAGGGTGGCGGTGATCGCGCCCCGGGTTGCGGCCTCGCTGTCGCCCTCGACGAGCCCGGCACGCCGCCGGACCATCTCGCCCAGGGCCCAGAAGGTCACGCCCTCGCCGTACGCTGGCGAGCGGCCGCGGTGCCAGCGGACGAGCTCGACGACCCCGTCGAGGTACTTCTCCAGCTCCCACGCGAGGCGGCTCTTGCCGATCCCCGCCTGCCCGACCACGGACACGAGGTGCGCCCGCTGCTCCCTGCCCGTCGCGTGGAACTGCTCCTTGAGCATCCGCAGCTCGTCGGCACGGCCCACGAACGGCGGCTCGAGGGCGTCGCCGCGGCCCAGGCCCGCCCGGTCGGCGACCACCCGGACCGCGCGCCAGGCCGGCACCGGGGTCGACTTGCCCTTGAGGAGCTGCGGGCCGGCCGACTCGAAGGCGATCGCCCGCCCGGCCGAGGCCATCGTCGCCTCGCCGACCAGCACCGTGCCCGCCGGCGCCGCCGACTGCAGCCGCGCCGCGGTGTTGACGATGTCGCCCGCCACCATGCCCTGGTTGACCGCGCCCAGCGTCACGGCGGCCTCGCCGGTCAGCGCCCCGGCCCGGACCGCGATCCCCGCCCCCAGCGCCGGCACCGCCGCGACGAGCTCGAGCCCGGCTCGCACCGCCCGCTCGGCATCGTCCTCGTGCGCCGTCGGCACGCCCCAGACCGCCATGACCGCGTCGCCGATGAACTTCTCGACGATGCCCCCATAGCGGGCCACGATGTCGCTCGCGAGCTCGAAGTACCGCGACAGCGTGTCGCGCACCTGCTCGGCGTCGCGCTCCTCCGCGAACGGCGTGAAGCCGACGAGGTCCGCGAACAGGACCGTGACCACCCGGCGCTCGGCGACCGCGCCGGAGGCGGGTCGCGCCCCCGCGGCAGCCGAGCCGGCCATCGCCGGGGCGCCGCACTCGCCGCAGAACTTCTGGCCCGGCGGGATGGGCGCGCCGCAGGACGGGCAGACGCCGCCCAGGCGGACGCCGCATTCGCCGCAGAACTTCTGGCCGACCGGATTCGCGGCGCCGCACGCGGGGCACATCGGGACGCTCGGGCCCTCCTTCGTGCGGAGGCTACCGCAGCGCGCTACCGGTCGTCACGGCCCAGGCACGATCTCGACGCGTCAGTGGTCGGCGGTGGCGGCCAGCATCGCCTTCACCTCGAAGGGGCTGGCGGACGGGTGCTTCGCGCGGATGAGCGCGGCGAGGCCCGCGATGTGCGGCGCCGCGAAGCTGTTGCCCGTCGCGACGATCCGGCCGCCGTCCCGCCAGGCCACCTCGACGTCGACGCCGCGCGCCCCGAACTCCACCGGGGGCCGCGGGTTGTAGTACCAGGTCCACGCGTCGGCGACGTCGTGGGCGGCAACCGACACGACCGATGCGAAGAGCGAGGGGTAGCTCGGGCCGGGCATGTTGTTCGCGGCGCAGACGAGCAGCACGTTCGCGAAGTAGGCGCGGTCCGCCAGGTCGTGGAACGCGCCCATCATGGCCTCGCTGCGCGACGAGAGCGACAGGTTCACGACCGACGCGCCCCGCTCGATCGCCCACGCGAGCCCGGCGGCGAACACCGCGCCCTTGCCCCGGTTGTCAGGCCCCAGCACGCGCACCGACACGAGGTCCGCCGCCGGCGCGAGCGCGTGGATGATGCCGGCGCAGGCGGTGCCGTGGCCGACGACGTCGAGCCCGTCCGGGTCGGGCAGCACCTCGGGCCCGTCGTCGCCCGGCTCGACCTTGACGCTCGCGACGAGCCGGCCGCCCACGGCCGGGTGGGCGCCGTCCACGCCCGAGTCGATGATCGCGACGGTCACGCCGGCGCCGTCGCTGCCGCCGAAGGCGGTCGCGCGGTCCACCGCGCCGATCGGCCGGGCGCGGTCGAGCGCCTCGCGACGGCCCTCGACGAAGGGCTCGCTCCAGGCGGGCAGGATCGGCTCGGTCACGCGTCGTCGTCGGCGGGCGCGGGCCGCGTCGGGGCGGCGCGCCCGCGCCGGAGCTGCCGCTCGCGCTCGGTGCGGGCCACGAGCACGTCGAGGAGGTCGGCGAGC
>Ga0335069_10011417_pt1 | contig 12529 bp, 12 predicted proteins | sample Lox_Sample_11_FD_206714 | JGI IMG/M metagenome (GOLD analysis project Ga0335069, IMG submission 206714) | Soil microbial communities from Loxahatchee National Wildlife Refuge, Florida, United States - Lox_Sample_1.1 | ecosystem: Environmental > Terrestrial > Soil > Wetlands | place: USA...
AGCCTCGCGCGGCGGCGGATGCTGCTCGAATACGCGCGGCAGCACCGCTGCTGGATCATCGAGGACGACTACGACAGCGAGTTCCGCTACGGCAGCCGGCCGCTCGCGTCGCTGCAGGGGCTCGACGACACCGGGCAGGTGATCTACGTCGGCAGTTTCGGCAAGACCCTGTTCCCGGGGCTGCGGGTCGGCTATCTGGTCGCGCCGGAGCCGCTCGCCGAGAGCTTCGCGACGGCTAGCGCGGAGTTGTATCGCGAGGGGCAGCTGCTGCAGCAGGCGGTGCTCGCGGAGTTCATCGCTGAGGGCCACTTCGTGTCGCACATCCGCAAGATGCGCACGTTGTACGGACAGCGCCGCGAGATGCTGCTCGACGCGCTCGCGCGCCGGTACGGCGACGCGCTGCCCGCGGCGGGCGGCGACGCGGGGTTGCATCTCGTGATCCAGCTGCCCGACGGCGCCGACGATCGCGCGGTCGCGCAGGCGGCGCTCGAGCGCAACATCGTCGTGCGGGCGTTGTCCGGGTATTACGAGGCGCATTCGCGCGCGCAGCCGGGATTGCTGCTCGGGTATGCGTGCGTGCCGGAGGAACAGATCGCCGGCGCGTTCGGCACGCTGGCCGAAGCGATCGACGAGCGGGGGTTCTCGGTCGCGGCGGCGGCCTGAAACGGCCGGGCGGCCGGCATCTGCAACGGTCGCATGCTGCTCGCGCGCGCCGGCGCGGAATTGCCGATAATAGTGCGCTGTATTTCAACCGGATGCCGACGATGACCGAAGCCACGCACACCTCTCCCGCCGTTCCGCGCCTCACGAGCCTGTCGCACGGTGGCGGCTGCGGCTGCAAGATCGCGCCGGGCGTGCTGTCCGAGCTGCTCAGGCGCGCGACGCCGCCCGCGCTGTTTCCCGATCTGCTCGTCGGCACCGAGACGTCCGACGACGCGGCGGTCTACCGCCTGAACGACCAGCAGGCGATCGTCGCGACCACCGATTTCTTCATGCCGATCGTCGACGATCCGTTCGACTTCGGCCGCATCGCGGCGACCAACGCGCTGTCCGACGTCTATGCGATGGGCGGCAAGCCGATCCTCGCGCTCGCACTGGTCGGGATGCCGATCAACGTGCTGCCGCACGAGACGATCGCGGCGGTGCTGCGCGGCGGCGAGTCGGTCTGCGCGGAAGCTGGCATCCCCGTTGCGGGCGGTCATTCGATCGACTCCGTCGAGCCGATCTACGGTCTCGCGGCGATCGGCGTCGTGCATCCCGATCGCGTGAAGCGCAACGCGGCCGCGCACGCGGGCGACGTGCTGATCCTAGGCAAGCCGCTCGGCGTCGGCGTGTTGTCGGCAGCGCTCAAGAAGAACCGGCTCGACGCGGCCGGCTATGCGCAGATGATCGCGACGACGACCAAGCTGAACCGCCCCGGCGCCGAGCTGGCCGGCTTGCCCGGCGTGCATGCGCTGACCGACGTGACGGGCTTCGGGCTGCTCGGCCACACGCTCGAGCTGGCGCGCGGCGCGGGCCTGACCGCGCGCGTGCGCTACGCGGCGCTGCCGTGGCTCGCGGGCGTCGAGGCGTTCGCGGCGGACGGCGTCGTCACCGGCGCATCGGGGCGCAACTGGACGGCCTACGGCGCCGACGTGGGGCTCGCGGACGGCCTGCCGGCCGTCGCGCAGGCGTTGCTGACCGACCCGCAGACGTCCGGCGGCCTGCTCGTCGCGTGCGCGCCGGAAGCGGTCGACGACGTGCTCGCGTGCTTCAATGCCGACGGTTTCGATCGTGCGGCGGTGGTCGGCGAAATGACGGGCGGCCCGGCGCGCGTCGAGGTTGCTTGACGCGTTTGCCGTAAGCCGTACAGCCGCTAGAATCGTCGTTTTATCCGATGAATGGCGATTCCGGATGAGCGACTTCCTGTTCGGGCTGATGATCGCACTGTCGGTCGGGCCCGTCGCGTCGATGATCGCGAACTACGGCACGCGTGCCGGCACGGCGAGCCACGTCGCGGTCGCGCTTGCCGTGCTCGGCTACGGCGTCGCCGGTCTCGTGCGGCTCTGAACCGCCACGCGGCGCGTCGCACAGCCCGCGGCCACCGTTCTCGTTCATTCGCTCAACGTCGTACCTGTCGATAAGGAATGCCGATGCTGATTCGCTCGATGATGGGCGCCGCAGCACTCTCGCTCGCCGCCTGCACGACCGTACAGCCGGTCGCGCCATCGCTCGCGCCGCAGGACGGCGCGAGCGCGGCGTCCGCCGCCGCGTCGGGCCGCCCGGTCAAGGTGATGATCGTCACGATGTTCGCGCCGGAGGGGCAGGCGTGGCTCGATCGCCTCGGCCCGTGGCAAGCGGTGGCCGTGCCGGGCCTGTCGCCCGATTACCCGGCAGTGCGCTGCAACCGGCATGACGTGTGCGTCGTCACGACGGGCATGGGGTATGCGAACGCCGCCGCGTCGACGATGGCGCTGACGTTCTCGACGCAATTCGATCTGCGACGCACGTATTTCCTGATTTCCGGCATTGCCGGCGTCGATCCCGCGCAGGGCACGCTCGGTTCCGCCGCATGGGCGACGTATCTGGTCGATTTCAGCCTGCAATGGGAACTCGATGCGCGCGAGCGTCCGGCCGGCTGGCCGACCGGCTATCTCGGCATCAACACGAAGCGGCCGGCCGACAAGCCGCCGCTCGACTATCGCACCGAGGTGTTCCGGCTGAACGCGCAACTGGCCGACGCTGCTTACGCATTGTCACGCGACGTGGCGCTCGCCGACGGCGCGCAGGCGCAGGCCGCGCGCGCGAAATTCGACTACGCGCCCGCGAACCGGCCGCCGGCCGTGATCCGCTGCGACACGTTGTCGGGCAATACGTGGTTTTCCGGCACGCGGCTCGGCGAGCGGGCGCGGCAGTGGATGAAGCGCCTGACCGACGGCCAGGGCACCTACTGCATGACCGCGCAGGAGGACAACGCGACCTTCGAGGCGCTCAAGCGCGCGGCGAGCGCGCAGCGCGTCGATCTCGCTCGGGTCGCGGTGCTGCGCACCGGTTCTGATTTCGACCGGCCGCACCGCGGCCAGACGAGCGCCGACAATTTGCTGAATTACGCGGTGCAGGGCGGGTTCGCTCCGGCGACCGAGAACCTGTACCGGGCGGGCAACCCGCTGGTGCAGGAGATCGTCACGCACTGGGACGCGTGGCGAGACGGCGTGCCACGGCGTTGAGCGCTTACTGGGGGCCCATGCAAGGCGGTCGACCCCAGTTAGCGCCTTAGCGCCTACCTGGATCTCATTCGAACTTGTCGATTCGATGCGCGTGCTGCTGCACGACAGGAACTAATGAAGGGGCCGGCGCCGCGGCGATAAATCACGCTGTGGCGAATTGAATTGTCTTCCGGGTGGAACAATCTCATTCCGTGCCGCCAGTGTGATCTTGTGGAACCGGCAGTGCGGCGCTCAGGCGTTCACGCAACCCATTCGTTCAGCACCGGCGTGTCGAGCGTCGGCGCGCGCTCCGCTTCCTCGAACGTGCGTTTGCTGCACGTTGCGTCGAGGCTCTTCCTGCCGCTCAGCAACGGGCAGCGCTCGAAGATTTCCGCGATCCAGTCGACGAACACGCGCACCTTCGGCGACAGATGGCGGCTATGCGGATAGACGACCGAGATCGGCATCGGCAGCGGCTTGTAGCCCGGCAGGATTTCCTTGAGCGTGCCGTCGCGCAGGTGCGGCAGCACCATGAACAGCGGCGGCTGGATGAGGCCGAAGCCCTCGATGCCGCAGGTGACGTACGCGTCCGCGTCGTTGACCGACACGACGCTGTTCATCTTGACCTCGACCTCCTTGCCGTCGATCAGGAACGCCCAGTCGAGCATGCGGCCGGTGCGGCTCGAGAAATAGTTGACCGCCTTGTGCTGGCTCAGGTCCTCGATCGTCTGCGGCTCGCCGTGCTGCGCCAGATAGGCGGGCGACGCGACCGACGTGCCCTCGAACAGCCCGACGCGGCGCGCGACGAGCGACGAGTCCTGCAGCGCGCCGACCCGGATCACACAATCCACGCCTTCCTGCAGCAGATCGACCGGACGATCCGACAGGCCGAGCTGCAGGTCGACGTCCGGATAGCGCACATGAAATTCGGTCAACGAAGGAATGACGATCATCCGGCCGATCGAACCCGGCATGTCGACGCGCAGCTTGCCGTGCGGCTTGCGGTTGTTGTTCTGGAAGCTCGCTTCGGTTTCCTCGACGTCCGCGAGAATCCGCACGCAGCGTTCGTAGTACGCTGCGCCGTCTGGCGTGAGCGACAGGCGGCGCGTCGTCCGGTGCATCAGCCGCACGCCGAGGAAGGCTTCGAGATTCTGGATGATCGTCGTAACGGAAGCCCGCGGCAGGCTGAGCGATTCCGCCGCCCTGGTGAAGCTGTTCGTGTCGACGACACGCGTAAACACCTGCATGGCCTGAAGCCGGTCCATCACAACCTCCGGGAATGGGAGACGGAACAAACGGGCCGTGTCGCCTCGTAAGCACACACAGCGTGTGATTGTTCAGGGTCTTTGAATTGTGTTGCCGGATTATAGGCATTTATCCGAATGTCTGCCGGACCCAGAATGCGCTCCATCTCGAAATGGATGCCGCATCGTCGTGGACGCTTCAGATCTTCGCAATTTACTGAAAACCCCGTCTCCCGACGAAGCCAGGACCGGCGCGGCGTTGACGGTGTCGGACGTCGAGATTCCCGGCTATGCGCGGGACATTGTTTTAAGACTGTATCGCCGTCCCGATAAAACCGGATTGCCGGCAGTGCTTTACTTTCACGGCGGCGGTTTCGTGCGCGGCTCGCTCGACGATGCGGAATTCGCCGCGCGCTTTCTGGCCGAGCACTCGCCGGCGCCCGTGGTGTCGGTCGATTATTCGCTCGCACCCGATTATCCGTTTCCGGCCGCGCCGGAAGACGCGTATCGCGCGGCGGTGTGAGTCGCTACGCGCGCACGCGCGTGCGCCGTGCAGCCCGTCGTCGTCGAGATGCCGGACCGATCGTGCGGTTTACGATTCGATGAAGCTGTGGACGAGCCGGTTGAACACGCCCGGATGCGCGACGTTCATGCCGTGCGATGCGCCCGCGACGGTCTGCCGGTCCGCGTCACGAATCCAGCCCGCGAGAGTTTCGACGTTGTTGCGGAACATCCGCGGGCTGCGCTGCCCGTCGATGAGCAGGGTCCGGCACGCGAGATCCCCGGCCGTTTCGCTGGAATAGGCGGGCAACGGATCGAGGAGCTGCTTCGGCAGAGTGCTCGCGTTGTCGACGGCCATCGTCCGGAAGCGGGGGCCGCTCTTTTTCCATGCGCCGGGCACGCTGACGGAATCGACGAACAGTTCCAGCCCCGCGTCGACGTCGCCGTCATCGATCAGGTCCGCGGCCTTCGCGCGCAGCGCATGCGCGGCGGGCGGCAGCGACGCCTCGCGCACGCCGGCCTGCCGCAGCGGCCCGCCCGGATCGGCCAGCGTCAGCGTCTTGACGAGGCCGGGATGCTCGCGCGCCACATTGAACGCCACGCTGCCGCCTCGCGAATGCCCGACCAGATGCACCGGGCCGAGATCGAGCGCCGCGATGAACTCGGCCATTTCGTCGACATGGTTGCGCCAGCTGAAGTCGTTCTGGATGCCGGCTTCGACCGCCGGCCAGTAGTGACTGAGGCTCGGCGCGATACAGTGGTAATGCGCGGAGAGCGAGGCGAGCTGTGCGTCCCAGTAGCGGTAGTCGCACAGCGAGCCGTGAACGAACACCATCGGCTCGCCCACGCCCCGTTCGACGTAAGGCATGCTGATCCCTGACGGGAGCGTGGCAAAGAGCAGTTCGGGGTTGGCGAGCAGCGAAGGCTCGATTCGCATGTTCATGACAGGAAAACTCAAAGGTGCGTCATCACGTCGCAACTATGCCTGACGCCGCCATGTAAGAAAAACGCATAATTTTCATTGCATCGTTCAATTTTTCTGATAGCAAACGTCCCGACCCATATCGCGTTCCGCGATTTTCTTCCCAGAATCGCTTCGTAGACCACCGCCGGGGCGCTCCTTATCATCGGCTGGCATTCATTCCGTTCGCATGACTCCGCATCCGGAGGCCGCATTCCGCGCCCGCCGCGGGCGTGCTCATGCGTTGATCCAGCCCATCGACATGAGAGTGGTCCCCATGCTGCATCCCGTCTATTCCGTCCGCTACGTCGCGCGCCTCGCGCGCGCGTTCGCGATCGCGCTGCTGGGCGCGGCGCTCGTTTCCGGCGCGCACGCCGCCGATACCGCGCCGTTGCGCGTCGGCATCGCGACGAGCCCGCAGATCGAGGCACTGAAAGTCGCCGCCCAGGAAGCGAAGGCGCAGGGACTCGACGTGAAGATCATCGAGTTCACCGACTGGAACACGCCGAACGCGGCACTCGCGAACAAGGACATCGACGTCAACTACTTCCAGCACATCCCGTTCCTCGAAAACGCGAAGAAGCAGGGCGGCTATGACTTCGTCGCGATCGCGCCGGGGACGATCATGAAGATCGGCCTGTATTCGAAGAAGGTGAAGCGTTTCGCCGACCTGAAGGATGGCGCGAAGGTGGCGATCGCAAACGATCCCGTCAACGGCGGCCGCGGCCTGTTGCTGCTGCAGCGCGCGGGCCTGATCACGCTGAAGCCTGGCGCCGACTACCGCGCGACGACGCACGACATCGTGTCGAATCCGAAGCATCTAAAGATCGTCCCGCTCGAAGCGTCGCAGCTCGCGCGCGCGCTCGACGACGTCGATCTCGCGCAGGGCTATCCGAGTTTCATCAAGCTCGCCGGCACGACCGATCCGAACAGCGCGCTGCTGTTCGACGGCACGGAGAACAAGATCTTCGCGCTCCAGTGGGTCGTGCGGCCGGACAGCACGAACGATCCGCGCATCCGCAAGTTCATCTCGATCTATCAGCAGTCGCCGGCGGTGCGCCGTGCGCTCGACAACGCATTCGGCACGCTGTACGCCGTCGCCTGGTGACGGGAGCGCACACATGGCAAAGAAGAAAATCCTGCTCAACGCGTTCAATATGAATTGCGTCGGCCACATCAATCACGGGCTGTGGACGCATCCGCGCGACCGTTCCGCGCACTACACCGATCTCGACTACTGGGCCGATCTCGCGAAAACGCTCGAACGCGGCAAGTTCGACGGGATCTTCCTGGCGGATATCATCGGCGTCTACGACGTGTTCGACGGCAGCCCCGATGCCGCGCTGCGCGAAGCGGTGCAGGTGCCGGTCAACGATCCGCTGCTGATCGTGCCCGCGATGGCGCAGGTCACGCGGCATCTCGGCTTCGGCGTGACCGCGAACCTGACCTACGAGCCGCCGTACCTGTTCGCGCGGCGGATGTCGACGCTCGATCATCTGACCAAGGGCCGCGTCGGCTGGAATATAGTCACTGGTTATCTCGACAGCGCCGCGCGCGGCATGGGCCTTGGGCAGCAGATCGGCCACGACGACCGCTACGAGCGCGGCGACGACTACATGGAAGTCGTCTACAAGCTCTGGGAGCAGAGCTGGGACGACGACGCGGTGATCCGCGATGCGCGCGCGCGCGTGTTCACGCAGCCGGGCAAGGTGCGGCGCGTGCGGCACGACGGGCCGTTCTATTCGGTCGACGCGATCCACCTGTGCGAGCCGTCGCCGCAGCGCACGCCGGTGCTGTATCAGGCCGGGTCGTCGGCGCGCGGCGTCGAGTTCGCGGCGCAGCATGCCGAGTGCGTGTTCGTGAACGGCCAGAGCAAGGCTGCCGCGCGCGCGGCGGTGCTCGACATCCGCGCGGCGGCGGCGCGGCGCGGCCGCGACCCGGCCTCGATCAAGATCTTCGCCGGCGTGACCGTCGTGACCGCCGAGAACGAGCGGCTCGCCCGCGAGAAGTTCGACGAATACCGTCGTTATGCGAACCCGGAAGCCGGGCTCGCGCATTTCGCGAGCTCGACCGGCATCGACTTCGCCCGCTACGGGCTCGACGAGCCGATCTCGTACGTGAAGACCGATTCGATCCAGTCGGCGGTCGACGCCATCTCGAAGCGCAGCACGAGCGGCGCATGGACCGTGCGGCGCATCCTCGAGCAGATGACGCTCGGCGGCCGCTATCACCCGATCGTCGGCTCGCCGTCGCAGGTCGCGGACGAACTGGCCGAGTGGATCGACGATACCGGCATCGACGGCTTCAACCTGACGCGTACCGTGATGCCGGAATCGTTCGAGGATTTCGTCGACTGGGTCGTGCCGGAATTGCAGAACCGCGGGCTGTACAAGGCAGACTACGATCCCGCGCCGACGTTGCGCGAGAAGCTGTTCGGCTGCGGGCCGCGCCTGCCGGCGTGGCATGCGGGCGCGCAGTACCGGCCGGGCGTCGCGCGCGAGCCGGCGCATGCGTGATCCTCACGGAGCGATGCCATGACGCAATTCTTCGATACCCTGGGTTTCATCGAGCCGTCCGCCGTGCGGCCGCTTGCGTTCGACATGGCGCCCGCCGACGGCGACGCGGTGGCGCTCAAGCAGGTCGGCAAGGTGTTCGGCAAGCCGCGCGGGCAGGCCGCCGCGTTGCGCGACGTGACGCTGAACGTGCGGCGCGGCGAGGTGTTCGGCATCATCGGGCGCAGCGGCGCGGGCAAGTCGACGCTGCTGCGGCTCGTCAACGGGCTCGAGCAGCCCACGACGGGGCGCGTGCAGGTGCTGGGCGTCGATGCCGGCGCGCTCGACGACAGCGGGCTCGTGGCGCTGCGCCGCCGCACCGGCATGGTGTTCCAGCATTTCAACCTGCTGTCCGCGAAAACGGTCGCGGAGAACGTCGCGCTGCCGCTGAAGATCGCCGGCGTGCCGAAGGCCGAACGCACGCGCCGCGTGACCGAGCTGCTCGACTGGGTCGGCTTGTCCGCGAAGCGCGACGCGTATCCGGCGAGCCTTTCCGGCGGACAGAAGCAGCGTGTCGGCATCGCGCGCGCACTGGTGCATCGTCCGGAGATCCTGCTGTGCGACGAAGCGACGTCGGCGCTCGATCCGGAGACGACGCAATCGATCCTGGCGCTGCTCGCGGACATCAATCGCCGGCTCGGGCTGACGATCGTGCTGATCACGCACGAGATGGAGGTGATTCGCGCCGTGTGCGACACCGTCGCGGTGATCGAGCAGGGCGAGGTGGTCGAGACGGGGCCGGTTTGGAGCGTATTCGGCGATCCCCGGCACGGCGCGACACGGGCGCTGCTCAGCACGCTGGTGCACGACCTTCCGGCCGAACTGGCCGCGCGCGTGCGTCCGCTGCCCGAGGGCGGGGCGTTGCCCGACGGCGCGCAGGTCGTGCTCGATCTGCGCTATACGGGCGAGGACGGCGGCGAGCCGGACGTCGGCGCGCTCGCCGGGGCGCTCGGCGGCGCGGTGCGGTTTCTGCACGGCGGCATCGAGCGCATCCAGGGGCGCGCGCAGGGCCGCCTCGTGGTCGCGGCATCGGCGTCGGGCGAACCGGACGCCGTCGCAGCGCTGCTCGGCCGCGCACGGCTTCACGCGAACCGTGCGGAGGTGCTCGGCCATGTTTGAACTCTGGTGGCCCGAACTGCTCGACGCGATCCGCGACACGCTGTGGATGGTCGCGGCTTCCGCGAGCGTCGCCGCGCTGCTCGGCGTGCCGCTCGCCGTGATCCTCGTGACGAGCGCGCCCGGCGGCATCTACGAGCGGCGCGGCCTCAACGCCGTGCTCGGCGCATTCGTCAATGCGTTCCGCTCGACGCCGTTCATCATCCTGCTCGTCGCGCTGCTGCCGTTCACCCGCCTGCTGATCGGCACGACGATCGGCGTGTGGGCCGCGGTGGTGCCGCTGTCGATCGCGGCGATCCCGTTTTTCGCGCGGATCGCCGAAGTGAGCCTGCGCGAAGTGGATCGCGGCCTGATCGAAGCCGCGCTCGCGATGGGCGCGAAGCGCCGCCACATCGTCTGGCACGTGCTGCTGCCCGAGGCGCTGCCCGGCATGCTGGGCGGCTTCACGATCACCGTGGTTGCGCTGATCGGCTCGACCGCGATGGCCGGCGCCGTCGGCGCGGGCGGGCTCGGCGACCTCGCGATCCGCTACGGCTACCAGCGTTTCGACACCACCGTGATGACGACCGTGATCGTGATCCTGATCGCGCTCGTCTCGGCCGTGCAATTCACCGGCGACCGCCTGGTCAGGCTGCTGATGAGGCGTGCCTGAGCGGGGCGGCATCGCCGCCGTGGCTTCCAACCAACCATCATTCTGAGAGACCGATTCATCATGACCCGTCCGATCGGCGCGCCACAAAAGTGGAACGCGCAATTCGAAGAAAGCCTGTTTCTCGACGTGGCGCGGCGCCACCGTCCCGACTTCCCGGAAAAGCTCACCGTTGCGCCGCGCGAGCCGCGCAGCGCCGAAGAGCTGGCCGCGGTGGCCGACTACTACACGAAGATGGCGTCGCACGACCTGTTCATCGTGCAGGTCGTCGCGAAGGCGATCGACACGCTGTTTCGCGACGATCCGCATTTCCAGCTGGTCCTGTCGCGCCAGCTCGGCGACGACGGCGCGCACGCGGTCATCGGCCGCGAGCGCGTGGCGGAGCTGACCGGCCAGGACCCGCTGCCGGAAGTCGACCGGCTCGTCGCCGCGCACTGGGCGCGGATCGGCGATCTGGCGGTGCGCGACGTGGCGGGCTTTCTCGCGTTCCAGTGGCATTACGAACTGCACATCCTCGCGAAGCTGTGGTTCCAGCGCAAGACAGGGCGCATCGCCGACGGCGCGATGCGCGAGCATGGCGAGAACCGGATTCGCCCCGACGAGGAGTGGCATCGCGTGCAGATCATCGAATGGTGGTTCGAACGGCTGGCCGCGCTGCCGCTCGTCGAGCGCGAGCGGCTGATCGATCGCGTGATCGAGGCCGACGAAGCGATGCAGCCGTTGCTCGACGCGTATCTGCATGACGAATACGCGCACACGGCACTCGTGTTCGACGCGGATATCGCCGAGTACCGGTCGATCTACGACGACTGGCGCCGTGAAATGCTTGCGCGCCTGACCGGCCGTACCGACCTCGGGCCGCTCGTGCCGCTGACGGGCGAGCCGGTTCGGCAGGAAGCCGGCGCATGAACGATCCTCGTGGCCTGGCGGCGCTCGCTCCTGAAGCGGGCACGGCAATCGACGCGCCGGCGTTGGCGCGACTGGTTGATGCACTGCGCGAAAGCGCCGCCGCGCGCGACCGCGCGGGCGGTCATGCGGCGCGCGAGAAGCAATGGATCGCCGATGCCGGCCTGCTGACGCTGGCCGTGCCGCGCGCATATGGCGGGCAGGAGGCGGACTGGCCGTCGATCTACGCGATCGTCCGGCAAGTCGCGCGCGCCGACGGCGCGCTCGCGCATCTGCTCGGCTTCCAGTGCCTGCAGGTGGTGAGCGTCGACGTCTGGGGCAATCCGGCGCAACGCGAGCGCTACCTGCGCGGCACCGTCGAGCACCGGTGGTGGTGGGGCAACGCGGTCAATCCGCTGGATACGCGCCTGATCGCGACGGCGACGCCCGACGGCGGCTACCGGCTCGACGGCGTCAAGGGTTTCTGCTCGGGCACGCGCGGTTCGCAATGGATGACGGTGTCCGCGCACGACAGCGCGACCGGCAAAGCGGTGTTCGGCATCCTGACGACGGCGCAGGCGGGCATCACGGTCAACGAAGACTGGGACCCGATCGGCCAGCGGCAGACCGATAGCGGCAGCGTGACGTTCGACGGCGTGACGCTGCTGCCGGAGGACGTGCTGCATCGCTCGGAAGCGCCGCCGACGCCGCGCGCGACGCTGCGCACGCTCGTGTCGCAGCTCGTGCTGACGAACCTGTTCGTCGGTATCGCGGAGGGCGCGCTGGGCGAGGCACGCGAGTACGTGCTGCGTCACGGGCGGCCGTGGCTGAATGCGGGCGTCGAGCGGGCGAGCGACGATCCGTACACGCTCCAGCGCTTCGGCGACATGCGCGTGCAGGCGGTCGCCGCGGCGGCGCTCGCCGATCGCGCCGCCTGCGCGCTGCAGCGCGCGTGGGCGCTGCGCGATGCGTTGACTGCGGAAGGACGTGCCGAGACGGCGTTGGCGGTGTCGGAGGCGAAGATCGTCGCGCAGCGCGCCGCGCTCGACATCGGCGAGGCGGTGTTCGATGCGTGCGGCGCGCGGGCGACCGGCGCTTCGCTGGGACTCGACCGCTTCTGGCGCAATGCGCGCACGCACACGCTGCACGATCCGCTCGACTATCGGCTGCGGGACGTCGGGCGATTCGCGCTGACGGGGGCATTGCCGGAGGCTTCCCTCTATACCTGACGGGTTGCCGCGCCGCTTGTTGCGGCGCGGCAACCGTACCCCGCCCGCGACGATCCGCGCGTTGCCTTTGCCGGCCCTGTCATACGATGACTAACGATATCGCGGGTAGACCTCGGGATTCCGAGGGTTGTTTCTCCCTGCGATCGCGTAAAGATTTGCTACAACCTTTTACTTGGAAGTCGAAGCGCTACCTCCTATCCTTGCGCA
>Ga0335069_10011418_pt1 | contig 12527 bp, 8 predicted proteins | sample Lox_Sample_11_FD_206714 | JGI IMG/M metagenome (GOLD analysis project Ga0335069, IMG submission 206714) | Soil microbial communities from Loxahatchee National Wildlife Refuge, Florida, United States - Lox_Sample_1.1 | ecosystem: Environmental > Terrestrial > Soil > Wetlands | place: USA: Florida...
CCAATCTGGTCGTCATCAGCGAAGTTGTCGACGGTGCGGCGAAAAACGTTAGTGTCGAGCTTGAGCCTATTGAAGAAAGCTTTCGTCACTCCTGCTTCGTAATAATTTCCTTCCGAAGGTTCAACAGGTAATTGGAGCGAGACCGGATTCAGAGTAGTTGCTGCGGTGGAACTCGAAAGCAGCAAGTTCTCGAACGATGGTGTCTGGAACACGCGATCGTAAGAAATATGAAAGATCACATTTGCGGAAGGGAAATAGCGCGAGACCGCGAAACGTGGCTGTAACGACTGACGGTTGACCATAAGCTGGTAGTGGTCCCAGCGCAGGCCGGCATCCACCGTCCAGTTTCCCAAGCGAATCAAGTCCTGGACATAAACAGCTTGCTCCGTGTCTGGACGCTGCCCTGCGAAGCTGAATGTGAGAGGTGTGTCTTCGTCGTATTGCGTCGGATCGGTGATATTGTAGTTGAGATTCTCGTGCAGAAAGAGGTTGTCCGACTCCACGCCGGCCTTGATCTCATGACGTCCGTGACTGATTGTGACGGTGCCCTTGAAATACCCTTCGCGAAACCGATTGTGTTGAAAAATCTCGATGGGCGTCGAATTCGCGTTGGAATCGAAGTCGTTGGCATTGTCTCGAACCATGCCTCTGAGGTCGGCCAACACGTTGGACGAAAATGTGTGTTGGTACGAGACGATGCCCATGGTCTCGATATTGTCGGCTGTTTGCAGCTGTCCCGCGGTTTGCTGTAGCTGTTCATTTGGGATTTCATAGCGGGAAAGCTCGTGACGAACACTAAAGCGGATGCGGTCTTTAGGGGTCAAGTCGCGTTGGTAGTTGGCCGAGAAGTCACCGAGCGTCCCCCGGTTAGTGTAGTTCTGGATGACGACAGGGTTCAGATAGTGACTCGTCATTGCGCCGCTGGCACTGGCCCCGGAAACATTCTTGCCCCAGGCATATTGACCCCTTACGAAAGCGCCCGCGGAATCAAAGCTGCCTCCGGAAAGCACGACCTGTCCATGAAAGCCAGGTTGCGAGTCTTGTAGCGTATTGACCTCGACAACCCCACCCATTTTGCGTCCGTATTCGGCGGGAATGCCGGCGGTGTAGATGCCGATCGATTGAACATCGTCGGCTTCAATCTGCGGCCCGAAACTTGGAGATCGATTGTCGGTTAGCGGGATGCCATCAACGACAAACTGCGTTTGATACTCCGAGCCCCTTGGATGCAGGACGGCATTTCCTTCATAAAGCCATCCCGGCTGCGAGTTCACGAGGTCCTCAATCGATCGGCCGGGGATAGAGCCGACTCTATTTTGTATGGAGTCCGAGCCGATTTGATTCACCGAACCCGCCTGATCCGGATCAACCAGGGTATTGGCAGCGCTTACGGTCACGGACTCGCTTTGCGCTGCGACTCTTAACTGAATTGAGTGCTCCGTTGGAAGCGAAGAATGAATATCGACCGACTGGGCCACCTCGGCGAAGCCGGGCTGGTTGATTACGAGCTGATAGACGCCGTACGGCAGATGTTGCAGAGTTAACACGCCTTGATCGTCGGTGCTGAGGATTCGCCGGTATTGGTTTGCCTCGCTGACGATTTGAACTTGGGTTTTCACCGCGAAACCCGATGGATCCGTCACCCTAAGCCGTAGCTCCCCAGTGTTGGTTTGGCCAAAAACGAGCAGGGAAGACACAAGGAAGAAAGCGGCTAATTTCCCCATGAAAACGCGGCCTCTGGCAGTCAAAGTGATGGTCAAAAACGGCAATAAGTTAGTGAAACTCCATCACCTGAATATTCTATTTGCAGTCCTCCTGTTCACACTTTTTGCGTCTGTGGGGCAATATTCTTAGAAATAGTGAACAGAAACGATAGGATTGGAATGTACATATGAAACCGCCCATGCCGCCTTCGTCGTACGAGGATGCTTCTATAGCCCTACCGTCGACGGTGGCGTCGAAAACGAAGAGTTCCCGCGTCGAGGAAGAAGTAATGGAGCTATTTGATGAATTCCGCAATCCACTGCTCCGTTACAGCCTATCGTTGGGCCTGTCGCTCCACGATGCCGAAGAGATCATCCAGGAGGTGTTTCTCGCCTTGTTTCGACATCTTGGTTTAGGTCGTTCGCGGAAGAACCTTCGGGCTTGGCTTTTTCGTGTCACGCACAATCTCGCGTTGAAGCAACGGCTTGCGAACCAGACTTCATTTCAGCGGACGGCTGGCGACGCTAGTCTGGCTGAGGAACATGCAGATCCAACGCCTGGTCCCGAAGAGCAGATCTCTGCAGCGCAAAGGCGTGATCGGCTGCAGGCGGTCGTGGGAGCTTTGCCCAAGAATGATCAACACTGTCTGCGGTTACGTGCGGAGGGCCTCCGCTACCGCGAGATCGCAACCGTGCTGGGTATGTCGCTGGGTGCGGTATCGATTTCTCTGACCAGATCTCTCGCACGCCTGGTTCGTGCGGACGGGAGGTAACCCATGTTGCATAACAATTTTCGGATTTCGCGCCACATTCCCGACGAAGAACTCATTCGTGCGACCGATGGCGAGCTTTCGGCGACACGCGCTGCTGAAGTCGACGTGCACTTGCAGGCCTGTTGGGATTGCCGCGCGCGAATGCAGGAAATTCAGACCACGATAATGAATTTTGCGCGTGCTCACCATGGCCAGTTTGACAGGCAACTTCCTCCGGTTGCCGGCCCGCGCGCTCTGCTTCGAGCGCGACTGGACGAAATGGGTTCCACCCCTCCAGTTGCGTGGTGGAAACGCCATTTTAAAATCGGAATACATCTGCCACGTATTGCGATTGCTGGTCTATCCCTGTTGATCATCGCCGTTGGGACGATGTGGTTATGGCACGATTTGCGGAGTTCCGCTTCCGTCTTGTCTGATCCGGCCGCCGCCCCGAATCGCAACCTGACGCCTGGTGCGACCCGTCAGGTCACCATCAGTGAGGTATGCTCCGTGCCGCAGGAAGAAGTTGTTGGGAATGTGTCAATCCCTTTGCGCCGGAAGGTGCTGCAGGAGTATGGAATCGCCAATGCCAGGCCCGAAGATTACGAGATCGATTACCTGATTGCGCCCCGCTTAGGCGGGGTCGAGGATATCCGTAATCTTTGGCCAGAGCCGTACCGGACCCGCGTGTGGAACGCTCGTATCAAGGATGCTCTGGAAGAACGTCTACACCAGATGGTTTGCAGCGGACAACTCGATCTACCCACGGCACAACACGACATCGCTAGCGACTGGATCGCCGCATACAAGAAGTACTTTCACACGAACAAACCTCTGCCTCTGAGTTCTTGATTCGAATCAAGGCTTCGCACCTCTCAGGATGGTATTGGCGACAACTTCTCACACCACGAAATATTTCGCCGCCGGATGATGTACGACGATCGCCGACGTGCTCTGCTCAGGTTCAAGCAGGAAGCCTGAGGTCAGACGTACGCCGACGTTCTCTTCTGGCTTGAGCAGTGCGAAGAGCTTCGTCTGATCCTCAAGATTCGGGCAAGCCGGATATCCGAAGGAGTAGCGTGATCCGCGGTACTTCTGATGGAAAAGATCACGAATTTCAGATGAATCGTCTCCGCCGATGCCTAACTCTTCGCGCATCTTCTTATGGTGGAACTCGGCTAGGGCTTCCGCCGTCTCAACACTCAGTCCGTGAAGGTATAGGTATTTCGTATACTCGCCGCCTTCGAACAGCCGTTGCGTCTCAACTGTAGCGGCTGGCCCGATCGTGACCAGCGAGAGCCCAATTACGTCCATCTTGCCCGAAGATTTAGGAGCGAAGAAATCCGCTATGGAGAGCTTGCGGCCTTCTTTTTGTCGCGGGAATGTGAAGCGCAGCAGTTCCGGCAGATTGTCACTCCATTGCGTGCCGCAGGAATGCGGGCCTTTACCCTTGGGCGGTTCATAGACGATAACGTCGTTACCTTCGCCTTGCGCAGGGAAGTATCCGTAGACGACGGCGGGAGCGAACAGGCCTGACTCGAACACTTCATCTTCGAGCTTGCGGAGAATCGGCCGGAACTTCTCGTCCACGAGTCGCACGTAGTCCGATTGTGACGCAGTCTTCAATTGCCACTGGTTCTTGAATAACGCAGTTTCGTTGATGTAATTGAAGAGCTCGCGCAGATTGTAGTCTTTCTTCACCCTGACGCCCCAGAATGGAGGGGTCGGAATATTCGGTGCGTCGGTAACGACAGCGCTGCGCTCGGCGAAGACCGGCCCATTTTCCTCATCAACCGCCGTAGCCTTGGCGTATTCCTTTACAGTGCGCCCTTCCTGTAGACGCTGGTCGCGGGCGCCATCCTCGGTCGAGAGATCTTCCATGATGTGCAGTCCGGCGAATGCGTCATCTGCATAGAAAACGCCGTTCGCGTATTCGCGGCGGAGATCGTCTTCCACGTACTTGCGCGTAAGAGCCGCGCCGCCGCAGATGACCGGGAATTCCAGTTTCTGACGTTCGAGGGCCTGGATAACGTACTTCATTTCAAGGGTGGACTTCACGAGCAGACCGCTGAGACCGATCGCGTCTGCCTCGTTTTCCTGAGCGGCCTTGATGATCGAATCCCCGGGCTGCTTGATTCCCAAGTTGATCACGCGAAATCCGTTATTCGAAAGGATGATATCGACCAGGTTCTTGCCGATGTCGTGCACGTCGCCCTTCACTGTGGCAAGAACGATAGTGCCTTTCTGCGAGCCGGATTTCTTCTCCATCTTGGGTTCGAGATATGCGACCGCTTGCTTCATGACTCCGGCAGAATCGAGGACCGAGGGCAATTGCATTTTGCGGGCGCCGAACAGGTCGCCGACAGTTTTCATGCCGTCGAGCAAGACAGTATTGATAAGTTCCAGCGGTGAATAACTGGCCAGCGCGTCTTCGAGGAGTTGCTCAAGAGATCTCTTATTCGCGCCATCGCCTACGGATTTTTCCCCGTTGATGATCGCGAACTTCAGCTTGTCCTCGACCGAGAGCGTGTCGACGTGCGCGGTAGTTGAGGCGGCAGGTTTGCCCTTCATCCCGGCAAAATGCGCCATGTAGACCTGGAGAGGATCGCCGGCCGACTCGTCGCGGAAAATCAGCTTGCGCGCGAGATCGACTTCCTCCTGCGGGATCTTGTACAGCGGATAGATCTTCGTGTAATTCACGATGGCCATATCGAGGCCGTGATCAACTGCTTCGTGCATGAAAACGGAGTTCAGAACACGGCGCGGATAGGCGTCAAGACCAAAAGAAATATTGCTCACGCCGAGGATAGTTTTCACCTGCGGGAGTTCTTTCTTGACCCGCTCAACCGCTTTCAGAGTCTCGATTCCAGCTGTCCGGTACTCTTCCTGCCCTGTTGAGATAGGCAGTGTGAGCGCATCGAAGATCAGGTCTGTCGGATCGAGCCCATACTTATCCACCGCGAGATCGTGAATACGACGCGCGATTGAGACTTTCTTATCGGCTGTGAGCGCCATTCCATCTTCGTCGATCGTCAGCGCAATAACGGCGGCGCCGTAGCGCTTGGCCATCGGAAGGACCTTCGACGTGCGCTTCTCGCCGTCTTCCAGATTGATGGAATTGATGATGGCCCGGCCGGGGATGCGCTTCAACGCTTCTTCAACTACGTCAGCCTCGGTGGAATCGACCATGATCGGCGCGGGGACGCGCGTCGCGATTCTTCCCAGAATCGATGTGATGTAGCCCTTTTCGTCTTCGCCGACGATGGCGCAACATAGATCGAGCATGTGCGAGCCGTCGTTGACAAGCTTCTTGGCGAGAGCAAGAATCTCGTCATATTTCTTGCCTTGGACAAGTTTGCGGAAATGATCGACGCGGGTGGTCGTGTTCATTTCCTCGGCGACGACTAGAGGCTTCGGTTCGAGATCCAGAGGAACAGTCGTATAAGCGCTCGACGCCGCGCCCACTCGCTTCACGTCACGCTTGGCGGGTTCGACACCTGCGACCGCATCCACCACGGCTTTCAAATGCTCGGGCGTAGTACCACAACATCCGCCGACAATGCGCACCCCATAGTCCTGGACGAAGTGCTTGTGGTAGTCGGCCAATTCCTGAGGCGTCAACTTGTACACCGCATGGCCGCCCTCGTTCTGCGGCAGACCCGCGTTCGGTAAGACCGATACCTGCTTCGTCGAGTTCAAAGCAAGATACCGGACCGCGTCGTTCATTTCCTTCGGCCCCGTGGCGCAGTTCAGACCGATGGCATCGACGTCGAACGGTTCAAGCGCAGTGAGGGCCGCGCCGATCTCGGTGCCGAGCAGCATCGTCCCCGATTCCTGCAAGGTGACTTGCACGGTCACGGGCAGCCGTTTGCCGGACTTCCGCATCGCCTCGAGAACGCCGATGACCCCGATTTTTGCTTGCAGCAGGTCTTGCGCCGTTTCGACGAGAAGCACGTCAACGCCGCCCTCGATCAGTGCGGCAGCCTGTTCCTCGTAGGCCTCAACCATCGCATCAAAGCCGATATGTCCAAGTGATGGAAGTTTCGTTGTCGGCCCCAGCGAGCCGGCAACGAAGCGCGGCCTATCCTTTGTCGAGAACTGTTGGGCGACTTCCCGTGCGAGTTGGGCGGCTTTCACGTTGATTTCGTGGACGCGATCGGCAAGGTCGAACTCGCCGAGCACGATTCGTGATCCGCCAAACGTATCTGTCTCGACAATATCGCAGCCGACTCGGAAGAAGTCCGCGTGAATGTCGCGGATAATATCTGGCCGGCTCAGCACCAGAACTTCGCTGCAGTTCTCTTTGCCCCAATAATCATCCAGCGTGGGATTGCGCTTCTGGATATTAGTGCCCATCGCGCCGTCGTAGACAACCACGCGGTCTTTTACTGTCTGTAAGAAGTCAGCCATGTAAGCTTCTAGCCTCTAGCTCCTAGCTAATCAAATTTGATCCGCGTTCATCCGCGTGAATCCGCGGCCAGGAAGTTCGCCCCATACACAAACGCCGGTCGCGAATGGACCGGCGTGATCGCACTCGAAATCTTTCTCGAAGGTTAGCTCCCCGGCACCATTTCTGCCGGCGCCCCACCATTCACGTCGGCCTGATTGAAAACGATGTTCGCGCCCATGTGTGCTGGCCGGGGGGCCAGCATCATCTCCTTGCGGTAGACCAAGTTGGTCGCGTTGAAAGTTGCCAATTCGAATCCGTGCCCGTGCGTAATCGCATCGGTCGGGCACGCCTCGACGCAATATCCGCAGAAAATGCAGCGGTTGTAGTCGATGTTGTAGACCTTGGCATAGCGCTCGGCGCCGCTGACGCGGTTCTCAGCGGTGTTCTCAGCTGCTTCGATATAAATGCAATTCGACGGACATGCCGCCGCACACAGGAAGCACGCGACGCATTTCTCCAGTCCGTTTTCGTCGCGCTGCAACACATGCGCGCCGCGAAAACGGGCTTCAATGCGGGCTCCACGGAGAGGACCCTTGCCGTCGGGATAGTTCTCGACGATGGTCGGCTTGAACATCTCAGTGAACGTGATGCTCATGCCTTTGGCGATGGCGGCGATATTTTTCAGAACAGCCATGTCTCAATCAGTATATCGAAACAGATGCCGAAACGTCGCGTTAGGACTCATTGAACGGTCGTGAAACACAGTCGAGTTGTTCGACGGACAGCCCCTTTGACTTCGCTCAGGGCAGGCTGAGGGAACTGTGCCAAGATAAAGACAGCCGGGAAGCTTACTTCGCTGCGGGCGACTGGTGGTCCGGTGTCGGTTCGGCGCTCTCGATCCAAGCGGTGTACCAGAGATTGAGCAGCATCTGAGAGGCTGCCGCCAGTCGGTGCGTCGTGAAATCAAATGCCTCGCGAGATCCCTTTCCTTTGAATCCACCGGTCTTTTCGATCGAATAAACCTTCTCAACAAAATCGTGCGAGTCATTCAGATAAGCCATGTAGTCGGGAAACGGATCCTTTAACTGCACGGGTCCCTTCACCATCCCGGCAAAATCTGCCGCTTTCAGATTGGCCCCGACGTATTCCGTCTCGAATAGCGAATGGATCCCTTTCTGCGTGGTGTATCCATTTGGATTCGGGCCCACCCAGCCGTTGTATTGAATCGAGGTGTGCAGCGGCTGGGAACCGTCTCCGACATAGTGGCCAAGCCATCCCGCATAGAAAATGATTGCCTGCTGTACTGACGCAGTCGGCTGATGCGTAGCCTGCAACTGTCGGTATTCGCGAAAGGCCGCCTTAAGCCGTCCATAGACCTCGATCGTGATGTAGGGCTGTAGGCCGACGCGGTCGGGCAGATAGTCGTCGGGATGATCGCTGGTCGCGGCGCGCTTCTCATCGAGTTTCCGATAGAACTCGTATCGGCCGCGAGGCAGCGGATCGAGCCATGAAATGCGCTCGAGATCGATGAAGTGATCAGGCTCCTGTGAATTCTTCAGCGCGTATTCGGCAGGATTTCGCCAACGATCCGGTTCAGGGCCGAGATATGCAATCTCAACGGCAGCCTGCCGAAGAAACCGAGGCATGTCACCCGGGATCTTCTGCGCCGCGACGCGATTGATGTATGTATGTCCGTCGTTGCCCCATGCGAAGGCAAAGCCGCTTTGAAGGACGACGGACACGATGATCGTTATGCTTAAGAGATTTCGTGGGATAGACGACTTCATGAGCTTAATTGAGATTTCGCGTCCAATGCTGCATTTCATGATTTCTTATCGTAAGGCAAGTTTGTGGATATTCTGTAAACGTGGCAAGCAAGGAACTAGAAGTTTTGAAAATCCGTCTGGGCTTGTGCGCCGACTGCCGCTTTCGGACGACTATCACTTCCGACCGAGGCAGTCACTTTTATCAATGCCAGCGCTCGCTGACGGACTCTTCGTTCCCTAAGTATCCGCGACTGCCGGTGTTGCAGTGCCCCGGCCATGAGCAGTTGCACGCTGACGACCGCGTCGACAGACTGGAATGAAGCTCTCGTTCTGGACTAGCCACATGTTTCGCTCAATCGCGTGATGGCCATCACTGCAGTTCTTCGCTCCTTTAGTCAACATTATCTTCGTAGCGCGTGGAGGCATTCATGCTACTGAAAAGCCTTGCCGTTCTGGCCATCGTCGTCTTTTTTGTTTGACTCACGGCCGTGCTCCAGGGCTGGAGCAAGAGCACCGTTGTTGATCAATTCCTTGGTGTATTTTTTATCGCACTGTTCGGCGCCGCCGCGGCCTGGGGCGCGCGAACGCTATTGGGATTGCATCGATGACTACCGTAGCGGGAACGAAAAAACAAAGCATCACACCGGGGCAAAACGCCTTCGCCGGACAGAAGAAGAGTCCGACAGGAAAAGCGCTTGCCTCGGTCCTGGACCAGACTCTTCCACTCTGGAATCAACTCATCGCCGATCTCAAGACGGAACGGAATATTGACACCGCGGAATGGCACACTGGGTCGGTAAAGCTCGGCTGGTCGATGCGGCTACAACTGAACCAGCGGAACATAGTGTATCTCGGTCCACGACAAGGCTGGTTCGTAGCAGCATTTGTGTTGGGAGACAAGGCCGTTGCTGCTGCGCGAAACAGTGCGCTTCCCGCAGAAGTAATTAAGAACATTAATAATTCAAAGCGCTACGCGGAAGGCACGGCGGTTCGAATTGATATGAAGAATCCGCAGGATCTTCAAACCGTGAAGATTCTGGCGAAGATCAAAATCGAAAACTGACCCCGATCATTTCAAACCCAGTTCCTTTGCTAGCGCGTTCCACTTGGCATCGACTTGGGCTTTTGTTTTGGAATCCATCACAATCTCGTCGGGCCACGGACGGGCAAAGCCTTCGGCGGGCCATTTCCGTGTGGCGTCGATGCCCATTTTTGAACCGTAGTTCGGTAGGCGGCTGGCGTGATCGAGCGAATCGACTGGTCCGAGGGTGAACTGAATGTCGCGCTCGGGATCGATGTGGTTGAAGGTCTTCAGCGTCACATCGGCCAGATCTTGTACGTCGACATCCTCATCTACAACGACAATGCATTTCGTGAACATTGCTTGGCCCAGCGACCAGATTGCATTCATCACCTTTCGCGCCTGCCCGGGATACGATTTGCGGATCGATACGATCATCAGGTTGTGAAATACGCCTTCGATTGGCAGGTTGATATCGATTAACTCCGGGATGGTCAGCTTCATCAATGGCAGGAAGATGCGTTCCACAGCTTTGCCCATGTAGGCGTCTTCCTGCGGCGGTTTGCCGACGATTGTGGCTGCGTAGATCGGATCTTTTCGATACGTGATGCAGGTGACGTGAAATACCGGATAAAGATCTTCCAGTGAATAGAAGCCGGTGTGATCGCCGAAAGGCCCTTCCACGCGGAGTTCCTCGAGATTGATGTAGCCTTCGAGAACAATCTCGCTTGACGCCGGAACTTCCAGATCGACCGTCTCACACTTCACAAGATCGACTGGTGCTCCGCGTAGAAATCCGGCGATCAGATATTCCTCGATCTCGGGAGGTGCGGGTACGATAGATGCAAAGGTCACAACCGGGTCGGTCCCGATTGCAACCGCGACTTCCATCTTTCCGGTTGGACGATCTCCCTCGACCAGAACACTGCCTCCCGCGCTGCGAGCCATGATGTCGACGGCTGCCGACGTGCTCTCCACCGCGGCCCGCATTCGCTCGCGGGCATGCTCCGCTGCGTTTTTCTGTCGTTGCCAGTGCATACCAGCAGTTCGCCCGTCATATACTTGCATGCGGTACATCCCCAAGTTACGTTTCGCGGATTTCGGATCGCGCGTCGTAACGCACGGCAGGGTGATGAAGCGGCCACCGTCCTTGGGCCAACACTGCAAAATAGGGAAGTTGAGTAGTGAGAAATTCTCGCGCTTGATTACCTCTTTGCATGGCCCTGTCGCGACGGTTCGCGGAAAGAACTTGCCGGCTTCCGTGAGCAGCGGCAGCATCTTGAGCTTGTCGAGAAAACCCTGGGGCGACTTCACATCCATGAACATGCGGATGCGCGCTGCAATTTCGTCATAGGAATCGACGCCAACCGACATCTTCATGCGCCGATCGGAACCGAACTGGTTGATTAGAAGCTGCGATCCAGGATGACCTTTCAAATTCTGAAAAAGAAGCGCGTGGCCGCCGAGATTTCCCTTGGCGTCACGGCTTTTTGAAACGCGATCGGTGATTTCTGCTACTTCCAGGATGGGGTCGGCTTCAGTCTTAATGCGCTTCAGTTCGCCGGCCCGGTCGAGCGCGGCGATCCATTGGCGGAGGTCGTCAAAGGCCAAGGTTTTCCTCTCAGGTGACCGATGATTATAAGGGATTGCAGCAGGGAAGACCTATGCGAGCGCGACGGGTAACTTTATGCATTGCGCCTCCATTGTTCCAGTTCTGTAACGTGATGAGAAGCGCCAACATTGAGTTGGCACTTTCGAAGGCTACATAGCAAATGAACTTGCGCTCCAAGTACGGAATTCGTAATACAAAGCAAGATGATGTTGAGAACAACGTCTCCGGGAGTATGAAATAGGCCTCGCATCCGCAGGGCAGCAGGTACGCCCGCGGTACGACTTCGTGCCCAGGGTCGCGCATTTCCGCAGACCCTACGATGAACGGGAGGAGCACTGGGAGCGCCTCCCGTTTTCTATTTGCGCTGTTCCAACTTCACGCTTGCTGTAACCGGTTGTCCGTCGCGCATCACCTTGACTTCGACTACTTCACCAACTTTGCTGCGCCGCAACGCGTCAGTGAAGTCGTAGAGATTCTTGATCGGCTTGTCTCCGAACTGAACCAGAATGTCTCCCGCTTTCAATCCCGCTTTGGCAGCAGGAGAGTTCGGTTTGACATCAGAAAACTTCACGCCGTTTACTTCCTGCCCAAAATCCGGAATGGAGCCGAAATAAGGGCCATAACCCGCTCCTCCTCCGCCTCCGGGGGGCTTTTCCTCTGCCACCACTTGGAATGTGGGAGGTTCATCCGCGGTCGCTAACTGCACTGCAACGCCTTCTATAAGATCGAGCAGACGAGCCGCCGACGGAGCATTGATCTTGTCCCATGTGTCGGAGGGCTTGTGATAGTCGGAATGAAGTCCAGAGAAAAAGAAGAGCACAGGAATTTTCTTGCTGACAAAAGACGTGTGGTCGCTGGACGAGTACCCGCCGGCCGAATACTCGACTTTGAACGGAATTTCCTTCTGCGCCTGCTCCAGCACCGGTTTGAACGTTGATCCTGTTCCGACTCCACCGATGAAGACCTTCTCGTCGCGAATGCGGCCAATCATGTCCATATTGATCATCGCGACGGCTTTAGCAAGCGGCCGTGTCGGATTTTTCACCCATGCCGCCGAGCCAAGCAGCCCAAGTTCCTCGCCGGCGAAATTCATGAACAGAATGCTGCGCTTCAGTTGTCCTCGTTGGGGCGACAGCAGGCGCGCAAGTTCGAGAACTCCGGCAGTGCCGCTCGCGTTATCATCCGCGCCAGGATGAATCTGGCCAATTTGTGAGGGAGCAAGCGAATCGAAGTTACCGCGGCCCAGATGATCGTAATGCGCTCCGATGATGACGTAGCCATCC
>Ga0335069_10011419_pt1 | contig 12527 bp, 11 predicted proteins | sample Lox_Sample_11_FD_206714 | JGI IMG/M metagenome (GOLD analysis project Ga0335069, IMG submission 206714) | Soil microbial communities from Loxahatchee National Wildlife Refuge, Florida, United States - Lox_Sample_1.1 | ecosystem: Environmental > Terrestrial > Soil > Wetlands | place: USA...
GCGGCATATATGCTGGGCGAGGCCGCATTCGAGGCTGGTCGATTCGCGCAAGCGTTCCCAAGCTTCGGTCCGGAGCGGCGCGGAGCCCCGGTAGCTTCATTCGTTCGAATTTCAGATCGTCCGATTCGCCGACGCTGTCAGATTCTCGAACCCTCGTACGTGATCGTTCAGGAACCCGGCCTGCTGCATCTCGCAGGCGCCGCGCAGGGCGTGCGTCCGGGCGGCGGGATTCTAATCAATTCGCCCAAGTCGCCCGAAGAGTTGGGATTCTCGATGCCGGAGCGCAACGTCATATCGATTGCCGCGAACGCGATGGCGGTCGAGTTTCTCGGCGAACCGATTCCGAACACCGCCTTGCTCGCTGGATTGCTCAACCTGACCGGGATGCTTCCAATGAAATCGCTGGGAGCCGTATTGGCTCATAGGTTTCGTGGCGATGCGCTTGAGCGAAACCTCTCACTTATGCGCGCCGCTGCCGAACGCGTGCCGTCGGGATCGTGGAGGCTCGGAAGCTGATGGAGGCTATCGAAGGCTCCGCGGCGATCGCACGCGCTGTCGCACTGTGTCGCCCGCAGGTCGTGGCGGCCTATCCGATCACGCCTCAGACGCACATCGTTGAAAATCTCGCGCAGTTAATCGCCGACGGCAAATTGCGATGCGAGATGGTCAGCGTCGAGAGCGAGTTTTCAGCAGCGTCGGTCGTGCTGGGCGCTGCGGCGTCGGGATCGCGCGCATACACTGCCAGCTCTGCGCAGGGCCTCCTGTTGATGACCGAGGTGCTCTACAACATCGCGGGTCTTCGCATCCCGCTGGTGCTCACCTGTGCGAATCGAGGAATCGGCGCGCCGGTTACGGCATGGAACGATCAGCAGGATTCGATGACGATGCGCGACGCGGGTTGGATTCAGCTCTACTGCGCTGACAATCAGGAAGCGGTCGACACGATTATTCAAGCGTATCGAATAGCCGAGCGCACCGAACTGCCGGTGATGGTTTGCGTCGACGGCTTCACGCTCACTCACACGCTGGAGCCAATCGACATCCCGACGCAGGAGCAGGTCGATTCATTTCTGCCGCCGTACAAGTTTGCGCGCGCCCTCGATCCGTCCCGACCAATAACTATCGGAAACCTCGTAACTCCCGACTATTACGCCGAGGCCCGCTATACGCATCATCGCGCGCTACTGCGTGCGCTTGAAGAGATCGCTGCTGCAGATCAGGACTGGGAGCGCACGGTCGGCAGACGATGCGGTCCGCTTCTGACAGTTGATGGTCCGGCGCAATCGCGGATTGCCATCCTTTCAATCGGGTCCGTCGTCGGAACGCTGCTCGACGCGCGCGACGAGTATCGTGAGCTGGAACCGGCGAAGATCATCAAGCTGCGATCGATGCGTCCATTCCCCGTCGATGCAATCCAGGAGGCATGCGCCGGGCTGGAAGACCTGATCGTGCTCGAACGCGCATTCTCTGCGGGCAGCGGCGCAATCATCGCGAGTGAAGTCCGTGCCGCGCTCTCGGAAATGAAAGCTCCGCCGCGCGTTCACAGTTTCGCAGCCGGATTAGGCGGCAGAGACATGCCGCTTGAACTCTATCGGCGCCTGCTCGAAGCCGCCAAGACAGCGACAGCGGCACGGTTCTCGATCATCGATCTCGACCTCTCGAAAGTCGCAGAGGAGGATCGCTGAGATGGCGGCGAAACACGATCGCGACGAGATCGCTGCGCTGCATCACAAGCAGCCCGCCTTTCGCGGCCTCGATGCGGGCCACATGGCGTGCCCCGGATGCGGTCAGGCGCTCGGCGCGAGACTCGTAACCGAGGCGATTGGACCCGACGTTATTATCGCGAACGCTACCGGATGCCTCGAAGTATTCACGGCTGCGTGGCCGCGCAGTTCGTGGCGCGTCCCGTGGATTCACTCGTTGTTCGAAAACGCGCCCGCGGTCGCGTCAGGAATCGAAGTTGCGCTCAAGGTTCAGGGACGGCCGACAAAGGTCGTCGCCTTCGGCGGCGACGGCGGCACGTTCGATATCGGACTCCAGTCGCTGTCCGGGATGCTCGAACGAAATCACAACGTGCTCTACGTCTGCTTCGACAACGAAGCTTATATGAACACAGGCGTACAGCGCTCGAGTTCGACGCCTCACGCGGCGATGACGACGACCTCGCCGCGCGGCGAACATCGGATGGGCAAGCGCCATCTAAAGAAAGATCTGCTTTCGATCATCGGCGCGCATCATATTCCTTATGCGGCAACCGCCACTGTCGCGTATCCGTCCGATCTGCGAGCGAAGGTGCGCCGTGGGATCGACATCGAAGGCCCCGCGTTCATCCTCGTGCATTCGCCGTGTCCGCTCGGATGGGGCCACGACGGCGCGCTTACGATCGAAGTCGCGCGGCTGGCGGTGCAAACGGGAATTTTTCCGCTGATCGAAATGGAACGCGGCATCCCGGTGAGCGCGATGAAAATCCGCGAGCTTCGCCCCGTCTCCGACTACCTGAAATTGCAGGACCGATTCCGCCATCTCTTTGAGAATGTTCCAGAGGCCCACGAGGAACTCGAGCATCTGCAGGAACTCGCCAATTACAACGTCGAACTCTACGGGCTTCGCGGCGAACGGCCGGAATCGGGCGATAGCGAGGGCTCCGATACGGTCACGCGCGGAGGTCTTCGATCGTCGTGAGGAATAGACGATGCCCACGGTGACGCGCGGCAGCTTCGCAAACGCCTCGACTTCGCTCCTGTTCAATACGGGAGGATGGCGTCAGATGCGCCCCGAGCATCGCGGCAGGCACGCGCCGTGCGCGACAGCGTGTCCTGCGGCAGAGATGCCGCGCGACTACCTCGCGCATGTTGCAAGCGGCAATTTGCGCGAGGCCTGGGAAAACCTCGTCGCGGCGAATCCGATTCCGGCGATAACGGGCCGCGTCTGCCACCATCCGTGCGAGGCTCATTGCAATCGACGTTCGTACGACGAATCGATCGCGATTCACGGCGTCGAGCGATTCCTCGGCGATCGGGCGATCGAGGAAAACTGGCCTTATCCGATTCGATCCGCAGCTAACGATGCGCCCGAGATCGCAGTCGTCGGCGCGGGCCCTGCCGGACTCTCAGCGGCGTACCGTCTGCTTCGAGGCGGATTGAAAGTCACCATCTTCGATTCCGAGCCGCAGCCGGGAGGCTTGCTGCGCAGCGCGCTTCCTCCATATCGGCTCCCGCGCGAAATTCTCGATCGCGAGCTCGAACGTCTGCTCGCGACGGGCATGACGTTTCGTCCCAACACGCGAATCGGACGCGACGTTTCGATCGAAGAATTGCAGCAAAGCTTCCGTGCAATATTTCTCGCTCCCGGAACGGGACGGCATCGAAGCTGGTCGGTCGACGGCGTCAAGCCGGGAGACCTGCGCAGCGGACTGGACCTCCTGAAGGAATGGATCTCGATTGGCGAAATATCCGCGCGTGGAAAAATCGCGATAGTCGGCGGCGGCAACACCGCCATCGATCTGGCGCGCGTGCTCAAGTTCAGCGGCGCTGCCGAGGTCCACATCATTACATTTCAAACTCTGCCCGAGATCGGGAACAACAAACCGCCCGCGGACGCGATGTCGGCCACGCCGCGCGAGATTCGCCAGGCGCTGGAAGAAGGCGTGATCGTTCACGACCATCGCGGCGTCAAGCGCCTGCTCATGCGCGGCGGCAATATCGTGGGCGTCGAGATCGTCCATATGCGCGAACTCGACGAAGGCGGCGGCAAGCGCAAGCTGGTCTCGTTCGAAGGCACTGAGACGGTGCTCAAGGTCGACCGCGTTATTCCCGCAGTCGGACAGCAGGTCGATCCGGCCGGATTCGAGCATATCTTGGGCAGAGCCGAATTCTTTAAGCCCGATCACATCGGCAGGCTGGACGGTCATCCCGGAATCTTCGTCGGTGGTGACGCTCGCGGGGCGGGCGGCAGCGTTGCCGGAGCGATCGGCGATGGACACCGGGCGGCGCTGGCGATCCAAGGTTATCTCCGAGGAACTGACGTCCAGCGCGAAAAGGCGCACGAGCCCATCGCGTACAGTGAACTCAATCTTTCCTATTTCGACCACGCACTGCGCGTGCAGGCTCCGATTCTCGACATTGCAAGTCGTTCTACAGCCGCGGAAATCGAGGGCCCAATCTCGCGTGAAGGCGCGCGCGCTGAAGCGTCGCGATGCTTTTCATGCGGTGAATGTATGTCCTGCGATAACTGCTGGACGCTCTGTCCCGACAACGCAGTGCTGAAGGTGCATGAATCGGCCAGGGAAAGAATCGGCTACGTCTTCGACTACGATCACTGCAAAGGCTGCGGCATATGCGCGCATGAATGTCCGGTCGGATTCATCACGATGATCGACGAACCATGAGTGCAGGGGGGCATATGAGTGAGCTGTTCAAATTTGCCGACGATATCGGACCCGAAAAGGTCGTAGGCATCTACATCTCGAAACTCGACCTGCGCGGTGTCGTCGTGGTGGACAATACCGCGATTGGACCGGCAATCGGCGGTTGCCGTATGGCCGTGGACGTTACTGTCGAGGAGTGTGCACGTCTGGCGCGCGCGATGACGATGAAAAACGCCGCAGCCGGTCTCCCACACGGCGGCGCGAAATCGGTAATCATGGCCGACCCCGCGATGCCGATAGAGCGCAAGGAATTGATCATGCGTGCGTTCGCGAACGCCATCCGCGACATTCGCGACTACATCCCGGGACCCGACATGGGGCTCGACGAGCGCGCGATGGCGTGGGTGCACGAGGAGATCGGCAGGGCTGCGGGCCTCCCGACAGTCCTTGGCGGGATACCTCTCGACGAGATTGGAGCGACAGGATTCGGTTTGGCGATCGCGGCTGAAGTAGCGCAGGAGTTCTGCGACGTAAAGCTCTCTGGCGCCCGCATCGCAGTCCAGGGGTTCGGCGCGGTGGGAAAACATGCCGCGAGATTTTTGACCGCACGCGGCGCTGTCCTGGTCGCCGCGGCTGATTCTAAAGGTGCGATCGCAAACCTTGATGGCCTCGATATCGAGGCGTTAAGCGCGTTTACCAAGGGCGGCGCAAAGGTCGCCGATTTTCCGAAGGGCCGGCGGATTGAACGCGACGCAATCATCGGCGTCGATTGCGATATGCTGATACCTGCGGCGCGCCCCGACGTTATTACGATAGCCAACGTCGATTCGGTTCGCGCGCGACTGATTCTACAGGGCGCCAATATACCGGCATCGCTCGAAGCCGAGCGTCGCCTGCATCAGCGGGGTGTTCTCTCGATTCCCGACTTTATCGTGAACGCAGGCGGGGTTATCTGTGCATCCGTCGAGTATCACGGGGGTACGCAATCGCAGGCGTTCGAAAACATCGAAGAGAAGATACGAACCAATACTCGCGCCGTCCTCGAAGCGATGCGCCGGCGCAAGGTCACGCCGCGCGAGGCCGCGATCGATCTGGCTCGCGAACGTGTCGTCAAGGCGATGTCATATCGACGATTTTGAGACTCGGGCTCGGAGGCGCAAAGACTTCGAACTTCCTTTAGCTGAACCATCAGCAACGAGCCTCGCCAACCACCCTGTCCCGCAGAGACACGGAAACTGAGCGTGTGCGAATCTGGCGCCCCCTGCGGGATTCGAACCCACGGCCCCAGGATTAGGAATCCTGTGCTCTATCCATCTGAGCTAAGGGGGCGCGCCAATGAAATCAAGGCTCGTTCGATTCTTCGCCTGGATGCCGGCGGGATCATGACAGCCATCAGCGCTAAAACCAAGTCGTTCTCGCGTTTACCTTGTTTCACTATACGATGCCACGGTAAGCGCGATACGTCTCCGTCCTGAGGCTGCCGCTCCGAATGCCCAAGGAGTTCCATCACGACGCGCAGGTGGAGGTTTTGAGCAAGAAGCAGCGACAAGCAACTGTGGCGCGGGTTGTAGAATTAGAGGCGCCATGAACCGACGCTGACGATTATCCGATCGAAGCCCTCCTTCACTGCCCGATGCGGATAGCTGCCAGGTGGGCCGTCCTGCGCTCCACGGAGTCGTAAGCTATCGGAAAGCTTCGATACCGGATTCTTTGGAGGTTGTCGCTCCTATTTCACCATCGAGGCAAGACCGCCAACTACGACCTCTCGAGCCTCGGCGGCGATCCGTCGCACGATGCCCGCCGCAGGCATTATGTCGTTCACGAGGTTGACGGACATGCCTGCGTAGAAGGGAAGCTGCTCAATGTCGCCTTCTATGTAGTCCACAGGTGTCATTACCGAGTACTTGACCAGTGGCACGTCGGGTCCTGAACCCTTATACGATCCGATTGTTTGCCCTTCGCCGGGTCGCTTACCGCTCTCGGGACGACCCGCGCGTTCCCACTCATCAATCAACTTGGTACGAATCACACGATGCGGCGCTTTGGCCCATCCGATGTCGAAAAGCTCGGTATGGATTGTTTCCTCAGCCGCCTCGGTGTCCAAAACCCGCTGCTTGTATACGGGATGTGCGGCAGCTTCTTGAGAGGCCAGGAAACGAGTCCCAAACACGGCGCCGTCCGCGCCCAGCGCAAGCGCAGCCGCCAGCCCGCGACCATCGGCGAATCCTCCCGATGCCAACAGCGGAAGGTTCGGCCCGATTGCATCGCGCGCTGCGGGAATCAGGGTAAGTGTGGTAGCAGTACCGCGCACATGGCCGCCCGCCTCGAAGCCCTGCACCATAATGACGTCAGCGCCGGCATCTTTGGCCGCAACTGCTTCCGCGACCGAACCGCATTGCCAGATGACCTTCATACCGGCCTTTTTTACCTGCGGCACATGCTCGAAAGGATCGCCCCAAAAGAAGGTGATCGCCTGAATCGGCTGCTTCAACACCATTTCAACTATGCCCGGAGAAAGAAACGGAACCAGCAGATTTACAAGGAGAGGTTTGCGGGTGATCTTCCGCGCCATCGCGATTTCGTTTTGGATCGCTTCGGGGCCGAGTCCCGCAAGTGCAAGAGTGCCCAGTCCGCCTGCCTCTGATACTGCACCGGCAAGTGGGGCGAGGGCCACGCCTCCCATTCCCGCGGAAACGATTGGATACTCGACACCGAATAGCTCAGTAATTCGCGTTTTGAACGTTGTCATACCCGTAGACCTGATTATGTTTCGATTCTCTCCGCCGTCACCGATCGTTCAAAGCGCCTGAGTGAGTGACTACAAGTCGCTCAAGCGGAAGCTGCTGCCAAGCCTAAATCCTGTCACGTGTATCACTCAGTCGCCTGGTCTTCCGTGGGGCCGCGATATAGAGCGGACCACAACGAAGTTACACCGGAGGCAACCCCCGCCCAGAGCGCAACCCAGAATGTCGATTCCAGCGATATCGATGCGACGCCGGATACCGCGAGTAACACCACTATCAGCCCCGAGGCCGCGGTTACAATTCCTGGCCACTTCAGATAGTCCATGCGAGCGGCAATCGTCCCGAGCGCCACGAGAACGATGCCGATCGCGGCGAGCAACAGTCTGTGTGCATCGAGAGCAGTAACGTCGAGTATGGCGAATCCGACCAGGATGAGACCCAGAAGCGAGATTGCGAGATCGGGAATCATGACGATACCGTTCCTTCTTTTTCATGGAGCCGCGCGAGATGGCGCAGCGTTATCGGAGGAATCACAACATAGGCAGCGCAACTGGCAGCGACCAGCAACTTCCATCCAACGTGCAGCGGTGTAAACGCAACGATGGCGCACGCCGTCGCACACATTGCGGCGTAGGCAGCATAGATTGCAGGTTTGAGGCGGGGCTCAGCCCACATCGATGACATGCAGAAGAGCACGCCGTACGCGCCCGCCGTGGCGACAAACGTTCCCAGCAGCGTTGCAGTGACTACTATTGCCTGCGGAGTCATCGGCCAGCAGCGGCAAGCGCCTCCGGCGACAACGCGCCGGCCTTCTTTCCTATTGAAAACAAATCGTACAAGAGGATGGCGTATCCCACGGCGAAAATCACGCCAAAAACCAAGCGAGCCCACATCGATTCGGTGAACCAAGGGCGTCCCTGCATCGCAAGAAACGCGTCCCACGTCGACCCGCCTACGGCTCGCTCGAAGAACGCCTGATCCATACCCGCGACCAGTAGCGCACCCGCCATGCCGGCGATCCCAATATTCAGCAGCGCGAAGGACCAGCGCCAGGCTCTGCCGTCGAGAGTTTCGGCGCCGCGAGTGTGCTGTAAAGCGAGGTACAAAACCGCGAGCACACCGCATCCATAAGCGCCCCAGAAGGCGAAGTGTCCGTGCGAGGCTGTCCACTGAGTCCCATGCGAATACATATTGATCTGGGGCAGCGTCATCATGAAACCGAACACGCCGGCGCCAAGGAAGTTGCCGAAGGCTTCTGCCAACGTCCAATAGAAGGCGGGACGATTGGGCGCTTTGAGATGATGGGTGCCGGCGTCATAGACGGCGTGCACCACCATTCCAAGCAAGGGCAACGGCTCAAGGGCGGAAAACGCGCCGCCGATACCGAGCCAATAGCGTGGCGTACCGATCCAGAAATAGTGATGGCCGAGGCCGAGGATTCCGGTACCAAGGACCAGGGCTACCTCAACGTAAAGCCAGCTTTCGACTACGCGACGTGACGCACCAACCAGATGCATCAGCGTCCATGCCATAATGCATCCGATGAGGACCTCCCATGTCGCCTCGACCCACAAGTGCACCAGCCACCACCACCAGAACAAGTCCTGCGACATGTTGGTCATCTCCGGAAACGCATCCAGATAGAGAACGAGCAACGGCACCAGATCGAGAATCAGAACGGTAAGAACTCCTGTCGAGCGCCCTGCCTTCCAAACAGTGGCCATCACGTTGTAAGCGAACACCCCCGCAACGGCGACGATTCCTAGAGCCGCCCAACGCGGCGCCTCGACGTACTTTCGTCCCTGGTTGATGAACCACATGCTGGTTTCGTTCGCGCCGCCGTACTGCACGAAGATAAAAACCGCAACGACTACCCCGATGGCGGCGCACAGCACCCAGAACATCAACTCGCCAAGGGCGATACCCTCGACCTCACGCTCGAGCTCCTGCGGGATAAACCAATAGACCGCGCCGATGAATCCCATAAGGAGCCACAGCACGAGCCCGTTGATGTGAACAATCTTCGCGGTACTGAAATTGAAAACGTTGAGCAGGAAACCCGGCCACACGTAGTAGAGCGCCGAGAGCAGGCCGAATACTATCATCGCCCCGAAAAGCACCGTGGACGCCGCCAGGTATTTCAATCCCAAATGTTGCGAGCGATACATGGTCATTGTTCTGCTCCCACCGGCGCGCCGAATCGATCCGGAAATCCGTTGGCGTCAATCGATGACATCCATTTGAGATATGCGACGACCGCCTCCGCTTCGTCGCGCGTGATCCCGAGATTCGGCATCGCGCGCGCTCCTAGTCTGAGCGGATTCATCAAAAATCGAGCGATTTTCTCGGAGCGTTTGGGACCCGCATAAATCGCCCACTTCGGATCCATCCATGCGCGCGTCAGGTCGGGCGCGTAGTATGCGCCATTGCCGAAAAACGTATGGCAATCGATGCAGGCGCGGCTCTGGATTACAAGTTTTCCGCGAGCAATCAGAGCGCTCGCCTCCTCATCCGTGTAACTGCGACCGAAGAGGAGATCCTCGCCGCCGACTTTCGGCCCGTACTGCTTAAGCGCCGGGTCGTACTGATACGTGATCTCGTGATTGATTACGGAATATGAGGGAACATGCGCACCGCCGGGGCTGATTTGCCTGAGCGTATCTACCGTGAGCATCGCGAGCACCGCCGCCATAAACGCGGTGGTTGCAAACGCTCCAGCCCGCCAAAACAGAGGATCCTGCGTGTACATCGGTTGCCCTTTCGCACACCAGCCAAATATGCATTCGAAAGGCACTTTTTAACAAAACTTTGAGCTTGTAGGAAGACGCCGGCGTGAGGCTGGCCGGCGAGTGCGAATAGGCTCAACCTCGCGGGACTTTCGGAACCGGAATCGAGGCGAGCGTTGATTTGGATAGCGATCCTCCGGGCCATGTAGCGATCAGTTGAGACTCATCGCTGAGGAATGCGCAAAATGGATCACCCGTGCCTCGCTGCTTAGCCGGTTCGGTCGCGTCGCGGTTGACGCTCGCGCCAGCCAAAAGCCGGCGCTGCGTTAGCAGCCAATAGACCCGATCGCCCGCGCCGGTACCGATTGCAGAATTATCACTTCTAAGAGCCAGCCGACTGTGGCGACACCCGTCGGCGTTTGTGTTTCGGACCACCGCGCCCGAGCGCGCGAGATTCGTGTTCGTCTAGCTCCACGGTTTGCCGGCCAGGGTCAAACTGAAGACCAGTTCACGCGCCGAAGGAGTGTTATAAGCGCCGAACTCTTCATAGTATCGTAAATCGAACAACCCGAAGCTCGTCAATAACTGCACGCCCGGTCCCGCAGCATAAACACGCGGGTGCAACTCTTTCAGCTCATGCAGAACTTCATTAGCCTGCGGATCCGTCGAGCTGACACTTATGTTGTTGTCAGTCGTTTGCCATTGCGCGTAACCGACCGTACCTATGCTGAACTGCTGGAAGGTCTTGTTCTCAAAATTAAAACTCTTTGCCAATGCCCATTCGAGCGGCAACTGATTGCCCAGGGTATACGGATGTCCCTCTTGGGCTCCGTAAATTTCATAGTGTGCAAACAGCGTCGCCGACCACGTGCGCGCGTCATCCGGATACAGTATTCCTCCCAGACCCAGAATTCCGCACCAGTGGCCATAGCCGATGTTGACTGTGGCTTTCGGATTATACGGCCCGGTGGGCGCCATAAAGCCGCCCGACACGATGGCATCCAGATGCTTGAGGTGCCAGCCCAGATCGATAGGTTCGAAATAGATATCCGAGATGGTGCCTTTTGTAACTCCGCCGTCACTTGTTGGAGTCGGCCCGGTGAGTGTCAGGTTTCGCCCGAGAAGGCGACCAACGATTGTCGGTTGGAGGGAGGCTGCTCCGGTAGTAGCAGCGTAAGCGAAAGGCACATCTATAGATAACCCGTAAGAGCCCCCAATTACAGGAAGCTTGAACGGCGTCACCAGCCAGAAGATGTTCTGGTCGATAAACAGATCCATCGTACCGCTGGCATTTACATTGGCATTCAAACAAACATTGTCGGTGCGATTACATACTCCGGTGTTTACAAATCCATTGTCTGAAACCGGGTAGTACGACCACAGGTTCTGGTATAACAACCCCTCGGGTGGTTGTTGCGCCCCCATGATGCCGATCGTTCCGAGCACGTAGTTTCCGTGCTGAGCATGCGCCGGCTTTGGCTGCGCAAAAATCGCGACCACGAGAACGGCGAACAAGACGGACGCAAAACCGCAGTGCTTCATGCCTGCGCCCCGGATCCCAAAGTTTTCACGGTTCGTTAACCTCGATTGCGGTATTTCTATCGACTGCGCTTTTTCTCCTGTTTTGCGCGGCGAAGAATCGTCCTCCAACTCGCTTACGCGATGCAAGCGGGCGCCACCTTCCCGGCCCACCCGAGTTCATCATCCTCCACGTCGTGTTGAAAATCGGACTTTGGTCGTGCTTTTGCTCAGCGCTCGATTGTGGTTTAATGCGGGCCGCCCTAATTTGAAGAGGACCAGCCGCGCCTGCATTTATTCGCCTCGCCAGCCGAGATCAAGCCGCCGAGACGATCAACCTTTTGATTTTGGGGAAATTATCGCGCGAATTGCGGATGGCATCGGCGATAGGCTGGCTGTGCCTTCCGCTTGGAAAACGGAATTCTCGGGGAGTTTGCGACATTCGCATCGGCGGGTCACCAGACCCGTTGGTCACGTCCGATGATCTGGCTGGCCTTTCGCCTAACGCTTCACAACCGAACGCGGCTTGTCGTGACGCTTTTCGGCGTGGTGTTTTCCTCGTATCTGACGCTTACCGAAGTTGCGCTCTATATCGGGATGATGGAGAACGCCACGTCGCTGATCCGTCATTCGCGCGCCGATGTCTGGGTGGCATCCAGGGGCATCAGAAATTTCGACTTTGCCAAGCTGTTCCCGGAAGATCGGATGAAACAGATCGTTTCGCTGCCCGACGTGGCGTGGGCGAAGCGAATCATGTTGACGTGGGGATTTCTCAAACTGCCCGATGGGGCGCAGGAACAGGTTGAGATTATCGGATACGATCCTAACGACCCGGTCGGTGGTCCATGGGAGATGGCGGAGGGCAGGCCCGACGTGGTCGCCGACGGCGCAAAGATCATCCTTGACGAAAGCACCGGACAGCGCCTCGGCTCGCTGGTGCTGGGCAGCACCTGGGAGGTGAACGATCAAAAGGTCCGGCTCAGCGGCCTCTCCCGTTCCGTCAAGACGTTCACGACCGCTCCGGTTGTGTTCACCTCGTATTCGTTCGCCCAAGCGGTCTCGAGCGACATAGCGCGCGAGGCGAGCACGGCTTTTATCGCCATCAAGCTTCGTGACGTGAAAGCGACAGGACGTGTGGTCTCACATCTGCACGAGGTGCTCAGGGACAACGAC
>Ga0335069_10011421_pt1 | contig 12523 bp, 8 predicted proteins | sample Lox_Sample_11_FD_206714 | JGI IMG/M metagenome (GOLD analysis project Ga0335069, IMG submission 206714) | Soil microbial communities from Loxahatchee National Wildlife Refuge, Florida, United States - Lox_Sample_1.1 | ecosystem: Environmental > Terrestrial > Soil > Wetlands | place: USA: Florida...
CGTTCTCGAGAGCCAGCGCGAAACCCGTGGCGTTCGCGCGAAGGATGAGCTCCGGATAGAGGGCGCGCGGAAAAGACAGTGCCGCGTCGACCGAGTTCTCGCGTGCGGCGCGCACCTCGAGTGCACTGCCCCGGTGCAGGCTTCCCCAGCGCACTCCCGCGGCGCGCATCATGCCCCGAGGACTGGCCGCCCAGAAGAGCAGTCGGTTCGTTGGTGTTTGGAGCACGGCCCGGTTGACCTCGCGCGCGTGCGCGAGGAACGCCGCGTCGTCGGCGAAGTGCGCCTGACGCATCGCCAGGTACAGCGCGTTGGCGTGCACGTCGGGCACCCAGTTGGGAATCGGCCTGTTCCGGTCGAGCAGCACCGCGACCTGCGGGGGCACGAGACGCGCGAGCTCGCGCGTCGGGCTCTGGCGGAGCCACACTTCGAGGGGTTCGCCCTTGTGCTGGCACTCGGGATAGGAGGCGACGCCTCGCGGCAGCGACGCCAGATAGGCATCGACGCTCGACGTGGCCGTTGCAGCCGTCCCCCCGTACACGTTCATCCGGGCATAAGTGTACGCGACGAACGGGACGGTCGGAAGGCGCGGGAGGCAGGCATGGCATAATGAAGCCCATGCCGGTCGACTCAGCCGCAAACGCTTGCTCCTTCTGCGGTGCGCAAGCCCGGGCGCTCATCGCGGGGCGCCACGCCGGCGCCTCCGATCGTGCCGTGTGCATGCGATGCGCGCGCCAGCTCCGCGCCGATGCAGACGGAGCGCAGTGCGACTTCTGCGACCATCCCGACGGGCGTCACGCGCGCCGGGGAGACGTGAGCATCTGCAGCGGCTGCATCGATCTGGCGCGCGACGTCGTGCGCGACTCCGAGGCTCCTGCCGCCGGCCCGGAGGGGCGCCTCGACACCGCGGAGCTCTGGTCGGATCTGACGCCGGCGCCGGTGCCGGTGGTCGACGGCGATGCGCCGGCGACGGCGCACGCGGAGCTGGCGCTCGTGCTCCTGCGGATGGGCCTCGTCGAGGAGGCGCGCGTCGAGGCGCAGAAGGCTCTCGCGATGGATGCGACGCACGCGATCGCGCTGCGCGTGCAGGCGCAGCTCGCGACCCTGAGCCGCTGAGGCCGCCGGTCAGGCCGGGGAGCGCGCGCGCACGACGCGGACCCACTCCACCCGCAGGGCGTCCATGCTCTCCTGCAGGCGCTCGAGGGCGGCCCCGAAGCGGGAGCGATCGAACTCCCCCTCGGTCACGGCCGCGTAATCGTCGAGGGCTGTTTGCAACCGGTCCACACAGTCGCGCACGCCCGCATCGTCGACGCGTGAGGCGAGCCTCACGTGACTCTCGGCGAGCATCTTCGCCTGGCGCACGGTGTGGGCGAGCAACTCCTCGCTGAAGCTCGGGGACCTTCTGGCGGCGTGGTTCATTCGCGTGAGGCGCCTCGAATCACAGCGGTCCCCCCGATTCAACTGCCCCGCGTCAGGGCCTTGGCTGTGGATACAGTAAGAGCGCACCGTTTCACCGAAGACGCGTTGCACGCGCGCGCCGATGCGCTTTCAGGCCAAGTGACCCTCCAGGCACGCGAGGAGCACGCGGGCCTGGCGCGCCGAGGGCAACCCCAGGAGCGCCGCCAGCTCGCGCGGAGGCGCTCGATCGATCTCGCCGCGAAGACGTCGAACCGCCCGGCGACGAGCGCGAGCGACCCGAGCCCGCGCATTCGGGCCCAGACGCTCGTGGGCCCATTCGGCCACGGCCCACGAGAGGGCCGCGTGACGTGTCTCGTCGGCCGCAATCCGCGAGAAGCAGCGTCGGATGCCGGCGTCGGTGGCGTGCGCGGCCTGCCACGTCGCCAGCAGCGCTCCGTACGTTTCACGCACACAACCCTCGGCGACGTTCTCGCGTGCAACCCGTTCGAGCGACCGGATGCTCGAGCGCCCGACACGCGGGGACTCCGGCGTTCCGCCGTGGAGCGCTGCGAGCCGACGCATGGCGCCGGCGTGGCGGATCTCGTCCTTCGCCGAACGTCGCGCCGTCTCGCCGAGGGAGGCGGGTGCTCGGTGTGCACGCAGCTCGCGCTCCAGCCGATGGAACGCATGAACCGAAGCCTCTTCGAGGAACGCGGCGCGCGCGAGGTACTCGCCGACGGTGGCGCTCGTTGCCGAACGCCTGCAGAGGCGACGCAGACCCTCCGGGCGTCGCCCGGCGCCCGGGCAGAGATCGCACTGAATGGAGACCGGCTGGCCAGCCTCTGCGACGAAGCGGCCGGAGACCGTGCACGCGGGCTGGGCGTACTCGCAATCGAAGAGCGGTGTGCTCAGCGAGCAGGCCGTCAGACAATCGGTCGCGCTGAGGAGGCAACCTCCGACCGGCACGTACCGAGCGCACGACAGGTCGACGAAGTACTTGCAGTTCCCGCTCGCGTCGGGCCACCAAGGTGTCCCGGCGCTGGCGTCCGCGCACCATGGCAAGTCCGTCCCGGTCTCCGCGTCGTCCTCGGTGGGCGAATCCGCCGACGCTTGGTCGTCTGGGGCGTCCCCGATCTCGGCGTCCGTCGTCGCGTCGATGCTCGCGTCTCGGTTCGAGCCCGGGCCATCCATGCGGGACGCCTCACCCGCGTCCGGGATCCCAGCCTCCGGCTCGACGCTCGTTTGGTCCGCGCCTGGCGCGTCGCTCGTCGTCGTCGCGTCTCCGGCGTCCACGCCGAGCGAACCAACGATGGTGTCGTCCGAGCAAGCTTGCAGCGCAGCCGGTGCCGAGGGGGCGAGCGCCAGCAGCAAAGCGCGCCGGAAGGTCCGATGAAGGCGTCGCTGGTACGCGCGTACCGGGTCCTTCACGACCAGATGGCCGCGGACAGCTCGTCGATCATGCGACCCGTGCTCTCGGCATCGGGCAGCCCGGCGCCACGCGCCACATCGACAGAGACTCCCGCTTCCATGTCTCGCCGGAGCTTCCCGATGGCACGGGCTCGGGCCGAAGCGATCCTCCGCCGGGTGCGAGCGTCGAGGCGCGGCTCGATCGCGCGTGCGATCGCCCAGGCGAGCGCCGCGTGACGCGTCTCGTCCACCGCGATGCGCGCCATCACGCGGCGGATCTCGGCGTCACCCGCGCTCCTGGCCTGGCACGTCGCGACGAGCGCGCCGAACGTCTCGCGGACGCAGCCCTCCACCGCGTTCTCGAGGGCCACCGCAGCCAGGCTTCGCGTGCGCTTCGGCGCCACGCGGACCGCCGGAGGCTCGCCGCCGAAGCGACGCGCCAGGCGGGTCGTGGCGCGCGCGTGACGGACCTCGTCGCGAGCGCTGCGCCTCGCCGCGCGCACGAGGTCGGACCCCACGCCGTGGGACTCGAGCTCCTCCGCGAGGCGCTCGAACGCGTGAACGCTGGCAGCTTCGAGATGCGCGGCGGACGCGAAATAGCGACCGAGCGCGCTTCCCGCGCGCCGACCGCGTGGTCGGGCGAGCCCTGCGGGGCGGCGGCCGACGCCGCTGCACTTGTTGCACTCGATGGTGATCGCCTGGCCGTCCGCTGCGACGAAGGCCATGGCGTCGACGTCGCACCCCGAGCCGTTTGCGACTTCGCAGCTCGTGAAGGGATAGGCGACACCCGTGCAGATCTTCGCGCAGTCGCTCAGGTAGAGCGCGCAGTTCGGCGGGAAGATGTTCTGTACGAAGGACGGCAGGCCGCACGGAAGATCGAAGTGGTACGGATCGCAGCCGGGCGCCACGTCGGCGCCCGCGTCGAAGATGTACGGCGCCGACGGCGCGCAGCATTGCGAGAAGGATGCGTCGGGCGGGACCGCCTGGCTGCATCCGGCTTCTGCAGCGCCCGTCTCGCTCGTGGCCACGTCGTCCCCCTGACTGCTGTCGGAGCCGCCGGCCTGTCCGTCGTGACCCGAGCCCGAGGAGGAACCCGAGGTCGCATCATGCCCCGTGGACGCGTCGCCCCCCTCGCTGCCGAATCCGTTGGAGCTGCTCGAACATGCGTAGGCACCGAGCCCGGCACCACCCGCGGCGGAGAGAATCAGGATCCGCTCGAACACCCTGCGAAGACGCCTCGTCTCTCGTGCGATCATGTCGACTCCTGGCTCTTGAGCCTACTCGACGGCGCCGGCGGGGCACGTCGGAACGACACCTCCTGGCACCGGCGGGATCGTCGTCAGGTACTGGCCGATGTCGTGCGCGTCCTGCTCGGTGAGGGCGCCCAGGCCACCCACGGGTCCCGATGGCATCGGGCGACAGAGTTCCGTTCCGCCGGGAGTCTTCCCTTCGGCGAGCACGTTCGCCACGTCGTTGACGGTCCACCCGGCGATGCCCGTGGGATCCGGCGTCACGTCGTACGACCAGACGACCGGCGGCGCGGGCGTGGGAACGACCCAGTCGTGCGAGGAGAAGGGACGACCGCCGCCGAAGACGCGGGTCAGATCGAGCGGCTGGGTCTCGCCGAGGCGCCAGGGTGTGTGGCAGTCGAGACAGAAGCCGATCTCACCAGCCAGGTAACGCCCGCGCTCAGCGGACGCGTACTCCGGCCCGGCGTCCGGCAGCGTGGTTTGCGGAATGGCCGATTGCGGGATGGGAGGCGCCGGAGCCGTCAGCGCCACCGGAAGCGGCTGCCGGACCGGCGTGGTGCCGGCGATTGCAGGGAGCGCGCGCAGGTACGCGATGATCGCCTGCGCGTCCGCGGCGGTCATGTTGTGGTACGCGTAGTACGGCATCACGGGGAACAGCGGCGAGCCGTCCTGAGAGACACCGTCGAGCATCGCGCGCTGGATCTGGGCGTCGCTCCATGACGACAGCCCCGCCGGCGTGAGATTGGGAGCAGAGATGCCTCCCTGTGTGTCGTCGTCGGGCACCAGGTCGAAGCGGTTGGCGACGCCCGCGAGCCAGCGACTCTGATCGAGCGCGCCCGACGCGTCGCGCGGCGTGTGGCACTCGCCGCACCCCGCGACCGAGCGGACGAGGTACTCGCCGCGGAGGAGCGCCGACGCGTCCGGTACGACGGACGACGCGGCGGACGCGGGGGCCGTGGTTCCGGCGTCGTCGCAAGCTCCCGTGACGAAGGCGCTCGCGAGCACGACGAGGACGGCGGCGCGCATCACGGCCCACCCCCCTGACCCAGAATCGTGCTCGCCACTTCCACGTCGGGCGCGGTGCCCGTCGCGTTCCCGGTTGCCAGCCGGTAGTACTGCGTGCGGACGTTTCGGTAGTAGAGGACCGCCTTGAGCTGCATCTCGCCCGCCGGAAGCGTGGACGGGAGCGGCACGACGACCTCGACGGATCCCTGCGCCGGCACCACGCGCTGGAACGGAATGCGCGTCGCATCCGTCAGCTCGTGCCGATACAGGATCGTCCCGTCGGCCGCGGCGATGTCCATGCCGAGCCTCGCTGCGGTCGCCGGAACGAGCCCCGAGGAGTCGGGTCCGCCGTAGCGCGCGAGCACGTTGCCCTGGCCGTCGAGCGCTTGCACCTCCACCCAGGGCTCGCGGATGTCGGTGACGCCGGTGGGGAACGCATGGCCCGCCCCCGTGTTCATGACGACGACGTGCACGCCGTCCGCCCCGAGCTGCGCGTTGAGCGCGACGGCGCTCGACAGCTTCGCCTGCACCGTGGACGCGAAGCTCGTCTCGCCGAACTGCTTGGCGGCGTACACGTTGCCGCCGGGCATCGAATGGTCGTGCGTGTAGTGGTCGCCCGTGTCGGGCACGTGGCAGTCGACGCAGGTGGTGTTCGACGCCACGAAGGAGCTCGCTTGCCACTCGTGCAGGGTGTCGATCGCGACGATGCCGTCGCCCGGCACGAACTGCTGGTGGCACACGGCGCAGAAGTCGGGGGACTTCAGGTAGTCGAGCGTCGCCGCGGCGCGCTTCGCGTGCTCCTGCGTCCAGTCGTGCGCGGCGGCCTCCATGTCCGAGTTTCCGCCGGCGCGGATGAGCCGCGTGACGTCGTGGCAGCCGAGGCACGTGATGCCGCGCCCCGACGAGAGGGAAGCGTCTCCGAGGCGCAGGCTCACGGGGTCGTGGCAGCCGGCGCACTGCCGCGAGTACTGCGGTCCTCGCAGCTGCTGCTCGACCTTCATGCCGTAGAGGACCATCGGGTCCTGCGCGGAGTGCGAGTGCGCGCTCTGGGACCACGCCTGGTACTCCTTGGCGTGACACATGCCGCACCACTTCGTGTCGTACGTGATGTCCGGCTTCTGAGGATCGGCCAGCAGCCAGCTGGGACCCACGGGCAGGTCGCGCCCGACGACGTAGCCGATCTGCTGCGCCATCGTGACGGTGTCGGCCGGCGGATTGGACGGGTCGATCTGGCCCGTGCGATCGGCGCCCGTCCTGTCCGGAACGAGGCCGCCCTGATCGATCATCGCCGAGAGCACGTCGTGCGCGTCGAAGGACGGCGACGTGGGCGTCGGCGTCGTCGAGAACATGTCCTTCAGCCCCTCGTGTCCGATCGACGCCGCTTGCGTCTGGTCCTCGGGGTGGAGCACCTCGAAGAACACTTCGTTGGTCGACACGAACCCGTCGAGGTGGCAGCCGCCGCACGACATCCAGTTGTTCCCGGTGACCGGGTAGGTGCCCTTGCTGGAGTTGGCGCGGAAGAAGAGCGTCTCGCCGGCGCGAAGCTGCGGGTTCACCGGATCCTTCGCGGCGAGCGTGAGCGGCCCCGCGATGATCCGAGCGTGCCCGACGAGCGAGCCCCCCGCCGTGTCGAGCGTGAGCAGCGTGTGCGACTGGTCCGACACGACGAACGCGCGCGCCCCGTGATCGTCGAGCGTCATCCCCGTCGGGTGGTCTCCGGGGAGGTTGCGCAACAGATCGACGGCGATGCCCGCGGTCAGGTCGAAGGTGAGCAGGTCCTCGCTCGCGCAAGCGACCACGTAGGCGACGAGCCCGTTCGGATGGAACGCGGCGGCGCACGGCTGCGACACGACGGAGGTGTTGCCCGTCGCATCCGGGATGTTGATCGCGTCGAAGAGCAGCTTGCGCCCCGCGATGACGCCGTTCGGATCGTTCGGGTTGGTCTGCACCTCGGCGCGCGCGGACAGGTCGACGACGCTGACGGTCGGGAAGAGCACCCGCTGGAACTGGAACGGATGCCGGTTGGCGAGCAGCTCGTGCGGGAGCCACGCGATGTCGCCGCCCGGGTCCCACGCGATCGTGTCGAACGCGAAGGGTGCGCCGTTCGGAGTCGTGTCCGGCACGACGGGCGGCTGAGGCGCGAGCGGAACGTCGACCGTCGGCACCTGCTGATCGGCCGGCGAGAAAGCGCCGTCGAGCGGGAGCAGAGTCACCGAAGCATCGATGCGGTGCGTGATCGCGAGCTCGTGTCGCAACCTCGAGACGGCGAGCCCCGCGGGGATCCGTCCGACCGGCACCGTGTGCGAGAGCACGCCGAGCGTGCGATCCACCACCGCGACGGCGCCGTCGTCCTCGAGCGACACGTACAACCATCGCGGGTCGTTCGCGTCCCAGACGGCTTCGCGCGGGTGCGTCCCGAGAGCGATCGACCGCCGCACCTTCCCGGTCGTCGCGTCCACGAGCGCGACCGCCGCGCCGCGACGATCGACCGCCGCGATCCACGCGAAGTCGGGGCTGAGCGCGACGGAGGTGACGTCTACCCCGATCGTGATCTCCTGCAGCACCTTCTGCTGGTCGACGTCTGCGTAGCTGATCGTCCCGACGTCGCCGTTCGCGGTCCACACGCCGCCGCGCAGACGGTCGAACACGATCGTCGACGACGACGCGTCCAGCCGCTGGCCCGCCGGAATCGGCTCCGGGGGTGTCGCTTCGAGCGGCGGCGACCCCGCCTCGCCGCTGCCCGCATCCGGCGCGACTGCCGACGACGTCGTGCTCGTGCTCTGGCCGCACGCGCTCGCGAGCACGACCGCCGAGAGCGTGGTGGCGACGAGCATGGGCGAGAGCCACCTCGCTGCGTGGATCTCTCCGATGCTGACCATCCCGCGATGCGGAACCCTACTTGCGGCATCGCAAGCGCGCAACGCGTTCTCGACTTGACGCGCGAAGCTTCCGCAGCACACTGTCGCTCGCGGGACGGCTCCAATGAGAAGGACGACGGCAGCCTGCTTGTGCGGCGCGCTCGGCGCGGCGGCGTGGCTCGCGTGCGGAAGCGGAACCTCATCGCAAAATGCCGCCACGAGTGGCGACGGTGGAGGCGCAGGCGACGCCATCGCCGACGTCGTCTACGAGCGGCTGCCGTACGACGGCATTTCTCCGTCGTCAGTGCCGCGCGTTCCGGTCTACGCCGATGTCGTGTCGAGCCGCGTCGACACGCAGGGCTTGCTCTTCGCGGCTGGCGAGATGCAGATCAGCGGCGAGCCCTTCGCCTCCGGCTTCGCGGGACGCAACCTGGGCGACTACGACCGCAACTACATCCCGCCGGACCAGTACATCCTGAACCTCGGGACCGAGGACGAGATCCCCATCACGGACCTCTTCGGGTTCAGCACGGCCGTCGAGTCGTACGAGTACTCCAAGTACTACATGAACATGGAGATCCAGGAGACGACCGCGGGCGTCTCGCTGGCCAACGGTCCGATCGTCGCGCAGCTGCCGGGCGCGACGTCACTCGATCGCCTCCGCGCCCGCATGCAGGACCTCCTCTACAACGCCGGCACGGACGTCGGCGGCTACGCGACGTTGCCGGCGCCGCAGAACAACAACCAGAACTACCTCGGGTTCCCCGGGCAGTGGCCCGAGTTCCTGCCGTTCAAGGACTGGGACCCGACGATGCACCCGAGCTATCAGGTCGTGCAGTCCTGCACCTACCAGGGCGGCTACGGCGGGCTCGGCTTCGGCACGACGATCGATCCGCTGTACGAGTGCGCGTACAACACGACCCACCTCGCCGATCGCGACAGCCAGGTGGACAAGGTGCTGGTGCCCGCGGTGCTCGGGCTGGCGACCTGGAAGCAGGCGCTCTGGGCCATCGACTTTGCGGGCCGCATCCACGACACGTGCAACAACCAGGTCAACACGGTCGCACCGTCGGACCTCGCGTCGGTCGGCTCGCACCTGAACAGCGTGACGGCCACCGACCTCGGCGCGTGCCCCGGCACGTACATCGGCTCGAGCGCGCTCGAGGGCATGTGGGGCCTCACGATGATGGCCACGATGGACAACGAGGCCGAGTGGCTCGTCGACAACGCGCTCACCACGGACGGACAGACGCTCGGCGGCTTCGCGTCCCTCAGCGACGCCCTCCACTACGACTACACGTCACCGTTGCAGTGGTTCCCCGCGTCGATGAGCGTCACCGAGGACGAGACGGTCGTCCCCTATCCCGCCCTCGCCTCGTTGTCGCTCACGGACGCGACCAGTCGTTCGATCGATCTTGCGGCGATGCTGCTTGGTAACTCGATGTTCTTCGGCACGTCGGACCCGCGCAATGTCGGCGTCGGGCAGCGCATCGGGTTCCAGTGCGTCTTCGATGGCGATCCGTTCCCGGCTGACGACGGCGTCGCGGACGGCGAGGCCACCGTGCACGATCGCTCGCTGGCGGTCATTCGCACGACGTTCATCGACCTCGACCGCATGCACTCGGCCCCGAAGCTCGGGGTGATCATGGACACCGCGACGGTCAGCGGCGGCGTGGCGACGCCGTCGACCACCGTGACGACGACGAACCTCGCGCACGTGCTCATCGCCCTGAGGCAGGCGGTTCTGTCGCTGAACGGAACCATCTCTCAGTACGGCGCTCCCGACCCGAGCCCCGAGGCCGACTTCCAGGGGATCCTCAACCCGCTGCCGCTGACGCCGCCTCTCGATCCCGACGGGGGTGCGCCCGTCTTCAGCCGCCGCGTCCGCGACGTGTTCCTCACGAACGCCGCGTTCGTGCGCGACGTGCTCGTGCAGAGCGACGGCACGGTAGCGAACGGCGCCACGATCACCGGCGGGCAGGCCACGCCGACGACGACTCCGACGACCATCGACAGCCAGACCGCCGCTGCGCGGGCGCTCACGGAGGCGTTCCTGATGACGGGCGACGAGACCTACCGGGTCAAGGCGCGAGCCATCATCGAGAAGCTCGATGCCAACTTCTACAGCCCGCCGGCGCGCATGTACCGCGAGCAGGCCAAGGGCCCCGATCAGATCCACATGGGATCGGAGCGCTTCGCCTGGCTCCAGAGCGCGCTGCGCGAGACGTACAAGACGCTCTACGTTGCCGGCGACCCCGTCCTCGACCGCAGCGTGCTCGAGGATCGCATCGCGCGCGTGAACAAGCTCTACCTCAATGGATGGGACGACCTGAACGGGAACAAGGCCGTCGACCAGCCGCAGGAGTGCCTCACGGGCCGGCTCCAGATGGGAGAGCAGGCGCTCACCGGCGAGCTGGGACGAGACGGTCTCGGGCGCCCCACTGCGGACCGCGACGGAGACTGCGTGCTCGAGCTGGCGCACGCCGGGCAAGCGAGCGTCCAGGCGTCCGACGTCTTCTTCCACACCGCTGCCGACGCTATGCCGTGAGGGCCGTCGTCTCGACGACGCGCGTGGAACGCCCGATGGCGTCGAGCGCGCGCGGGTCCTGACGTCCCGCGAGCATCTGTTCGGCGGCGACGATGCCCATGCGCATCGCGGCGTCCATGAACACGTAGCGGAAGAGGCCCTGCCGCCCGGCGGTGCGCACGTTGGCGAAGCGGTCGACTTCGCGCAGGAGCAGCCGGCGGTCGGCGTCGTAGCGCAGGTGGTAGACGGGGTACCCGTGCGCGACCCGGACGCAGAACGCGTCGAGGACGTCGTCCACGCGAAAGCCGAGCGCGGCGAGCTCCGAGACGCCTCGGGCGCGCAGCTCCTCGACGCTGGCCGTCCACGTGCGATCGCCGACGTCGCACGGCACCTCGAGCATCAGCGAAGTCCGGCCCTCGGGCGCCATCCAGCGACTCCGACGCTTCGGTTCCTGGATGCGCGAGGTCGTGAGCGCGCCCGACGCGACGTACATCCACGTGTTCTCGGAGAAGTCGGAGCGGGCGAGCATCATGTTGACGAACGTCAGGGCCCGGAAGCGCAGGGCATCGGCGGCACGCTCGATCTCGGTGGGCGCGTCGCGCCGCAGTAGTCGCACGAGCGTCGGAAGGGGCATCGTCGACAGCAGCTCGCCGACGGCGATGCTCTCGGGACCGCGCGAAGACTCGAGGTGCAGCTTGGAGACGCGCTGGCCTGCCGTCTCGACGCCGACGACGCGGACACCGGTGCGAACGGTGCCGCCGTGCGCCTTCACGTCCTCGGCCACCGCGCGGTAGAGGTGCCCCATCCCTTCGCGCGGGTAGAGGTATCGCCGCGCGTAGGTACGCGTCGGCGTGCGCCGCAGCCGGAGCAAGCGCAGCGCGACATCTTTCAGGTCGAGGAGCGAGATGCGCTCCTGTGCCCAGTCCGCCGAGATGAGGCTCGGGTGGATGCCCCAGAGTTTCTGCGTGTACGGGCCGAAGAAGCGATCGTAGAGCGGGCGGCCGAAGCGCGAGACCACCCAGTGCTCGAAGCTGCCTTCGGCCGTGGGCCGCCCACGACCCAGACGCGTCTGTACGTAGCCCAGCAGGGCTTGCAGGTTCTCCTGCGTCCCCAGATTGCGCACGAGGTCCGCGGCCTCGAGGGGGTAACGGAAGGTGCGCCCCTCGTGCAGCACCACGCTCCGCCGCTCCTGCTCGAGAAGGTCGCCGCCGAGCAGCTGCTCGACCCACTGCGATAGCTCGGCGTCGCTCGACACGAACCGATGACCACCGAGGTCGAAGCGCCAGCCGTTGCGCTCGTGGGTCGCGCAGAGTCCTCCGACGAGAGCCTCCGCCTCGAGCACGACGGGCCGGACGCCGCGACGGGCCAGGTGCCATGCTGCCGCCATCCCGCACGGGCCGCCGCCGACGATGACGAAGGGGCCTGACATCCGAGGCAACAGCTAGCACTTGCCCTAGGGGCGAGCGAGCGTTGCACCGAAAGCCACGGTCGTGCCGTCGGGCGGCAGCAGCGTCCACGACGCGGCGCCGGCCGCTCCTCCGGGCCCACCGCGATGAACCTCGACGGCGCCGTGCAGCTCGACGACGCCACCGTCCGCGGCGTGATCGGCCGAGGGGGTGACTCGACCGGGGTATCCGACCACCAGATCGGGGAAGCCGTCGCCGTCGACGTCTGCGGCGCCGACCTCGCGGACCGCCTGCCACAGGCTGTCGCGCGTCACGACCCGCGTCTGCAGCCACGGAAGATCCGAGCCGCCGGCATAGACCAGCGCGGAGGGAGGGAGCACGCCGAAGCAAAGCAGGCCCACCGCGAGATCGTCGAAGCCGTCTCCATCGAAGTCGTTCGCCGACAGCGCGAGGCCGAAGTGGTCCGTCGCCGGCTGGGGTGAATTGATCCGGTACGACGGCACGGGCGACAGCGAAGGGCCACCGTGGAACAGCGACACGTGGTCGACGTCGTACGCCGTGCCGAGGTGAGGCGTCGCCATGGCGAGGTCCGGGTACCCGTCGCCGTCGAGATCTCCGGCGCACGCCAGGACGTTCGCGGCGTCGAGCCACGAGTAGTCGGTGCCGTCGTACTGC
>Ga0335069_10011422_pt1 | contig 12522 bp, 9 predicted proteins | sample Lox_Sample_11_FD_206714 | JGI IMG/M metagenome (GOLD analysis project Ga0335069, IMG submission 206714) | Soil microbial communities from Loxahatchee National Wildlife Refuge, Florida, United States - Lox_Sample_1.1 | ecosystem: Environmental > Terrestrial > Soil > Wetlands | place: USA: Florida...
GCGCGAGCTTGCGCGTGGGGTCCATCGACTTCAACAGCTTGCGTTCGACCCCCGGCGCATTGCCATCGAGGGTGAACAGTGCAACTTCACCGGTAGCGACGCGCGCGGCAACGACGAGCAGACGCGCGATGTGGCCATCGACGACGAAGCTCTTGACCCCATCGAGCCGATGGCCGCCGTTGTCGGCGGTCGCCTTCAGCTTGATACTCTGCGGATCCCAATCGCCACTCGGTTCCGTGAGCGCAAGCGTCGCCAATCGCGATCCATTCGCGATCGCGGGTAACAGCTCTTTCCTCTGTGCTTCGGTACCAGCATTCAAGATCGCATTGGCAGCGAGCACCGCAGTCGAAAAATAGGGTGCGCACAACAGGGCGCGGCCCACTTCTTCGGTAACGATACAGAGTTCGACCATCCCGAAGCCGGCACCACCATATTCTTCAGGAATATGGATTCCCGGCAGTGCCAAGTCCCCACTCATGGATCGCCATACCGCCGGATCGTAGCCGGTCTCGGTCTCCATCAGGCGGCGAACTTGTGTCGTTGGCGATTTGTCCTTCAGAAAGCGTTGGACAGCTTCGCGAAACTGTTCCTGCTCTTCCGTGAACGCGAATTGGATTCGTCGTGCCGGTTCCACTTTCGATCCTCTATAGCTCTGGTACCCGCTCAGTGCAGGTCAGGCAGCAGCGTCCGTCATCCGCCAGGATTGATTACCCGCCGGCAGATTAAAGAGCTTGGCCGTGTTATCCCGCATGATCGCCTGCCGCTCTTCTTCCTTCAGATGCGCCGCTTGAGCCGCGATCAGTTGCCGCGAGCGTGGCCAGGTCGAGTCGGTGTGCGGAAAATCACTCGCCCACAGCAATTGCGTGTAGGGCATCTGGCTCACTGCGTTGAAGGCCGTCTGATCATCCTGGAAGGTCATCCAGACGTTGCTCTTGATATACTCGCTGGGCAACTTCGAAAGACCCTTGAGCACGCCATTGGGGAAATTGAACTTGGCGGCGTGATCCATCCGATACATATAGTGCGGCATCCAGCCCGCATCGCCCTCGGCGCAAACGAGTTTCAGTTTAGGATGGCGCTCGAAGACGCCGCCGAGAGTCATCAGACCGATTACGTCCTGAACCGCGCGGATAATCCCGAGGAAGTTGTTCAGCTCGTGCCCGCGATGCGGCGCCGCCAGGCTGCCTTCACGTGAGGTCAGAATGTGGAAGCAGATCGGCAGATCGAGGTCCGTGGCAGAGTCCCACAGCGCATCGTAGTCGGGATGGTCGTAATCCTCGTGGATCGGACGACCCGGCATCATCATGCCAACCATCCCCATATCTTTGGCGCGCCGGAAGTCTTCGATCGCATCGTCGACGCTCAGCACGGCAGTCTGCGCCAAACCGAAAATCCGATCCGGAGCTTCGCTGCACATCGCCTGAAGCCAGCGATTGTAGGCCTTCATGCAGGCGTCCTTGTACTCGGCATCGCGATGCATACAAAGCCCCATGCCGATCGACGCATAGATAAGCTCGGCGGCAATGCCATCCTGATCCATGTATGGAACCCGGGCCTTGCCGCTGTAGGCTGCTTCGCGAATATCCTTGAATGTAATCTGCTTGGCCCGCTTGTTTCGCGCCCGGGGTTCAAAGCCTGCGCCATCGATAAATCCGAGTGCGACAGGACGCTTCATTCCCGGCACGATAAAGGCATCGGTGCCATCGGGCTGACGCTCGATATGCGGCGCGTTGTCGCGATACTTCGGATCGATGTAATCGGTATAGCAATTGGCCGGCTCACACACATGGCCGTCCGCTGAAATTATGCCGCGTGGAATCATCGTAAATATCTCCGTGTGCTCCTATTGACCGTTTTACGCCGAGGCCGACCGCGAAGGCTCAACCTTGAAGTCATCAAGATTCGCCGTGCGCGTCATCTCGTAGAAATGGTCGTTGCGGAACGGCGAGTTGACGACGACACGACCGCGTCCGTTGCGATAGTAAGTCTCCATCCCCGGATGGGTCCAAACCATGTTCTCGTGCGCCTTGTCGATCCGTTCGTTGTAGGCGTCGTGCACATCCTGGCGGCATTCGACCGCGCCGATACGCTGCGTCACCATCTTCTTCAGCACGTCCATGACGTAGCGCACCTGCATCTCGGCCATGAACATGTAACTTCCACCGTGACCGGCCTGCAGATTCGGACCATAGAGGCAGAAGAAGTTCGGGAAGTCGGGAATCGCGACACCCAGATAGGCGCGCGCGTTGTCGTCTTGCCAGACCTCGCGCAGCGTCTTGCCGGAGCGGCCACGCGTCTCGAAGCAGGTGAGGAAGCGTAGAACATCGAAGCCGGTCGCCACGATGAGAATATCAGCTTCGTACTCGTTGCCGTCCTTGGTGATGATTTTGTTGCCGCGGATTTCGGTGATCGGATTCGAAACCAGCGTCACGTTGTCCCGACGCAGCATCCGGAACCATCCGTTATCCATCAGCATCCGTTTACCAAATGGCGGGTACGTCGGGACGACCTTCGGAAGCAGGTCTTTGCGATCGCCAATCTCGGACTCGATGTACTGGGTGAAATAGGCGCGATGGGAATCGTTAGCCTTGTTCAGCGAGATATCCGGACGCTCCCAGTTGGGATCCTTCTGCAGAGTCGAGTGGACGCGATCGCCGAAAGTCCATCCCACACGCAGCCGGTACCAAATCCGGTAGAGCGGCACTTCGCGCATCAGGAAACGCAGCGGCTCCGGTATCGGCTTGCCGAACTGCTCATTCGGCGCGACCCAGTGCGCTGATTTTTGGAAGATAGTCAGTGATTTGACGATATTCTGGATCGCCGGGCCGGTCTGCATCGCGCTGGCGCCGTTGCCGATCATCGCGACGCGTTTACCGGTCAAATCGACATTGTCGGGCCACTCCGCAGTATGGAAGCACGGACCGGCAAAGCTCTTGAGCCCCTTGATATCGGGCATCTTGACCGGATTGAAAATGCCGACGGCGCTGACGACAACGTTCGAGTTGATCGTCTCACGCTGGCCCTTCTCATCTTTGACGACGATCGCCCAGCGCTGGCTGTCCGATTCATAGCTCAGCGATTCTACTTCCGTGTTGAAGCGGATATGCGACCGCAGATTGAACTTGTCGGTGACAAATTCGAGATAGGCGTGCAGTTCATCACGCAGAGCGAAGTACTTGGTCCAGTCGTAGGGCGCGAACGAGTATGAATACAGATGGTTCGGCGTATCCACGCCCGCACCCGGGTATCGATTGTCGCGCCAGATACCACCGACCGCGGACCTCTTTTCGAGAATCCTGAAGGGAATTCCGGCTTGCTGCAGACGAACCGCGAGGCAAAGTCCGGAGACACCGGCACCGATAATCAGGACTTCGAAGCCTGCCGGAACCGAGAGCTTGTTGAACTTGTCCTGCTCTTCGAGGAGCAGTTCGGCGGTGATTACGCGGTCATATTCCTTCGGAACTTTCTCGCACATCGCCCAGGCGAGCATCCGGCATCGCAGGTCGGCCGAGGGTTCCGGAATCGCAACGGGGCGACCGGCACGCCATGTGAGTATCGCGTCGAGAGCGGCCTTGCGGATTTCTTCCTGGATCGCGTCGGGCAACCCGGCGCTGTCGTTATCGCCCATCCCACGGCCGCGTTGTGGCCGATAGGGCTCTTCCAGCCACTTGAGGTCGCCGGTCAACTGGACCAGGACCATCAGGAGGGTTGGCACATTCGCGATCGCGATCGCTTCGGCGAAGCGTTGCGCGTCGCTTTGAGTCTCTTGGGACATTTTCTTTCTGCCATCCTTTGGATTTTTATGCACGTTAGCAACGACGGACGCGATCCGTAAACCCCGAAATGCGGGCGATTTATAGCCTTTCGTGGGCGGGGATCGAGGGCTTGGGCGGCTACCTTGAATTTGTCATCGACGAGCGACCTAAGCATAATGCAATCGGAATCCACCAGGGAGAGTGCTGATTATGCCGACACACAAAGGCGAGTGTTTTTGTGGAGCTGTCAAGTTAGAAGTGACCGGTGAGCCGGAAGCGATGGGGTATTGTCACTGCCGTTCATGCCGATCCTGGTCCGGCGGCCCGGTGAACGCCTTCAGCCTCTGGAAGCCCGAGGCGGTGCGCGTGACTGCCGGCGCCGAACATATCGGCATGTATCAGAAGACCGAGGTCAGTCAGCGGCAATATTGCAAGAAGTGCGGCGGGCATCTGATGACGAATCATCCGCCGCTGGGCATGGTCGATGTTTTCTCGGCGACCCTCCCGACCTTGAAATTCACGCCGGCAGTGCATGTTAATTATTCCGAGACGGTGCTACCGATGCGCGATGGATTGCCGAAGCTGAAGGATTTCCCGAAAGAGTTCGGCGGTTCGGGCGAAGAAGTGGCTGAGTAAAGGCCGCCACCGCAAATCGCTAGAAGACAAAGCCCGACTGCGAAATGCGGTCGGGCTTTTTAACTCGGCGAGACACCTTAAGAGGTGGCGCTGTGGATCATACGCGGCGCGTCTCCGCGCTCCCCCTTACTTGACGCTGTAGCCGCGACCCTCGAGGCAAGCCGCCATCGCCCGGGTGTAGTTCATCTGCTGAGAGTTTGCCGCAGCTGCGGCGTTGGCTTGTCGTTGCGCAGTTTGTTGGCGCTTTTCATCCATCCGGCGAAAGCCCCCCGCAAGACCACCCATCGCAGCACCCGCCGCGGCCCCTTTGCCCGCATCGCCGGCGATCGCTCCGCCGACGGCACCAAGCGCCGCGCCGCGTCCGGCTCCCTTCAGGACATGAGGTTGACTCGGCTGATACGGCTGCGGGTCCGCATAGGCCGGGTTGCTGGGGTTCGCGCGACTCGGATCAAACCCTGTCTGCTGCACAGCCCAGCTATGGCACTCGTAGCGATCGCGGTTTTGTTGGTCCGCGCTCTGGTTCTTCAGCGGATAGATATAAAGGTTCTGCGCATGCGCGAGACCCGTTAGGCCTAACGACAAAGATACAGCCGCAACCGAAGCCCGCAGACCCAGTCTCGAAAGCAGTTTAACCGGCGAGTTTTTTTCGCTTCTCATCGCATAGACTCCTAGTCTTCCGCTTCCCGATCGGACATAAGCTGCTGGCTGGCTTTATCAACCTTGTCCTTCACGTTAGCGCCGATAGGTTTAAGATTGATCGTTACCTGCTCGATCTGGCCGGTGAACCGTGAATTGGCCACAGTGTAGTCTTCTGTCACTGGCGTGCCCTCATCGAGGCCCACATCCGCACCTTCATCAGCGGAAAACAGTAGACCATTGGTGTTATCGATACGGCCGGAGGCCACCTTGGTGCCGTTTACAAGGAGCGTACCGGTACCACCTGCGCCCAGCTTCCCTCCATCCGAGACAAAGTCAAAGCGGATCTTTGCTTTTCCAGCCGGCATCGGTTGAGTCCCTGCAACCCTGTAGCGCTGCAGACCGACCCAGTTGTACGTGAAGATTGGGCGGGCATCTTTCAGATACAAGCTCCAACCGCCGAAGCGGCCGCCCTGACAGATGATTACGCCATTCGCTTTCTTGGCTGGTACCTGAACGTCTGCCGTGATGCTGAATGATCGGTTCTTTATATTGATGAAGGCGTTTTCCATCATCCCGGTCATCCCGGGATAAACCGTAAGCGAGTCGCGCCCCGCCATCAGATCGGGTCGCCCAGCGAGTGCCGCATTCAGGCGTTCCACGCTACGATCGTCGATCGGATAGACGTGGTTTGCGATCGCCTCCTTCTCAAATAGCGCCTGCATCTCCTGCAACTTGTCGGGATTACTCGACGCTATGTCGTTGGCCAGACTGAAGTCCTTAGTCGTGTCGTATAGTTCCCACTTGTCGTTCTTGAGCATCGCCCGCGGTTGTCGCTCCCAAGGCGCGCGATGGACCGTGCCGGCGAGCCAGCCGTCATTGTAGATGGCGCGGTTGCCGGCGATTTCGAAGTACTGGGTCTTGTGCCGACTCGCCGCCTGCGCATCCTCGAAGGTGTAGCGCATGCTGACACCCTGGATGGGAATCTGAGCAATCCCATCAACGCTCTTCGGCTCGGGCAGTCCGGCCAAATCGAGAACGGTCGGGGCGATATCGATCACATGATGGAACTGGGACCGCAGCTCTCCCTTGGCCCTTATTCCTTTCGGCCAGTAGACCACCATCCCATCGCGGGTGCCGCCAAAATTCGATGCGACCTGCTTGGTCCAGGTAAAGGGCGCGTCACCTGCCACGGCCCATCCGGCGGCGTAGTGGCTATAGGCCATCGGACCGCCCAGCTGATTGATACGCTTCAGCTGGGCTTCGATCGGTTCAGGCACTCCGTTGAAAAAGGTGTTTTCATTAAAAACACCGTTCATTCCACCTTCCGCGCTCGAGCCGTTATCACCGGCGATATAGAAGATGACCGTGTTATCCAGCTGCCCCATATCGCCAACCGCTTGAATCAGGCGGCCGATTTCATAATCGGCCATCTCGCCGAAGCCGGCGTAGACTTCCATCTGACGCGCAAAGAGCTTCCTTTCGTCGGAAGAGAGGGTGTTCCAATCCTTGATAGCTTGAGGTTTGGGTGCGAGCTTCGTGTCAGCGGGGATCACTCCCAACTTCTTCTGCTTTTCAAAAGTCCGCTGCCGGAGCGCATCCCAGCCGTCATCGAATTGGCCCTTGTACTTATCGATCCACTCCTTGGGCACGTGATGGGGGGCATGCGTGGCGCCAGGGGCAAAATAGATGAAAAAGGGCTTGTTCGGAGTGAGCGCCTTTTCCGACCGCATCCACGAGATCGCGCGATTCGTCATGTCGGTCATGAAGTGGTAATTGGGGGTTTGAGGCGTCTCGACCGGATTTAATCCGTGATAGAGCAGCGGGGCCCACTGATTCGTCTCACCACCCATAAACCCGTAGAACTCATCGAAGCCCTCGCGCGTCGGCCATCGGTCGGTTGGGCCCGACGGGCTTACCTCCCATCCGGGCGTCTGATGCCATTTGCCGAACGCCGCGGTTGCGTAGCCATTGAGCCGCAGAATCTCCGTCAGGGGCGCGGCACTATTAGGACGCACTCCGGTGTTTCCTGGAAACGCCGTTGCCACATCCATGACAGCTCCGGTGTTCACCATATGATGATTACGGCCGGTCAGAAGCGCCGCCCGCGTGGGCGAGCAGAGCGCCGTGACATGAAATTCGTTGTAGCGCAGGCCGTCTTTGGCGAGACGATCGAGCGTCGGCATGTTGATTGGGCCGCCGAACGTACTGGGCTGTCCAAATCCCATATCGTCGATCAATACGACCAGAACATTCGGTGCTCCGGCGGGAGCCTTCACCGCAAAGCGCGGCGGAGGGGTGGCATCGCGAGCGTCGAGTGTCGTGATCGACGGTCCCTTAGGATCGGGAATTGGCAAGACCGTCCGATCCAGTGGAGCTTCTTGCGCGGACAATCGGCGATTCGCACCGACGCCGAGTAAAATAACGGACACAGCCAGAAGAGCCGTAAATTTGGTTTTCAACGCTCGAATCAATTCCTTTCCAGACGTCAGTAAGTGTACGCGACGTAAGAGCGATCACCCACGAGTGTCAGAACTGCGTATCCACCGCACCGGCTGGAGGCGTAAACCCGGGTATCGGTAGGGGCAGCGACAGGCTGAACATCAGCTGATTGCCCGATGGAGTCGCGTGTGCGCCAAACTCCTCGTACCAGCGTAGAGAGAACGCACCGTAGCGCGTCAGCGCATTGATCCCCGGCCCCGCGGCATAAATCTGCGCTTTGGTGTTGGTCAGCTGATCAATCACCCGCGCCTGGGCCTTGTTGTCGGGTGTTCCATCAAAGGAGTTGTTGGTCACTTGCCACTGCGCATAGCCGATCGGACCGATCGTCACTTGCTTCACGATGTCATTGTTTAGATTGAAGGTCTTGCCAGCCCCCCACTCGAAAGGAACAGCATCTCCGAGTGTATAGTTGCGCCCCATTTGGGAGGCGTACAGCAGATAGTGCGAGTAGATGGAAAGCGACCAGGTTCGCTCCGGGTCAGCGTAGCCGACCACACCGAGGCCGAAGACGCCGGTCCAATGGCCGAACCCGACGTTAAGCTTGGCATCGGCATTATACGGTCCCGACGGAGCGAAAAAGCCTGATGAAGCCATCAGATCCAGTTGTTTGAAGTGCCAGCCAAGATTCAGCGGCTCAACGTAGATGTCAGCGATGCTCCCCTTGGTTGATCCTCCTGAACTTCCACCCGACGGCAGACCAACCGTCTTATCTCCTGCACTTAGCACCGGTTGAACCGTCGCATTCCCACTCGCGTCGGCGATAGCGAACGGGACAATCAGATTGAGACCGTAATTCGCACCGAGGAGTTTGAAAGGACTCGTCCAGGTGATGACGTTAGCGTCGATGAAAAGGTCCAGTGAGCCTCCGCCGTTTGCGCTCGCACCAACACAGCCTTTGCTCGACGGTCCGCACAAAAGAGAATTTGCGCTCGCAAACCCTGATCCCGAAGCGTGATAGTAGGAGAACTGATTCAAGTAATAGAAACCTTCAGGAGGCTGAGACGCCCCTTGAAAGCCGAAAGAACCCAACAGCCAGTCACCGTGTTGGGCGCGCGCGGGCGTGGCGGATCCGATCACCATCCACAATGCGACTAGAATCGAGACAAAGAGCGATCGTGAGCACGACCACCACCCAAGTTTAGTTCCAGCGTTCATCCCTTTCCCCAATCGGCACCCACACCACTTGCTGCGGCAGCGGGGTGCCCTTACCATCATTAGACGTTGGTTGTTCAGAGGTTTGAAGACAGCCGTCGTTCAAATATGACGTCGTGATTAAGTTCGCATCTTCAGACAGTGACTCTCAATAGGACCTTGGTCCATTAAGCGGCATCGGGACTAAGGTCCCATTTCCCACGCCCCTGCCATGTTATAGGGTGCGTCTAGTTAAGATTTGCGCAAAGTCCGGCGACAGTGGCCTCGGTCAGCTGAGCATTATCGTTAATGGAAAAGGCCTAAGTCGCGAGAATAATGGAAAAACGCCCGCCGACACTTGATACGAGCCTTGAGGCCGATGGCAACCTGCGCATCCGGATGGCCGGTAGTTGGCTTCTCGATCGTGGCTCACCTACTTTCGACGCTTTTGTACCGGTTCTCTCCAGGGGCAACGCGATAGTACGGGCTGTTTACGATGGTTCCGCTCTCGGTGATTGGGACAGCGCTGCCCTGTCATTTCTAGTTCAGACGAGCCGGGCCTTGCGCGATCGTGGCATCGCCGAGGATCTCTCGGGCTTGCCCAAGGGTCTACAGCGTCTGCTCACTCTAGCTGAAGCGGTGCCGGAAAGAGCAGGAGCACGACGCGAGGACGAGCGAGAACCGTTCCTGGCCCGCGTCGGCAAATCCGGCATGGCGATGTGGGGTGGTTTCGTCGAGTACATCAACTTCGTCGGACTCAGCGGAATCGCCCTGGCTCGATTTGTGCGCGGCCATGCGCGTTACAGGCGGGCAGACTTTATCGAGACGCTGCAGGCTTGCGGTGCGAATGCGCTCGGGATCGTGGCGCTCATCAGTTTCATGGTTGGAGCGATCCTCGCCTTCATGGGCGCGGTCCAGTTGCAACAGTTCGGCGCTTCGATTTACGTCGCTGATCTCGTTGCGATCGGGATGGCGCGTGAGATGGGCGCGATGATGACAGCGATTATCATGGCGGGGCGCACCGGCGCTGCCTTCGCGGCGCAACTCGGGTCGATGAAGGTCACCCAGGAGGTCGACGCGCTGACCACGATGGGTATCTCGCCGTTCGAGTATCTGGTCACCCCGCGTATCATCGCACTGGTCCTGATGATGCCTCTTCTCTGCGTCTTCTCGGACTTTATCGGGATGCTCGGTGGTGCCGCGGTGGGCGTCGGGATGCTCGATATCCCGTTCAAGTCCTATTACACGGAGACGATCGCCTCACTCACCCTGACCAATTTTTTCGGTGGCCTCTTCAAAAGCTCGATCTACGGAGCTCTCGTGGCGCTCGCCGGATGTTTCTACGGGTTCAAGTCGGGTTCGAGTTCGTCCGCGGTCGGCGATGCTGCAACCAAGGCAGTCGTCAGCGCGATCGTGATGATCGTCGTTGCCTGCGGCCTCTTCGCCGTAATCTTCCAAGTGCTTCATATCTGAGGGGAGATAGTTGGCCGATCAACAACCACCCAAGCCCCATATCGTTGTGCGTAATCTCACGATGGCCTTCGGCTCATTCGTCCTGATGCGTGATCTGAACTTCACCATCAATCACGGCGACGTGTTCGTGATCATGGGCGGCAGCGGATGCGGCAAAAGCACGCTCCTGCGCCATCTGGTCGGGCTTATCGAGCCGGCCAAGGGCGAGATTTTTTACGATGGCTTCAACTTCACCAAGGCCGCTCCCGAGCAGCGCGAGGCGATGCTCCGGCATTTCGGCATCCTGTATCAGAGTGGCGCGCTGTTCAGCTCGCTCACATTGGCCGAAAATGTCGCCGTGCCTCTGGGTGAATTCACGAAGCTTCCGCCCAAGCAGATCCGCGAAATAGCTTCGTTGAAACTGGCGTTAGTCGGTCTCAAAGGGTTCGAAGATTACTATCCGAGCCAGATCAGCGGCGGTATGCAGAAACGCGCCGGGCTTGCTCGGGCTATGGCGTTGGATCCCGAGGTCCTTTTCTTCGACGAGCCGTCAGCCGGTCTCGATCCGATCAGTTCGCGACTGCTCGATGATCTGATTCTCGAACTGCGCGAAAGTCTGGGATCGACGATCGTCGTGGTCACCCACGAGCTGGCAAGTATCTTCACGATCGCGAACAACAGCGTCTTTCTCGATACCGAAACACGCACGATGATCGCGCAGGGTGATCCGAAGGAACTTCGCGACCATTGCCCTGAAATCAAGGTCCGACGCTTTCTCGCCCGAGGAGAAGAACAGGAAGAGGTAGGCCCAAATCATGGCTAAACGGGTCAGCGCGACAACTGTCGGCGCTTTTATCGTAAGCTCTATCGCTTTACTCATGGCTGCGGTGCTCGTCTTGGGCTCCGGTGATTTTCTCCGTCCTCGTCACGAATTCGTCTGCTTTTTCGGTGGCAACCTCAACGGGTTAAAGCCAGGAGCACCGGTTAAGTTCCGAGGTGTCCAGATCGGAAGCGTCACCGGAATTCGCCTGCGCGTGCAGGGTCAGAAGAGGCTGATCGACACTGACCCCAAGAACGCCAAACTGCCGGTGATTATCGAGTTGGATCAGAGTCAGATATCCAGCCTCGGCGGGGGCACCGATATCGGTAGTAATAAGATTCTCGATGCGTTCATCACGCGTGGGTTGCGCGCCCAATTGGCCACCGAGAGTTTGCTCACCGGACTTCTTTACATCGATCTGAATTTCCACGAGGACGCTCCACCGCCACATTATGTTCTCGAGGGAGATACGAAGTATCGGGAGATCCCCACTATCCCAACCACCTTCGAGCAGATTCAGGAGAAAGCACTCAGCGCACTCGCCAAACTTGATCAGATCGATTTCGGCGGGCTGATTAACGCTCTGACGCAGGCCGCCAGCGCCACACGCGATTTCGTCGGCTCACCGCAGCTACGCGAAGCGATTGTCCAGCTCAAGGATACGGCAGCCAGCATGAGAACCGCCGTCGATGCGATCACGCGGACTACCAATACGCTGACCACTCATATCGACCCGGTGATGAGCAGTCTGAAAAAGACGTCTGACCAGGCGGCGCTTACCCTGACCAGCGCACAAACGACTATCAATAGCCTGGGTTCGACCCTCGACCCCACTTCGCCGCTGGGTTACCAGATTATCGACACCCTACAGAACGTCTCCGACGCCTCGCGATCGGTAGCTAATCTCGCTGATTTTCTCTCGCGCAATCCGAGCGCACTCGTACGCGGAAAAGCCAATGCGGTGACCAAGCCATGACCAAGCTGAACTCCCATAAACTGATAACGGCCGCCTTGGTGCTCGCGAGCACCTGCTGGGTCAACGGATGTTCCCCCCTGGCGCCGCGGCCCGATAAATCGCGCTACTTCGTGCTCTCTTCAAGCGCTGTCGGAGCTGCGCATGCGACGACGACCAGGAAACCACCCTTCACGGTGGGTCTCGAGCCTGTCACGGTCCCGCACTATCTGGACCGGCCGGAGATTCTTACCCGGGTCAATCAGTCCGAGCTCTCCGCGTCGGATACGGATCGCTGGGGCGAACCGCTGAAGGCCGGCGCGGGCCGCGTTCTTGCCGAGGATCTCTCTGCCAACCTGGGTAACGCGGAAGTTGTCCCCTTTCCTTGGTCGAAGAAGACGCAAATCGACTATACCGTCAGTGTCGAATTCCTGAATCTGGAAAAGACGGCGGATGGCAGAGCAACGACCAAGGCGACCTGGATTATCCGCCGCGGCTCTGACGGCTACCTGGTCGAGCGCGGAACGACTGTGGCGGAATCATCGGCCGGTGCCGACCAAACGGCGGCCTCCGCTGCGCTAAGTCAGGGTATCGCCCAGGTCGCGTCTGCGATTGCACAATCATTGGAGACGCATCAG
>Ga0335069_10011423_pt1 | contig 12522 bp, 12 predicted proteins | sample Lox_Sample_11_FD_206714 | JGI IMG/M metagenome (GOLD analysis project Ga0335069, IMG submission 206714) | Soil microbial communities from Loxahatchee National Wildlife Refuge, Florida, United States - Lox_Sample_1.1 | ecosystem: Environmental > Terrestrial > Soil > Wetlands | place: USA...
GGCGAGGCTTACGCCCAAGAGCGGCTTGCTCACCCCCTGGTGGCAGGTGGCGCAGTTGAGTTTAGGAGAGTCGCCAAGCGGTCCGAGACGGGTCGCCGGAAATACATCCTTCAGCGGGTCGAGGTAGTTGTCATTGAGATCGCGCGCCATCTGGATTCCATGCCAGGCCGTGACCCGCTGCGGCGTGCTCTCCGCCCATTGGCCAAATTCCCGTGTGTTATGACAGAAGGTGCAGTTGACCCCGAGTCCGTGCGCCATCGCCATCATGAGAGAATAGGTTTCTTCGGTTGACTGGATCGATGCGCCCATTCCCGTCGTTGGGAGCGCGCGCGTGGCCTGAGCGCGGATGACACCGTCCTTCTCGAGAAACGCCGTGTACGGATCCTGTGGAAGACCTGTCGAGCCATTCGCGGCGTTTGGGTGGCCCATCCCGTAGTTGGTGGCCGCGAAGCCGCCGGCATGCGGCCAACCCGCATTGTTGTACCAGATATGCAATGGGACCGGCTCGCCCCGGTGGCAGGTCCAGCACACCACGCCGGTCGTCTGCACGTGCGCCTTCCAGTCCTGGTTGATATGCCGTGTCATCTGAATCATACGCCGCGCCACGCGCTTGGCGTAGATGCTGTCGTCGGCCATATTTTCGACATTGTGGCAATAGGCGCAGCCTTGCTGTGGGGCGACCCAGGTCGTCATCGCGGCCATCAGCGTGTTGAACTGCTCAGCGCTGAGATCAGTGAGCACCTTGACGTTCTTGTAGACGTCAACTGCGCGGGGACCGTCAGGAGAGGCAATCGGAATTGCGTCCGGAAGCGCGTTCGCGAGCTTCAGCTGCTGCTGCGCCGCGGGCGTGGAGATCAGGTCCATTGCAAGCCCGCGATAGCCGATCTGCTGCCCCAAAATCGGCGGATGACTCCACCCTGCGGTAAACAGCATCGCGATGGTGAGAATGACGGCGATGACGACGCTAAGAAGTCCAGCGGCGAGCCTCATTGGGGCGCTCCCGAAGCGGCTGGGTCGATAACGGGCGGCCACAAGTGCGGATACTCAGGCGCAATGCCGTGTTGAACGCCCCAAAGGAACCAATTGTCGACGACGGTTCCGGTGAGCAGGATGCCGATGCCCCCGGTCAAAGGAACCAGCACCGCGAACCACCATGCCCAGCGGTGGATCGACTCCATCGTGGCGTTGAAACCCATCGTCCATCGCCAGAAGAGCGCAGCGCGCTCCGCCGCAGTACCGCGGTCCAGAACCTGCTCGATTTCACGCTCGCCGCCATATCGACCAACCGCGAGGATGGTGCCGCCATGCATCGCAAACAGCAGCGCAGATCCATAAAGGAAAGCGATCGAGAGCATGTGGAATGGATTGTAGAAAAGGTTGCCATAGCGAAGGGAGAACGCCGCTGTCCAATCGAGATGCGGGAAAATGCCGAAGGGCACGGCCTCGCTCCAATGGCCCATCAGCAGCGGCCGAATGAATCCCAGCACCAGATAAAGCCAGATCGCCGACGCGAAGGCCCAGGACGTATGTGTCCCCAGCCCAAGTTCGCGGGCGCGCCGGTACATACGCGCCCACCACAGCAGAAGAGACAGCGTCAGAAAGAATCCAGCCATCAGCCACCAACCGCCCTCATTGAGGGGCGGCATGATGCTGATTCCATACTCCGGCTTCGGCGGTTCCAGCGCCAGCCAGAACAGTTGGCGGACGAACTGGAGGGGACTCCAGTTCACCGAGGCCCACATGTTGAGCCCGATGATCTCGAACGCCGTGAAACCACAGATCAGCGACAAAACCCCGAGGTAACCGAGATAGATCGGGCCGATCTGGGCGTTGCCAATGACTCCCAGCCAGTAGGAGAACGAAGCCGTCTTGGTGCGCTCGATCCTGGACGCGGCAACGCCGCTATCGAACTCCGCCGGGCGGACCTGAACCTGCGTGAAGATGTTCTGATAAGTCGACACCGGTCTGCTCCTTTGAACCTAGCGCCAAACCGGGAGATTGAGCCACCAGTCCCACCACTCCGGCCAGCCGCGGGTCCAGAAGGGTCCGCTGAGAATGATGCAGATGGCGCTCCAGAACACAGCGGACATTGCCAGGAAGAGGCCCAGCCGATGGATCCCGAGCGTGCCGATCGAGTAGCCGATTGCGTCGCGGAAGAACGTGTCTTCGTATTCGGTCTCGCGAACGGTCCGCCCTTTCCCAGGGTTGGTCGCCGACAGAACGAGCGATCCATGCAGAGACAGTGCAAACGCTGTCGTGAAAAAGAACGACACGGCCAGCATATGCGCGGGATTGTAGTGGAAGTGGAGGTACTGGTAGCCGGTGTTCGACACCCAATCGAGATGGCTCAGGATTCCGTAGGGAAATCCATATCCCCAGGCGCCCATCAGCACCGGCCGAACCACGACAAGCGAAACATAGGCAAATATTGCCATTCCGAAAGCGACCGGCACATGAACCCCGATGCCAAGCTTGCGGCAGATTTCGACCTCGCGCAGGGCCCAGGACACGAACGCCCCAATCGCGCAGACCGTGATGATTTGCCAGAGCCCGCCTTCCTTCAGCGGCGCGAACGCAAGGCCGTATTTGAGGTCTGGCGGCGCAATGCTGATGCGCCAGAGGTTCCACGTCGGACCGATCGCGGCGCCATAGAGGATCATCGCTACGCCGACGCCGGTGAAAATGACGGTGGTTACCCCGAAGAAGCCGACATAAAACGGGCCGACCCAGAAATCGAAGAGGTTACCGCCGACGAGCGTACCCCCGCGCACGCGGTACTTGCGTTCAAAATTCAGCATCGCCACGGTCGTGTCTCCGCGCCATATTTTCCATTGGCGGACGCCGCACCGGCGCCGACTGCTGGCGGACGCGGCGTCCGCGCCCGCCCACGAGGTCCGTCGGACTCGCGCTCACCCGATGTCGGTCACCACAAGCGACTGGGTCGCCGGATTGATCTGCCCGGTCTTGAGGGGATGGCCCTCAAGCCAGTTGAATCGATCGGTGCTCAGCAGGATGAAGTGGATGACGAGCGCAAGTACAAAGAGAAACGCGAAGAGCCCAATGAGCGCCCTCCGTGGATCGAACAGCAGCCAGATTCGATACATGGACTCTTCCTCCTAGCTGAAGAGAGAGAGCGCGCTGTGGGCGGCGCCCACCGCGCTGTCGAGCATCGCGTATCCCTTGGGACCCGGAATCCACGGCCGCCACATCCAAACAAGGATATGCGCGATGATCGCGATGACCGTGAACACGATGAAGCTGGTGACGAACAGGGAGTGGAACTCCTGCGCCTCCGCTTCCGTCAGCCCGGATAGGGATGACCTATCATCATTACTAGGCATATACTGACCTCCGTCTTCGTTGCCGCGCACGCCTTCACGGCGACTTCGTCGAGACAGTTCCTGTCACGACAGGCGTTCCAAACGGTTGCGCCGCTCGGATTGCTGCAACATCGACCTGGCTATCATCACGTACGAGGTCGCAATGGACGCTTGCGACTTCGCCTCGGCGAGCCAACCGCGTCGCGTCAAAGCCGAGTCTCCATGTTTCAGGCCCGCGAGAGCGCGATGCGCCCCTTCGTTGAGGACAAACAGAGGAAGCAGAGCGCACCACAGCAGTTGGCCGTCCGCCTTGGGCCTCACGACCTCTCTCTTGATCGCCAACTCCATCGATCGTCTCCTCAACTTGCCTATCGTCCACGGAATTGCCCGATGAAGCGACGAGGCTTCTGTCCTCACGCTGAATGACCCTCAAGCAATAACGCTTGAGCGCTTTCGACGCGCTCAAGGCTCACGCGATCCTCGCCCGCTTGTCGCGCCTGACGCTCCGTGGCGTCTCGCAGTCGTTTCGCAGCGGAAATGCGAAGCAGCATCGGGCCTGACTCGATAATCGAGTCGAACCGCGAACTGGCGGCGTTATCCCAGACGAGTTCGCGATGGATACGAGCCGGAGTGGCGTCGACCTTGTCCAAGTCCATGCCGAGCGGCAGCATATGGAACAGCGCGTCGAAGAGCGCGTTGCAGACTTCCTGCACGATGTAGGTCGCGCCGCCATAGCCCATGAAGGGCGTTCCGGTGTGACGGCGGATGATCGCGCCGGGGAATGACGCCGGGATATAGATTGCTCGCCCGTCGGCTTCGGCGAGATACATCCGTTCGTTGTAGCTGCCGAACAGCACGAGAGGGGTCTGTGCGCGCACCGCCGCGCGAACCGAATCGTTGTCCGTCTTCTCGCCTGGACGTCGCCCAATGGCAAAGAGACAGTGCAGGCCCATCTCCTCCTCGAGAAAGTGCCGGACGCCCCGCGCATACGTCTCGTTGGCGACGATCGCGAAGGTGGCGGTGCCGAAGAAGTCCTGCGTGACCGACCGCCAGAGATCCCAAATGGGTTTGATCGTCGTATGTCTTTCCCGCGCTATGAACGGTTCCGCGTCGAGGTCGAGCAATTCGCTGAGACGACGCAGAAACTTCGTGGTGCTGTGCAGGCCGATGGGCGCCTGCAGGTACGGCCGGTCGAGGGTCTCGCACAGCGCCCGCCCGAACTCGCGATAGAGGCAAATATTGACGTCCGCAGCCGCCAGACGAGCCACGTCCGCGATGTGGCTGCCAAGCGGGAAGACCATATTGACTTCGGCGCCGACGCCCTCAACGAGCCGGCGGATTTCAGCGAGATCGGACGGCATATTAAAGACGCCGTAGGTCGGGCCGATGATGTTCACCCGGGGTTTCGCCCCTGGCGCTCGCGGCCGCTGTTTGGGGACGCGTCCCTTCTTGGGCCCGAACTCGCTCCAGAGCCAGGTCAAGGCGCGGTTGGCGCTTTGCCACTGATCCTCGTCAATCGTGCGGGGCAGGAAGCGCAGAATGTTCGCGCCCTCAGGCGTCACGCCGCCTCCGATCATCTCTGCGATCGAACCGGTGACGACTACGCTCGGTAGGTCGGGATCAAGGGTGGCGTGTGCGCGACGCATCGCGCCTTCCGTCCCATGACGCCCAAGCTCCTCTTCCGAGAGGCCGGTGACAACGATAGGCAGCTCGTGAGGCGGCAGGGCGTCGGTATAGTGAAGCACTGCCGTGACGGGCAGGTTTTCGCAACCGACCGGTCCGTCGATGACGACCTGCAGCCCCTTGATCGCGGTGAAGACGTAGACGGCGCCCCAGTAGCCGCCCGCCCTATCATGGTCGAGGACTAGCACGCGCCCATCTCCTCGGGCTCCGGCTTGGCCAGTTTGGCGCGCCTCTTGGCGCTGAACTCGGGGCGGTCGCGGGGGGTATCCTCCCAGACGCCAGCGGCGAAGCCTTCGCCCACGCCCTGAAAAAATGCCCTCATCTCATCGAACCGGCCCTTGCTCGCGATTGCTGCGTTAACGACCTGCGCCAGCGAGCTCGCGCCGGCGACGCCCATAAGAGGACGCGCGGAAATCAGATTCGTGAAATAGAGCGCCGGAGTCGCCCGCTCCTTTGCTTTCTGCACGACCGGTGTCGTGCCGATCGCGAGGTCCGGCTCGAATTCCGCGAGCGCTGCGAGATCCTGTTGCAGCGAGGCGCGAAACTGGACCGCAACGCCCCGCGACTCGAGCCATTCGCGATCGATGGTCGAGAAGCGTGTGCTTGGGCAAGCGGTCCCAACGTAGCGAACGTCTGCGCCGCTCTCGACCATCAATCGCGCGACGAGCAGCTCCGAACCTTCGTAGCCGGAGAGCGTTACGCGTCCGTGGATCGGCGTCTTGGAAAGACCGGTCTTGATCGCCGGCAAGAGTTTGTTCTTCGCTGTCCCGACGAGATCTCGCGCGACCCCGCAAACCTCGCCAATCGAATCGAGCCAGGCAGCCGTGCCATCGACCCCAACGGGCGCCGAGCCAACAATCGGACGGCTGGCCGCCTCAAACTCGCGAGCGCACGCGGCGTAGAAAGGATGAATGGCGGCTACGGCTGCGCAATCGAGCGCGCCATAGAGCTCGCGCCATTCTCGCGTCGGCACAACGGGACCAGCGGAGAGGCCCAACATTTCGAGCATTGCGCCGATCTGCATGGGATCAGCGGGGAACATCTCGCCAAGTAGCGTCACCGTCGGCCTCCGGGGGCGCTCTCCGCGCGGGGCTTGAACCGGACCGCGCTGAGCCTCGAGCCGGGCGAAATTCAGCATCGCTCCGGACAGAACGTCCTTGGCCTCGGCATGGGTCGGCACTCCGAATCCGGGGACGTCAATGCCGATGATGCGGACGCCGCTGATTTCTTTCGGCAGAAGGCGAAGCGGCACGCCGGATGCGGTCGGCACGCAGAGATTCATGACGACGATTGCATCGTATTTGTCCGGGTCGGCCAGCTTGAAGACGGCGTCGCGTATGTCCTCGAACAGCTTGCCGGTCACGAGCGTCTCGGAATTGAACGGCACGTATCCGACGGTGCGCCTGGCTCCGTAGAAATGCGACGTGAACGTCAGTCCGTAAACGCAACAAGCCGACCCGCTGAGCACGCTGGCGGTCCGGCGCATGCGGAGGCCGACCCGCAACGCGCCAAACGCGGGGCACATGCTCTGCGGTTGATCGTGCGGGCCGACGGGATAGTCGCGCGCGTATCGTTCCAGCGTATCGTTCATCCCGGCGGCTTTGGCCGCTTCGCGGAGCGTCTCCCGTCCTCCATGGCAGTCGGGACCCTCGGAGATCGCAGACGATCGCAAGGCTCCGCCCAAGTCGTCCTCCCTTCGCAGCGTCTGCGCGTCCTCGGTCATGGCGCTCTTCGCAAACCTTCTCAAACGGTGTCGTAAATGACTTCGAGAGACGGTTTCGATTTTGGAGTCGCTCCGCACATGTCGGCCAGCGTCGCGGGCTCGAGCGTCACGTGGCGGCCCACGGATTCCGCCTTGAACAGCCCGAGCAGCTCGTCCTGTGTCAGCGGTTTCGGACGATTGGGCGCGGAGTCGGCGACATTGGTTGCGAGCGTCTCGAACAGCGAAGCCCAGCGACTTTCCGGCCGTCCTATGATCTCGTAGTTCGCGCTCTTGCGGCGAATGTCGTCGTGTGCCGGGATCGATGCGAGGATGGGAATGCCAGCGGCCGTCGCGAAGGCCTTGGCCTCCCCGGTTCCGTCGTCTTTGTTGACGACCATGCCTCCTACGCCAACGTTGCCGCCGAGCTTACGGAAATATTCGACGGCGGAGCAGACGTTGTTGGCGACATACAGGGATTGCAGATCATTCGATCCGACAACGATCACCTTCTGGCACATGTCGCGGGCGATCGGCAGGCCAAATCCGCCGCAGACGACGTCACCAAGAAAATCCAGAAGCACGAAATCGAACCCCCATTCATGGAATCCAAGTTTTTCGAGGAGCTCGAAGCCGTGAATGATGCCGCGACCGCCGCAACCGCGGCCGACCTCCGGGCCGCCGAGTTCCATCGCGAAGACGCCGTCGCGCTTGAAGCAGACGTCGCCAATCTGCACCTGATCGCCGGCGAGCTTCTTCTTGGTCGAGGTCTCGATGATTGTCGGGCAGGCGCGTCCACCAAAGAGGAGCGACGTGGTGTCGCTCTTGGGGTCGCATCCGATCAGCAGCACCTTCTTGCCCTGCTGGGCCATCATGTAAGAAAGATTGGCGAGCGTAAAACTCTTGCCAATTCCGCCTTTGCCGTAGATGGCGATGATCTGGGTTGCTTTCGTCGCTTGGGTCGGGACCGGGTCGGGTTCGACCGCCGCCTCCGCGCGAAGGAGATGGGCGGGCGGGGCCGCGAGCTCCGCGGGGGTAAGAAATCCTTCGACGAGGTTCATGAGCGCGACTTCCAGTCCAGAACCATCTTGAGGCAGGTCGGATCGTCGAAAGCGATCGGATAAGCCGATGGCGCTTCGGACGCGGGGCGGCGGTGGGTGATAAGGCCGTCCAGAGAGAGCCGGCCGGATTCGACGAGCCTTACGACCTCGGCGAGGTCACCCTCGCGCCACTGCGCCGCGATCCGGATGCGGGCCTCGCGCATGAACGCCGGAGGAAAGGCGAAACTCAAACGATCGTAAAAGCCCGCGAGCGTGATTTCGCCGCCGGCTCCGAGTCGCTGCACGAGCGCGTCGAGAATCGTCGGATCGCCGCTGACGTCGAATATGGCGCGGTAGTCGGTGCGCCGGTCAGCATCAGCCGAGATCACTTCGTAGCCGATGGCGCCGGAGGTTCGGCTTGCGTTTTTCTCCCACACAACCGGCGGTTTTCCGCCTGAGGCGATTGCGAGCCGCGCGAGCAGACGGCCAAGGACCCCGTGGCCAACGATCAGGACGCCCTCTTCCAGGGCGTCCGACCCGGCGAGCGCGTGCAACGCGGTCGCCGCCAGGGCCAGAAGCACGGCCTTGTCGCCAAACGCGACGGGCGCACGAATGACGCGGGAGGCTGGCGCAACCAGCTGCGAGGCGGCGGCCCCGTGCAGTCCGCGCACGGCGCCAAAGCATCGAGCCCCCGGCACGAACACCCGCGCGCCGAGTTCGATGTCCGCCTCCGCTCCTGCCTCCACGACCGCGCCAACGCACTCGTAGCCGGGAACCAGCGGATATCCCATTCCGGGGAAGGAGGGCATGCGGCCGGTGAACAGCAGCCGTTCGGTGCCTGTACTGACGCCGCTCCACAGGGTTTCGACCACTACGTCGCCGGGGCCCGGGGCGTCGAGGGGAAGCTGGGTCAGCGACAGCCGCTCCGGCTGCTCCAGGACGACTGCTAGGGAACTCCGCATTCGCGCTCTCCGCGACTCCTTGTGTCACTGTATCCGATCACAATTAAGCGTCAAGTAAAACTTACACCCGGCGCGCTGACATCAGACTGGCGAGGAGCGGAGCTCTCGTCTTCAACTCGCGGACATCGCGGAATCCGGCGTCCCTCAACAACCTTCCGATTTCCTTCGCGGTTCGGGGGCGCCCGCGACCCATCGCCCAGAGATAGAGGCCGAAATAGGCGTCGCCCATCGGCTCGGCGCCACGCACTCCCGACATGGGTTCGGCGACGATGAGCGCGCCGCCCGGCGGCAGCGCATTCCGTATCGCCACCAGGAGCCGGCGTACGGATTCATCGTCATGGTCATGCAGCACGCGCACGAGGGATACGACGTCGGCGCCTCTCGGAAGAGGATCGTTCAACATGTCTCCGCCGATCGTCTCGACGCGACCTGAGAGCCCGAGCTCTGCGAGCTTTGCGCGGGCGCGCTCGGCGACGGGAGGGAGATCGAACAAGATGAGCGCGAGATTCGGGGCGCTGCGCGCGGCAGCGGCAAGAAAGGCCCCCTCTCCGCCGCCGACATCCATCAGCCGCCGATGCCGGGCGAGCGGGTAAGCGTCGATGACGGCGTCTGCGACGAGGTTGTGCGTCCGCGTCATCAGATCGCTGTACGGAGCGCAGCCTTCTCCGTCGGCGTGAGAAGCGGGGTCGCCCGCGAGCCGGTTCGCTGCATAGGACCAGAACCTGGACAGCGCCGTTTCACGTTCGCCACGCAACAGAGCCACAGGGTCGGCCAGGTCCGCGTAGAGGAGGTCGTGATGGGCCACCAACGCGCCGACGGCTGGGTTGCCGATCATCGCCGCGCCGAGATCATCAAGCGCGAAACGATCGCCGGGCAGCGCGCGCAACAATCGCAGCGAGGTCGCCCCCTTGAGCAGAGTCCGCGCCGCCGGCAAGGTGAGGCCCATCTGCGCGGCGAGCGTGTGACAGTCTTTCGGCCCGAGCCGGAGCAGTTCGAAGACTTCGAGTTTTGAGCAGGCGCTTAGGATCTGGGAGTAAACGAATCCCGCACAAATATCGAACAGCGCCCGAGCGTTCCGATTAGCCATCCGACGCGTCAATGGAAACCGTATAGCCCAGCGCTGGAAACGCGCGTCCGCGACGAGTTGACTGCGCCAGTTTCCCAGTCGCTCCCTGAGCGTCGTCGCGGACAGCCGAATCGAAAGCGCAGCCATCGCGACTGTCCGATCAGGCCGCGACCCGGGCCAATTGCTTCGGAAAGAGCCGGCTGGTCTGCGCCTCGATGACGGCGCAAAGCTCCGAGCGACCGGCACATGCGGGGATCGAGTCAGCCGCGGCTTTGACCAGATCCTCCAGCCGCGCCTTTGCGCCGCCGATCCCGAGTTGGGTCGCCGCGTTGGGGCGGCGCCGCGCGGCGTCCTGACCGACCGGCTTCCCAAGCTCGTCGGCGTCGCAAAGCACATCGCGCAGATCGTCGGCGACCTGATAGGCTTCGCCCAGCCGCTCCCCAAGGGTTCGCCAAGGTTCGGGCTCCGCCCCGGCCGCCGCCGCGCCGGCCATCGTAGAGCCGACGAATAGCGCCCCGGTCTTGGCGCGCTGGTAGTCAACGAGCGGAACGGCCGCCTCGCATTCCCAGGCCTGTCCCGCGACAATTCCGCGGGGCGCGCCGACCGCCGCCGAGATGATCGAGACGAGCGGAGCGAGCCTGTCAGCCGAGACCTCGTGGGCGAGCGTTTCGAAGGCCAGCACGATCAGCGCGTCGCCTGCCAGCAGAGCGATCGGCGTTCCGAACCGGGCGTGAACGGATGGCTTGCCCCGTCGCGTGTCCGCATCGTCGAAACACGGCAAGTCGTCATGTGCGAGCGACGCGCAATGCAACAGTTCGATCGATGCTGCAGCGGCCGCGGCCACGACGGGCCGGTCTTCGCCGCACGCCCCGGATACGGCGAGGCAAAGATGCGGCCGGATGCGATGCCCCCCTGGAAAGATCGCGTAGTGGAGCGCCGACGCAAGAAGGGGGGGCGCGCCCGGGCCCTGCGCCCGTGTGACGGCGCGTTCCAAGGTCTGTTCGATCCGATCCAAACCCTGCATCGCCACACCTATTCATGTGTCCCGTTGACTTGTCTATAAATATGTCATTTTATAGTTACACATCTTCATATGCGGTTCAACCTGAATTTTTGAGGAGCCAATGACGGCGGAGCGCCGCGTGCTGATCGTCGGCGCCGGAATGGGCGGGCTCACAGCAGCAGTCTTGCTCGCCGCCCGGGGCTTCGAGGTGATCTTGCTCGAAATGCGCGGGGAGCCCGGCGGCAAGATGCGGGAAGTTGAGGCGGGCGGAAGGCTCATCGACGCCGGGCCGACTGTGTTGACGATGCTCTGGGTCTTTGAGCAGATCTTCGAGGACGCCGGATCTTCCCTCACAGCGCATGTCGGTCTGAGCAGAATCGAGCGCCTCGCCCGCCATGCCTGGGCCAACGGCTCGCACCTCGATCTTTATTCCGACATCGAGCAAAGCGTAGATGCGATCGGCCGTCTCGCCGACGCGCATGAGGCGAATGGCTACCGACGTTTCAGCAAGCAGGCACAGATAATCTACGAGACGTTGCGCGACACGTTCATATGCGCTTCACGGACCGGACCCTTCGGACTCTCCGCACGGGTCGGGCGTTTGTCCGGCATCCCGGATCTCCTGCGCATTGCCCCGTTCACGACATTCTGGCGAGCGCTCGGCGACTATTTCTCCGATCCGCGCCTGCGACAGTTGTTCGGGCGATACGCCACCTACTGCGGTTCGTCTCCTTTCCTTGCGCCAGCGACGCTGATGCTGGTCGCCCACGCTGAGCGCCAGGGCGTATGGCTGGTCGACGGCGGCATGGCGCGGCTCGCGCGGGCGTTCTGCAATCTGGCGCGATCGCTGGGCGTCGAGCGCCGTTTCGGGCAGAGAGCGACACGGATCCTCGTTGGAAACGGGCGCGCAACGGGAGTGGAGACGGATGAAGGCGAGCGCATCACGGCTGACGCGATCATCTGGAACGGCGACGTTTCCGCAATCGCCGACGGAAGCCTCGGACCCGCGGCCGCACGCGCTGTTGGCGCGACGCCGCCCGGCGAACGGTCGCTTTCGGCCTTGACCTGGGCGATGGCGGCGCGGACCGGGGGATTCCCGCTTATGCGCCACAACGTGTTCTTCTCGCGCGATTATCGGGCGGAGTTCGACGACATATTCCAGCGTTCGCACCTGCCCGGCGCTCCGACCGTGTATGTCTGCGCGCAGGATCGCGGCGACGCCGATAGTCCTGGAGGCCACCCCGCCCGCGAGCGCCTCTTCTGCCTTGTGAACGCACCGACGCGCCCTCCCAATCAGCCGCTAACCGAAGCGGAGCTACAATCATGCGAGCAAGCAGCCTTTCGCCTTCTGGAGCGATGCGGACTGAGGATCGATCGCGATCAAGACTCGATCCGCAGAACGACGCCCGAGGATTTCGCCCGCCTCTATCCGTCGACGCGGGGGGCGCTCTACGGCCGGGCGACTCACGGTTGGAGGGCGTCGTTTGCGCGAGAGGGGTCCACGACGAAACTTCCGGGTCTCTATCTGGCGGGCGGCAGCGTACATCCGGGCCCTGGAGCGCCGATGGCGGCGCTTTCGGGCCGACAGGCGGCGTCGCGCGTGGCGCAGGACCTTGTTTCGACACGGACGTGGAGCCCGGGGGTTACGCCTGGTGGTACATCGACGCGATCAGCGACGATCGACAGTTCGGTCTGACCGCCATCGCCTTCGTCGGAAGTGTCTTCTCGCCCTATTACGCATGGGCAGGC
>Ga0335069_10011424_pt1 | contig 12521 bp, 11 predicted proteins | sample Lox_Sample_11_FD_206714 | JGI IMG/M metagenome (GOLD analysis project Ga0335069, IMG submission 206714) | Soil microbial communities from Loxahatchee National Wildlife Refuge, Florida, United States - Lox_Sample_1.1 | ecosystem: Environmental > Terrestrial > Soil > Wetlands | place: USA...
AGAACTGGCTGCCCGACGGCACGGTCGAGGCGTTCCGCCAGTACCTCGTCGGCATCAAGGGCCCGCTCACGACGCCGATCGGCGGCGGCATCCGCTCGCTCAACGTGGCGCTGCGGCAGCTTCTCGATCTCTACGTGTGCCTCCGCCCGGTGCGCTGGTTCAGGGGCGTGCCCAGCCCCGTGAAGCGTCCGCAGGACGTCGACATGGTGATCTTCCGCGAGAACACGGAGGACATCTACGCGGGCATCGAGTTCGAGGCGGAGACGGACGCGTCGCGGAAGATCCTCGCGTTCCTCGAGAAAGAGTTCCCCAAGGACTTCAAGAAGGTCCGCTTCCCGGGGACGGCGGGCATCGGCATCAAGCCGGTGAGCCGCGAGGGAACCGATCGCCTGGTTCGCGCCGCGATCAAGTACGCGGTCGACAACAAGCGCAAGAGCGTCACCTTCGTGCACAAGGGCAACATCATGAAGTTCACCGAGGGCGCGTTCATGCGGTGGGGCTACGCCCTCGCGCAGCGCGAGTTCGGCGACAAGACGTACACGTGGGACCAGTGGGAGAAGACGAAGGCGGCCAAGGGCGAGGACGCGGCCAATGGAGAACAGAAGGCGGAGCTCGAGAAGGGCAAGGTCCTCATCAAGGACGCCATCGCCGACATCACGCTTCAGCAAACGTTGACGCGCGCGAAGGAGTTCGACGTCATCGCGACGCTGAACCTCAACGGCGACTACCTGAGCGACGCGCTGGCGGCGCAGGTCGGCGGCATCGGCATCGCCCCGGGCGGCAACATCAACTACGTGACCGGGCACGCGATCTTCGAGGCCACCCACGGCACCGCCCCGAAGTACGCGGATCTCGACAAGGTGAACCCCGGCAGCGTGATCCTCAGCGGCGAGATGATGCTTCGCCACATGGGCTGGAAGGAAGCGGCCGACCTCGTCATCAAGGGCATGGACGGCGCCATCGCCAGCAAGCGCGTGACCTACGACTTCGCCCGATTGATGGAAGGCGCCACGGAGCTCAAGTGCTCCCAGTTCGGCGACAACATCATCGAGCACATGTGATCCAAGCGAGGGGCTTCCCCTCGCCCGCCAACGCGGTCTCGTGACCGGCAAGTAGTGCGGCGCTACGAGGGGCCTCAGCTGCGCCGATCCCGCAAGGTGAGTCGGGTGACTCGGTCAGGTTCGAGCGAATCCTTTGCGGGTTCGACCGATTGCCTTGCGCGTCGAACCGGATCTCCGGTCGCTTCGACCGATTCCCGCGCTCCTTCGACCGAGTCGTCTCTCGGTTCGACCGAATCCTTTGCTCCCTCGACCGACTCCTGAGCCGGTTCAACCGAATCTCTTGCACACTCGACCGAATCGTCTGCCGCTTCGACCGGTTCTCTGGCCCACTCAACGGGATCTTCTTTCGGTTCAACCGACTCTCTCTCGCCTCCGACCGAATCCACTTCCGATTCGACCGGATCTCTTGCCGATTCGACCGAATCGACGTCCGATTCGACCAGATCTCTCGCCGGTTCGACGGAATCGAGGCCGGGTTCGACCGGATCTCTGGCCGGTTCAACCGACTCGACGTCCCGTTCGACCGCATCTCTCGCCCGTTCGACCGACTCGACCTCCGGTTCGACCGGATCTCTCGTCGGTTCAACTGAATCGACTTCCGGTTCGGTCGGATCTCTTGTCGGTTCAACTGACTCGACTACCGGTTCGGTCGGATTTCTTGTCGGTTCGACCGAACGGACTTCCGGTTCGGTCGGATCTCTTGTCGGTTCAACCGAAACGACTTCCGGTTCGACCCGATCTCTCGCCCGTTCGACCGAACGGACTTCCGATTCGACCGGAACTCACCGAGGGTCGCGCTCATCGCACTCGATGGCGCTTTCAGGCAATCTAGGGACGATGCGCGCGGCGGACATGCTCCGGCTCCTGGCGGCGCTCGCCACCACCGCCGCGGCGTGCAGCACGTCCCAGCAGGTCGTCCCGTTCCCCGAGGCGGGCGACCCGTGCAGCACGCCGCCCAATCTCGACTGTGGGCGCTTCTCGGGGGTGACGTGCACGCTCGACGCGGGCGCGGGATGCGTCGTCCACCTGTACGGATGCGCGGACGGCGGCTACTTCACCAGCGTCGACGACAGCAAGTGCCCCGAGGCGGGGCCCGACACGTCCGGCGGCGTGCACGGCGACGTGAGCCTTTTTCCAGCTGACGCGACGACGCCGGACGCCGACTAGGGCCCGCGCGTCTACTGCGCGCAGCCGCAGCAGATGCTCGACGTGATCTTCTGCAGGGCCATCTGCAGCGAGGCGCCGTCCTCGGCCAGATAGAAGAGGGGCGCGCCCGACGTGCTCGTCGCGGTGTAGCCGCCGCCGTCGCCCTTGGTGCAGGGCGCGGGGAAGCCTGTGGCGGTCTCGCCGGCGCAGGCCACGTTGTCGAGCAGCTTCGTGTTCACCCCTTTCGCCCCGGCATCCGCCGAGCCGAAGCCGACGACGAACGTCTTGATGCCGGTCGCCGCGAGCTGCTGCGTGATGCCGACGACGTCGCCCTTGCACGTCTCGCCGCCGTCGGTGACGAGGAGGACATACTGCCCGACTCCGGCCTTCGCGATCGACGCGAGCTCCGTCTGCGCCGTGCCGAGCGCGAGCGCGATGGGCGTCGAGACGCAAAGGCGCATCGTCTCCGGATTCAGGATGCTCGAGATCGTCGCCCCCGTGCCCACCGCGGGCGACACGAGGACCTCCCCCGCCTGACACGACGTGTTGTTGGACGCCGTTCCGCCGAGGAGGTTCGTCAGCGTCTCGCACTTTCCCGTGCCGCCGGCATCCGTGATCACCTGCGGGTCGAGCGGAAACGGCTCGAGGCCGTAGGCGACCTTCTGGTCCATCGGCGGCGCGACCACCGCCTTCACGGCCTGCGTCGCCAGGTACCACTTGGTCAGCATGTGCCCGGCCATGGTGTTCGCCGGGTTCGCGCCATTGGGCTCGGCGCTCATGCTGTCCGTGTGATCGAGCACGATGAGCATGTCGGGCGGCGTGCAGCTCCCGCCTTCGCCGCCCCCGTCGCCGAAGGAGCCGCCGCTGCCGCTCCCCGAGGCGCCGCTGCTGCCGCCCGACCCGGCGCCGCTGCTTCCCCCGCTGCCTCCGCTGCTGCTGCCGCTCCCGCCGTCGGCGGTGAAGCCGCTCGTGTTGTTCGACGAGCCGCAGCCATACGCGACGGCCGCCCCGCAGGCCGCAACTGCCGAGACGAGAGCCAGACCCCACGGACGCATGGTGCTTAGGCTGCCACTGAGCTAGATCCCGCGCCATGCCCAACCGCAAGAAGATTGGCCTCATCGGAGCCGGCAACATCGGCGGCGAGCTCGCACGCCTCGTCGCGAACGAGGAGCTCGGCGACGTCTTTCTCTTCGACATCCCCGCGAAGGAGAACTTCGCGAAGGGCAAGGCGCTCGACCTCGAGCAGAACGGCGCCATCCTCGGCTACGACTCGAACATCCGCGGCACCGGGAACTGGGCGGACCTCGAGGGCGCCGATGTCCTCATCATCACCGCGGGCATCCCGCGCAAGCCGGGTCAGTCGCGCGACGACCTGGTGGCGACCAACCTCCCCATCATCCGCGACGTGGCGAACAACGCGAAGAAGGTGTGCCCCAACGCCTTCGCGATCGTCATCAGCAACCCGCTCGACGCGATGGTCTACGAGTACAAGCGCGTCGTCGGCGCTCCGAAGAGCATGGTCGCCGGCATGGCGGGGGTGCTCGACAGCGGGCGCTTCCAGCTCTTCCTCGCCCGCGAGGCGGGCGTGAGCGTCAAGGACGTGCGCGCGATGGTGCTCGGCGGCCACGGCGACGACATGGTGCCGGTGCTCTCGATGACCACGATCAACGGCGTGCCCGCGTCGTCGCTCATCGCGAAGGACAAGCTGGACAAGATCATCGACCGCACCCGCAAGGGCGGCGGCGAGATCGTGAACCTCATGGGCACGAGCGCCTACTACGCGCCGGCGTCCGCCGCCGTCGCGATGGCCAAGGCGTACCTGCGCGACGAGAAGCGCCTGCTCGCGTGCGCGGCGTACCTGGAGGGCGAGTACGGGTACAAGGACCTGTTCATGGGCGTCCCCTGCGTCATCGGCGGCAAGGGCATCGAGCGCATCATCGACATCCCGCTGACCGAGGACGAGAAGGCGATGCTCGCGAAGAGCGCCAAGAGCGTCCAGGCCGTCGTCGACATCTGCAAGAAGGGCTGAGGTCGCCATTTTCTTGCCCGAGTAGGCTCCCCGTTGGCATCCATCGGGGTGATGCGCCGCCGTACGTTCCTGGCCGCCCTCGGTTCGTCGCTCCTCGCCGCCTCGCTCCCGCGCCTCGCGCGCGCCCAGACCAGCTCTCGCTTGAAGAGCGTCGCCCGCGACGCGCTCGGGACGACGCTGGTCCTCGGGCTGCCGCACGCCCCCTTTGCCGGCTTCGGCTACGACGACGACACGGTCATCGCGTTCGTCCCGTCGCACTACCGCTACCGGGCGGAAGAGGGCGTTGCGGCGCTCGTGCACTTCCACGGGCACAACTCCACTGCCGAGCGCGCCATGAACGCGCACGAGCTCCGGGAGCAGCTCGCCGACAGCCGGCAGAACGCGGTCCTCGTCGTTCCCCAGCTCGCCGTGTTCGCGGCGGACTCCTCGTGCGGCCGCCTCGAGGGCGCCGGCGGCCTCCAGCGCCTTCTCGCGGACGTCATCCCTGCCGCCGCGTCCACGGGCCGAGTCAACCTCGGAGACTCCGCCTTCCCCGGGGATGCGTCGCTCGGCACCGTGTGCATCTCGGCGCACTCGGGCGGCTATCACGCCGCGGCGTGCTCGCTGCGCGCCGGCGGCGTCGAGGTGCGCGAGACGTACCTCTTCGACGCGCTCTACGCCGAATCCGACGTGTTCCGCGACTGGGTCGTGACGCGCATTGGCGAGCCGCTCCACCGGCGCCACAAGCTCGTGAGCTACTTCACCGAGGGCGGCACCACCGAGGTGGTCAACAAGGCGCTCCGCTCGCAGCTCGACCGCGCCGGCGCCCTCGTCGCGCACGAGATGCAGGAGGGGGAGCTCTCGCGGCACGACCTGTCGCACGCCGAAGCCGTCTTCGTGCGCACGGGCCTCTGGCACTCGGCCGTCACGTGGGAGACCAACGCCCTGCGCGACGTGCTCTTCGCCTCGGCCTTGCCGCGCCACCTACCGACCACTTGGTTCGCGAGCAAGAACGGCGCACGCCCCCTCGAGCGCCGACGCTAGCACCCCCCCATGTGCTAGCTTGCGCGCGGCATGAAAATTCACGAGTACCAGGCGAAGCAGATCTTCGCCCGCTACGGCGTGCCCATCCCGCGCGGCTACCCCGCGTTCACGGTGGACGACGCCGAGGGCGCGGCCAAGAAGCTGGGGCAGGAGACCGGAAGCCCCGTCGTCGTCGTCAAGGCGCAGATCCACGCAGGAGGCCGCGGCAAGGGCGGCGGCGTGAAGGTCGCCAAGGGCGGCGCGGCCGAGGCGCGCGAGCTGGCGCAGAAGATCCTCGGCATGCAGCTCGTGACGCACCAGACCGGCCCGCAGGGCCAGAAGGTGCGCCGCCTGTACATCGAGCAGGGGCTCGACATCGCGCGCGAGCTCTACCTCGGCGCCGTGGTCGACCGCGACCGTCGGCGCATCGCCTTCATGGCGTCCACCGAGGGCGGCGTCGAGATCGAGAAGGTCGCCGCCGAGACGCCCGAGAAGATCCTCACGGTGCACGTCGACCCCGCCGTCGGCTTCGCCCCGTACCAGGCGCGCGAGCTCGCGTTCGGCCTCGGCATCGGCGGCAAGGAGACGCTGGGCAAGTTCGTGAAGCTCATGCGTGCTCTCTACGACGTGGTCGTCAAGGAAGACTGCTCGCTCTGCGAGATCAACCCGCTCGTCGTCACCAAGGGCAACGACATCGTCGCCCTCGACGCGAAGATGAACCTCGACGACAACGCCGAGTTCCGCCACCCCGAGTGGCACGACCTCGAGGACAAGGACGAGGAGGACCCGGTGGAGCTCGAGGCGAAGGCCGCGGGCCTCAACTACGTGTCGCTCGACGGCAACGTCGGCTGCCTCGTCAACGGCGCCGGCCTCGCGATGGCGACGATGGACATCATCAAGCACTTCGGCGCCGGCCACGGCGTCGCGCCCGCCAACTTCCTCGACGTCGGCGGCGGCGCCAACCAGGAGCAGGTCACCAAGGCGTTCAAGATGATCCTCAAGAGCCCGAAGGTGAAGGCCATCTTCGTCAACATCTTCGGCGGCATCATGAAGTGCGACGTCATCGCCAACGGCGTCGTCGCCGCCGCGCGCGAGCTCGGCCTGAAGGTGCCGCTCGTCGTCCGGCTCGAGGGCACCAACGTGGAGCTCGGGCGCAAGATCCTCAACGAGAGCGGCCTGGCCATCCAGGCCGCGGGCACCATGGCGGACGGCGCGCAGAAGGTCGTCGCCGCAATCGGAGGTGCGCGATGAGCGTCCTCGTCGGCAAGGACACGCGTCTGCTCGTGCAGGGCATCACCGGCAGCGCCGGCGGTTTCCACGCGAAGCAGATGATCGAGTACGGCACGCAGGTCGTGGCGGGCGTGACGCCCGGCCGCGGCGGCGAGAAGTTCGAGGCCAACAAGACCGCGGTGCCCGTGTTCGACACGGTCGCGCAGGCCGTGAAGGAGACTGGCGCCAACGCTTCGTGCATCTTCGTGCCTCCGCCGGGCGCGGCTGACGCGATCCTCGAGGCGTTCGACGCAGGGCTCCCCCTCGTCGTGTGCATCACCGAGGGCATCCCGGTCGCCGACATGCTGCAGGTGCGCCGCGTCCTCGAGGGCCTCAAGGGCAAGACGCGACTCATCGGCCCGAACTGCCCCGGCATCATCACGCCGGGCGGGTGCAAGATCGGCATCATGCCGGGCCACATCCACAAGGCCGGTCACATCGGCGTCGTCTCGCGCTCCGGCACGCTCACCTACGAGGCCGTGGGCCAGCTCTCGGCGCTCGGCATCGGCCAGTCCACGTGCATCGGCATCGGCGGCGACCCCGTCGGCGGCATGGATTTCGTCGACGTGCTCGAGCTCTTCCAGGCGGACGCCGACACCCACGGCGTCATCCTCATCGGCGAGATCGGCGGCGGCGCCGAGGAGCGCGCGGCGCGGTTCATCAAGGAGAAGATGAACAAGCCCGTCGCGGCCTTCATCGCCGGCACCACGGCTCCGCCCGGCAAGCGCATGGGCCACGCGGGCGCCATCATCGCGGGCGGCAAGGGCACCGCCGCCGAGAAGATCAGGGCGCTCGAGGCCGCCGGCGCGCGCGTCGCTCCGACGCCGAGCGACATGGCGAGCACGCTCGCCGGGATGATGAAGCACTAGAAGTTGCAGCGCGGGCGGCTTTGCCGTAAAAGCCGCGCCGGTCCGGGAAGGTAACGCAGTACCGAGGCAACGAATTCATGGCGAACCAGCGCACTCTCTGCATCGTGAAGCCGGACGCCGTCGAGAAGCGGCGAGCGGGCGCAATCCTTGCGCGCATCGAAGAGTCCGGCTTCCGGATCCTCGCGATGCGCATGCGGCACCTCACGCGTGCCGAGGCCGAGGGGTTCTACGAGGTGCACCGGCAGCGGCCGTTCTTCGGCGAGCTGGTGCAGTTCATGACCCGCTCGCCGGTCATCGTCGCCGTCCTCGAGAAGGACGAGGCGGTCACCGGCTGGCGCGACCTCATGGGCGCCACCGACCCGGCGAAGGCCGCGGCCAACACGATTCGCAAGCTGTTCGGCAGCAACGTCGGCGAAAACGCGACCCACGGGTCTGATTCGCTCGAGAACGCACAGCGCGAAATTGCTTACTTCTTCGCAGGATCGGAGGTCTCCCCGTCGGCTTGAGCGGCGCGCCCCCCCGAGGGGTGATATTGCATCCAAGATGGCGACGCGGGGGCGGCGCGTCTGCCCGGCCTTCGAGACATTCGGGCCGGGTTGGTAGTGGACGCGAGGATCCCGATGTCGTCGGAGAGCAACGGACGCAAGCCCGATTCCCAGGAGCCCGGCCGGGCGTCGGGGTTCAGCACCCGCTCGAGCGCGCGCGCGCCATCGGCGTGGGGCGCCGTCAGGGACGCGCTGGCGTCGCTGCACAACCTGGACGCGCTGCTGCGCAGCACCAACGTCCTGTACAGGACGATCCGCGACCTGCTTCCCGAGCTGCGCACGAGCGCCGGGGTGCTGCGCGAGATCTTCGAGCGTGCCCAGGCCTCGGGCGACGAGGTGATCGTCGCGGTCGGTGACCAGGGGGCCTCGCGCATCCAGGACCTGGAGAAGCTGCTCGACGCGACGGCCATGGCCGAGGACGAGCGCGACGATCTCGCCAAGCGAGCGCGCCACCTGGCGGACGAGCTCGAGGCGGCCGCCGACCTGCTCGCCCTCATCGAGCGCTCGGCCGAGCCGGTGACGACCGACGTGAGCCTGCATCTCGTGGTGCGGGAGACTGCGCGGCTCGTGGGAGGCAACAAGGGCCGGGAAGTCGCCGCGCACATGGACACGAGCGAGCCTGACGCGAACATGCACGCCGACCCGTTGGTGCTCGGCGGGCTGCTCACGCTGCTGGTGGGGCACGTGGCGACGGCGAGCGGCTCGGATGTCGTCGTCCGTGCGCGCGTGTGCACGGGCGGCGGGGGCCTCATCACCGTCGAGCCGGCGACGCCCGACGACGCCGTGCTCGAGCGAACGACGCTCCGCGTGCTTCCCACGCTGCGCGCCACGATCAGGGCGTCCCGCCGCGTGGCCCAGCAGATCGGCGCCACGCTCGAGGTCGAGCCCCGGCGGGCCACGCTCCGGCTGCCGGCGCCGAGTTGACAGACCCCTCGGCCCGTCCGACCTTGGGGCCACCATGACCCTGGAGGAGACGCACCGGCAGCGGGTGGAGGAGGCGTTCGCCAACCGAAAGCTCCTCGCCGATCCGGACCACCGCTACGCCGTCGAGGGCACCATGGCTGCGCTCGACCGCGGCGAGCTCCGCGTGGCGACGCCCCCCGAGAACGAGGACGGCGAGTGGACCACGCACGCGTGGGTCAAGGAGGCGGTGCTCCTCTACTTCGCCACCCGCAAGATGGAGCGCATCGACCTCGGGCCCTTCGAGTTCCACGACAAGATCCCCCTCAAGAAGAACGTCGACGCCGAGGTGCGCATCGTGCCGCCCGGCGTGGCGCGCTTCAGCGCGTACCTCGAGCCGGGCGCGGTGCTCATGCCCGGCTACGTGAACGTCGGGGCGCGCGTCGGGAGCGGCACGATGGTCGACACGTGGGCGACCGTCGGCTCGTGCGCGCAGATCGGGCGGGACTGCCACCTGGCCGGAGGGGTGGGCATCGGCGGCGTCCTCGAGCCGCCGAGCGCGCAGCCGGTCATCGTCGAGGACGGCTGCTTCGTCGGCTCGCGCGCCGTCATCGTCGAGGGCGTGCGCATCGGGCGCGAGGCCGTGATCGGCGCGGGCGTGGTGCTCACGTCGTCGACCGTGATCCTGGACGTGAGCGGCCCGCAGGTGGTCGAGCACCGCGGGCGTGTGCCGCCGCGCAGCGTCGTCATCCCCGGCGTGCGGCCGAAGAAGTTCCCGGCGGGCGAGTTCGCCGTACCCTGTGCGCTCATCATCGGGCAGCGCACGCAGAGCACCGATCGCAAGGTGAGCCTCAACGCGGCGCTCCGCGACTTCTCGGTGCCGGTGTGACGCTCGACGAGACGCTGCTCTGGCTCTGTTCGATCGCGTCGCCCATCGGTGAGGAAAAGGCGCTCTGCGACGCCGTGCAGGCGCGCGTCGGCGCGTTGCCGCTCGCGGCGCCCGTCCGTCGCTACGGCGAGTCCATCGTCGTCCCGCTGACGCGCGGCACGGGCGGGCCGAAGATCGCGCTCGCCGGCCACCTCGACACGGTGCGCACCGAGAACGGGCCCGCGCGCATCGAGGGCGACCGGTGCCACGGCGCGGGCGCGAGCGACATGAAGAGCGGGCTCGCCGTCATGATCGAGCTCGCCGAGAAGCTCGCGCCGCGTGTGCGGACCGGGTGCGATCTCACGCTGGTCTTCTACGCGCGCGAGGAGGGCCCGTACGCCGAGAACGAGCTCGGGCCCGTGCTCGAGCGGGACCCCGAGCTCGGCAGCGTGGACCTCGCGGTGTGTCTCGAGCCGTCGGACAACAAGCTGCACCTCGGGTGCATGGGATCGATCCACGCGACGGTCACGTTCACGGGCCGCACGGCCCACAGCGCGCGCCCCTGGGAGGGGGAGAACGCCGTGACCAAGGCGGCGCCGTTGCTCGCGAAGCTCGCGGCGGCGAAGCGCGTCGAGAGCGTCGTCGACGGGCTCACGTACCGCAGCGGCACGACGGTCACGCAGGCGCGCGACGGGGGTAGGGGACGCAACGTGGTGCCGGACCGGTTCGTCCTGAACCTGAACCACCGCTTCGCGCCCGACCGATCGATCGATCAGGCGTGCGCGGACGTGACGGCGCTCGTGGACGGGGCCTCCCCGGCGAGGGATGGAACAACGGAAGTGCAGTTCATCGACCTGTCTCCGGCGGCGCCGCCGAATGCGTCGCATCCCCTCGTGAAAGCGCTGGTCGCGTCGGGCGTGCGCGCCGTGGAGCCCAAGCAAGCGTGGACCGACGTGGCGCGCTTCGCGGCGCGGGGGATCGCGGCGGTCAACTTCGGCCCAGGAGAGAACGCGCAGGCGCACCAGAAGAACGAGTCGACATCGCTCCCTCTCGTGCACGAGGGGTACGCCATCGTGCACCGATGGCTGGATTCGGTCAGCGGGACCCGATTATGATGCCGGACCATGGTCCGAACTCTGAAGTGCGCGACGCTGGCCTCGCTGTGCGTGGTGCTCCTCGGCTGTCCCTCGCTGCTCAAGAAGCAAGGTGAAGACGGAGGTGCCGGCGCCGACGCCGGACCGGCGGCGAGCGCGGCTACCCCCGAAGCAGCTGCGCCTACCGCCGCCTCCAACGACGGCGACGTGACGCACTACCCCGACCAGAACGCGGGGAACAACGAGACGCTCACGGTACGCGTGATGGTCGCGGCGCGCACCGAGGCGAGCACCACGGGCGGCAAGCTGGTGACGGAGCTCAAGGCTGGAACGCAGGCGACCAAGCTCGCCGACCACGAGGGCTTCGATCTCGTGACCTTCACCGACCCGAGCAACCCGAGCAACAAGCTCGAGGGCTGGGTGCACGCGACCGCCTTCGGCGCCGTCACGCCGGTGCACGTGGACGGTGGCGCGACCCCCACCGCGACGGATGGCGGATCGGCCCCGGCGTGCAAGCCGCAGCCGCTCGACCTGAAGAAGAACGCGAACGGCTCGTGCAACGCTGGCTACGCCGCGTGCGGCGCGATGTGCCGCATGACGTGCAAGGCCGACGCGGACTGCTGCCTGGCCACGGCGCACTGCACGGGGGGCTACTGCCTCGGCCCGGGCGCGACGCCGTGCGGGCACTGAGCCAGCGTGGCTCAGGATCCGCCGCAGGCGGGCCGACGGCCCGAAGGGGCCACCAGACGCTAGCCCAGCTCCACCTTGCTCCACATCTCGCGCCGCATGCGCTCCTTGCGCTTGTCGGTGCGCGTGATCATGCGCGCCGCGCTCCAGGCCGCGAGGAGCTCGCCCTCCTGACCCAGCGCAGGCAGGGCGCTGGGGCCCACGACGAATGCGCCGGCGAGCGGCGTGCGTATCGGCTCGCCGCCGAGCCCGTGGAACGCGGCCGGCTCGACGTGCCATCGCGCCGCCATCGGTTCCGCTTCGAGCGAGCCGCCCGACGTGCGCAGGGCGGCGCGCGGGACCTCCTTGCGGGGCCCTCCGCGCATGTCCCAGAGCGGTCGCCCGTCGTGGGGCGAGTCGACGACGAGATAGTGCCGCTCGATGAACGGCAGGAGCGACTCGATCGCCGCGAGCACCGACTCGCGTGCGCGCGACACCGGGAGCTCCGCGCCCTCGGGGAACGCCGCCTCCGCCACGAGCAGCGTCGCGCCCGGGATGCCGCAGGGCTCGCGGCGCCTCTGGAGGTGCACGAGCGGTGACCCCGCGTGAGTCCCGCGTCGCGGCCACACGGGGATGAGGAACGACTCGTCGGCGAGCGGGGCCGGGATGCCCTCGTCGCGCACCACGATGGACAGCACGAAGCGCCACTCGGCCGGGATGAGGTGCGGTACGGCGGCGAGCGCGCGGCGCGGCGGGTCGAAGTCGGTCGTCAGGTCGAGCAGTCCGCGGCTCGTCGACTCGGTCACGACGAAGCCCACGCCCGTCGGCTCTTCCTCGCCGTCGACGACCACGCCGGCGGCGTGACCCCGCTTGTGCACGATGCGGGCGGCGCGCTCGGCCAGTCGCGTGTCGCCGCCGTGCGCGCGTACGCGGTCCGTCAGGAAGTCGACGAGCGTTTCCTCGCCCCCCTCGATGCGCGAGACGCCGCGCGTCCACGCGCCGTGCAGGCGCGCCACGGCGAACTCCGGCATGTCCGCCGACCAGCTCGCGAACCTCGCGGGGACATCCACGA
>Ga0335069_10011425_pt1 | contig 12520 bp, 8 predicted proteins | sample Lox_Sample_11_FD_206714 | JGI IMG/M metagenome (GOLD analysis project Ga0335069, IMG submission 206714) | Soil microbial communities from Loxahatchee National Wildlife Refuge, Florida, United States - Lox_Sample_1.1 | ecosystem: Environmental > Terrestrial > Soil > Wetlands | place: USA: Florida...
CGATCACCCGCAGGATCTCGTTGAAGTTGCGGCCCGTGCTGGCCGGGTAGGTGATGGTGGCCCGGATCTTCTTGTTGTTGTCGATGATGAAGACCGACCGCACCGTCACGTTGGCCGTGGAGGCCGGGTGCAGCATGTCGTAAAGCGTGGCCACCTTCTTGTCGGCGTCGGCCAGGATGGGGAAATTGACCTGGGTGTTTTGGGTCTCGTTGATGTCCGGGATCCACTTCTTGTGGGATTCCACGCTGTCCACCGAGAGGGCCAAGACCTTCACGCCCCTTTTGGCGAACTCGTCCTTGAGCTTGGCGGTGGCGCCCAGCTCGGTGGTGCAGACCGGGGTGAAGTCCGCGGGGTGGGAAAAGAGCACGCCCCAGGAATCGCCCAGCCATTGGTAAAAATGGATCGTCCCTTCGCTGGATTCCTGCGTGAAATCGGGAGCCGCATCGCCTAAACGTAGTGACATGACCTGCCTCCTGAAAAAGAATTTGGTTGAAAAGACCCCCGGGAAATAAAAAACCCGCGGGCTTTTTCAAGCGGCGCGGGTTCGAAGAAAATTCGGACTCATTCACCGCTTTAGCGCCCTGTTCGCGCGCCTTGGAAGGGGTGCGCCGGCCGGGGCAAGTTGTCCGCGCTTTGAGGTGCGGGGGGACTTTTAAGGTCCCGGGTTAAAGCCTCGCCGTTTGAATATTATTAGTACTATTAGGGCCTTGAAGTCAATAGCGGCCCAACCTCTCAAAAGTAAGAATAGGGGGGCGGCAAAAACCTTTAAACCATTTCACCGCCAAGACGCCAAGTTCGCCAAGTTAAGGCAAAGCCTTTTCCCTTAAATCTTAAACAATCTATGTTGAAGTCTAAATTCTTACTTGGCGAACTTGGCGAACTTGGCGTCTTGGCGGTGAGGGCTTAATTTTTTCAGGTTCTAAATTTGTATAATTTTATTCTTATGGTCCAAGTAGTCCTTCAACACATACTGGGTGAGCTTGTCGGGGGCGGGGTAGATCAGCCGGCCCTTGTTGATCCGGTGCATCCGTTCCATGAATTCCCCCTCGCCGAAATAGCCGGTGTCCATCTCGTTGCCCATCATGAAGGTGTTGATGGTGATGGCTTCCTCGGTGACCGCGTGGATTTCCCGCAGGGTGCGCTGGTAGGTGCGCTCGTTGGGCGGATAGGTGAGGTAAAGCTGGGAGCCCTCGTAAAAGGCCGTCGGGGCCCCGTCGGTGATGAGCAGGATGCTCTTGTTCTTGGTGTCGGAGTTGGCGAGCAGCACCCGGGCCAGTTCCAACCCCTTCTGCAGGTTGGTGAAATGCTCGGGGATCATGGCGCGGGTGCGGGCGTCCACTTCCTTTGAGAAATCCACGCGCATGTTCACGCCGCCGCCCATCATGGAAATGGGCTTGGGCGCCAGCTCCGGGATGGCCCCCACGGGGATCTGCTTGGCGAAGGTGGAAAAGGCCACGAAATAAAGCTTGTCCTCGGGGTACTCGCTGCGGATGAGCGCGTCCAGCGCCAGGGCCAGCTTCTTGGTGTTGTAGAAGCGGCCATAGCGGGCCATGGAGCCGCTTTGGTCGATGAGCATGACGATGGCGGAAGAAGCCGCGCCCTTGGTTTGGTGCACCATGAAGTCCCGGCTGTCGATCTTGATCTTGCGGTTTTGAAGCCCGCCGGGGGCCGCCAATTGCCGGATGGCCGAATTGAGCAGGCTGGAGGGAAGGTCCAGCGACGTGAGTGAGTCGCCGAACTCGTAGGGCTGGGTGCTGGTCATTTCCACGTTGCCGTCGCCCGAGTAGGTGGCGTGGTGGCGGCCCAGGCCGTCGGAGAAAAGCCGGGAAAAGATCTCCTTCAGGGCCTTCTCGCCGATCTTGCGGGCCGCCCCCGGCGTGATCTTGTAGATGTCCGTGTCCTCGTCGTAGTCGACGTCCCCGGTGGCCCGCAGGGCCTCGGTGAATTGGCGGCGCAGGTCCTCGCGCTTGGCCTCGAAGGCCTGGGCGGCTTCCTCGCCCAGCATGTCCTTGAGCTGTTGAAGGTCCATATTGAAGAGGTCGCCGTATTCCACGGCGTCTATCAGCCGGTCCTCCAGCTCGTCCAGGGCCTCCAACTTTTCCCTCAGGCGCTGGGCCTCGGCCGGCGAGGGGCTCCTTCCGCCGGTGAATTCATAGTCCTCGTAAAGTTCCTGGAGCGCCCGCAGTTCCTGGATTTTTTGGGAAAGTTCCTGGAGCTTGCGCCTGGTTTCGTCGTCGCCCCGCCGGCCCAAGCGCGCGAGCTGCCAGTCCAGGTTGTAGAGGGCCGAGTCGTCGCGCTCCGCCAGGGCCCCTTCCAGCTTTTGGGAGAGCTTGGCGTCCTTGAGCTTGTCCATGAGCCTTTGAAGGTCCAGGGAGCGGCGGGTCACGTCCTGCTCGAGCTGGTTGAGCAGTTCGTCCAACCGGTGGGCGTCCAAGAGGGCCTGCCGGTCGGCGGCGATTTTATCCAGGAACCCCTGGATGAGCTCGTCCAGCCCCCCCACCTTCAGGAATTGGTTGTAGGGGATGCCCTTTTCCTGCAGGTGCTTGAGGGCCTCGTCGAAGGACACGTGGTACTGCATCATCAGTTCCTTCACGGCGCTGATCAGCTCCTCCACCGTGAAGGGCGGCTTTTCGGGCTCGTGCCATTCGGAGTAATCGTGGGTGATCATAAAGCTCCTTAACCAAAACCAACCGCTCACGCAAAGACGCTAAGACGCCAAGGACGGCAAAACAAAATCTGATTTTCTTTGTTCTAAAATCCTTCCTTTGCGTCTTGGTGTCTTGGCGTGAGCTTTTTGTGTTGGTTCATGTTTATTCTTTTTTGCGTTTCATGGCCGAGGGCTGGTAGTCGAACATCTCCCCCACCTTTTGCCGGGAAAGCCGCCCCGACAGGTGCAGGCCCTCCAGCACGAATTCCACGCAGGAAGCCTGGTACACTTGCGAGTTTTTCCCGGTCAGGTGGTGCACGGGCTCCCAAATCTGCGGCAGTTGGGAAATGACGTCCTTATATTGGGCCGCGGGGGTCAGCTCCGACACCCGGATGTGTTTTTCGCCCCCCAGGTCGGGCAGGGGCATCTCCAGGTGGCCCTTTTCCATCTGCTCCTTGAAGACCTGGGAGACGGCCTTGTCCATGATCTTGCTGAAGACCTGGAACTCGGTGACGGTCTCTTCCCGGAAGGGATCCAGGTCGATCTTGCCCGAGGAGGAGGTATAGAGGTAGTTGAGGTCCGACATGCGGGGCACGGCCTCGGGCTCGCCCAGCAAATAAGCCCGGCGCCTGGCGTTGGCCACCATGGTCTCGTAATTGGCGATGGAAAGCCGGGCGGACACGCCCGACTTTTGGTTCACATAGGGGCTGCGGCGGGCCTCCAGGGTGATCTGCTCGATGATCTCCAGCATGAAATCGGGCACGGTCACCGTCACGCCGTCCGCCGGGGGCGGGGCGGCTTCCTGGCGGATGATTTGGATGCCCAGCTCCCGGGTCAGGGGATAGTGGGTCCGGATCTCGGCGCCGATGCGGTCCTTGAGCTGGGTGATGATCTTGCCCGCCCGGGTGTATTCCTCGGGGTTGGCGGTGAAAAGCAGCATCAGGTCCAGGTTGAAGCGGATGGGGAAGCCCCGCACCTGGATGTCGCGCTCCTCCAAGATGTTGAAGAGGGCCACCTGCACCAGGTATTCCAGGTCCGGCAGTTCGTTGACCGCGAAGAGGCCCCGGTTCATGCGGGGGATGAGGCCGAAATGGATGGCGTCCTCGCTGGCCAGGGGGTTGCCCGCGGCCACCTTGGCCGGGTCCAGGTCCCCGATGAGGTCGGCGATCTTGGTGCCGGGCGAAAGCCGCTCCCCGTAGCGCGCTTCCCGGCCGATCCACTCGATCTCCAGGTCGTCCCCCGCCTGGGCCAGTTTCTTCCGGCAGGCCGCGCAAATGGGATGGTAGGGATGGTCGTGGATCTCGCAGCCCTTCACCACGGGGATTTCCTCGTCCAGGAACCGGGCGATGGCGCGCATGAGCCGGCTCTTGGCCTGGCCCTTCTCGCCCAAAAGCACGATGTCGTGGTGGGCCAAAATCGCGTTGGTGATCTGGGGCACCACGGTTTCCTCGAAGCCGTGGATGTGGGGGAAAAGCGGCTCGCCGGATTTGAGCTTTGCCAGCAGGTTCTTTTCCAGCTCTTGCTTGACGGTCAGGTCCGGGTAGTGGGAGGCCTTCAATTGGCCCAGGGTTAAGGCTTTGGGGGACATGGGATCTTTCTTAAGGCTAGGTTGGAGCTTTCATCTTACGGGGCCCCGCGGCGCGGATTCAAGGGGAGGCGTTGAGCTTGAGCAGGCCCACCTGCTCGTAAACCCAGGCGATGCGCATCATGGAAAAATGGGCGTTGGAGGGGCAATCCTCCCAATGGCGGGTCCGCAGCTGCGAGGGATCGAGGGGCCGGGCCCGCCGCGCGGCGGGGTAATTGAGCCACAGGGCGATCCCGGACCGGCGGGCCGTCAGGCGGGGCCTCAGGTCGCAGTAATACTTGTGCAGGGCCCCGGGCAGGTAGGAAAAGGCGCAAACGTCCTTGTCCCGGTTTTTGGCCACGATTTCCGAGAGCGAATAGATGATGCGGGCGAAATGGTCGGGGAAATCCACCTGGGCCGCGGTCAGGCCCAGCTCAGGATGGAAATACTCCACTTCCTCGACGCCCCATGTCTCAAAGAGCGTGAAGGGGGGTATGACCCGAAGGTCGGGCCTTTGGTGGGCCACATTCTGGAAATAATAAAGGGGGAAGAAATCCTCGTCGCCCTCGGAAAAGAAAATGGCGTTGCGCGGCGCGGACTTCATGAGGTTTTCGCCGTAGTCATAGCGCAGCATCTGGTTTTGCTCGTCGCTCACGGCGTGGTTTAAGAGCCATTGCTGGAGCGGCAAAAAAACCAGCAGCGCGGCCCCCAAAACCCGGCGGGGGATGGAGCCCGTGAGGTGGGGCCGCAAAACCCAAAGCCCCAAGCCGGCCAGGATGGCCAAGGCCCAGTTGGAGGGCAGGAGGAAATTGTCCAGGTACCAACGGTTGCGCACGTCCAGCGGGATGATGAGGATGGTGTAGAAAACCAGCAACAGGCAGGCCCCCGAAACCGCCAGGAACAAGAGGGAACCCCGGGCCCCGCGGCGCCACCAAGCGAAAAGGCCCGCCGCCGAAAGCAGGAGCCCCACCCACCCGATGTCGGTCCAGAGGTGCACGGAAATTTCCACGTTCTGCAGGTGGGTGATTTGGAACCAAAGCGTGTGGACCTGCGACCAGGGGATGGCGCCCCGCAGGGCTTCCCAGATTTTCTCGGGCAGGACGGGTTCGGACCCGGCCACGTAGGCCCGGCGGGCCGTCAGCTTGAAGAGGGTCCAGGTGCGGGGATCGCCCAGGTTCAGCACCGGGTGCAGCTGGGCCCGCAGCGGCAGATAGAGGGCGAAAACCGAAAGCCCGACGGCCGCCAGGCTCAAGCGGCGGAAGGTCCGGGTCCAAAAGGCGGCGGTGCCCAAGAGGCCCCCTTCCCTCAGCGCGAAGAAAAGAACCAGCCCCGGCATGAAGATGACCTGGGTTTCCCAGTAATGGGCCAGGGCCAGGCCCGTGAGGAAAAAAACCAGCAGGGCCCACTTTTCCCGGGGCCCTTTCCCGGAATCGGGCGATTCCAGCTTCAAGAGGCAAAAGAGGGTGGCCATCAAGAACAGCATCTCGGTGATGTAAAGCCCGCCCTTGGCGCTCACGGCTTTTTCCCAATAGGTTTTGGAAAAGGCCAGGAACAGCCCGGCGCTGGCCAGCCAAGGCCCCAGGTTTTTCGTTTCGCCGCGGCCCGGGAAAAATTTCACCACCAACAGTTTCAGGTTCAAGGCGGCCAAGAGGGCGCCGAAGGCCGCGAAGAGGGCCGAACCCCAATTGACGCGGAATCCCGGGTCGCCCAGGGGCACCAGGCTCAAGAGGCGGTTCACCAGCGCGTCCAGGGGATAACCGGGGGGATGGGCCAGCCCCAAGGTCACCCCGGCGGTGATGGTTTCGGGGGAGTCGTCGTCCATGAAGCAGGGGCAGAGGGTGGTTAAAAACCCTAAAAAGCTGAGGAAGAAAATGGCCCAAAGCCAGTAAAAGTCCCCGGAAAAGAAAGCGGGGGCCGGGGACGCCGTCGGCGATCCGGACTTTTTTTCCCGCGGGCGGGACTTTGAAAAGGGGGCCATGGATGGTTTGATTATCCCGCCCCGGGCCCGGCGGCGCCAAGGTTAATTTTATCGCGGGCTTTTCAAAAAGCCCCCGCCTGCCCCGGCTTTGGGTTAAAATAAAAAAACCACATCCCCTTTTACCGAATCCACCGTCCGAAGGAAGCCCGCATGGCCCCCCTCTTGGGAAACCCGTCCACCCCGTTCCTTTCCGTTGAGCCCAAGGTGACCTTGGTCAACAGCTTCACCAAGCCCTTCGACAACGCGGTGGCCACGGCCCGCACCTGTTATTCCAGCAAGGGCATCATCACCACCGAACAGGTTTGGGGCGCGGGGCTCGACGAGGCCAAGCAGGCCGAAAGGCGCCAAAAGCGCGACGACCTGGCGCGGTCCATCTACAAGGCCGGCCACCACACCACGCTCCAACACGCGCATTTCCAATTCGCCCTCGAGAACGTGTCGAGGCAGTTCATCTGGAGCTTCCTGCACAGCCATCCTTTCTACAATTCCGAGCAGGTCTCCCAGCGCTATGTGACCGTGGCCCCCGACCAGGTGGCCCGGCCCCCCTTGAGCGGCCCAGCCGCCGCCCTTTACGACGAGACGGTGGCCTTCCAGACCCAGGCCTACCAGGATTTTTCCGAGCGGCTCAAGCCCCTGGTGGGCAGCGAGTACGTCAAGCGCTTCAAGGGCATCGACCTGAAGGATAAAAAGGGCGCTACGGCGGTCCAGAAAAAGTCCCAGGAAGTGGCCCGCTATATCCTGCCGGTGGCCACCTTCGCCTATCTTTACCATACGGTGTCGGGCCTGACCCTGCTTCGCTATTGGCGGCTTTGCCAAACCTTCGACGCGCCGCTGGAACAGCGCCTGGTGGTGGGCAAGATGATCGAGGCGGTCTTGGAACAGGCGCCCGAGTACCGGGCCATCCTGGAACAACCCATGGACTTTGAGGCCACCCCCGAGGCCCAAATGTACGAGGCCTTCCACGCCTCGGCTTCCACCCACAAGGCCTTCCGGGAGGAGTTTGACGCCTCGCTCCAAGGGCGCACGTCCAAGCTGGTGGATTATTCCCAAAACGGGGAGCGGATGCTGGCCGCGGCCGTCCGGGAAGTTTTCGGCCTGCCCGCCTCGGCCCTGTCCGACGACGCGGCCATTGAGCTGGCCCTGGACCCCTCGAAGAACAAGTATTTGGGGGAGACCCTGAACGTTTCCACCCACAGCAAACTGTCGCGGGCGCTCTTCCACCCCCACTACACCTTCCGCAAGAAAATCACCCACGCGGGCGATTCCCAGGACCAGCGGCACCGCATGACGCCGGCCTCCCGGCCCATCCTGCATGCCCTGACCTTGGACGAACCCGATTACCTGGTGCCCGTGTTGCTCCAGCAGGACCCGGCCTTGGCCCGGGAATTCGGCCAAATCATGGAACGCACCTGGGAGGCCATCGGGAAACTGCGCCAATGGGGCGTCAGCGAGGAATATGCCGCCTATCTTTTGCCCAACGCGGTTTCCGTGCGTTTCACCGAGTCCGCGGATCTTTTGAACCTGCACCACAAGCACGCCATGCGGCTTTGCTACAACGCCCAGGAAGAGATTTGGAAGGCCTCGGTGGACGAGGCCCAGCAGGTGCGGGAAGCCCAGCCCCGCATCGGCAAATGGCTCCTGCCGCCCTGCGGCCTCAGGAGCCGCGCCGGGACGCTGCCCAAGTGCCCCGAGGGGGACCGTTTCTGCGGCGTGGTGGTTTGGAAGAAGGACCTGAACGACTACCAGCGGGTCATCTAAAACGGGAATTTTTTACCGCCAAGACGCCAAGTCCGCCAAGTAAGGCAAACCCCAAGATTGATTTTCACAAGATTCTTCGTTGGGGTTGAATTAAGGATTTTTCAAATAGTTTCTGAGATTCACTTGGCGAACTTGGCGTCTTGGCGGTAAATGGGTTTTAGTGTTTAATCTTTTTTGACGTGCCTTGAATCCCATAGCCCCAGCAGCACCCCCGCCAGCAACACCCCCGCGCTGATGCCGAACAAGAGGTGGTAAGACCCCGTGCGGTCAAAGAGATAGGTATAGGCATAGGCCCCCAGGGCCTGGGTGAGGGAAAAGGCCGCGGTCATCCAGCCCCAAACTTCCCTTTGGCCGTCGAGCCCCGCCAATTGCCCCGACCGGCCTAGCACCAGCGACACGATGCTCATGGCCAGCGTCCCCACGGTGAAGGCCGAGAGGGCCAGGGCCCAGGGATTTTGGGAAAAGATGGCCAGCAGATTGGCCGCCGCCATGCCCGAGAGGCTCATCAGGATCCCTTCTTGAAAACCGAACTTCGGGCCCAGCGCGGAGCCCACAAAGGGTCCGACCAGGGACCCCAGGCCGAAGAGGATCCAATTCAAGGACGCGGTGCCCAGGCTTAAGTGAAGGCCCCGCACCAAATAATCGACCCAGAAAACCGTGCAGGGAACCAGCCCGGTGGCGCTGGCGCAATAAAGGAACAAGAGGATCCCAATCGGGCGGCTCATCCGCACCTTCAGGACCTCGTCGCCTCGCAGCAGCGAAACCGGCGGCGGCCAAGCCTTCCAAAAAACCAAGGCCCATAAAAGCGAGAGGCTCCCCAGGCCTAGCCAAGCCCCCCCGAGGCCAAAGCGCAGCAAGAAGGGAAGGGCGACCGCCGAGAAGAGGATCCCCAGGCCCAGGCCGGTGAAGATGAGCCCCCGAAGGGAATGGCGGCGCGATTCCTGCGCCTGGGCCAAAAGCGTGGGCGGGGCCAGGATCATCAGGAAGGCGCCCACCACGCCCACCATGAAGCGCCAGAAGGCGAACCAAGCGAAGGGCCCGGGATGGGCGCAGGCCAGGAATCCGGCGGCGACGGTCAACATGGAAAGCCGGATGAGCCAAGGCACGGAGAAACGCCGGGCCAGGGGGCCGGCGGCAAGGGAGCCCACGAGGTAACCCACCAAGTTGGCCGCGCCCAGGTAATCGGCTTGGGCCGGGGGGAACCAACCTGCCTGCACCAACGCGGGGATGAATTGGGCGAAGGAAAAACGGCCGAAGCCCACGCCCACCCAGATGGCCGAAAGGCCGGCCAAGCCGAAGACCCAGGGGAAAGATTTGGGGGATGAAGCGGAATTCGCCATGGGTCCTCCTTTAGGAAGCGGCTTCGGGTCCCTTTTTATAAAGGAGCGGGCCGGGGGAAACCAAGGGCATTCCCATTTTTTTGCGGCGCCCCGGCGGCTTTTGGGTAAACTGTGCGCCCATGAAAACCAACCGGCTCATTCTTTTCGACATCGACGGCACGATCCTTTCCACCGACCGCAAGGCCTGGGAAGACCCCTTCCGGGACGCCATGGAGCAGGCGCTTGAGGAAATCGGCGAGCCGCAAAAGATCGACACTTCCAGCTATAAGTCCGGCGGCAAGACCGACACCCAGATCATTTACGAGATCCTGGACGCCAACGGGTTCCCCGAAGAGACCATCACCCGGGTTTTCCCCGCGGTGGCCAAAAAATACCTGCAATTGCTCCGCCAAATCGTGGAAAAGAACCCCCAATACGTGATGCTCAAGCCCGGCGTGAAGGAATTGTTGGAGGACCTGAAGGGCCGGGAGGGGCTGGTGCTGGCGCTTTTAACCGGCAACTTCGAGGAGGGGGCCCGCATCAAGCTCAGCGCCCACGGCCTCAACGCTTATTTCCCCTTCGGCGCCTTCGGCGAGGGGGCCCGGGTGCGCTCGGACCTGCCCCCGCGCGCGCTTCAAGCCGCCAAGGCCCACAGCGCCTATCCCTTCGCGGGGAAGGAAGTGGTCATCATCGGCGACACGCCCAACGACATCCATTGCGGCCGCCACCTGAACGTAAGGGTGCTGGCGGTGGCCACCGGGCCCTATTCCCAGGACCTTTTACGCGCCGAGGGCGCGGATTTCGTTTTCCCCGACCTGACCGACCGCGCCAAGGTCTGGGACGCCATCGCGAAACCCCTTTAACCCCAAACTTTTGTAACTTCCGGCCTTTCCCCCTTTTACTTTAAGAAGGGCCCACAGGCGCTTGGGGCCCCGGGTTGAGGTATACTTTTTCCCGTGTTCGTGTATATGCACCTTTTAAGGGGAAAACCATGAAAAACGTCCTGATGCTCCTGCTTTTGACGGCGGGCCTTTCCATTCCCTGGGCTTGCACCCGTTCCTATGACTTCACCGCTTCGGGGCCGGGCGGGGGCGGTTCCACGCCCGTGACTATCTCGGTTTCCATCACGAGCGGGTCCCTGGGGACTTACGCCGGTTATTATTACCAAGCCGCCGGGTTCACCAACGACGGCGCCACCGGGGTGCTTCATGTCACCGCCCATGTGGGCGATACCGTCCTGTTGCCCAACGTCAACGGGTTCCATCCGCTTTATTTTGACGGCGGTTCCACCACCTGCCTCTACAACGGCAGCGGGGATCCGGCCACCAGTTTCACCTATACCTTCCCTTCGGCGGGGACCTACTACTTTCATTGCGGGTTCCACGCGGCCAACTGCAGCCAAGGCTTGGGGTCCTGCGGCTCCACCAATTGCACGGCCTTGGCGGGCGTCATCACCGTTTCTTAACCGCCGCTTATTTGTAACCCCCTTTCGGGGGGCCCGATATACAGGACGACTTAAACCGACGAAAGACGGAGGAGCGGCATGAAATCATTCGCCATAGCGGGCGCGCTTTTGGGATTATTGCTTTTCGGGGCTTGGGCCTGCGGCGGCAGTTCCTATTCCACCCCCACGGGCCCGGCGGGCACCCCCACCTTCACGAAGACCGTCACCTCGACCAAGACCATCACCCTCACGCCCACGGTGACCGCGACCCACACGCCGACCCAAACCCCGACGGTCACCAACACGCCCACGGTGACCTCCACCCCCACGGCCACGCCGGCGATTGTGTTCACCACCAAATCGGACGGCAGTTCGGCCACCGGGTTCGCCTATTCGGCCGCCGGCGCCACGGTGAACGCGGATCAATCCCTCGTTCTCTCCGCTCAAGTGGGGGATGTCATCAGCATTGAGGCCAACGGCACCCACCCCCTTTATTTCTACCAGTCGGGGGCCGGCAGCTGCGTGGTGACGGCCAGGACGACAAATTTCACCTATACCATCCCGTCTTCCGGCACCTATTATTTCCACTGCGGCAACCACGGGAACAATTGCGGCGGAACGGGCACCAACGGCAACGTCACCTGTAGCTCCACCAGCTGCACGGCCATGGCAGGCGTCATCAACGTGCCGTAGGTTCGCCCTCCTTCTAGGTGTTAAAAGGGCGAACCGTATCCCGGGCGACTTGCCAAAGGTTCCCGGGATAGAAGACCTCCTTCTAGGTGTTAAAAGGGCGAACCGTATCCCGGGCGACTTGCCAAAGGTTCCCGGGATAGAAGACCTCCTTCTAGGAGTTAAAAGGGCGAACCGTATCCCGTGAGCTTGGCCGAAGGTCCACGCACCTCATAGGTGTTATCAAGGTGGGCCGTATCCCGTGAGTTTGGCCAAAGGCCCACGGGATAGAAGACCTCCTTCCAGGTGTTAAAAGGGCGAACCGTATCCCGTGAGCTTGGCCGAAGGCCCACGGGAAGGCCTAGGGGAAATGCCTGCGAGATAGAAGCCCTCGATAAAACGCGGTTGCAAAAAGGCCTCCAAGCCGGGAAGATACGAGCGCGAAACGCCATTCTCCCCCAAAGGATCGCCATGACCACCATCCGGTTGGCCCATAGCCCCGACGCCGACGACGCCTTCATGTTTTACGGCCTGGCCAAGGGCAAGATCGACACCGAAGGCCTCACTTACGAGCATATCCTCAAGGACATCCAGACCCTCAACGAATGGGCCCGGGAAGGGCGCATGGAAGTGACGGCCATTTCGGCCCATGCCTACGCCTATGTGAAGGACAAGTACGCGGTCCTGACCCACGGCGGCAGCATCGGCAAGAATTACGGGCCCCAAGTGGTGGCCAAGTCCGCCCTCCCCCTGGAAAGCCTGAGGGGGAAAAAGATCGCGGTCCCCGGGAAACTCACCAGCGCCTACCTGGCGCTCAAGATCCGCTTCCCTGATTTCGAGGAAGTGGTGGTTCCCTTCGACGAGATCATGGACGAGGTGGTGAAGGGCACCGTGGACGCGGGTCTGCTCATCCATGAGGGCCAGCTCACCCATGCCCAGAAGGGCTTGGTCAAGATCCTGGACCTGGGCGAGTGGTGGTACCAAGAAAAGAAACTGCCGCTTCCCATGGGCCTCAACGCCATCCGGCGCGACCTGCCGGAGGACGTGAAGCGAAAGGCCTCCAAGCACCTCAAGCAATCCATCCGCTACTCGCTGGAACACCGCGCCGAGGCGTTGGATTACGCCTTGGGCTTCGGCCGGG
>Ga0335069_10011427_pt1 | contig 12519 bp, 8 predicted proteins | sample Lox_Sample_11_FD_206714 | JGI IMG/M metagenome (GOLD analysis project Ga0335069, IMG submission 206714) | Soil microbial communities from Loxahatchee National Wildlife Refuge, Florida, United States - Lox_Sample_1.1 | ecosystem: Environmental > Terrestrial > Soil > Wetlands | place: USA: Florida...
TGTTTACTTACGTGCTACCGGCGCGGGTGTAACCACGCTTCGTGTAAAAAAAACAATTATCGCTATCGATGGCACGGCGCGGCGTCGGGGGCGATGGCGCATGCCAATTTCAGATGCGCGGCCGCCTGCTCGCCGAGATGCAATCCGTCCAGCGCCAGGCTGAGCTGGTATTGCGTGACGTAATCGTCCGGCGCCGCCGCCGCCACGCGCTCCAGCTCGGTGCGCGCCCGCAGATACGACTTCTGCTCCAGATAGATGCCGCCCAGATCGCGGCGCGCCAGCGTGTTGCCCGGGTCCTCCGCCAGAATCTTGCGCAGCATCGCCGCGGCATCCGCGGTGCGGCCTCGGTATAAGGCGATCTGCGCGTCTTCGTACTGCTGGAATTCGCCGAGGCGGTCCTTGGGATCGGCGCCGCTTGGGTTGGCGAGCTTGGGTCCCGGCGCCACGTAGCCAAGCGAGTGGAGCACCGCCCGGTCGTGCGCAGAGAGCGTATTTGCCGGCGCGGGATGCCTTGGCTGGTGCGCGGCCAGGACCTGCGCGAGCGCTCCGCGCATCGATTGCACGCGGTCGGGTTCGCGCGCGGCCAGGTTGGTCTGCTCGCGCGGGTCGTTGGTCAGGTCGTATAACTCGGGCCTGGGCGCGTCGATCAATTTGTACTCGCCGAGGCGGATACTGCGCAGCGGCGACCAGCCGAACGCGTCGTGCGCGTGCGTGCTCTCCGCGACGACAGGGCGCGGGCTCCGGTCGAGCAGGGTTTGTCCTGCAAACGACGGCGGGATGGGGATGCGCAGATAGTCGAGGACGGTCGGCGCCACATCGACAAGTCCGGCAGGTTCGCTCACACTGGAGGGCAGCCTGGCAGCCTGCCCCACGGGCCAATGAATCAGGAGCGGCACCTGCAGCGTGCTTTCGTAAATGAAGTAGCCGTGGCTGGCTTCTCCGTGCTCGCCGAGGCTCTCGCCGTGATCGGAGAGGAGAATCACCAGCGAGCGGTCCCACCATCCGCCGCGAACCAGCGCCTGTTTGAACGTCGCCATGAGCGAATCGACATAGGCGAGCTGCGCGTCGTACCCGTTGCGGTACGGCAGGTGCATGTCGAACAGGTGGAGGAAGGCGAAGACGGGCTGCTCGCCGTGATTGGCCGCCAGCCACTGGATGGCGGCGCGCACCACCAGCGCCCCGTCGCGGCGGTCGCGCACACCCATCGGGTTTCCCGCCGCGCCGGCGAAGAACATCTCGCCAGACATGGGAGACAGCACTCGGAAATCGAACGGGCTGTCGTAGAAATCGAAGCCCTGGTTGAGACCCATACGCTGCTCGAGGAACACCGAGCCGATAAACGCGGCGGTCTTGTAGCCGTGCGCGTGGAGTACCGTGGCCAACGTGACGGCGCCGGCGCGAACCGGTTCGGCATTTTCCTGGATGCGGTTCTCGAACGGATAGGTTGAGGTGAACAGCGAGGCGTGCGACGGCAGCGTCAGGGGCGCCTGGCAATCGGCGGCGGCGAACAGGGTGCCGTGCTCGGCGAAGGAATCCAGCGCGGGCGTGGGCACGGCCTTATAGCCGTACGCGCTGAGATGATCGGCGCGCAGCGTGTCGATCGAGATCAGGATGACCGGCGCCTGCTGCGCGCCGGCGACCGAGGCGAGGAGCAGAGCGGCGAAAAGACGATGCATCGCTACCTATGGCGTAGCGGAGGTCTCCGTGGTGGTCACCTCCAGAGGCTTGAGTTTCGCGGTGGACAATTGCTGATTCACGGCTGGCAAGTCGCTTTTCACGAGCGCGTCGAATCTGGCCTTCTGCACGGCAAGCTGGTCGCTGAGCTCCTTAAACACAGTGTACGCCCCCGCGATCGGCTTGCCGTCGCCGGTCTCGACGACGCGCTCCAGCGCGGCCAGCTTGTTGTTCAGCTTGATCGGGAAATTGAGCGGATCCTGCCCGCTGCGGTTCTGCACCTGGTAGATCTCTTCCTCGATCGCCGAGAGCTTCTTCGAAAACGCCTCGAAATCCAGGCTGGCATTCTGCTTCCGCCGGTCGGCCATCTGCTTCTTCAGCTCGCGAATGGCGATCACGATCTCGTTGGCCTCGGTGGTGCGGTCGCGCACCTGCATGGCGAGCTTGAACTGCTCGGTCAGGTCGGCGACGGTGACCGAGTCGATGCGCGGGTCCTTCTCCACGTTGAAGCGCTCGCTCAGCGTCTGGCCGTTGACCGAAAGGCGGACCGTGTAGGGTCCGGGCACCGCCATCGGGCCTCCGCGTCCGCCGCCCCACAGGATCATCCCCTGGAAGCCCTTGGCGCCCGGATAGCGCAGATCCCACGTGAAGTTGTTGATGCCGGCCTTGCGCGGCACCGGAGGCGCGGCGCCGCGTCCGAAGCCGCCTCCACCTTCTTCGTCGCCCGAGTCCTCTGCCGCGGCGCCGCGCCCGCCGCGGCCTCCGCGCCCGCCGCGCGCATCGTCGGCGGTGGTGCCCGTGTAGGTCCGGATCACCTGGCCCTTGCCGTCCAAAATGTCGATCTGCACCTTCTCGGCCGGCTGCTTGAGGAAATACGAGATGTGCGCCGGGCCGACGTTGCGCTGCGCGGTCCCCGGCTTGAACAGGTAGCTGTTGGAGCTCAGCACGGTGGGCGTGAGCTGCCGCAGCGGCGTGATGTTGTCCAGGACGTAGAACGATCGGCCGTGCGTGGCGATGACCAGGTCGTTGCCCTCGATCACCAGGTCGGAGACCTGCGTGTCGGGCAGGTTCAGCGCCAGCGACTGCCACTGCGCCCCGTCGTCGAACGAAACGTAGATGCCGTGCTCCGTGCCCGCGAACAGCAGTCCGCGGCGGACGGTGTCCTCGCGCACCGCGTGCACGAAGTCGTCCTCGGGGATGCCGTTGACGATCCTGCTCCAGGTCTTGCCATAGTCGCTGGTCTTGAAAATATACGGGCGGCGGTCGTCGTTCTGGTAATTCTTGACCGCGACGTACGCCGTGGCCGCATCGTTCGGCGACGCGTCGATCAGGCTCACGCGGCCGAAATCGGGCATGCCCGGCGGTGTGATCTTGGTCCAATGCTTGCCGGCATCGCGCGTGATATAGACCAGCCCGTCGTCGGAGCCGGTCCAGATGGTGTCCTTCTCCTTGTGCGACGGCGCGATGGTGAAGATGGTGCCGTATATCTCGGGGCCGTTCTGATCGTGGGTGATGGGACCGCCGGAATCGCCGAGCGTCTTGGGATCGCCGCGCGTCAGGTCCGGCGAGATCGCCGTCCAACTGTGGCCGTCGTCGGTGGTCTTCCACAGATGCTGCGACGAGGTGTACATCGCGGCCGGGTCGAGCGGGCTGAAGACGATCGGGAAGGTCCACTGCCAGCGCTCCTTGAGCGAGCCCGCGGATTCGCCGCTGAAGAAGAGCGGATACACCTGGATGTCGCGCGTCCAGCCGCTGCGGCGGTCGAAGCGCGTCAGGAGCGCTCCCTGGCTGCCCGCGTAGAAGATATTGGGATTCGTGGGGTGCGGCGCGATATATCCGCTCTCGCCGCCGCCGACGGCGTACGGCGCGACTCCTCCGCGCCCGCCGCGTCCGCCCGCCTGGCTGCCCACGCAGATGGTGGAGCTATCCTGCTGCGCGCCGCAAACGTGATACGGAATATCGCGCGTGGTGGCCACGTGGTAAAGCTGCGCGGTGGGGTATTCCTGGCCGGTCCAGCTCTCGCCGCCGTTGACGCTGACGTCGGCGCCGCCGTCGTTGCTTTCGATCATGCGCAGCGGGTTGGCCGGATCGATCCACAGATCGTGATTGTCGCCGTGCGGCGTGCGCACGGTTCGATAGGTCTTGCCGCCGTCGGTGGATTTGTAGAAGCCGGTGTTGAGCACGTACATCGTGTCGCGGGCCTTGGGGTCGGCGTAGATGCGCGAATAGTAGAAGGCGCGCTGGCGCAGGCGCCGGTCTTCGGAGACCTGCTTCCAGGTGGCGCCCGCATCGTCGCTGGCGAAGACCCCGCCGTTCGTGTTCTCGACGACGGCGTAGACGCGGTTGCCGTCGGCGCCCGACACCGCCACGCCGATCTTGCCGATGATTCCCGAAGGCAGGCCGGGATTGCGCGTGATCTCCGTCCAGTGGTCGCCGCCGTCGGTGGATTTGAACAGGCCGCTGCCGGGACCGCCGCTGGTCAGGCTCCACGGGGTGCGGTTGGCATCCCAGATGGCCGCAAAAAGCACCTGCGGATTGTGCGGGTCGAAGCAGAGATCGACGGCGCCGGAACGATCGTCGCGGTAGAGAATCTTCTGCCAGGTGGCGCCGCCGTCCTTCGAGCGGAACACCCCGCGCGCCGCGTTGGGAGCGTAGGGATGGCCCAGCGCCGAGACGTAGACGATGTCCGGATTGGTGGGATGAATGCGAATGCGCGAGATGGCCTGCGTATCCGCCAGGCCAATGTGCTTCCACGTCTTGCCGGCGTCGGTGGATTTGTAGACGCCGTCGCCCTGCATGATGTTGCCGCGCAGCTCCGTCTCGCCCATACCGAGGTACAGCACGTCGGGGTTCGATTCCGACACCGCCACCGCGCCCACGCTCGAGCTGTGAATCTGGCCGTCGGTGACCGGACGCCAGCTGGTGCCGCCGTCGGTGGTCTTCCAGAGGCCGCCCCCGGTCGCGCCGAAGTAGTATTCGAGCGGGCGCGACGAGGAGCCCGCGGAGGTGATCGATCGGCCCCCGCGGTTCGGACCGATGCTGCGCCACGCGAGATTCACAAATACCGAGGAGTCGACGGCAGCGGCCGCCAGCAGGGACGCGCACACGACCAGACCGGGGACGAGTTTACGCATCCCGGAATTATATCGCGGCCTGCCGGCGGGCACTGGTGATTACGGCGGCGATCGCCACGATCAGGTTGGCGATCACCACCGGCCACGCGCGGATGGCTACGCCGTACGCAATCCACAGGCACGCCGCCGCGGCTTGCAGGCGGCGGAGCGTAACCGGAGCGCGAAAGAAGTACGAAGCGGAGAAGATCGCCGTAGCCAGCCAGCCGATGCTGTCCAGCATCACACAACCTCCGGAGTGGCGGCGCCGCCCGCCGCGCTGACCGCGCAGATGGTGAGCGAATCGGTCTGTACCTTCTCCCATTCGCGCAGCGCGAAACCGTGAGCCTCGAAGAACTCGCGGATGCGGCCCGGATTCCACCCGGCGATATCTTCCAGCACCGGAATCAGAACACTGAGCGCGTCGTCGCTGAGCACCGTGCGGCGCGCGATCTGGGTGATGTAGCGGTTTTCGCTGACGGCGATGGTGAGGCCGTCGAGCCGGTTGACGTGCATCATCACCTGCACGTCGCTGGAGCCGTCGCCGACGTAGACGATCCGATTGTGGCTGAGCGGAAGCTGGGCGCGCAGATCGTCCAGCACCACCACCTTGCCGTACCCGGCGGGCACGCGCGCGATGGAAGCGATCTCACCCGTCGCCGGATCGTAACGGAACTCGGTGCCGATGATGTGATCCTCCGGCACGATGCCTTCCAGCGCCGATTTCACGATCTCCTCCGGCGCTGCCGAAACCACGTAATACGAAAACCGGCGGCCGCCGAGGTCGTCGAGAAGCTGCGACAAAAGACGAATATTCTGTTTCAGGCGAATACGCTTGCCGGCTTCGTGCAGATGCTCTTTGCGCACGCAGCGGAAATCGGGATCGTGCAACAGCAGGTATGCCAGTTCGCCGCCCTGTTGCACCAGGTGAATCTTCGAGAGGCCACGGATCCGGTCGGCGAAATTGTGTACGCCGATCAGCTCGCTGAGCACGAATCCGGAATCGTTAAAACTGAGTGTCTGATCGAAATCGCTGACGAACAGATAGTCCGCCGGCCTGGTTTCATTGCTTTGCATGGGGGGAATGTCTCCTTTTTGGATGTTGGTGTAAGGCCTTCAGGCCACTACGCTAAGCAAGCAAACGGAGCTCACGAATAATTCTTGGATGCAGCGGCGGGGATGCAGGTTTCAACTGTTTTTCGTGGTATGATACTACGCAGTGCGTAATAATGTCCGACCCAGGCATCCTGGTCCTCTCCAGCCTCGTCGAAGGCGATAAACATGGCTACGCCATCATGGTCGATATCGAACAGTTCGCCGGCCTGCGCCTCGGCCCCGGCACCCTCTATGGCGCCATCACCCGGCTGGAACAGCGCGGCTGGATCGAGCCCGTCCCTTCCGAGGACGATCGCCGCCAGCCCTACACTCTAACCGCCGCCGGGCGCCGCCACCTCGCAGCGGAGATGCTCACTCTCGAACGCGTGGTGCGCACTGCCGCCCGCCGGTTGAAGCAAGCCTGAAAAGATCGTGGCGCGGACGGTCGGCCTTCCGCCCGGCGTGCCAAAATAGAACCATCCCCTTCAAATGAAAAAACTCCTCGCCCTAAACCGCAGCGAGATCGCTATCCGCATCCTCCGCGCCGCCAACGAGCTCGGTCTCCGCACCGTCGCCATCTATTCCAAAGAGGATCGCCTCGCCCTCCACCGCTTTAAAGCCGACGAAGCCTACCTCATCGGCGAGCACAAAGGCCCCGTCGAAGCCTACCTCGATGTCGATGGCATCGTCGCTCTCGCCGCCGAAAAGGACGTCGACGCCATCCATCCCGGCTACGGCTTTCTCTCCGAAAATCCCGCGCTCCCCCGCGCCTGCGAGCGCGCCGGCATCACCTTCGTCGGTCCTTCCGCCGATCTCCTCGATCTCCTCGGCGACAAAACCGCCGCCCGCCGCCTCGCGCAGAAGGCCGGCATCCCGCGCGTCCCCGGCACCGAAGAGGCCGTAACCGATCCGCGCAAGGCCGAAAAGGTCGCCTTCGAAATCGGCTACCCGCTGATTATCAAGGCCGCGTTCGGCGGCGGCGGGCGCGGCATGCGCGTCGTCGACAAGGCCGCTGATTTCCCCGGCAAGCTCGAAGAGGCCCGCCGCGAATCCGCCGCGGCCTTCGGCAACGACGCCGTCTTCCTCGAACGCTTCATCCGCCGCGCGCGCCACATCGAGGTCCAGATCCTCGGCGACCGCCACGGCAATATCCTCCACCTTTACGAGCGCGACTGCTCCGTGCAGCGCCGCCACCAGAAGGTGGTCGAAGTCGCGCCGGCCGTCTCGCTCGATCCCAAAATCCGCGCCTCCCTCGCCGATGCTGCCGTCTCCCTCGCCCGCGCCGCCGGTTACTACAATGCCGGCACGGTCGAATTCCTGGTGGACGCCGATACCGGCGAGTGGTACTTCATCGAGGTCAACCCGCGCATCCAGGTCGAGCACACCGTCACCGAAATGGTCACCGGCATCGACCTCGTGCGCGCCCAGATCCAGGTCGCCCAGGGCCTGCCGCTCCACGGCCCCGAAATGGCCCTACCGCCGCAGGACCAGGTGCCGCTGTACGGATACGCGCTCCAGTGCCGCATCACCACCGAAGACCCCGGCAACGGATTCGTCCCCGATTACGGCCGCATCCACACGTACCGCTCGCCGGCGGGTTTCGGCATCCGCCTCGATGGCGGCTCGGCGTACGGCGGCGCCGTCATCACGCCGTTCTACGATTCCCTCCTCGTCAAGACCACCGCCTGGGGCAGGGAATTTCGCGATGCCTGCCAGCGCATGGACCGCAGCCTCCGCGAGTTCCGCGTCCGCGGCGTCAAGACCAACATCCCGTTCCTGGAAAACGTAGTCAACCACCCCGATTTCCAATCCGGCCAGACCAGCACCCGCTGGCTCGAAGACACTCCCGCGCTCTTCAAGTTCGCCCTCCGCCGCGACCGCGCCACCAAGCTTCTCACGTATCTCGCCGATGTCATCGTCAACGGCAACCCCGCCGTTCGCGATGCAGACGATCGTGTTTTGTCGTCGGCGCACCGGCGCCAAGCGCCGATTCCCGAACACAACCCCGCCGCGCCCCCCGATGGCACGCGCCAACTCCTGATCCGGGAAGGCCCCGAAGCATTTGCCGCCTGGACCGCTTCGCAAAAGCGCCTCCTTCTCACCGACACCACCTTCCGCGACGCCCACCAGTCCCTGCTCGCCACCCGCGTCCGCACCTACGACATGCTGGCCATCGCCAACTTCGTCGCCCACAGCCTCTCCAATCTCTACAGCCTCGAAATGTGGGGCGGCGCCACCTTCGATGTCACCATGCGCTTCCTCCACGAGGACCCGTTCCTCCGCCTGCGCAAGCTCCGCGAAGCCATCCCCAACATCTGTTTCCAGATGCTGCTGCGCGCCTCCAACGCCGTCGGCTACACCGCCTACCCCGATGACGTCGTCGCCGAGTTCATCTACGAAGCCTCCGCCCAGGGCATCGACATCTTCCGCATCTTCGATTCGCTCAACTGGCTCCCCAATATGAAGGCCAGCATGCAGGCGGTGCGCAAGACGCGCTCCGTCTGCGAAGCCGCCATCTGCTACACCGGCGACATCCTCGATCCCAAGCGCGACAAGTACCCGCTCCAATACTACGTCCGCATGGCCCAAGAGCTCGAAAAGATGGGCGCGCACATCCTGGCCATCAAGGACATGGCCGGCCTCTGCAAGCCCTACGCCGCGGAAAAGCTGGTCAAGGCCCTGCGCCAGGAAGTCGGCATCCCCATCCACTTCCACACTCACGACACCAGCGGCATCAATGCCTCGTCGATCCTCAAAGCCGCCGACGCCGGAGTCCACGTGGCCGATGGCGCCGTCGCCTCCATGAGCGGCCAGACCAGCCAGCCCAATCTCAATTCGATCGTCGCCGCGCTGCGTCACACCAAACGCGACTCCGGCATCGATCTCGACGCCCTCAACCAGTGCGCCGACTACTGGGAGGTCGTTCGCGATTACTACGCCCCGTTCGACACCGGCCCCAAGTCCGGCACCGCCGAAGTCTACCTGCACGAGATGCCCGGCGGCCAGTACACCAACCTCAAAGAGCAGGCCGAATCCATGGGCCTCGGCCCGCGCTGGCACGAGATCGCCCGCACCTACGCCGATGTCAACATGGCCTTCGGCGACATCGTCAAGGTGACGCCCTCCAGCAAGGTGGTCGGCGACATGGCCATTTTCCTGGTCAACCACAACATGACCATGGCCCAGTTCGAGCGCCTCACCCCGGATCACAACCTGACGCTGCCCTCCAGCGTCATCGACATGTTCATGGGATCGCTCGGCGAGCCAGACGGCGGCTGGCCCAAGAAGCTCCAGAAGATCATCCTGCGCGGCGCCAAGCCGCAGAAAGGCCGTCCCGGCGCCAATCTCGCGCCGGTCGATCTCGAAGAGACCGCCGCCGCGCTCGAAAAGAAAATCGGCCACAAGCCCGCGCACGACGAAGTCCTCAGCTACCTGATGTACCCCGACGTCTTCGTCAAGTTTGCTCGCGCCCGCCAGAACTGGGGCGATGTCGACGTCCTCCCCACTCCGCAGTTCTATTACGGCATGCAGAAGGGCGACGACATCACCGTCGAGCTCGAGCCCGGCAAGGCGCTGGCCATCAAATTCCTCACCGTCGGCGAGCCGCACCCCGACGGCACCCGCACCGTCTTCTTCGAGCTGAACGGCCAGCCGCGCGAAGTCTCCGTCCGCGACCGCACCCTCGAAGTCACCGAGCAGGCCAAGCCCAAAGCCGACCCCAGCCAGCCCGGCCAGATCGGCGCACCCATCCCCGGCGTAGTCTCCACCGTAGCCGTCGAACTGAACCAGCCGTTAAAGAAGGGCGACCGCCTTTTGGTCATGGAAGCCATGAAAATGCAGAGCACGGTCTACGCCCCGGTGGCAGGCACGGTGAAGCAGCTCCTGGTCCAACCCGGCCAGCAAGTCGAAGCCAAGGACCTGCTCCTGGTCATCGAGTAACGTTGGGCAGGTGCCCTATCTTCCCACCGTCAGCCGGTCGCCGAGTATCGGCGGCAGCCCCGCCTCGTAGATCTTCCTCTGCGCAGTCGCGACGTCATAAGGCACCCGGCAAAACTCCACCCGCTTTGTCCCGCTGTCGTACAGCACGTACGAAGCCCGCGCATCGCCGTCCCGCGGTTGCCCCACGCTTCCCGGATTGATCAGGTACGCGCAATCCGGGTCGATATCCAGGAACTCGCTCCCGTTCCCCGGCGAAGGCCGCATGATCGTTTCGACTCTCGACTGGTTCCAGATGAATCCGCCCTGTACGTGCGTGTGTCCGAAAAACGCCAGCCGGCTCTCCAGGTATCCGAACGCCGTACCCGCTTCGTTGGGCGCCACTACGTACTCGTCCTCGTCGAACGGCGACCCGTGTACCACCTGGAAATCTTCCACTGTCAGCGGCCCCTTCGGCAGCGCGCGGATATAGTCGGCATTCTCCTGCGAAAGCACCCGCAGGGTCCACACCGCCGCCGCCCGCGCCACCGGGTTGAACCACTCCAGGTCTTCCATTCCGGTAGATGCCCGGTCGTGATTCCCCCGCACCACTGTGGGACAGTTCGCGCGCACCCATTCCACCACCGCGTTCGGGTCCGCCCCGTAGCCCACCAGGTCGCCGCAGCAGATAGCGGCATCCCACGCGCCCGCCGAATGCTCCAGCGCGGCGTTCAGCGCCTCCAGGTTGCCGTGAAGATCGCTCAGCACCAGGTAACGCACGGTTACGCGAGTCTATGCCTTTCTGAGCCGCAGAAGAGAGATCTCGGGAGGCGCTCCAATGCGGGCCGGGATACCGATGGTTCCGATTCCTCGCGTGACATACGCGGATGAGTTGCCGATCCGGTACAGGCCGTAAATATAGGGTGTGAAGAAGCGCGCCGGGTTGATGGATTGGTCCAGGATCTCCACCGTGACCTGACCGCCGTGTGTGTGTCCCGCAAGCAGGAAATTATACCCTTTACCGGCAGCCGCCGGGAACGTGTCCGGATTGTGCTGCAGCAGAACGTTCACCGCCCCCGGCTGAACCAGCCCTTCCATTCCCGCCAGGTAGTGCTTTCGGTTGCGGTGCGATTCGAAATCCGACCCCGCGATATTCAGCACCGCGCTGCCGAAGCGGAGCTGGCACGCTTCGCGGCGCAGAAAGCGGATGCCCGCCCGCGCCGCGGCGCGCTGCGTGTAATTCTCCGCCTTGATATAACGTTCGTGGTTTCCCATGCAGCCCAGCATCCCCGCGTCCGCTTTCACTCGCGCCAGTTGCCGGATGCAGGCGTCCAGCGGATCCGAGTGGCCGCTGATCAGGTCGCCGGTCATGAAGGCCACCTGAGGCCGCAGCTCGTTCGAGGCATCGACCACGCGCGCGAATTCGGCCTCGCTCAGAAACGCGCTCAGGTGCACGTCGCTGAGTTGCAGAATCCGCAGCCCGTCCAGGTCCTCGGGCAGTCCCGGCAGCGGGATATCCACTTCGCGCACGCGGAAGTCGGTCCGCTGCACCAGCGTCCCGTAGCCGATCATCGCGAACGGCGAGGCCATCAACACGTTGCCGGCTGCATTCAGCACGCGCCGCCGTCCCGGGTTGGTTTCCGCGCCGATGCCCCGCCGAATCGCGCGCAGCACGTAATAAAGCCCCAGAACGCCGGTCGCGGTCAGAAGGTACGCTAGCGCGCCCGCGCCCATAGTCATGGTGGGCCGGCTTGGCAGGTTCAGCGCCGCCGCCACGCTGTTGAACGTAAATGCGTAGCTGACCGCGAGAAACACATCGAAGAGCAGCACGGCTGGCCGGACCCACCGTTGCCGGTAGGCGTTGAGAATCAGCCGGGTGATCCGCCACTGGACCAAAGCAAAGATGAGAATGAGCGAGACATCAAGCGGGTAGTTATCCACTGCTGCGCTCTATTTTCTCACGCGGCGCGGCTATCCCGCCGCCAGCCAGGCGTTCTGAATCACCGCTACCGCGGCGCATACGGCTGTTTCCGCACGAAGCACCAGCGGCCCCAGCGACACCGCGGTCCATCCCGCGCCGCGCGCCGCCTCGCGCTCGGCTTCCGTCCAGCCGCCTTCCGGCCCCGTAATCAGTGCGACCGTTTCCTGCCGCTCTTCCGGGATCTCGCGCAACAGCGGCGGCGCGTCGCCTTCGTCCAGGAAGTAGCGATGCCCGGCGTGCTCCTTCAACGCAGCCGTGAACCGCGCGGCCGGCAGTATCTCCGGCATCCGCGTCCTCCGGCATTGCTGGCTGCTTTCGCGTGCGATCCGCTGCCAGCGCTCCACCCGCTTCCGCGCAGCCTCGAACAATCCCTTGTCGGTGCGCGCCGCCTCGAACGGAACCATGCGCTCCACGCCCAGCTCGGTAGCCTTCTCCAGCATCCACTCGAACCGGTCGAATTTGATCAGCGCTGCGCACAGCGTGATCCGCGCCGGCGGCGGCGTTTGCGCGATCGGTTCCACGGTCTGAAACCGGACGTGCTCGCCCCGCGCCTCCACCACCTCGGCCAGCCACGCCTGCTGATTGTCGGAAATTTCGAACCGCTGTCCCGGCTCTACGCGCAAAACCCGCGTCAGGTGCCGTGCTTCTTCGCCGCGCAGTTCAGCGCCGCCGCCGCGAATCGCGTCCACGAAGAACCTGCGTCTGGCCACGCGACCATTGTAATGTGATCTGCAAACCGGGGTC
>Ga0335069_10011428_pt1 | contig 12518 bp, 12 predicted proteins | sample Lox_Sample_11_FD_206714 | JGI IMG/M metagenome (GOLD analysis project Ga0335069, IMG submission 206714) | Soil microbial communities from Loxahatchee National Wildlife Refuge, Florida, United States - Lox_Sample_1.1 | ecosystem: Environmental > Terrestrial > Soil > Wetlands | place: USA...
GCGCCGTGTGCCCAACAACACCAAGATGCGCACGCTGCTCGGCGTCACGCCGAAAGTGACGCTGCGCGAGGGAACGGCGCTCGCGATGGAATGGTTCCGCCGCGAACAGGCCGGCTGAGCGTGGCTCCTACAGCTTGCGCGCGATCGTCAGACCGTCCGAGATCGGCAGCATTACCAGTTCCACCCGCCGGTCGCCCGCCGCGAAGTCGTTGAAGGCGCGAATCGCGACGGTATCTTCGGTCTGATCCGTATCGTCGAGCACCGCGCCCGACCACAATACATTGTCGACCAGGATCAGGCCGCCGGGGCGCGTGCGGCGAAGGATCTCTTCGTAGTAGTGGCGATAGTTGGTCTTGTCCGCGTCGATGAAGGCGAGATCGAATACCGCGTCGGGCGACAGCGCGCGCAGCGTTTCGAGCGCCGGAGCAAGCCTGAGCGTTATCATCGCCGCAACGCCCGCCCGCTCCCAGTAACGCCGCCCGATCGCGGTCCACTCCTCGCTCACGTCGCAGCAGAGCAGGCTACCGCCGGCGGCGAGCCCGCGGGCGATACAGATCGCGCTGTAGCCGGTGAACGTGCCGACCTCGATCGCGCGCCGCGCGCCGATCGCGCGCGCGAGCAGCGTCATGAACGCGCCCTGCTCGGGCGCGATCTGCATCCCGGCCCGCCGCCCCAGCTTTTCCTGGGTTTCGCGCGCCAGGTCCTCCAGCAGCGGGTCGCCGTTGTGCCCGTGGGCAAGCAGGTAGTCGTAGAGCCGGTCATCGAGGGTGACAAATTTTCCGCCGCGTGTCATGGCGGCGATTGTAGCATTGAAGCTCCCGCGGCCGCATCGCAAATGGGCGCCGCGCTTGCGCCCTGGAGGTCGCTACAAGCCCATCGCGTCGAGTTCGCGGCGGATGCGCTCGGGATGGGTAGCGCCCCAATAGATCCGGCCGCATCGTGGGCAGCTCGAGAATCGTTCCTGACTCGCGTAAACAAAGGGCGGCACGCGGCGCGCGACCGACTCGCGCGCGGCGTCGACGAGCGGTTCGTTGCAGTGCGAGCATCGCGTAAAAGCTCCGCGGCGCGGGTCGAACGGAAAGCGCGCAAGGACCTCGCGCAGCTGATCGCGGAACAGGCAGCTTTCGAGATAGAGCGCGTCGGCGGCGGTGCGCAGGCGCTTGTCGCGAGTCAGCGTCAGGCGGCCCTCCGCGCGTGCCCTGGCGAGCAGTTTATCGCCGCCCAGTTGCGGATCGAAGAGCACGTCGGCACCGAGCAGACGGAGCCATCGCGCGAGCCGCGCGAGCATCCGGTCGGCGGCAAATTTAGGCGCTGATTCAGCGCTCGATTTGAACGATTCGTTCATCGCGCGCCGATATAGTATAGCAGGCGTCGCAGATGGGCCGCCGTGACGCCTGAAGCCGCATTGTCGGGCGCAGCAGAACCGGCACGTTCGATTCCGCAGTGGTAATGACGCGAGGAAGAGATCGATGAAAGAAAACAAGGTCACGTTCAAGTCCGGCGAGCTCACGCTGGAAGGGATGATCGCGCTCCCCGGCGGAGCAGGCTCCCATCGCGCGGCGGTCGTATGCCATCCGCATCCGCTCTACGGCGGTTCGATGTACAACAACGTGGTCGATGCGGCGCTGGAAGCGCTGTGGGCGCGCAGGTTTGCGACTTTGCGCTTCAATTTTCGCGGCGTCGGCCGCAGCGAAGGCGAGTTCGACAACGGCCGGGGCGAGGCCGACGATGCGATAGCCGCGGTCCGGTTTCTGACCGCACATGAAGGAGTGAAGGCCGCCGATGCGCTGCTGGCAGGCTATTCGTTCGGCGCGGCGACGGCGCTTCGCGCGGCGGCGAATACGGAGGCGGTCGCGGCGATAGTCGCGATTGCGCTGCCGCTTGGGATGATCGATCCGTCGGTGCTGGGCGCGATCTCAAAGCCCATTGTGCTGGTCGCCGGCGACCAGGATTCGTATTGTCCGGCCGAGCATCTGACGGCCCTAGCCGAGCGGTTGGGTCCGCTCGCGCGGCTTAAGATCATCCCCGGCGCGGACCATTTTTTCGGCGGCCGCGAGCATGCAATAGTCGCCGCACTCGGCGAGGCATTGGCGACATTGTAGCGGCGGCCGCCGCGGCCGCGGAGGGAAACGCCGTGCCCGAAGAAGTAGAAGTCGACACCGACAAGCTGCACGAGGAGATCCACGAAGAGGTCGAGCGCGAGGGCGGCGCGCTGCTCAAGGCGATTGCGCTTACGACCGCGCTCTTTGCTGCGCTGGCGGCGGTCGCCGCATTGCGCGCGGGCGGAACCGTCAACGAGGCGCTGGTGATGAAGACCGAGGCGACGAGGCTTCAAGCCGAGGCTTCCGACCAGTGGACTGCCTACCAAGCCAAAGGAATCAAGTCCGCTATCCAGAAAGCGTCCGAGACGACGTGGCTCGCGCTCGGCAAGCAGCCGCCCGCATCATTCGGCCAGGAGCGCGAGCGCTATGCGCACGAGCAGGCCGAAATTGCAGCGGTCGCCCACGACAAGGAACGCGAACGCGACCGCAGGTCGGAAGAGGCCGACCACTTGATGCACCAGCATCATCGGTTCGCCGACAGTGTCGCGCTGTTCCAGGTGGCGATCGCGCTAGGCGCGGTCGCGGCGCTCACGCGCGTGCGGATGGTATGGTACGGCTCGATGGCGGTTGGCATCTGCGGCGCCGCGCTGTTCATCGCTACGACGCTGTAGCTCCGTCCGCAGCAGCCGCTCGGCCGCCTCAATTCGCTGGCGCGCGCTGCTCCGAGCGATGCATGAACTCGCGCAACGCCCTCAGGTATTTGTCAGGTTCCTCGTACATCGGCATGTGCGAGCTTTCTTCGAAGATGACCATCTCGGATCCCGGCAATGCGTTGTGGCAGAGCGTGGTTGCGCGGACGCTGGTTTCGCTGCCCAGACGGCCCGCGATGTAAAGCGAGGGTGCCTTGATTTCCTTCAGGCGCGCGGTCCGATCCCAGTCCTTTAGATTGCCGGTGCAGGAGAATTCGTTCTTGCCCTGCATCGTGACGTAAATCTCGTCATTGTGCGCGGCAAACGAACGCTCCAGCGAATCGGGCCACACCGGCAGTCTGCACACGTGCAGCTTGTAGTATTGGATCAGCGCGCCCTGGTACTCAGGGCAATCGGTGTATCCGGACGCCTCATGACGGTCGAGGATGGCCCGAGTTTCGGCCGGAAGCTCTCTGCGATACAGGGCCGCGTCCTTCGACCATTCGGGGTATGAGCAGAGCGCGTCGGAGAAGGTCAGGCTGACGACGCCCTGCGGCTGGGTCAGCGCGTAGTCGGTGACGATCAGGGTTCCCGCCGAATGGCCGAGGAAGTGGGCGCGTTTGAGGCCGAGCGCGCTGCGGACCTGGGCCAGTTCCTTGACGAAGCGATCGAGGGTCCACAGTGATTTGTCGTGCGGATGATCGGATTTTCCCGCGCCGAGCTGATCGTAGAAAATGACCGGCCTTTCCCTGCACAGCTTGCCGATCGGCTCAAGGTAATCGTGAGTGAAGCCGGGACCGCCGTGAACCGTGACGAGCGGTATCGCGTCGCCGCCGCCCACGATTTCGTACCAGACCTTGCCGCCGGTGACGTTGACGTAGCCCTCTTTCACCGGGCATCCGAACGGGAATTTCGAGTTATCCTTCGGCTCGTCCGCGGATCCGGCCTGGGCGTTGGCCGACAGCACAACTGCGAGCAGCACCAGGAAAATCGAACCGCCTGCGGGACGTGAGCGCTTGCTGGACATTGGGTTTTCCTCACCGGCGCGTTTTTTCGCACCGAGCTACGGACGGGACCTGGTTCCCGGCCGCGGCCAATACTCGCATAACACGCCGACCGGTTTACAGACGCAGAGTTGGGCCTATGGGCCGGACCTGGCGGGAGCGGGCACCGAAGGAGGCGCTCCGGGGGGTGTCGATTGTGGGTCGCCGGCTTGAGCGGCGGCGAGCGGCTGACCTGTGCGCGCGGCGCGTTCGATCGGGTCGAAGGGATTGTCGCGGTCCGATTCGGCCAGCGCGATTATCGCCTTGATCGTGTTGCGCAGGTCGCCGCCGTAGATGCGGTCGAGCTTGGCGAAACTGTCGAGGTCGTGAAAATAGATCAGGTAGTTTATCAGCACCGCGTTGTTGATCGGCTGCTTGTCGAGGTCGAAGCGCTCCAAACCCGACAGATGCGGCTTCAGCCGCGCGTAGTCGGCATTGATGGCGGCGAAAAGCGTGGCGCGGCGCTTCAGGATCTCTTCGCGCGGGAGCCCGCTCTTGTAGAGCTCGTCCAGCCGCGTGGCCTCGTCATTGAGGAAGCGGGCAAATTTCAGATCGGCGTCGAGCACTCCCCGCGCCGCTTCGGCGTCGGCGGAGCCGGGCCCGGCAGCTGCCTCGAAGAATTTTACCGCGCCCGCGCTGCCGACGTAGGTCGCGGCCGATTCGTCGAACATCACGTCGCTGGCGAGAAAATACGTGCGATGGAACAGTTCGTGGACGATCACGCCAGCCAACTCGACGCGGTCGAGCCGCAGGAGGTTGGAAAGCAGCGGGTCGTTGAAGAATCCGAGGCTCGAGAACGCCACCGCCGGCCGCACCATGGTGTCATAGCCGCGCTGCTCCATCTCGGCGGCTTCGGCCTCGGCGCGGTCCCTGTTGAAGTAGCCGCGGTAGGGAATTCGCCCGACGATCGGAAACCACCAGGTGTACGGTTCGAGCGAGTCGCGCGGCGCGGCCATCACGACCCATGCGATCGCGCCCTGGTCGACCTCGGAGATGCTGGTGTAGGCGCCGCCGACGTTGAGCCCCAAGCCATCCTGCGCGAATCCGCGCACCTTGAGGACGGTTTCGAGGCTCGCGCGGACCTCGGGCGACAGATCGCCGCGTGCGAGCACGCCGTCAATCGGCTGTCGGCGCCACAGAAGCAAGCTTTCCTCGTACGCCGCGCGCGCGATGTACCCGGCCTCGCATCCGGCGAGCGTGCCGGCGATGAGCGCCAGGGCGATCGTGAGGGTCAGCGCGCGCATCGCAAGGAGAGGTGCGGGCGCGCTCAATCCGCAGCCTGGCCGGCGGGCTCGGCTGCGGTGGCGTATTGGAGCTCGAACAGTCGGTGATAAAGCCCGCGGCGGGCGAGCAGCTCGGCATGCGTGCCGCTCTCGCGCAGCACGCCCTGGCTCAGCACCAGGATGCGGTCTGCGCGCTCGATGGTGGAGAGGCGATGCGCGATCACCAGCGCGGTGCGGTCCTTGAGCAACTCGTCGAGCGCACGCTGGACGAGCGATTCGGTCTCGCTGTCCACGCTCGAGGTCGCTTCGTCCATCACGAGCACGCGCGGATCGTAGGCGAGCGCGCGGGCGAAGGAGAGCAACTGACGCTGGCCGGAGGAGAGGTTGGCTCCGCGCTCGCGAATCTCCTCGTGCAGTCCGCCGGGCAGGCGTTCGACAAAATCCAGCGCCTGCGCGCGCCGCAGCGCCTGACGCACCTCGGCCTCGCCCAGTTCGGTGCGAGCAAGACGAACGTTGTCGAAGACGTCGCCGGCAAAGAGGAACACGTCCTGCTGCACCAGGCCGATCGCGCGGCGCAGCGCCGCGAGGTCCCATTCGCGCACGTCCACGCCGTCGACCAGGATGCGTCCGGCGCTGACGTCGTAAAAACGCGTGAGCAGCTTGATGATGGTGGATTTGCCGGAACCGGTTGCCCCGACGATCGCGATCTTGCGCCCCGGCTCGACGGTGAAGCTCAGATCGCGCAACACGGGCTCGCCCGCGCGATAGGCGAACCCGACGCGTTCGAAAACGATCTCCCCCCGAACGGGGCTCGGGCGGCGCGGCGCCTGCGGGCTCGCGATCGACGCCGGCGTTTCCATCAGCGCCTCGATCCGCTCCATCGCCGCGAGCGCCGATTGCAGGGTGGTGTATTTGCTCGAAATGTCGCGCAGCGGCATGAAGAACATGCGCGCATAGTCGAGGAACGCGACCAGCGTGCCGGCGGTAATCACGCGGCGGATTACCTGGCCACCGCCGGCCCACACGATGATCCCGACGGTCGCCGAGCTGAGCGCCTCGACCGCCGAAAAGACACCGGCCTCGTAGATGTTGGCGACCATCTGGGCGTCGCGGCTCCTTATGTTGAGCGCGTCGAACTCCTCGCGGCTTCGCCGCTCGCGGGTGAAGATCTGCACCACCGCCATCCCGGCCAGCGCCTCGGCCAGGTAGGAATTGAGCGCCGCCAGCCGCTCGCGGATCGCGCGGTAAATCGCGCGGGAGCGGCCGCCGAAGAACTTGAGGATGATCAGCAGTGGAGGCACCGCGCACATCGCCCACATTGCCAGGCGCGCATTGAAGGCGAACATAATCGCGACGATTCCGAGCATCGTCAGCACGTCGATGAAGAGCGTGAGCGATCCCGCGCTGAACATCTCGGTGATCGCGTCGATATCGGTGGTCATCCGGCTGACCATCCGGCCGGTAGGCGTGCGGTCGAAAAACGACATCGGCAGACGTTCGACGTGCTTGAACAGCGCCAGCCGGAGGTCCGAGAGGCTGTACTGCGCGACCATCATGGTGAGATAGGACTGCCCATAGAGGGTCGAGAATTCTCCCACCACCAGCAGCAGGTAGATGAAGCCCATCGCGAGCAGCCCGTGGTTACCGAACAGGGCCAGCACCGGCTCAAGCCATCGCGGCGGCGCGCTTCGATTGTGGGTCAGGAAAAGATCGATCGTAAGTTTCCAGATGAAGGGTTGGGCGAGAGCGAACAGCGAGTTCAGCGGCATCAGGAGGACGGAGATAAAAAACAGCCGGCGGTAAGGATGGACATAGCTCCACACCCACCTGAGAAGTTTCAGGTCATAGACGCGGCCGAGCTTCTCTTCCGCCGCGATTTCCATCACCGTCCGCCGCACGCGTCAGTAGCGCGCGAGTTCCTCCTCGACCAATTGCCGATGGAACAGCTCGGCGTAGATTCCGTGCTGCGCCATCAATTCCTCGTGCGTGCCGCGTTCGGCGATTACGCCGTCTTCGAGCACGACGATGTGGTCCGCGTCGCGCACGGTCGATGCGCGATGGCTCACCACGACGCTGGTGCGGCCGCGCACGCTTTCGGCGAGGCTGTCGAGCACGGCGCGCTCAGTCTCGGTATCGACGCTGGAGAGCGCGTCGTCGAGCACGACCACCGCAGGATCATAAACGAGCACCCGCGCGATCGTAACGCGCTGTTTCTGACCGCCCGAGAGCGACATCCCGCGCTCGCCGACGATCGTCGCAAGACCATGCGGCAGCACGGCGATATCGGCCTCGAGGCCCGCCACGCGCGCCGCCCGGGTGATTTGGTCGAGCGAGGCGTCGCCGCGGCCAAAGGCGATATTGCGGCCCATCGTGTCGGAGAACAGCGTCGGCTCCTGCGGCACCATCCCGACCGTCTTGCGCAACGCCCCCAGCGGCAAATCGCGAACGTCGCGTCCGTCGAGCGTGACGTGGCCCGCGGTCGGCTCGACCAGCCGCGTGAGCAGCTTGACCATCGTGGATTTGCCCGAGCCGGTACGGCCCACGATCGCCAGCTTCTCTCCGGCGCGGATTTTGACCGAGACGTCGCGCAGCGCGTAGTGACCGTCGCGTCCGTTGCCTTTGCCGTCGCCGACGTTCCCGTTGCCTTGGTGCGCGAAATAGCTGAACCAGACGTGGTCCCACTCGATTGCACCCGCCACTTCCAGTCGCATCTCTCCGCCTTCGATCGAGGCCGGGGCGGTGGCGAAAAAGATATCGTCGAGCCGCTTCATAGAGGCGCGGCCGCGCTGGTAAATCGAAATCACCCAGCCCATCGCGGTGGTCGGCCACATCAACTGCGCCAGGTAGCCCATGAAGGCGACCAGGCCGCCGATCGACATCTGTCCGCGCGTGACCAGGTAACTGCCGTACACCAGCACCAGCATCATCGCGGTCGCATAGGCGCCGCGGATGAGCGGAATCAGGGCGCTGCGCGAGCGCGCCAGCGCGAGCCCCTGCTCGTTGTAACTGTCGTTGCGGCGGCGGAACTCTTCGGCCTCGCGCGCGTGGAGCGTATAGGCCTTGACGACGTGGATGCCCGAGAGGCTCTCCTGCACCTTGGCGCCGATCGCGCCGAGTTCTTCCTGCACGCGTAAGCTGCGTTCCATCAGCGACTGCGTGAGGCGCCGGATGGCGAAAAAGAGAATCGCGAAGGGCGCGAGCGTTACCAGCGTCAGCCGCCACTGCAGCGCGACCATGAAGCTCAGCGCGTAAACGTAGGTTACGGGAGTGTTGGCGAGCGTCAGCGCGCCCATTCCGACCATCATGCGCACGGCCGTCAGGTCGTTGATCATGCGCGACATCAGGTCGCCGGTCTTGAGCCTTTCATAGAAGGAGCGGTCGAGGAGCGTCAGATGTTTGAAGAGGTCATTGCGGAGGTTGTACTCGATATCGCGCCCGCAGTTGAAAAACATGAACCGCGAACACCATCGCACCACGCCCATGGTCAGGGCAGCGGCAAGGATTTCGCCGGCGAGCAGGTTGAGACGCCGCGAATCGTGGGTCTGGATCGAATCGATCGCCTTGCCGGTCAGGTACGGCAGCAGCATCCCCAGCGTTACGGTGGCAAGCGTGCAGAGCGTAGCCAGGGTATAACGGTGCCAGAAGGGCCGAACGTAACCGAGCAGGCGTTTCATGTCATCCGGCCTATCGAACGCCCGAGCGGGAGCCAAAAGGGCTCTCGTTTGAAGCCGGGGACAAAGCGGCGGGCGAAGCCGCGGCCGAGGATGAAACCGCGGGATTTTCCTGCATGGTTTTATGCGCAAGCGTCTTTTGTGCCATGAGGATAAGATTGTCTTCCGTCAGCACGCGCCGATCGAGCATCCAGCGCGCGAGCTCCCGGTTGAGTTCGCGCAGCGTCGGCTTGCGTTCGCGCCATATCAGTCTGAGCCGCGTATCGAGCGCGACCACAGGATACATCAGCGCATACAGCACGTAGCTGAACGGCTTGACCTTGCCGTGGCCGAGCCGCTCCAGCCGCAGCCCGTTGATACGCATCAGGTAGTAGAGCAGCGCGAACGGGATCGGGTAGTTGTGAAAGCGATGGGCCTGGTCGAGCGGCGTGTCGAGCGGAATCGGGCGCCGCTTGGCCTTGTGCATCCCCGACAGCATGAAGCCCAGGCGCGAATCCAGGCGCATGATGTTGGGCGTGGTCAGGATCAGATGGCCGGCGGGACGCAGGACGCGCGCGAGGTCGCTTATCGCTGCGCGATGGTTCTCAAGGTGCTCGATCACCTCGGTGAGCACGACCAGGTCGAAGCTCTCATCCAGATACGGCAGCCCGCGCGTGAGATCGACGCCTTCGTCGATCGGCAAACCTTCGATCGGCGGCAGACCGCGCTCGAAGCGCGTGCCGCGGACCTCGAAACCGCGCGCGGCCAGCGCGCGCATCACTTCGCCATTGCGGCAGCTCACGTCGAGCGCGCGGGTGCCGCGCGGGTCGAGACCGGCGGCCAGTTCCATGACGCCATCTATTATTTCGTGTGCGGGCACGATCGAATCACGTTACCAGTTACGCCGCGCGAAAAAACAGGCTACGGCGCCGGATGGACTCACAAGCGGCGCTGCGTCCGCAGCCGGCGTTCGTATAGCTTGGCGTACTTGAGAAAAACGTAAAAGGCCGCGCTCATCGCCGCGTACAAGCCGCGTCCGCCTTCGCGGAAGCCGCCGCGCAGAAAATAGAAATTCACAAAGCGCCAGGCCGGATTGGCGACCATCTTTACCGCGGTCATCGCGCCCGGATTGCCCTCGGCCGCCGCCTGCGAGCTAAGCCGGTTGATCGTGGCGACATGGTCCGCGACATCGCGATAGCTGAAGTGCAGAATCGGCGCGTCGAGTTTTGCGATACTGCCGCCCACTTCGACGCTCGCATGCGGCTCGTGTCCGCCAAAGCGCGCGCGCTCGCGGCGAAACAGCCGCAGATGCCAATCCGGATAGAGTCCGCGCATGTAATAGCGCCCCAGATGGTAGAGCACGCGGCGAACGCGGTAGCCGTCGGCCGGCTGCGGCCCACCAAGCGCCGCGCGGATTTCGCTGCCCAACTCCCACGTCGCCTGCTCGTCGGCGTCGAGCGAGAAGATCCATTCGCCACGCGCCTGCTCGAGCGCGAACTGCTTCTGCGCAATATATCCTTCGAAGGGACGCTGGAAGATCTGCGCGCCCAGCCCGCGTGCGATTTCAACCGTGCGGTCGGTCGAGAACGAATCGACCACGACCAACTCGTCGCAGAACCCAGCGGCGCTTTTGAGGCATTGGCCGATCAGTTCCTCCTCGTTGCGCGTGATGACGATGAGCGAGATCTTCGGCACGCCGTTCGCTGCCGCGGCCATCAGCTTTGCTCCGGGGGCGGCTCGCCGGGGGGCGGCGCACCGATCTCGGCAAGGAAATGCGCGGAGGCGTCGCGTGCGGAGCGATAGCCGGCGTCATCGATCCGCCCGCGCATCAGCTCGACCCGCAAAAACAGAAAGTACGTCTGCACGACGTCGCTCCGGCAGTAGCGATGGATCTCCGCCATCCGTCCCTGCTCGTACAAATCCTGAACCTGCGAACCGTCGACCTCCATCTTGCCGGGCAGGCCGATCATTTTCAGCAGCAGATCCATCCCGCCTTTTAAGGGGCCGCTTGCGCCGAAGTTGGTCAGGTAGTCGGCGAGATCGAGATGGCGCTCGGTGGAATAGCGCGCGCGCGAGGTTCCGCTTCCCTCCGCGAAGTGCTCGGGCGCCGCGATTCCATAGCGCAGCGCGGCGAGCTCGAGCACCGGAAAATCGAAACGCCGTCCGTTGAATGTGACCATACTCCCCGCGAAACGCTCCGCGCGCGCCCAGAACTCGCGCGCAAGCTGCTCCTCGGAGTAGTCGTTCAGCGCGAGGCTTTCGACCGAGCGCAACGCGTGATCGGCGCCGACCGCGCCGATCGCGATCGAAATCGGAATGTGCAGAGTGAGCGGAAAAAAATCGCCGCGCCGGGCGCGCAACCGCTCGCGGTAGCGCTGAAAGGCGTCCTCATCGCTCAACCCCTCCCCCGCGCATAGCGCCTGATTCAGCAGACGTTTGTCGACGCGCGTCTCGATATCGAATATGGCGAACACAGCAATCGTGCCGCGCGGCTTGCCGCCGCCCGGCGCTCAGGCCTCCGTGCGCTCGAGCCCCTCGATGACTTTTTCGGCGATCGAACGGAACGGGGCGGCGGCCGGATGATCAGGGCGCATCGCGACCAGCGGACGCGCGTAGTCGCCGCCTTCGCGCAGCTCCCGGACCAGCGGAATCTCGCCCAAAAACGGCACGCCGAGGCTCTGCGCAAGCCGTTCTCCGCCGCCGTGCGCGAAAATCTCATGCCGGGCGCCGCACTTGCGGCAGATGTGATAGCTCATGTTCTCGATCACGCCGAGCACCGGCACGTCGACTTCCTGGAACATCGTGACCCCGCGCCGCACGTCCATCAGCGCGACTTCCTGCGGCGTGGTGACGATGATTCCGCCGGCCAGCGCGACGCGCTGCGTGATCGTAAGTTGGGCGTCGCCCGTGCCCGGCGGCAGATCGAGCACCAGACAATCGAGTTCGCCCCATTCGACGTTGAACAAAAACTCGGTCTCGAGCTTGGTCACCATCGGGCCGCGCCAGATGACCGCTGTCTCGTCGTTAACGAACAGCGCCATCGAGATGTAGCGGATGCCGAAACTTTCGAGCGGGATGATGCGGCGCTCCGGCGTGAGCGCGACGCGCTGCTCCGCTCCGACCATCATCGCGACGCTCGGGCCGTAAACGTCTGCATCCATCAGCCCGATCCGCCATCCCGCCGCGCGCATCGCCAGCGCAAGATTGACCGCAACCGTTGATTTGCCGACGCCGCCCTTGCCGCTGGCCACCGCGAGCACGTGGCGTACGCCGGGCACGAGGCGGCGATGCGATCCGGGGGCCATTTTCGGCGCGTTGGCGGGCTGCTCGATGTGCACATCAACGGCGGGCACACCCGGCATCGCGCCGACCGTACGGCGGATCTCGTCGGCGATCTGCGCCGCGGCCTCGGCGTTTGCGCTCGGCGCAGTAAGCGTCACGGTTACGCCCCTGTACGCGATCTCGATATCCTTGACCATGCCGAAGGAGACGATGTCGCGGGTGAAGCCGGGGTATTTGACTTTCTTAAGTTCGACTAGGATTTCGTTGGGCGTCGGCATCTATAAGTCGCGGCGCGCCGGCGCGTCCGGCGCTTCATTGGCGGCCACGCTGCGATGTTATCATTCCGCAAGTATGGGAAAAACGCGCCGGGGCGCGAAAGCGAAGAGATTCGATGGCGCGTGCGGCTAAGCCGAGCGACGGCATGCGCGTGGGCCACGCGCCGGAGGCGAGCGGCGTCGTGCGCTTTGCGGCGCACGAACTTGCCGCGGGTTTGCGCGCGATGATGTCCGAGGCTGTGCGGGTGGGGGCCGGTACCCGCCCCCACCCCCCCCACCAACGGAAATCGCCCGCCCGGGGCCCCGCGCGCAGC
>Ga0335069_10011429_pt1 | contig 12518 bp, 9 predicted proteins | sample Lox_Sample_11_FD_206714 | JGI IMG/M metagenome (GOLD analysis project Ga0335069, IMG submission 206714) | Soil microbial communities from Loxahatchee National Wildlife Refuge, Florida, United States - Lox_Sample_1.1 | ecosystem: Environmental > Terrestrial > Soil > Wetlands | place: USA: Florida...
GCCCGTGGTCGATATCGGTGGCGGCGCGCGTCGGCAGGCAGGTGCGAATGGTGGGTGTCGCCAGCACGTCCACCTTGCCGAACACTTCGTCCGCGAAGCCGCGCAGCACCGGGCCGCGCCGGCTCAGCGCCTCCACGTAGTAGGCGGCGGGGATGGCGAAGCCGGCATAGAGCCGCGCGCTCAGATGCACCGCGTAGTCGTGCGGCCGTTCGCGCATCCAGTTGGCGTGGATCGTGCTGGCCTCCACGCGCGAGACAATACCGCCATAGGCCGTCACCGCGTCCATCAGCGGCAGTGCGATGCGGTTCACCGCCGCGCCGCGCGCGGCGAGCACCGCGCAGGCCTCCTCCACCGCCGCAACGACGTGGGCATCCGCGCCGTTCAGAAAGTAGGTCTCGGCGATGCCGATCCGCAACCCGCGCACGTCGCCGTCGAGCGCCGCCTCGTAGTCCGGCACCGGCAGCCGCGCGCTGGTCGGATCGCGCGGATCGTGTCCCGCCGTCACCGACAGAAACCGCGCGCAGTCGCGCGCCGTGCGGGCCAATGGCCCCACGTTGTCGCAGGAGAAGGACAGCGGCATCACGCCCGCGCGGGAGACGCGCGTCTGCGTCGGCTTCAGCCCGGTCACGCCGCAGGCGGAGGCGGGCAGCCGGATCGACCCGCCGGTGTCCGATCCCAGCGCCGCGAAGGTGAACCGCGCCGCCACCCCCGCGCCCGAGCCGGACGAGGAGCCGCCGGTGATGTAGGCCGCGCCCCAGGGATTGCGGCAGTCGCCGAACGCCTTGTTGTGGCCGGTCGGGTTCAGCGCGAACTCGGCCATGTTCAGCCCGCCGAACGCAAAGGCGCCGGCGGCGGCAAGCCGCTCGATCACGGTTGCCGTTGCATCGGCAACGAAATCCTCGCGGATCGCCGAGCCGCAGGTGCTGCGCCGCCCGGCCTGGTAGTACATGTCCTTGTGCGCCATCGGCACGCCGTGCAGCGGACCGAGCGCGGCCCCCGCCGCCCGCTCCTTGTCCGCCGCGCGCGCTGCCTCCCGCGCACCTTCGCGGTCCACCCAGATCGTCGCGTTCACCGCGCCGTCATGCGCGTCGATGTTCGCCAGGCACGCATCGAGCAGCGCCTCGGACGTGACATCGCCCGTGCGCACCGCCTCCGCCGCCTCCACCAGCGACAGGTCGGCGAGGTCGCTGTTGCGGCTCATGGCTGCTTCTCCCGCACGTCGAGCAGCGCCTGCTCGAAGCTGGATGGCTCGTCTTCGAATTTCAGCGTGCCGCGCACCTTCTCGAAGGCGGCGATGACCTGCGCCATGTCGGCGGCCATCCGCCGCGCCGGGTCGTTGGGCGCGGCGATGCCGAACCATTGCGCGATCGCCGCCTCCGTCGATGCCAGGAAATCGTCCATCCCGCTCTCCCCCCCCCGTCCGCGCGCCACTCTGACGGCTCCGGCCCGGCCCAGGAAGTCCCGCTTGCCGATGGTGTCGACACTAAGCAAGCTAGCGGCCGCAGCGAGCGGGAGACGGGCGATGAACGAGCGGTTCGCGGAAGGCGCGGCCTATGTGCGGGGCGGCTTCGTGCCGATCGCCGAAGCCAACATCTCGGTGCTCGACTGGGGCTTCACCCGCTCGGACTGCGTCTACGACGTGGTCCATGTGTTCAACGACGGGTTCTTCCGCCTGCCCGACCACATGCGGCGCTTCGCCCGGGCGATGGGCCGCCGCAAGCTCGCGCCCCCGGAAAGCCTGGAGCGGATGGAGGAGATCCTGCATCGCTGCGTCGCGCTCACCGGCCTGTCCGACGCCTACGTGGCGATGGTCGCCAGCCGCGGCCGCCCGCGCATCGGCGGATCGCGCCGCCCGGCGGACTGCGACAACCACTTCATTGCCTACGCCATCCCCTGGATCGACGTGATTCCGAAGGACGTGCAGGAGCGCGGCGCGCATCTGTGGATCGCCTCCGTGCCGCGCGTGCCGGATGCCTCGGTCGATCCGACGGTGAAGAACTACCAGTGGAGCGACCTGACGACCGGGCTGATGGAGGCGCACGAGCACGGCTTCGACACCGCGATCCTGTGCGACGCGCAGGGCTTCGTGACGGAAGGGCCGGGCTTCAACATCTTCGTCGTCAAGGACGGCAAGGTGCTCACCCCCGACCGCGGCAGCCTGCAGGGCATCACGCGCCAGTCGGTGCTCGATCTCTGCGCGATGGAGGGCATTCCGGCCGAGATCGCGCCGATCCCCCGCGCCGTGCTGGAGGATGCCGACGAGGTGTTCACCGCCACCACCGCGGGCGGCGTGATGCCGGTCTCGCGCGTCGGCAGCCGCATCATGGGCAACGACCGCCCGGGGCCGCTCTCGGCGAAGCTGAAGGCGCTCTACTGGCAGAAGCACGCCGAGGGCTGGCACCGCACGCCGGTCCGCAAGGAACTCGCGGCCGCGGCGGAATAGACGGCCGCTGCGGGATGCAATTTCGATCGGAATGGACCGGCAGGGTGCCGATCCCGGACCCGGGAGGGATAGCGGGCGCGTTCAGCGTCCGGGCGGCGCCAGCAGGTCCGTCTGCTGCGCGGTTGGGTTGGACAGGTGAATATCGTCCCACATCACGCCGAACCCCACCACGGCGCCCGCCGCGATCCCGGCGCTCAGCAGCAGGTTCATGAAGAACCGTCCGTCGCGGTCGCCGCTCTCCTCGGTGCCGGCCTGCGCTTCCGCCGGGATCCTCGCCTTGGTGAACATCGTGCCGCTCCGCTTCGCTTGCCGTGGCGGGTTTATGGACCGCCGCCAATGCACGCGCATGTGACCTGCTTCACACGATATTAAGCATTTTCAGTCAGGTCATTCCAATCCCGCGAGGGCCCGCCAGGCGTCCTCGGTCAGCGTCGCGACACCCAGTTCGGCCGCCTTCCGGGCCTTGGACCCGGCATCGGCGCCCACCACCACGTAGTCGGTCTTTTTCGACACGCTGTCCGTCACCTTGGCGCCCAGCGCCTCGGCCCGCGCCTTGGCCTCGGGACGGCTCATCCGCTCCAGCGTGCCGGTGAACACGATGGTCTTGCCGGCAAGCGCGCCCGCGTCGGCCCCGGCCGCCGGCCCGTCGTCCTCCACCCGCACCTCTCGGGTCAGCTCGTGCAGGATCTCCAGGTTGTGCGCCTCGGCGAAGAAGTCCGCGAGTTCCTCGGCGATGGCGGGGCCGATGCCGATGATGCTGCCCAGCGCCAGCCGCGCTTCCGAGCCGATTTCGGCCGCCGCCAGCATCTGCTCGCGGAAACTCGCGTAGCTGACGTAGTGGCGCGCCAGCAGCTGCGCGTTGCGCTCGCCGATCCGGCGGATGCCGAGCGCGAAGATGAAGCGCGCCAGCGGGATCGTCCGTCGCGCCTCGATGGCGCGCGCCAGGTTGCGCGCGGACACCGCGCCCCAGCCCTCGCGTTGCGCGATCTCCGCCTCCCGCGCGGGCAGGCGGAACAGGTCGGCCGGGCTGTGCAGCCAGCCCTCGTCGAAGAATTCGCGGATCGTCTTCTCGCCCAGGCCGTCGATGTCGAAGGCGGGGCGGGAGACGAAATGGATCAGCCGCTCGACGCGCTGCGCGGTGCAGATCAGCCCGCCGGTGCAGCGCCGCACCACCTCGCCGCCCGTGCGCACCGCCAGGCTGCCGCAGACCGGGCAGTGATCGGGGAAGGCGAAGGGCTTCGCGCCTCTGGGGCGGCGTTCCTCGATCACCCGCAGGATCTGCGGGATCACGTCGCCCGCGCGTTGCAGCACGACCGTGTCGCCCACGCGGATGTCCTTGCGGGCGATCTCGTCCTCGTTGTGCAGCGTCGCGTGCTCGACCAGCACGCCGCCGACGTTCACCGGCTCCAGGTCGGCGACCGGGGTCAGCGCGCCGGTGCGCCCCACCTGGATGCGGATGCCCTTCAGCACCGTCACCGCCTGCTCGGCGGGAAACTTCCAGGCGATCGCCCAGCGCGGCGCGCGGCCCACGAAGCCGAGCCGACGCTGCAAGGCGAGATCGTTGATCTTGTACACGACGCCGTCGATGTCGTAGGCGAGCCCGGCGCGCTCCAGCCCGATCTTCTCCTGGAATGCCTCGGCCTCGGCCTCGGTGTGCACGAGGCGCGACAGCTCGTTGACCCGGAACCCCCAGGAGCGCAGGCGTTCGAGGTACTCCCAGTGTGTGTCGGCGACTTTCCCGCTCGTCTCGCCCATCGCGTAGGCGAACAGCGACAGCGGGCGCGCGGCGGTGATGGAGGGATCGAGCTGCCGCAGGCTGCCGGCGGCGGCATTGCGCGGATTGGCGAACAGCCGCTGCCCCGCCGCCTCCTGCGCGGCGTTCATCGCCAGGAAATCGGCCTTGGTCATGAACACTTCGCCGCGGATCTCGATCAGCGCCGGCGCGCGCCCCTTCAGCCTGCGCGGCACGGATTTGATGGTGCGCAGGTTGGCGGTCACGTCCTCGCCCTCGGCGCCGTCGCCGCGCGTCGCGCCGTGGACGAACTCCCCGTCCTCGTAGGTCAGGTTGATCGACAACCCGTCGATCTTCGGCTCCGCCACCACGTCAAGCGCCACGTCCGCGGCCAGCCCCAGGAAGCGGCGCACCCGGCCATCGAACTCGACGAACTCCTCGGCCGCGAAGGCGTTGTCGAGCGAGAGCATCGGCATCCGGTGCCGCCGCTTGGCGAAGCCCCCGGCGGGCGCGCCGCCCACGCGCCTCGACGGCGAGTCGGCGCGCACCAGCGCCGGAAAGCGCGCCTCGATCGCCTCGTTCCGCCGCCGCAGCGCGTCGTATTCGGCATCCGACACCGTCGGCGCGTCGCGCTCGTGATAGGCGCGGTCGTGCTCCGCGATCTCGGCGGCGAGCCGTTCGAGTTCCGCCGCCGCCTCGTCTTCCGTCAGGCCGGACACCGGCTTTCCGCTCACCGGGCGCACTCCATCGCCACCACAGGTTCCCTCCCCACCCCGTCACGGCCCGCGCGGGCGGGCCGTCTCCGTCTTGCCGCCGGCCTGCCGGGCAAAGGCGCGCGGCGCAAGGTGCCGCGGTCCCTTGCCCCGAAGGAAGAGACAGGGTCCCGGGTGTCAAGCGCGATGTGCCGCGCGCGGCGTCCGGCTCACGGCCGCCGTCCTCCCCCGGATGCGGGGCCGCTACCGTTCCGGCATGGCGTCGAGGATGGCCCGGGCGAAGTCGCGCCAGGTTTCGATGCCAGGACCGTGCGCCGTCGCCTGCGGCAGGGGTGCCCCGCGCGCGGTGAGCAGGGCGGCGAGGGCGGCGGCGAGATCGGCCGCATCCGGCGCGCAGAGGCGGCCGCGCGGGTGGTCGCGAACCTGTTCGGCAAGCCCGCCCACCGCGGTCGCGACGATGAAGCGGTCCGCCGCCACCGCCGCCGCCGCCGCGCCGCTCTGGCTCGCCTCCCGGTAGGGCAGCACCAGCGCATCCGACCAGGCGATGAGCGCGCCGATCTCCTCCTCCGGCACCCAGCGGTTCTCGACCGTGACGCCGGGCAGCGCGCGGAGCGCGTCGATCGCCGCGTCCTCCGGCCCGCTGCCGACGATGCGGGTTTCGAGGTCCTCGCGCGGGCCGAGCCGGGCGAGCGCCTCGCCCAGCAGGTCGAGCCCCTTATAGGGCAGCAGGCGGCCGAAGAAGAGCAGCCGCAGCCGCCCGCCATGCGCGAACGGCGGCGGCGGGACGGGGCCGAAATGCCGCGGCGGATGGCGGATCACCGCGACCGGCACGCCCGGGCCGCGCCCGTCGGCGGCGCGCGCGACGCCCTGTTCGCGCAGCCGGTCGGCGACGTGGCGGCTCATGGTCACCAGCAGCGCGGCGCGGCGCGCGATCACGCGCTGGATGCGCACCATCGTGCGGTGGATGTCCCCGGGATGCGGGTCGGCGTCGTGGACCACCAGCGCGAAGGGCACGCGGATCAGGCGGAGTGCGGCGACCATCAGCAGGTCGATCGGCCCCGCCATCGCGCAGACCGCGAGATCGGGCTTGAGACGGCGCACCCGCCACGCCAGCCACGGCACTATCGCGGGCGCGGCGGCGAGGCGGCCCAGGAACCCCGCGCGGCCCTCGTAGGTGGGCACCGCCAGCGCGCAGGCGGGCGGGTTGGCGGCGGCGAGCATCTCCGCCCGGTCGGACAGCGAGAGCAGCCCGCGCACGCCGGGCAGTTCGTTCATCGCCTCGGCGATCTCGACCGCGATGCGCGGCCCGCCGCCGCGCCTGCCCCATTGCCAGATCAGGACGTTCATTCCGGCACCGCCATGCCGATGCAGCGCAGCGCGGCGGCGAGCGGGGCGGCGCCGAGCCGGGCTTCGGCCATCGCGCGTCCGCGTGCGCCGAGTGCAGCGCGTTCGGCGGGATCGTCGGCAAGGCGGCGCAGCGCCGCGGCGGCGGCGGCGATGTCGGGGTCGGCCCATTCCGCGCCCGGCGCCTCGAACACGCCGCGCGGATCGCGCGCCGGGACCAGCCGGTAGCCGACGAGCGCGGCGGAGCCGGCGTCCATGAAATCCATGTTGCCCGACCAGCCGGTCGCGACAACCGGCACGCCGAGCAGCATCGCCTCGGCCGGCACGAGGCCGAAGCCCTCGCTGCGGTGGAGCGAGAGCACGATGTCGGCGGCGCGGGTCAGCGCATGGCGGTCGGCCTGCGGCAGGTCATTGGTGTCGATACGGATATTGCGGGCACCCGCGGCGGCGGCGCGCAGGCGGGCGAAATCGACAGGGAAGTGGCCGGGATGGCCGATCTTCAGCAGCAGCAGCCGGTCCTGCCGGTCGCCGAAGGCGGCGCGGAAGGCGGCGATGGCGCCGAGCGGGTTCTTGCGCTCGAAGGACGAGGCGAGGTTGAAGGAGACCAGCACCACGACCGCCTCCGGAGGAAGGCAGAAGGCGGCGCGGTCCAGCGCCGCAGGCGCGGGCGGCGCGGCGGCGAGCGGGTGCGGCACGATGCGCACGCGGCCGGGCGCCAGCGCCTCCAGCGCGGCGGCGGAGAAGCGCGAGGGGGTCCAGACTTCGTGGACGAAGCGAGGCGCGAAGCGCCACTCGGGCGAGACAGTGGGCAACTCCCAGGCCCAGTAGCCGATCACGCGCCGGCCGCGCGCGGCACCCGCCGGAAGGCCGCGTAGCACATGCGGCAGCAGCGGCGCGTTGACGTGCAGCACGAGCGGCGCGCCGGGTGGGAGCGGCGGGAACGGGGCCGCAGCGCCGCCGCCCGGCAGCATGGCGGCGATGTCGAGCGGGACGACGGGCACGCCGAGGCCGCCGAGCGCGGCGAGCATCAGCCGCGCGCCCTCGCCGAGGCCGGAGCTGCGGGAGAACTCGCCCGCGACGGCGACGCCGCGCGCGGGCGGCGGCGGGGCGGGGTCGATGGCGGGCGCGCGCCAGGCGGCGGCGCGGGCGAGCAGCATCCGCCGCCGCCGCGCGGGCAGCAGCCGCCACAGCCGATGCGCCGGGGAGAGCGAGTGGGCCACGCCGGGGTTCTGGCGACGGACACGGCCCGGCGCAACCCGATCCCCGTTGCCCGGCGCGGCCGGCCGGCTACAGTTGCGCCATGTCCCTGCGCCCGGCCGCGCCCTTCGCCTCGTGTCACGGACCGCATAATGTTGCGGCGCCGCTTGCGCGCGTGCGCCGGACCATGCCGCGCTGACCGGCCGCGCCGCCGCCGCAATGACCGCATCGGCCCGACAGCCGCCCCTGCCGGCCTTCAAGGTCCGCCTGACGGCGCCCGATCTGAAGCCGTGGCTGGCGGGGAATACGGGCGTGCCGGGGTTCCATACCCGCGAGGGGCGCGGCGCGGGGCCGCATGTGGTGATCCTCGCGCTGATGCACGGCAACGAGATCGCCGGGGCCATCGTGCTGGACCGGCTGCTGCGCGCGGGGCTCCGGCCGTCGCGCGGGCGGCTGACGCTGGGATTTGCCAATTTGGACGCCTATGCGCGCTTCGATCCGCGCCATCCGACGCAGTCGCGTTTCGTGGACGAGGACCTGAATCGCGTCTGGGAGCCGGCCGTGCTGGACGGGCCGCGCGAGTCCGCGGAACTGGCGCGCGCCCGCGCGATGCGGCCGCTGCTCGACACGGCGGACGTGCTGCTCGACCTGCACTCGATGCTGTGGCCGTCGGACCCGCTGCTGCTGTGCGGCGCGGCGGCGCAGGGCCGGGCGCTCGCCGCCGGGATCGGCACGCCGGCGCTGGTGGTGGCCGACGAGGGGCATCTGGGCGGGCGGCGGGCGATCGACTATCCGCGCTTCCTGGAGGGCGGCCGCGCCGCGACGCTGGCCGAGGCGGGGCAGCACTGGCAGCCCGAGACGGTGGAGGTGGCGCTGGCCTGCGTCGCCGGGCTGCTGCGTCACCTGGGCATGGTTGGCGCCGACGATCCCGCGCTGCCGCCGCCGCCGCCGCATCCGGCGCAGCGTTTCGCCCGCGTGACGGAATTGGTGACCGCCGTGACGGCGTCCTTCGCCTTCGTGCGCGAGTTCCGCGGCGGCGAGGTGGTGGCCGAGCGCAGCACGCTGATCGCGCTGGACGGCGAGCGCGAGATCCGCACGCCGCACGACGACTGCCTGCTGGTGATGCCGAGCCTGCGCCCGACCCGCGGCCACACCGCCGTGCGGCTGGCGCGCTTCGAGGCGGCGTGAGGGCGGGCCTGCCGCCGCGCCGTCATTTGGCAGCCCGCGCGCCCCGCCGCATGATGCGGGAGACGGATTTTCGCGATCGGCGGGGACAGGACGGATGAGCGGCAGGCGGCGGCAGATGGCGCTGGTGGGATTCCTGCAGGCGCAGAACTGCACCAACATGGTGAGCTCCTGGCGCCATCCCGAAGGCCGCACCGATTTCCTCTCCGCCGACTACTACCGGACCATCGGCCGGGTGCTGGAGGACGGGAAGTTCGATCTCGGCTTCTTCGACGACCGCCTCGCGATGCCGGATCGCTACGGCAACGACCATCACCACACGGTGGAGCACGGCATCCGCTGCGTGAAGCTCGATCCTGTCGTGGTGCTGATGGCGCTCGGGATGGCGACGCGGCATCTGGGGCTGGGCGCGACCTATTCCACCACCTACTACGAGCCGTTCCATGTGGCGCGGCTGTTCCAGACGCTCGACCTGATGACCGAGGGGCGGGCGGCGTGGAACATCGTCACCTCGGTGAACGACGGCGAGGCCTGGAACATGGGCCGCGACGAGGTGACGGCGCACGACGCGCGCTACGACCGCGCCGACGAGTTCATGGAAGTGGTGACCGGCCACTGGGATTCCTGGGACGACGACGCGCTCGTGGTGGACAAGCAGTCCGGCCTGTTCGCGCATCCCGACAAGGTGCGGCGACTCGATTACAAGGGAAAGTATTTCCGCTCGCGCGGGCCGTTCACCGTGCCGCGCTCGGCCGAGGGCCATCCGGTGCTGATCCAGGCGGGATCGAGCGGGCGCGGCAAGCGGTTCGCGGCGCGCTGGGCGGAGCTGGTGTTCGTCACCTACAACGATTTGGTCAACGGGCAGAAGAACTACCGCGCCTTCAAGGACGACGTGGCGGCGCATGGGCGCGACCCCGAGCACGCGCTGGTGGCGACGCTGCTGTTTCCCATTGTCGGCGCGACCAAGGCCGAGGCCGAGGACCGCATGGCGGTGATCGATGCGGGCTTCCGCGAGATCGACGCGCTGTCGCTGCTGTCGGAGGCGCTGAACTTCGATTTCGCGAGCAAGGGGCTGGACGACACCTTCACGACCGAGGAACTGAACGCGATCACCGGGATGCACGCGATGCGCGACCGCGTGCTGGTGGCGAGCGGCAAGGCGAACCCGACGGTGCGCGACTTCATGCACTACACGCAGCGCGGCCGCGCCTCGCATCCGGTGGTAGGCGGGCCGAAGGAAGTGGCGGACCAGATGGAGCAATGGTTCGTCGAAGGCGCCTGCGACGGCTACGTGATCGGCGCGACGCACATCCCCGGCAGCTTCGCGGATTTCGTGAAATACGTGGTTCCCGAATTGCAGAATCGCGGCATCTACCGGAAGGAATACACGGGCGCCACGCTGCGGGAGAACCTCGGCCTGCCGCGTCCGGCGGTGGGGACGTGGACGGCGGCGCGGTAGGAGCGCGGACAGGCGGCGCGGCGGTCGGAACCGCCGCGCCGGCCGCACGCGGTCAGATCGTGACCTTGTTGCCGTTGAAACGGGTGAAGGTCCAGCTCGCGTTCTCGTTGTAGATCGCCTTCTGGTCGCGGAGCACGCGAACCGCGATCTCCTCCCCGAGCAACAGCGATTCCCGATAGTCCGAGCGCCAATGCACGCCGGCATGGCAGCGGCCGATTGCGATATTCGCGGCCAGCTTGTCGGCCTCGCCCCGGATGGTGAGCTGGTCCGGTCCGGTATACGGCACCAGCGACAGGCCATCGTCCGACGGAACCATCGGATTGGGGAACACCCAGTCCTCATCGAGGATCGCCTTCATCATCGTCGCGCAGGCGCCGGCGACGGTGCCGTGGCCCTGGCCGTAGGACGGATGCCAGGGCGATCCCTCGGGAAATGCCATCGGCATCAGATAGGTCCCGTTTGCCGTGTGAGCGCGCCGCACCGCGTCGGAGTTCAGGACGTCGCCATGCAGAGGATAGGCGAAGTGCAGCGGATTGGTGCCGGCCAGCAGCGACTTGTGCACCAGCCCGCCATAGGCCTCCGGCCGAAGGACGCGGTGGACGAACCATTTCTGGTACCAGATCGCCTTCAGCGCCGGAGCGGCGATGGCCGCAATGGCGGTCTTCGCGTAGGGCGTGCCGAAGGTGCCGAAGCCCTGCTGCTTGGTGGTGGCGTTGTAGGGATTGCCCTGGTTGAACGGCGCGCCCTGATCGATAGCCACAAGGCAGCCGTTGAAATACGCCTCGAACAGAACATCGACGTGGACATAGGCGGCAAGCCCGCGTCCGTCGCGCAGATATCGCAGCTGCGGATCGGTCTCGTTCGGACCGAACGGCGCCGAGCGCAGGTGGGCCGGGTCGGTCGCCTGGCCGTTCTGCACGGCAAGCCACGAGGCGAAGTCGGTCATGTAGTCCAGGCCGCCGCCGCCAACGGGCTTGTACGTCGTGAAGGTCTGAGCGACGTTGATCGCGCCGTACTGGAACGGCAGCAGCAGAAACTGCGACACGTAGGGACCGAGCAGGTCGCCCGGGGTGGAGCCGCGAAACAGCGTTCCAGGCGTGACCTTGCCACCGGCCGTCGGGCCGCGGAAGTCGGACAGCTTGTTGAGATCGGCGATCGCCGCCTGGGCCAGCGGGTCGCTGTCGTAGCGCGCGAACGGCACGTCGCGGAGCAGCGCCATCCAGTAGTCCTCGACAGCCTCCCCGGCCCGCCAGGCCGAAGCGAGCTCGGGCGCCGGGCGGAAGGTGAAGCCTTGCGGATCGCCGCCTTCCAGCGTGTAGGCGAGGCCGGCCTGCGGATCGACGAGCGGGACGGGACCGCCGAGCTGGATGTTCTCGAAATCGGCCGGGATGCCCGTGCTGATCGCATGCAGCATGCTTTCGTACGAAGCAGGAACGACGTCGCCCCGCGCATCGTGCTGCAGCCCTTTCGAGAAGCTGCCCCATTTGCCCGGATAGCGGGTTTCGTCCCCGTTCGGGGTCTGCGTGACGATGTTCTTTTCGGCGGCGGCGGCAGCGACGCGAATCGCCTCCGCCCGGTCCGCGCGATGCGCGGGATCCAGATTGGCCATGGAACGCCTCCTGTTGTACCGTTTGCAACGGACCGGCCCAAGAGGGGCCGGACCGGCGGCGCGCAGGCTAGGAGAATCCGAACGCAGGCGGAGTGACGTTCGTCACAATTGCATCCATGCAACGGATCACGTCGCCGCGAGCGGCAGCGAAGCCCGTTCGCCGGCGCGGCCGCCCACCACATTGCGCTCGCGCCCAAGAGCACGTCGCCGAATAGGTCGAGGCTCTTGCCGCTCCAGCCGCTGCTGCGGCACCGCGATCTGCGGCTTCGATTGATCAGGATCAATGATTTCGGCCGTTCCTGGATGTTCCTGGCGCGCGAAGGCGCCGAACGGATCACCTGGGAGGCATGCCCATGGCCGCGGTGGAGATCACGCCCTCGGATGACGCGAGCAGGGAGAAGCCGCGCGCTCCAAACGCCGCGCCGAAGGCGCCGCAGCGGACGCAGCCGGAGTCCCGCAAGTCCAGACTGCGGATCGCGCTGATCCTGCTGGCGGCGGCCCTTCTGCTGGGCGGTGGCGGCGGCGGATACTGGTGGTGGCAGCACCTGCACGCGCTCCCACCGTGGATCGCCAGGGCCAACGGGCGCCTCGAGGCCGAGCAGGTGGAGATCGCCACCAAATACCCGGGGCGGATTGCGACCGTGCTGGCCAGGGAGGGCGACATGGTCGACCGCGGCCAGGTCCTGGCGCGCATGGACACGGTCGAGCTGGAAGCGCAGCTGCGCACGGCTCAGGCACAGGTCGATCGGGCGCAGCACCAGGTGGCGGAGGCCGAGGCGCAGATCGTGCAGCGCCAAAGCGAGCGCGTGTTCGCCGCCCAGGAGCTGCAACGCACG
>Ga0335069_10011430_pt1 | contig 12517 bp, 10 predicted proteins | sample Lox_Sample_11_FD_206714 | JGI IMG/M metagenome (GOLD analysis project Ga0335069, IMG submission 206714) | Soil microbial communities from Loxahatchee National Wildlife Refuge, Florida, United States - Lox_Sample_1.1 | ecosystem: Environmental > Terrestrial > Soil > Wetlands | place: USA...
TAGAGACCGGCGATCGTGCGTCCGAACAGTGCGAGGACGACCGCGCACAGGCTCATGAACACGGTCGCGAGCAGCATCGCCGAATATCCCGCGCGCCGGACGCCGTCGTGGTCGCCCGCCCCGGCCGCATGGCCGACACGCACGGTCGCGGCCGTCGCAATGCCGAGCGGCACCATGAAGGTGATCGACGGCGGATTAAGCGACATCTGATGCGCTGCTACCGAAGCCGTGCCGAACGCCCCCTGCAACAGCAGCGAAGCGTTGAACAGCGTGCCCTCGAACAGCATCGTCAGGCCCATCGGCATCCCGAGATGGAAGATCTCCTTGAGATAATCCCAATGCGGCCGGAAGAAGCCGAGGAAGATGCGGAACTTCTTCAGCGTCGGCGTCGTGTTCACCACCACCAGCATCGCGAAGAAGCTGAAGATGTAGGAGCTCGCGCTCGCCATGCCGGCGCCCAGGATGCCGAGCTTCGGCGCACCGAAATGCCCGAAGATCAGCGCATAGTCCGCGACCGCATTGTAGAAGATCGTGACCATCATCACGATCATCGCGGCACGCGGCCGCTTCAGCGCCGTCGCGAAATTCCGAAGCGCCTGATAGCCGAGCGAGAAGGGCAGGCCGAAGGCGAGCGAGCTCGTGAACGTGCCGGCGCCCGACGCGAGCACCGCATTCTGGCCGAATGCGATGAGGATCGGCTTCGTCAGGAACAGCACCGCCATCTGGAACGGCGAGATGATCAGCACCGCCCAGAAGCCCATGCGGACCGCCGCGCGCACCTTGTCCTGCTCATTCGGCGTGGCCCCCAGGATATGCGAGACGATCGGCGCGATGGCGCAGACCGGCCCGTATCCGAAGAGCCAGGTCGAGAAGAAGACGATGTTGCCTTCCGCCGCGCTCGCAATGGCTGTGACGCCGACGCGGCCGAGCATGATGATGTCCGTCGTCATGATCGCCATCATGGCGACCTGCGTCAGGATCACCGGCCCGGAGAGCTTCATGAGCTCCCACACTTCTTCCTTCCACGCCTCGAGTCCTTGCGCGGTGATCGTCCTGGTATTGGCGTAATCGAATTCTGCGACGTCTGACATGACCTGGACTTCTTATCTGTGCCCGGGCCCCCAAACGCTCAAGGGGATACGAAAAACCCCTCCAAAGCGCCGGTCGGGCTCGGGAGGGGTGAAACCTTCAGAACGTCAGATGAAGCTTATGCGACGTTCTCCTCGCGAGCGGCAACGGCAATCCCGCCGACCGAAAAATCGGACGGTCGAGCCGTGATGTTGCAAAGACTGATGGTCATGCCTGCCTGCTCCGCGTGCCCGGCTCATGCCGGGAACGGGAAGTTTGCTACGCCCCGAAAACGGCGAAGTCAACCGCCATCGGGACATGGCGCACGTGTTGCGCCGATTTCCGACATTTGTTGCTTTTAAGTCTGCGGCTTGCGCAGCACGAGTTTCATGCGCACGAAATCGAATGTCAGCGCGTAAGGCCGGAAGAATGCATGCGAAATGATCCCGCCGATATGCACGCCGGTCGATGATTCGAGTGTCGGAGGAAACGGTCCGTAGAGCGCGCCGACATGCTCGCGCGTCACCGGCCCGAGCGAGAGGCGATGGATGTCGATGGGCACGGCGGCGCTCTGGCCGACCTGATGCGCGGGCGCGCTCTGCAGCGCGGGCAACGGAATGCCGTCCGCGGCGAAGGTCGATGCGGGCGCCGTGAAGCCTGCATCCGCCAGCCCCGTATCGACAAAGAACATCTGCTCGGGACCGTCGTTCAAAGCGCCGCGCGCCAGAATGAAATGATCGCGCACGAGCCAGAACGGAATCTCCGCGACAGGCGGTGACGACCATGTCGGTGAATCGCGCGGTTCGAGAATGAGCGCGCCGCCCGGATAGTCGAGCGTCGCGCGGAAGCGCGACAGGAATTCGGTGCCGATGACGCCGGCAACCGGCTTGCCGCCGGCGGCGCTCGTAAATCCCGCCGTGCTGACGAGGATCGCCTGCACATTGGCGACATCCAGTGCGCCGATGGAGAATTTCAGAACGCGTGCGTAGGTAATGCCCGCCGTTTTGCCGCCGGCGAAGGTGCCGGTGCTGCTGCTGACGCTTTCGGTCCGCGTCTCCTTCGCGAATTCGGGATCGAGGACCATCTCGGCCGCGCCCGTGTCGATCAGAAAGAGGCCGGCCTTTCCGTCGACACGCGCTTCCACCAGCGGCAGCGGATCGGTCTTGACGAACGGCACCCGCGCGCGCTTCGCGGCGGAGTCCACGCGATAAGGCTTGGTGTCGGGAAAGACCTCGAATGCGAGGGCTTGCTCCGGCTTGCCGGCCTTCACGAGCCAGCGCGAGGCCGCCGCAAAATCTCCGCTGCGGTTCGCGACCTCGGCGAGCAAAAGATCGGCCTTCGTATCGCCCGGATCCTTGTCGGCGGCCGCGAGCAGCAGCCGCTCAGCTTCGTCGAGACGGTTTTCATAGAGCGCGATGGCGCCCAGCTGACGCTGCGCCGCGCCATAGTTCGCGCTCGTCGCCGGAACGGCTTCGTAGAGCTGGCGCGCGTGATCGAAACGGCCGGCGAAGAACTCGGCATCCGCGTCCCGCATATCGCCGGCGACTTCGGCGAAGGCGCCGCCGCAAAATACGCAAAACGCCAAGACCGCCCCGATCAGCGCTGCCATTGCTCAAATCCCCTCCATCGGCGGCGACTCTAGGAGAGCCGGAGGACGGCCGTCCATCTGGCCCCGCGCCATCTGAACGATTTGTCATCGGACTTCCAAGGACCGGTTGCGCCCCGTCTCCGGGGGATTAATGTTTGTGAGAACGAGCCATTCGAGAGGAAATACCCATGGACTTCACCATTCCCCAGAATATCCGCGATCTCCTCGCCGATATCGACGCCTTCATCGAACGCGAGATCGTGCCGCTGCAGAAGCAGGACGACAACGACCGCTTCTTCGATCACCGCCGCGAATGGGCCCGCACCGATTTCGAGCATGGCGGCCTGCCGCGCAAGGACTGGGAGCAGCTCCTGGGCGAGATGCGGCGCAGAGCCGACAAGGCGGGCTTCCTGCGGCTGGCGCTGCCGGAGGAATTCGGCGGCAAGAATATCGGCAATCTCGCCATGGCGATCATCCGCGAGCATCTGGCGGCGAAGGGTCTTGGCCTTCACAACGATCTGCAGAACGAAAACTCCGTGGTCGGAAATTTCCCGCAGGTCCTGATGTTCCGCGATTTCGGCACGGAGAAGCAGAAGAAGACCTATCTCACCGGCATGCTCGAAGGCAAAACGCGCATCGCTTTCGGCCTCACGGAGCCCAAGCACGGCTCGGACGCGACCTGGATGGAAACGCGCGCCGTGAAGGACGGCAACGGCTGGCGCATCAACGGCGAGAAGATGTGGAACACCGGCGTGCATGTGGCGACGCACGACATGGTCTTCTGCCGCACGAGCGGCGAGGACGGCGATGCGCGCGGGCTCACCTGCCTCATCGTGCCGATGGATGCCGAAGGCGTGAAGATCGAAAAATATTACTGGACCTTCAACATGCCCACGGACCATGCGCATGTCTCGTTCAAGAATGTGTGGGTGCCGGACGACGCGGTGTTCGGTCCCGTCGACAACGGTCTCGTGCTGGCGCGCCATTTCGTGCACGAGAACCGCATCCGCCAGGCCGCCTCGGGCGTGGGCGTGGCGCAATACTGCATCAACGAAAGCATCGACTACGCCAACACGCGCAAGCCGTTCGGCAAGCCGCTGTCGCGCAATCAGGCGATCCAGTGGCCGCTCGTCGAATTGCAGACGGAGGCGGAGATGCTGCGCTGGCTCATCTATCGCACGGCCTGGGAGATGGACCGCATGACGGGGCCGGAGATCCAGCTCTATCTCTCCGACAAGGTCTCGATGTGCAATTACCGCGGCAACAGGCTCGCCTGCGATGCGGCGGATCAGGCGATGCAGACGCATGGCGGCATGGGTTATTCGCGGCACAAGCAGTTCGAGCACATCTATCGCCATCACCGGCGCTACCGGATCACCGAAGGCTCCGAAGAGATTCAAATGCGCAACGTGGCCGGCCACATGTTCGGCTTCATCGGCAAGAATCGCCCGCGGCACTGAGGGCGTTTTACGCAAGTTGCGCGCGCATTCGCGTTGATTTGGGCGCAACGCGTGCACGAAGACGCGGGCCGGCGGGAAAGAACTGCCGGCTGCGCATATGCGACACGAGGAAATCGCCGCGAACGGCCGCCCTCCGGAAACTCCAGCCTTTCCGCGGCTTTCGGCAACCGTTGTCTGCAATTTGAATCGATCTATCGCGAAATGCGAGGGATTTCATTGACGCGCGGGCAAGCGGCGCGGCGTTACCACTCGTCGCACACAAGACATGCGCGGCCCGGCGCATCCACTCGAGGATCTAGGCAATGCAGGCGCTTGGCCTTGTATGGGGCAATCTCGATTCGCTGGCCGCGAATGTCGAAGTAATTCGCACCGAGATTCCCACGCCTACGCTTTACGGCGCAAAGCTGCTTCTGGATCACTGGCGATCGCGCGAGGCGCGCGACGGATTCGTGGTCGGGCGCGACGTGCCTTCGCGCGATCTTGCGGGCATTTTACGCAATCTTGCGCTTTACGAGCCGATCGACGGCGGCGCGGATTTTCGCGTCAGGCTTGCGGGCTCCGCTTTCATGCGCCGCTTCGGCCGCGACATCACGGGACTGACGCTGTCGGCGATCTACGACCCCGCCAAACTCGACGAGAAGCGCGCCGCGCTCACCGAAGTCATCCGCGCCAAGAAACCGGTCATTGTCGACGTGAAGGTCGTGCGCGAACGGCGCACTGTGCTGCGCTTCGAAGGCCTCGGGCTGCGCGTGCTGTCGCCCGACCGCAAGGACGCCTGGGTGATGGGCGGACTGTTCTATTCCGACTGGCTGTAGGCCGCGGGTCTTCAAATTCTATTCCGTCATCGCCCGGTCGCGCGGCACAGCGCGATCTCCGCCTACGCTGAAGCTTCGGCGGATCAGGTGTGACCGCTTGATCCGCCGTAGCCTTGGCGAAGGCGGACGGGCGACCCAATTTCATCACCGAGTTTTCGGAAATTTGGTCACCCGGATGCCGCAAAAAGGCGCGGCACCGGGTGATGACGGCGTTGGGTTTAGATTGTGCTTCAATGTGACGTGTGAAGGAAGCATCTGAGGAGCCCATGTCGCCTCTCAACATCGCCCATCGCGGCGGGGCCGGTCTCTGGCCGGAGAACACGCTCGCGGCGTTCGAAGCGGCCGTGCGTCTGGGCGCGGACGGCGCCGAGCTCGACGTGCAGCTCACGAAGGACGGCGAAGTCGTCGTCTTCCACGACCATCGCCTGAAAGCCGATCTCGTGCGCGACGGGGACGACGAATGGCTCAAGGCGCCGGGCCCGCGCATTCTCGATCTGACGCTCGAAGAGCTTGAACGCTACGATGTCGGCCGGCCGCGGCCGGGCAGCGCCTACGCGAACGCACATCCCCAATTGGCGCCACAGGACGGCCTGCGCATCCCGCGCCTTCAGGACGTCACCGACATCGCGCGGCGGGCGCCGAAGCCGTTCCGCCTGTTCGTGGAATTGAAGACCTCGTTTGCCGATCGAAGCCTCTCGGCGCCGCCGGAGACGCTCGCGGAAGCAACGCTCGCCGTGCTGAAGAAGGCCGATTATCTCGAGCGTTCCGTGCTCGTCGGTTTCGACTGGCCGGGGCTGCTGCACGCGAAAAAGATCGAGCCGCGCACCGAATGCTGGTTCACCACGCTGGCGCAAAGCTGGTTCCGCGACGAGCCGCCGCCGCCGCAAGACGATCCGCCGTCGCCGCCGGCGCTCAAGATGCTGCGCCACTGGGCCGAGACGGGCACGTCGCCCTGGGCCGGCGGCTTCGATGCGGTGCGCTATGGCGGTTCGATCGTCGAAGCGATCAAGGCTGCCGGCGCGGACGGCTGGTTTGCGTTTTATCGCGATGCCGGCGGCCCGCTCTACGACGACGCGCGAAAGCTGGACCTCAAGGTCGGCGCCTGGACTGTCAACGCCGCCGCCGACATGCGCGCGCTGATGCGTCTCGACGCCATCTGCACGGACCGGCCGGATGTCCTGAAGGGGCTGCTTGGAAAAACCTGACCAAACGATGATGTCGGAGCGTGCGGAGAGTTACCCCTCACCCGCACCTGCGCAGAATTCGAAACCTCGCATTGCATCCCTCTCCCTCAAGGGGAGAGGGGGTTCCTGAGCCTCGCGCCGGCGCCCGTAGAACTCGGTATGCGCGACACGATGTTGGTGCAAGGCGCGGAATTTCCCCTCTCCCCTTGAGGGAGAGGGATGCAGGTCCCGGACGGAGACGTCCGCTCGGGTGCGGGTGAGGGGTATCCATCCGCACGCGGAATTTGTGAGCAACACGCGCTGCCGAAACGATGGCGTCGCAGCGCATCTCACGGCGACGCTCTCACCAATCGGATCGCCCGTTCCGGGCACGCCTGCACGCACAGCCCGCAGGCATGACAGGCCTCGGCGCGCACCGCGAAAGCCTGGCGGTTGCCGTGTGCGGCGGCCTTGAGGCGCGCGAAGAAGGGCAGGGCGCGGCGCTCGTCTTTCGTCAACGTGCGGATCTCGAACACGTCGTAGGGGCAAACGCGGACGCAGTCTTCCTTGCCTTCGCAGCGCGAACGGTTGATCTCGGGCCGGACGACGCCCGCAGGCTGTTTGCAGTCGACCGCAGCACTCATGCGATGTCTCCTAATGGTCCGCGCGCACGGCCGCGATGCCCTGCGAGCCTGTCTTCAATGTCTCGTCCGCGACGATGCGAAATCCGGCGTCGGCGAGCGCGCGCCGCACACCGCCGATCTCGTCGCCGGTCCTCGTGATGGGATTGGGAATGACCTTCATCACGGGGCCCGAGATATGGGGCCGTAGCACCAGCACGAGCAGGCCGTGCGGCGAAAGCAGCGCGCGAATGCGCAGGAGCGTCGTCACAGGATCGCTCCAGAACTGAAACGAATGCGTGGCGACGACAGCGTCGAAGGGGCCGGTCATCGCGGCGAGCGCCGTGTCGTCGCCGTCGCGCAGCTCGATCTTCGTCTTGCGCGCGTAGCGGCGCAGCTTCTTCTGCGCGGTCCGGAGCATCAGCGGCGACGGATCGACGCCCGCGATGCGTTCCGGTTTCAGCGTCCGCGCCACCAGCTTCGCGAGCGCGCCCGTGCCGAAACCGATCTCGAGATAGGTCCTGGGCTTGCCAGGTTTCAGCTGCGCCACGACCCAGCGGTAATTGGTGGCCGACAGCCGCTCCATGACAAAGCCGAACACGACGCCCGCGGCGCCATGCGGCCGCATCGGTTGGGGAAAATCCCGCTCCGGCAAAGCCTTGCCCTCCTCGATCCGAGGATGAGTATTTGATGATATATTGATGGAGTCAAGTGGCGGGGTAGCGGGTCAGTTTGAATTTTTGCGCCGTTTGCGCGTGAGCCATAGCGCGACTAACCCGACAGCGCCAACCAAAGTCACGTATCCGGTCCATTCGTGCACTTTTGCGTCGAAGGGTCGCTCGTAGACGATCACGCTTTTCCAATGGACCGGTACAGTCTCTCCGGTGGCGACATCGGGAGCACGAGGGCTGGCGCGGTCAACATGGCTCTCGTAGGACAACAAAGCAGCCCAGCCAACGAAGATCGCGACAAGGACAACTATCCTCGCGATACTTTCGGCATCCGCAATCCAGTTATTTAGCTTGCGATTCATATTCTTCGACCACCTTTTCAAACTGACCCACTACCTGAAAATTCCTCCACATCAAAACGACAGCACGCTTATGGCCGTCGCAATCAGGAAGACGATTACGAATGCCGCCAGAATATAGAGCGGACCCTTGAACTGGGCCGGATTGTTGCTCATGCCGCCTTCCGTTCGCTGCTCTCGAAATCCTCGACCAATTTCACAATATCAGCCACATCCCAAAGCGTCTTTGACAGACCGGCAGGCATTGCGGGCGACATCTTCACTGCGGAATTGATCCGCGGTCGAAAGGCGGGCGGGGCGCCCGCGCTCCCGGGGCATCGTTCAAATGTCCGAACCGACTTTCGAAACCAACCTTGTGGCGACAGATAAGCCTCGCAGCCCTCGCAATGCCCTGGGAGCGCGGGCGCCCCGCCCGCATCCTGCGTCGCCGCCCCGCCTGTCCGCGTTATGCTGGAGCGCCATGCCCAGACCTGAAGCCATCCTCTGTCCCACGCCCGCCGGCCTCTATTGTGCGCCGGGCAAATTCCACATCGACCCGGTACGCCCCGTGGATCGGGCCGTCATCACCCATGGCCATTCCGATCATGCCAGGAGCGGGCACGGCGCGGTGCTGGCGACGCCGGAAACGCTGGCGATCATGCAGGCGCGCCACGGCGAGGGTTTCGCCGGCACGACGCAAGGCCTGCGCTATGGCGAGACGATCGACATCGACGGCGTCGCCGTCACGTTGAAGCCGGCGGGGCATGTGCTCGGCTCGGCGCAGGTCCTGCTGCAGCATTCCGCGCTGCGCTTCGTCGTCTCCGGCGACTACAAGCGAAAGCGCGATCCCACCTGCGCCGCTTTCGAGCCCACGCCCTGCGATGTCTTCGTCACGGAGGCTACGTTCGGCATTCCCGCCTTCACCTTTCCCGACGCCGCGGACGAGATCGCGCGCCTCGTGAAATCCGCGGCGCAATTCCCGGAGCGCACGCATCTGGTCGGCGCCTATGCGCTGGGCAAGGCGCAGCGCGTCATCCGTCTGCTGCGCGAAGCGGGTTACGGGAAAACCATCTATGTGCATGGCGCGCTCGAAAGCATGAATGCGCTGTATGCGCGGCACGGCATCGATCTCGGTCCGCTCGCGCCCGCCACCGCGGAGACATCGCGCAAAGACGATTTTGCCGGCGCCATCGTCGTCGCGCCGCCGTCCGCCATCGACGACCGCTGGTCGCGGCGGTTCGCCGACCCGTTGCCTGCGTTCGCGTCGGGCTGGATGCGGGTGCGCGCGCGGGCCCGCCAGCGCCAGGTGGAGCTGCCGCTGGTCATTTCCGATCATGCCGACTGGAGCGAGCTGACCGGGACCATAGCGGAGATCGCGCCGGGCGAAGTGTGGATCACGCATGGCGGCGAAGATGCGCTGATGCGCTGGGCGGAGATCAACGGCGTGCGCGCCCGCGCGCTGTCGCTGATCGGCTATGACGCCGACGAAGGCGAAGCGTGATGCGGGCCTTTGCCTGGCTGCTCGACCGCCTCGCCTTCACGCCGCCGCGCAACGGCAAGCTGACGCTGCTCGCGGACTATTTCCGCGATGCGCCCGATCCCGAGCGGGGCTGGGCGCTGGCGGCGCTGACGGGCGCACTCTCGTTCGAGACGGCGAAGCCGGCCTTCATCCGCAAGGCCATCGAAGCGCGCATGGACGCGGCGCTGTTCGCGATGTCCTACGACTATGTCGGCGATCTGGCGGAAACGGTGGCGCTGGTGTGGCCGGCGAAGCGCGGCGCCAATCGCGAGCCGGAGCTGTCGGAAGTGGTCGACGCGTTGCGCAGCGCCTCGCGCGCGCAGGTGCAGGCGTTGCTGGAAGGCTGGCTCGATGCGCTGGACGCCGACGGTCGCTGGGCTCTCTTGAAGCTCGTCACCGGCGGACTGCGCGTCGGTGTATCCGCGCGTCTCGCCAAGCAGGCGCTGGCCAATTTCGGCGGCGTGGACGTCACGGACATCGAAGACGTCTGGCACAGTCAGCATCCGCCGTACGAAGACCTGTTCGCCTGGCTGGAAAAGCGCAGCGACAAGCCGACCGCCGCGGCGCCCGGCCGCTTCCGTCCCGTGATGCTGGCGCAGGCCATCGAACAGGAAGACCTCGCCAAGCTCGACCCGAAGGATTTCGCGGCGGAATGGAAATGGGACGGCATCCGCGTCCAGGCGGTCAGCGAGCGGGGCGAGAAAAGGCTTTACAGCCGCACCGGCGACGATATCGGCCGCGCTTTTCCCGACCTGCTCGATTTCCTCAGCTTCGAGGGAGTCATCGACGGCGAGTTGCTGGTGATGCGCGACGGCGCCGTGGCGTCGTTCGGCGAGTTGCAGCAGCGGCTGAACCGCAAGACGGCGGACGCGAAGCTGCTGACCGGTTTTCCCGCGGCCATCCGCGCCTACGATCTCCTGGTCGACGGTGAGCAGGATCTGCGCCCGCTGCCGTTCCGCGAGCGCCGCCAACGGCTCGAAGCCTTCGTCGCACGCAGCCGCTCGCCGCGCCTCGATCTGTCGCCGCTGGTGCCGTTCGCGACCTGGGACGACGTGGCGGCCTTGCGGGCGAGCCCGCCCGCCGGCGATGCTGAGCGCGCCGAAGGGCTCATGCTGAAGCGGTGGGATTCGATCTACGAAGCCGGCCGCCCCAAAGGTCCGTGGTTCAAATGGAAGCGCAATCCGCGTCTGATCGACGCCGTGCTGATGTATGCCCAGCGCGGTCACGGCAAGCGCTCCGGCTATTATTCGGATTACACCTTCGGCGTCTGGCGCGAAGACGCCAATGGCGACCGCGCGCTGACACCCGTCGGCAAGGCCTATTTCGGCTTCACCGACGAGGAGCTGAAACAGATCGACAAGTTCGTGCGCGATCATACGGTGGAGCGGTTCGGCCCCGTGCGCGCCGTGCGCGCGGACAGGGATTTCGGCCTGGTGCTGGAAGTGGCGTTCGAAGGGCTGCAGCGCTCCACGCGCCACAAATCCGGCGTCGCCATGCGCTTTCCCCGCATCAGCCGCCTGCGCTGGGACAAGCCCGCCCGCGAAGCCGACGATCTCGCGACGCTGGAACGGATGCTGGACGAAGGCGCGCCGCCGCCGCGGCAGGGCCGTTAGGGCGGCGTCCTCGATCAGCGGGCGGGGCGTGTCTCATTGCGAGGGCTGCGAGGCTTATCTGTCGCCACAAGGTTGGTTTCGAAAGTCGGTTCGGACATTTGAACGATGCCCTGGGAGCGCGGGCGCCCCGCCCGCATCGGCGCGGCGTTTTTCGCCTCTAGGACCTTTGCGCACCGACTCTTCGCAGGACCGTCAAACTGATTCTCAGGCCCACGTTGACCAAGGTTATGGCGACGAAGGCCCGAATGGTCCAAGTTGGAAGCCATGTCCAGACAGAGGGCAAGAACCGCACCGTGACCACAGCGATGACGGCTAGCAGAAATGCCCCGAACCGAGCAACGCGGTCACGACTTTTGCGATCTGCAGAAAATGTCGGAACTTCGCCATGGATTGCTTATGCCACGCGCCTTGGCGATTTTCGAGGCGGGTCTAACCTTTTGCCGCAAATCAGATTTCAAACTGTAACAGTGCCGCGGGCGCGCGCTGTTACATTTTTGGGTCCACCGCAATGAGGGCAATGCGAAATGTCCGGTAGCGTTTCTTGAGAGCCATCCTGAAGACGGCGATGGTCCAAGGTAGTGCGAATAGCCAGCCTACTGCGCTTGCAGCAATGGGATTGGGGCCTCGGTGAAGTATAAACGTATCAACTAATCCGACGAGCAGGCCGCCGAAAAAGCCGCATATCGCTCCGCCTACGAAGGAGCGCCAAAAAAACAGCCACGCGACGCTTCCGACGTGCGCCCATGTTACTTCCAATTCTTGCATGAATGATTCCCCTTCGCCTTGACACTTGCATAGTAATGGTACGCCCAAGAGGCCCCAAGGGCCGCACCACGCGGCCTCTTTCAGTTCGTGAGCCTCCACCAGCTTCACGATATTGCCGACATCCTAAGGCGTCTTCGACAAACCAGCCGCCGTGGCGGGCGACATCTGCACTGCCGAATTGATCCGCGCGAAATTGTACCAGACCGTAGGAGCGCGCACCGTGGGCGTGGCTGTGACTCTTCTTCGTATACGCGCCGTCAGACGCGCATAGTGCTTCTTGTGCTGGCGGCAGAAGCGGGCGGGGCGCCCGCGCTCCCAGGGCATCGTTCAAATGTCCGAACCGGCTTTCGAAACCAGCCTTGTGGCGACAGATCAGCCTCGCAGCCCTCGCGATGCCCCGGGAGCGCGGGCGCCCCGCCCGCATCGTGTGCTCAAGCGAGCGCTTTCGCTTCCGCCTGCAATTCCTGTCGCAAGAGAACTTTTCCGCCGCGTGCAACGCTCGATCCGCCGTAGGCAACTTCACCGTTCACCAGCACGAGTTCGATGCCTTTCGCCGCGGAAATGGGATTGGCGAAATCCGCCGTGTCGATGACCGTCTCGGGATCGAAGATGCAGATGTCGGCGTAATAGCCAGGCTTGAGCGCACCGCGCGCCGTCAACCCGAACGTCTCGGCCGGCAGCGACGTCATGCGCCGCACTGCGTCTTCCAGCGGGAACAGCTTCAGCTCGCGTACATAATGCCCCAAGACGCGCGGGAACGTGCCCCACAGGCGGGGATGAGGATGGGTGTCGAACGGCAACCCGTCGGAGCCGACCATCGCGGACGGATGGCTCAGCGCCGCTTGCACGTCCTTCTCGTCCATCATGAAATAGATCGCGCCGGCCGGATGAAGGCGG
>Ga0335069_10011431_pt1 | contig 12517 bp, 8 predicted proteins | sample Lox_Sample_11_FD_206714 | JGI IMG/M metagenome (GOLD analysis project Ga0335069, IMG submission 206714) | Soil microbial communities from Loxahatchee National Wildlife Refuge, Florida, United States - Lox_Sample_1.1 | ecosystem: Environmental > Terrestrial > Soil > Wetlands | place: USA: Florida...
ACGCGTCGCGCCCGGTGCCCGTGATGCCGACCGTGAATTCGCGGCCGGGAAGAAACGTCTCGACCAGCACGGGCTGGCGAAACCGCGCAAGGAGATCCGCCGCCACGCGCTTGAGGCTGGGGCGGTCCGCCACGCGCGACTTGGCATCGATGCCTTTGCCCGAACCTTCCGCCACCGGCTTCAAAAACAGCGGGAACGCCAGATCGATGCGGCCGATATCGTCGATGTCCTCGATCAACGCGAAATCGGCGGTCGGCAAGCCGGCCGAACGCACGATGCGCTTCGCCATGCCCTTGTCGAGCGCCAGCGACAGCGTCAGGGGATCGGAGAAGACATACGGCACATCGTAGGCTTCGAGCAGCGCCGGCACCTGCGCCTCGCGCGCCACGCCGTGGAGCCCCTCGCAGATGTTGAACACCCCATCCCAACGCTCGCCGGCGACAAGCCGCTCCGCCAGCGCCTTGATGCCGCCGATGCGAATGGGCTCATGACCCAAAGCTTCGAGCGCGCCGCAGATGGCCGAGATGGTGATCTCGCTGTCGAACTCGGCGGTTTCCTCTTCGCCCAGGCCCTGCGCGAGATAATCCGTCCTCAGATCATAGGTGACGCCGAGACGCATGGGCGCTAAGCCCGCGGCAGGCTCGGCTTGTCTTGGCCCAGCGTGCCGCCCGGATCGGGATAGCGATAGAGATTGCCTTCGAAATTCCTGAGGACGAGATCGTCGCCGTCCCGGCCCACGACGCAATCGGGCGCCAGCAGGATCTTACCGCCGCCGCCTGGCGCGTCGACCACGAAGCTCGGCGCTGCATAACCCGTCGTGTGGCCGCGCAGCGCGCGGATGATCTCGATGCCCTTCTCCACATTGGTGCGGAAATGCGAAGAGCCGCGGATCGGATCGCACTGGAAGAGATAATAGGGCTTTACCCGACGCTTCAGGAGGCCGTGAACCAGCGGCATCATGATTGCGGCGTCGTCGTTGATGCCCTTGAGGAGCACTGTCTGGCTGCCAAGCGGAATGCCGGCATCGGCCAGGCGTGACAGCGCTTCGGTCGCTTCCGGCGTCAGCTCGCGCGGATGGGTGACATGGATGCTCATCCACAGCGGGTGATGCTTCTTCAGCATCTTCGCGAAAGTCTTGGTGATGCGCTGGGGCAGCACGATCGGGATCTTCGTGCCGATGCGGATGAATTCGATGTGCTTGATGGCCCTCAGCCTCGTCAGCAGCCAGTCAAGCTTCTCGTCGCCGATCGACAAGGGATCGCCGCCGGACAGCAGCACGTCGCGCACTTCGGTGTGCGTCTGGAGATAGGCGAGCGCCTTTTCCCATTGGCGGGTCGAGAACTGGTATTCGCCGCCGGGATTGCCGACGAGACGGGAGCGGGTGCAGTAGCGGCAATAGGTCGAGCATGTGCCGGTGGTCAGGAAGAGCACGCGGTCCGGATAGCGATGGACCAGCCCCGGCACCACCGTGTCGTGATCTTCGCCCAGAGGATCGTCGGCCTCGCCCGGCATGCGGACATATTCCTCGCCCGTCATGATGTGCGTGCGGCGCAGGGGTTCGCCCGGATCGTCGAGCCCCATCAGGCTCGCATAATAGGGCGTGATGCCGACCGGCAGCGCCCCTTCGTGACGGCCTACAGCATTCGCCTCGTCCTCCGACAGGCGGAAGACGCGCGCCAGCTCGTCCAGCGTGCGGATGCGGGTGCGAAATTGCCAATGCCAGTCGTTCCAGTCGACCGAGGACGTGCCGGGATAGAAGCGGCGATAGAAGGCCTGCGTCTCGGCGCCGACCGGAAAGCGAAAGACCGGCTTGCCTTTGCGGGCGCTGCCGATTCTTGGAAGCTGATTGACCTCGGGCTTGCCGGACGCCGGCTTGGAGCGTTCCGACCGCGACGGAGATTTAAGCTCGCGGCCTCGCAACAATGGGAGACTCATTGTGGTCTCGTGACGCTCCGTGGGTACACACCCCAAAAGCCACAATGGCTTCCGTTGGTTCCTCGCCCCAGCCCGCGGATATTTAGTAGACTCTGGCGAGCCGTCAAGTGAAACCGCTCGAATACTGGAATTCGTATCGAGTTGGACCAATAAAACGAGACAATAATAGGCATGAATTATTGAAGTGCGTGCAAGTAAAGACGGGGGACCATTGGCGCTCCGCTCGCGCTCTCGACTCAGGGACAGCGAATGCATCGAGAGACGAAGCGGTGACGACGCGCGGTGAACTCTCGCGCAGTTTTTCGCGCGGCTACGAAGCTTATATCTCGAACGTCTCGGGATTTTGCGAGAGCGCAAGGAGGACTAGCGAGATTCGCTGTCGTTCAAATCCTGGGGACCGCTGTACCCCGCGGCGTCGTAGAGGTCCAAGCGCCGGATGTGCCGTCCGCCGACGGGGGCGTCGACGTGCTCGACCAGCCGTTTTGATTCGAATGTCGCAAGAACCTCGGCCTCGTTCTCCGGCTCGACGACCAGAAGGGTGCGCGGCGCGGGCGAGGACAGCCGCATCGTCATGTCGAAATGATTGTGGCTGTCGCGATCCGGATCCCAGATGCGGACCGGCAGACCATGCGGATGCAGATAGTAGAGAAGCTCCGCGGTCACGCTGCGGTTGTCCGTGGCGATCGCGCCATATTCACCGTGTGCGAATTCGCCTGACACGGCCTCAGCCAGGAAGCGCCAGCCTTCCTGCCGTTTGAAGACATTGCCGAGACCCAAGCGGTCGGCGGCGACGGGCCATACGAGAACGGCCGACAGCAGCGCCAGCAGGGCTCCATGCAGCGCGAACGAGGCCCAGAGCACGAGTCTCGGCCAATGCTCGAGGAGCTCGGCTATGGCGAGCGGCACGGCGGCGACGAACGCGGTCGCTGCCCAATTGGCGTTGGCATCCGCGACGAAGGCCTGGATGGTGATGAGCGCCAGGGGCGCCACGCTGAAGGCCGCAAGCGCGACCTCCTCGCGCGTCCGCGTGCGCCTGGTCAATCGCCAAAGCGCTGCCAGCCAGGCGGCCATCAGGATCGGTCCGAAGACGCCGAACTGTCCGGCAAGGAATTCCACCAGATGGGCCGGGCTGATCTGCGCCCGCATCCAGTCCGCATTGGTCGCCGTGTGCTCCAGCGTCGCGAAATGGTGCGCGACATTCCAGGCCGCGTTGGGGGCGGCGATAAGGATGGCCATCACGGCCGCGACAACGCCGCCCCAGCCCACGACAAATCTGCGCACGTCCCGGCTCATGAGCACGGCCAGCACCGCACCCGCCAGGAAAAACAGCATCGCGTATTTGGCAAGGATGCCGAGACCGAGGGCCGCACCGCAAAGCACCGCCCAGCGCCATGTGCCCGTCTGCACCGCCTTCAGAAATGCCAATAACGCCAGAGCCCAGAAGAACAAGAGGGGGCCATCCGTCGAGGCCAATGTCGACGAATAGGAAACGCCGGGCAGCGTCAGATAGGCGAGCGCGCTCCAGAAGGCGACGGCGGGCGCTTTCGGAACGCTGGTGCGTCCGATCGCAAAGAGCAGCAGCGCCGCGCCGCCATGTAGAAGCGGCATGGCGAGACGAATGGCCCATTCGCTGTCGCCGAAAATCGCGGTCGTCGCGCCGATGATCCAGGCGATGAGCGGCGGCTTCGAGAAGTAGCCAAGCGCCGGCGTCTGCGCCCACCACCAATATTGCGCCTCGTCCGGATAGAGCTCGAGCGGCGAGACGACGAGAATGACGATGCGAAAAAGCGTGACCGCCGCGACGATCGCGAGCGCGAGGCGGAACAGCCGGCGATCCTGCATCAGCTACTCCGCCGGCGGAATGGATGGGTCGGGTCCCGCGGCGACACGATAGATCGTGATGTGCACGCTGCGGCCATGCGTATAGTCGTAGCCCTGAAGCGCGTCGACCGGAAAGGCTTGCGTATCGCGCGTGGCGAGACCCGCGAGGAACGCGTCGCGCTCGTGATCTTCGATGAGCGCGAGGCCTCCCTGTCGGCTGGCGATCTGCGCGGCAATGGCGCCCGTGGCGATGCGCGTGTCGGTGCCGAGACGGAAGACTAGGCTCGCCTCGACATAGCCTGCAATGATCGGCGGCGGATCGCCCGGGCGTTTGTCCTTGGCGACGAGCGCTGCGGCGCGCTCGGTGACCCACATCTGCGTCAGCCGCGGACCGACGCCGGCCGTCAGCATCGGCACGAAGATGAGCGCTGCGACGACGGACGCGAGGATCGCATCGCGCGTCGCGCCGCGCGCGTAGGACATCAGCGCGAAGAATCCGGCAGCACATCCCGCGGCGGCGAACACAAGGCCCGGCCACCAGACTCCGTTTCCGAAGCGCATCGGAAGAACGATCGCCGCGGCGACGAACGCGATCAGACCGATCACGAATTGAAGGCCCGCAATGCCTTTCAGGATGCGCCCGCCGTCGCGACCATTGAGAGCCCAATAAGCGGCCATCAGCGCCAGCGCCGGATAGGCGGGAATGACGTAATGCGGCAGTTTGGTCGGCACGATCTCGAACATCAGCCAGGTCGCAGCCGCCCAGGCGAGGAGATAGCGGAGCGCGGGGTTTGTCCGTTCGAGCCAGGCCGCGCGCAATCCCGGCAACACGAACAAGGTGGCGGGCCACAAGGTCAGCGTGGCGAACGCAAGATAGTAGCCGGGCGGTGCGCCGTGCGACTCCTGGCCGCCCACCAGCTTGTCGCCGAAATCGTGACCCAGCGATTGTTTGAAGAAGGCGCCGTGGCTCGTGAACGTGATGGCGATGAGCCAGGGCAGCACGACGAGCGCGACGATGACGACGCCTTGCCAGATGCGCGCGGCCTTCAGCCAGCGCCAGTCACGATCCCACAACGAGACCGCGAGTGCAGTGGCGCCGAGGACGGCCAATGTGACCGGCCCCTTCACCAGCACGCCGACACCGAAAGCGAACCAGCCGGCGAGGACGATCCCATGCGGCACAGGCGGCCGCGAGGGATCGCGCGCCGAGAGATAGATCCGGAACAGCACCGCCTGCGCGGCGAGCGTCGCCGCCAGCAGCACGGCATCCGTTGTCGCGATCTGCGTTTCCGCGGTGAGCAGCACGCTCGTTGCCAGCAGCGCTGCCGCCGCCAGCGCCGTCTCCGCCGAAGCGAACGCCCGCGCGAGCCAGAACAGCAGCAACACCGCCAGATATCCGCCGATCAGCGACGGCACGCGATAGGTCCAGATGCGGTCCTTCGCACCGAAGCCCAGAAGCTTCGTCGACGCCGCCTGCAGCCAGTAGATGCCGACGGGCTTGTTGTAACGCGTGCCGGTCGAGAAACGGATGTCGACATAGTCGCCGGTTTCGATCATCTGCTTGGAGGCCTGCGCGAAACGGCTCTCGTCGCGATCGAGCGCCGGCAGCGACAGGACGCCCGGAAGCCAGAGCACGAGACACAGGAAGAGGAGTGCAAGGCGCGGGCGCTGCGCCAGGCGCGCGAGAACGGAAGGGGAAGACCCGGCATCGGTCATCAGGAAAAGCCCTTTGCATGCCCCGCCCGTCACGAGGGTATCTGGACAGAGCGCTCCGGCCGCGCCCGCCCGGCCCTATTGCTCTTCGGTCGGGGCCTGTATAAGGCCCGCGCCCCAAGCTGCAGAAGCCCGAAAATTTGGGGATTCGCCTCCCGGCCCACGAGTTTATTGTACGACCGCGTCGAACGGAACATCAGCATGCAGGTTGCCCTTTCGGTGGTCGTACCCGTCAAGGACGAAGCCGAGAACATCGCGCCCCTCGCCCGCGAGATCGCGCAGGCGGTCGCGTCCGAGACGTCGGCGGAAATCGTCTTCGTGGACGACGGCTCGTCCGACCGGACCGCGGATGCGCTTTTGGGCCTCAAGGAAACGCTGCCGCAGCTCCGCGTCGTGCAGCACGGCCGCAACATGGGCCAGAGCCGCGCGGTCAGGACCGGCGTGCGCTGGGCGCGCGGCGACATCATCGTGGTCCTCGACGGAGACGGCCAGAACGATCCCGCCGACATTCCGCGCCTGCTTGACGAATTCAGCAAGGGCAATGCCGCCTGTGTCGGCCTCGTGCAGGGCCAGCGCGCGCGGCGCCAGGATTCGATGACGAAGAAGCTTGCCTCGCGCATCGCCAACGGCATCCGCCGCCGGCTTCTGAACGACGGCGCCACCGATGTCGGTTGCGGGCTCAAGGCGTTTCGCCGCGACGCGTTCCTCGCGCTTCCCTATTTCGATCACATGCACCGCTACATGGTGGCGTTGATGTTGCGCGAAGGCTTCGAGGTCCGCTTCGTCGAAGTCAATCATCGCCCGCGCCTGCACGGCCGCTCGAAATATGGAGTCTGGGACCGTCTCATTGTCGGCATCACCGATCTGATGGGCGTGCGCTGGCTGCAGCGGCGCTATCGCGGCGCGGTCGACACGGAGGAGCTATGACCGCGCGCCAACGGATCGCGTCGTCCCGATGAACGAGGCGCGCCGCATCTCCCTCATTCAGACCATGCTGCGCGGCGTGGCGTTGCTCGTGCTCGCGGCGGGACTGGTGCTGTCGCTCGTCTATCATCAATCGATCAATCCCGGCGCCATCAGGGACAGCATCGCGGCGCATCCCGTGGCGCCTGTCGTGTTCATCGTGCTGCAGATCGCCGCCAGCCTGCTCTTCGTGCCGCGCACCGCACTCGGCATCGCCGCAGGGCTCCTGTTCGGATTCGGCTGGGGCCTCGTGTGGTCGATGGCCGGTGCGATCATGGGCGCCGCCGCCGGTTTTGCCTTCACGCGCTGGCTGGGCGCGAAGAGCATCCTCGAACGCTGGCCGCAGGTCGTGCCGATGGTGGAGCGTGTCGAGAAAAGCGGCTGGCGCGCCGTCGCGATCCTGAGGCTGACTCTGGTGCCGCACAGCGTCGCCAACACGGCGCTGGCCATGACGCGCGTATCCTGGAGCGACTATCTCTTCGGCTCCGCGCTCGGGATGCTGCCGATGACCGTCGCCCAGGTTCAGATCGGCGCCTCCGGCGGCCTCGTGCTGCACGGACAGGGCAACTGGCTGTTGGCGTCCCTTCTGCTGGCGGGCGGCCTGCTGCTGTCATTCGGCCTCAAATACGTGCTTCCCTACCGCTAGCGGCCGGCGGCCTTAACCGGTCGACGCGAAATAGCGTTAACGACGCCGCAGTTTCGCCCAATTGTGATACAAAGCTGAAATAGTCACCGGGGGTACCCAGGGGAGGACCGCATGTTGCGCTTGATTCCGCTCATTCTGCTGGCCGTCATTTTCTACAATTTCCTCGCGCTCGGCAGCGGCGCCATCCACTATTTCGACCCGAAGGCCGCCAATCTTGCAGACTTCCTCTACAAGGACGGCATCACGATCCCCATGCATTCCGGCAGCTGGTTCTTCAGCATCTCGGATCTTCTCCTTCTGGTGACGCTGGGCCTGCTTTTCATCGAGATCATCAAGGCGACCCGCACGACGTCGCGCGAGATCATCAATCACGCGCTGTCGATGCTGGTGTTCGTCGTGGCGCTGCTCGAGTTCATCCTGCTGAAGGGCTTCGCCACCTCGACCTATTTCTTCATCATGATGATGGCGCTGTTCGACGTCATCGCGGGCTACACGATCTCCATCGTCGCCGCGGAACACGACCTCGGGCTCGGCCGCGCCGGCACGGACTGAACGGCACGCCACATCCGAACGTGCAGACGGGCGGGCCCTTGCGGTCCGCCCGTTTTGCGTTGCGCCAATTCCGTGTTTCCGCCGCGTTTGCAGGCAATTTTTTTGCGGCAGAGCGGGGCCGAATGCGAAATCGCCGTGCCCGATCCGACGGTTGCGTGCCGGTTGCGACTTCGCATCCGGACAGAAACACGCAATTGTCACGGTAACAGCCGGTGCCCGCGGCGCGCCGGCGGCCCCACGAAGACACACCGCCAGCCGGGCTAATCTTCCTTCACCCCGAGCCGCTGCAGCACCGCGTCGATGACTTCGCGATCTTTTTCGTCGATCGACGGCGGCGGCGCCTCCGTCTCCGCGCGCGCCGCGCTTTTGTGCGCTTCGTCGAGCACCAGGCGGAGGAAGCGCGGATCGCCGGCGACCGCATGGTCGATCATGCGATCGAGCAGATGGTCGATGCGGCGCATTTTCTTCGTCGTTTTGCCCTTCCGCACCACGACGCGCTCCTCGAGGAGCGCGCTCACCAGCGCGGTGACATCGCGGTTGCGCTTCGGACGACCTTTGGGATTGCCCGACTGGCCCTTCTGCCAGCGTGTGTGCTTCGGCGGCTTGCCATAGCCGACGGCGTAAGTCGGATTCGAGCCCATGGGACGCGTCCTTTCGGTCGTGTGAGGTGGTGTGAGTGGTGTGAGGTGGTGTGAAATCGTGGCGCGCGCGCAGCGGCGGCGGCGTCACGGGCGGACGCATGCCGCTCGCGGGCGACTTGCGCGATGGCGTGAGCGGATCGGCTTCAGGCGGCGGCCGGAACGGAATGATCGGAATCAAAAACCCGGCCGCTCTGAGAGCGCCGGGCGCGGCATTCCGTTATGACGAAAACCGTACACATTTTGATCAAACGGCGCCAGCAAAATTTGGCGTTGTTGCTCAACCTTTCGCATCGAGGCGTGCAAACGCCTTGCATTGGCTGTGCCCGGGTGTCGATTTTGGTTCCGATTTGCCGCGCCGACGGGACGTGCCGAGGCTGCCGCGCGTCGGGCACCCGGTTGCCGATCCGGCGCTTGCCCCTCGGGCCCGAGCCGTTATAGTCCCCGCCCTTTCGGGACAATCCCGAATCCCGTGGACAGGTGGCCGAGTGGCTGAAGGCGCACGCCTGGAAAGTGTGTAACCGTTAACAGCGGTTCGAGGGTTCGAATCCCTCCCTGTCCGCCAGCCTTCGCTCGCGAAGCGAGTGAAGGCGCATCCGCCGGAGCTTTAGCGTAGGCGGACACCCTCGCACCCGCGAGCTTCGGCTGGCAGGTCCTAAACGCGGTCGTTGACCCGACAGCGTTGAAGCTCGACGAACAATTGTGATCCGGTATCCTTTGGGCATGCGACCGACCAAATGAAATTCACAGCTACAGGTCCGGATATCCCAGCAAAATTAATTGCCGCGCAAGAACACGGCTCGGTCGTGTTCGTTTGCGGCGCGGGCGTATCGATGACCGTTGACCTGCCGTCATTTCGAGAATTGGTCGAACACATTTATCGCGAACTTGGGGAGAACTGGATCGGCCATGTCGCAGAATCAGATGGAATGAAAACTGGAGCATACGACAGAGTTATCCGTTCCCTTGAGCGTCGCTGCGGAGGAGATTCGCCAAGACTGGCGCAAGGAATCAGGGAGCGGATTCGTCGGGCAATACGAGATCGATTAGCTCCGCCGAGTGTGCCTTTGGACACCCATTATAACATCATCATGCTGTCTCGTGATGCAGAACTTCAGTATCGGCTTGTCACCACAAATTTTGACACCCTGTTTGAACGTGCATGGACTGAAAAGCATGCGAAAGGTATGCCAATCAACAGCCATTCGGGTCCAGCGCTCCCGGGGCCACTCGCGGCCGGCTTCAACGGCGTGCTGCACTTGCATGGCCGCATCGCCGACACCGTCTTAGGCATTGCTGAAACTGATTTGGTACTCACGAGTGCTGAATTTGGAGAGGCATACCTGCGATCCGGGTGGGCGACCCGATACATTTATGACCTCGTCCGCGCGACCACCGTCGTCATCATCGGTTATGCCGCTGAAGACCCTCCGATGCGCTATCTACTTGAGGTGATCGATGCGGATCGTGAACGATTTAAGGACCTGCGTGGCGTATATGCCTTTGTCCCCACTGAGACCGGCCAAGAACGTGCACAATGCGAGCTCTGGGAGGCAAAAGGCGTCATCCCCGTCCCGTACGAAAGTCCAGACGGACGGACGCACTCGGCTCTATACGAAACAATAAAACGTTGGGCCGAGTATGCCGACAATCCCACGCAATGGAGGGAAAAACGCCTCAGGGATCTGGTTTCGATCTCGCCCGACCTCGCGAGCCGCGAGCAATTGGACGAAATAGCATGGATTCTGGGGCACGGAGACGCGGCCCAACTGTTATATAACGTCAATCCCGCCCCAAGCTGGCTAAAGACTTTTTCCGATCTGGGCGTCCTCAAAGACCGAGTCACGATATCGGTTGGATGGGTGGTCGCGAACTTCTCAGACAGCGCAATGCTTGACGCGTGCCTGCTCTGCAAGGAGATTGACTCTGACTACTGTGAACGGCTCAGCCATATGCTGGAGCGTCACGGCAATAAGCTTGCCCCGCTGCTCTTGCAGGCGTGGCGCGTTTTTCTTCGAACGCGTATCGGTGCGCGAGGGCAAGGCAATTCTCTCTGGCACTATTTTGAAGGCAAGCGCAGAGCCGCACAAGGCGATATAGGTTACGACACCAAACAGCTCATAAGCGGCGCGCTACGCCCAAGGGCTCACATTCGCAAACCATTCTTGCTGACTAGTTTGCCTACGACCGCCTCACCTCCCGTGTCGCTCGGCGACCTTATCGTAGTCGAATACAACGCCGAAATTGAGCAGGCCGGATTACAACAAGAAATTCCATCACTCCTCAGTGCAATACCGACTGATCACGAGGTTGAGTTTGATCTCCTGGAAGCCCTATTCCGGCTCTTGATGGATTCGCTCGACGAGGCGTGGGATGCGGGGTTTATATCTGCGCAACTCGACAGGGCGAGTCTTCAGGTGCCCTCCGTGGCCCAACACCCTCAAAATCAATACTCCGGGGGCTTCTATCCGTTAACACGCGTCATTGCCGACCTGTGGGAGCGTGCCGGAATTAGGGATCGGGACCGCGCGAAAAAATTCACGACGTGGTGCATGGATCAAAAATACCTACTGATAAAGCGGCTGGGCCTGCATTTTCTTTCTAACGCAATCATTCACACGGGTGCTGAAGCAGGGCGGGCTTTGGTTGACCTCCCTGACGAGTTGTTTTGGCGCTCGGAGCGTCGGGAAGGAATGCGCTTGATGGCCGAGCGGTGGAACGACTTCACTGCTGCTGACAAAAGTTCGCTTGAAGACCGTTTGATTGGTGGACCGCCCGACTCGCTGTACGGAGGCCGAGATGCCTGATCAAAATCTGCAGGACATAAAAGATTATGCAGTCTTCATCCGCTTCAACCGCATTGTCTCTGCAGGCGGAAAATTGAGCCCAAAAGCGGAGTCAGCGCTTGAAGAATTGAAGCGCAAGCACCCTGACTTTCTTGGGGACGCCGGAGAACGAGCAGACTTCGACATGTGGTCCTCAAGTGGATTCAGAGGTCCGCGTGGCGACCCGACAAAGCTTAGGGACACTAAGACGGAGAATCTTATCGAGGAGGCGCTTGCGCTTGTTGCGCAATCCCAATGGGAACAAGGTGATCTATGGTCCATAATTTGCAGAGATGAGCCAGCCAGAGCATTCGATGCTATCGAGGCGGACGCCCTTAGAGGAAGATGGATTCCTGAGGCGTGGCGTCCCTTTCTGGAATCGGTTGCCGCCTCAGACGACCCCTCGGTATTGGCACGCGCGCTGACGCTTGCCAAGGATGCGCCTGACGAGCTGCTCAAAGAATGCATCTACTTTTTTTCGAGCTGGCTGAGTCGACAAGGGAAAAAGGCATTCGAGAAGGTTGAGCTTCGAAGGAACGCTTTTGAACTGTGGGATCGAGTCGCAGCGATTGTCTACGCTCAGCCGCCCCTCGACGTTCTTGAGCGCGACGACAAATCAGACTTGTTCACCTCCGCTTTGAACGAACCCGGCGGCACACTCGCCAACGTTTTGTTGGAGTTGCTCTCGGCAGCTAAGCCGAAAGTAGACGCGGGTATGCCAGTTGACATCAGGGAGCGCGCGACGCTCGCTGCGTCTAGTGATGGACGCTCCGGCCTCTTGGCAAGAATGATCTTTGCTTCCAGACTGGCATATATCGATTCAATCGATCATGAATGGGCAGCGGCGAATATGTTTCGTCGACTTTCGTGGTCCGAGCCGGATGCTCGCCATTTATGGGGCGCGCGAGCCTACGACGGCCGTCCCGGAATGCCGAGAATGTTTAACGCGCTGAAGGCGGATTTTCTTGAAACGTTTCAACGCCCGGATCGCTCTCATGATGAGCGCCAAGCGTTGGTAGCTCAGCTATTGCGCGCGCTCATGTGGAAGGACGGCGAAAGCCATCCGCCTTATGAAATTGAATCGTACGAGGTTCGGCGCGCATTTGCGACCGCGCCTAGCACGACTCGTCAGACGGCAGCCTGGCTTTTTATGAATTGGCTGCGCGCTAAAGACGAAGGAGGCGTGAAGGGGGAGACGCCTGATGTTCGATGGCGTGGGTTAATCGGGAAGACGTTTCGCGAGGTCTGGCCTCTCGACGCGAAACTGCGCGATCCCGAGACCTCTCATCGCCTAATCTGGTTGCCGTTGTCATGCGATACCGAATTTGGCGACGCCGTTGACTTCGTTGTAAACCTGATCGTGCCGATGCGCTTGTTTCAAATTTCTGTAGCTTTCGAGTTCGAGAAGGCAGGGAAAATATTGT
>Ga0335069_10011432_pt1 | contig 12517 bp, 21 predicted proteins | sample Lox_Sample_11_FD_206714 | JGI IMG/M metagenome (GOLD analysis project Ga0335069, IMG submission 206714) | Soil microbial communities from Loxahatchee National Wildlife Refuge, Florida, United States - Lox_Sample_1.1 | ecosystem: Environmental > Terrestrial > Soil > Wetlands | place: USA...
TGAATGCCCGTAGGCACGGATGATCATCGCGGCCTTCTCGATCTGCTTTGGGTCCTCGGCTTCGACGAAATCGACGACATCAAAACGTCCTAGGGTGGCGAAGCTGCCCTTCCAGGTGATGTCTGGGCACTGCTTCTTGATCTTCGCCGACACCGCGGAGGCCAGATCCCTAAAATTCTTGGGATCTTCGAATGCTTCGGGCGAGAAGCGACTCAGAATAATGTAGGTTGTCACGGGACACCTCCTTCGTTGTCCGAATGCCAGTTTGTCAGGTTGATCTGGCGGACAGCGGTCTGCTGGCTCAGACTTCTACCATCGCATCGGTAACAAATCGGAACCTGAGGAATGCGTGTCCCTCAGGAGTGAGCACCACATTGTGGCCATGCCATGAGATCAGTTGCGCTTCCTCGAGAAACTGAAGCCATGGAACGAACCCAGAACCTTCATAAATCTCTGGGAAACGAGCGGCAGCTTGCTCATAAATTGGGCGCAATCGCGCAGCGGGTACGCCCGATGTGCCGCCTGAGTCTATCAACTCCAGAGCAGCAATCGGCGCTTGCCAAAGAACCGAGTAGACAGGATCGAATGCTTCGGAAATCGAGAGGAGAGGCGGCAGGGTTGATGCAAGGTCTCTCCTGTAACTGATTGCTCGCGACTCAAGCGTATCGGCAATCAGCGGAACGACAATCGCCACCACAACCAGAAATGAGGCAATGGCCAGAATCAGTAACAGCATGGCCCACCTCTACCGTACCGCTCGGTTCCTCAGGTCAATGTGCTCAGTGATCGAGGTTCTTCAGGGCAGCCCGGCCCTCACCGAGTCAATCATACGCTCGATAACACCTACCATGCGTTGGTAATGAGACCCCTTCCAGTACAGGCGGTCGCACCCTGGGCAGATGTGGAACTCGTCGTAGTGTTTCCTCGTCTCAGGAGGGAGGCGATGACTGATCAGGTCCTTGGAAACAACCTGCAAGAGGCAGTTGCAGGCGAGACAGCGGCGGAATGGAGCAACTGATCCCGACAGATTGAAACGCCGGAGCACCTCAACGAGCTGTTCGCGCGGCTGCGCCGCGCGTACCAGGTAGCCGCGAGTCACTAGGCTGCGCTTTAACAAACCACGATCCCTGCTCAACAAGGTCCGCTGCTCCCGCGCCGAGAGCTGTGCGAGTTCTTCGTCTCGACAATCGTGGCCATATAAGCTGTCGAAGCCCAACATTCGCAAGTGGGCCGCGAGCTTGCCAAGGTGCGTGTCGAGCACGAAACGCGTCTCGTCTTCTGATCGAGGTTGAAGATGCGTGAGCTGGGCAAGGTCCAGCGAACGGAAAACCGGATAGACGCTAATTCTGTCTCCATTTCGCAGCAGGTGGGAGAAAGCTGCGGGCTCGCCGTTCGCGAGGATGAGATCAACCTCAGTATGGGGCACTCCGAACGCTTCGATTGCGTCCTTCAGCGAAGCTGCGGTCTCAAAGTCATGGGCAAAACTTAGTCCTCTTCCTGGCAGCGGCAGTAAATCGTTCAACTCGGCATAGAATCGGAACTGCACTTGCGGCATCTGTCCCTGCTCGTTCCTGCAGAATCGTAGCGCGTCTCGCGCCGCTCCCCGCCCCTCGCTCTTAAGGGCAGAAGCGCCCCGTGTAGTTCGGAGAATCATGGAACTCGGCTTTCGGAGCTCGCGCTACCAAGTGAGGCCACCCGATGGAGGTGGCCAAGTGCACAACCTCTGGCGCAGCAGAACCACCTGTCCGAGATGATAGCTGTTGTGCAAGGCGATCGTTTGCAGCATTTCCAGCGCCGACTTGGTTCCGTGCCTCGCAAGAAGGTCTGCCTCCCGCGTGGCGTGCATCATTTCCTTGAGCCCCTCGTCGAACTGCCGCAACACTGAGCGCCATTCAGCAGAGTTGTCGGGCGCTGTCTTGCCAGGCCAACTGCCCGAAGCATGCTTCGGCACCACTGGTTTCTGGCCGCCGAGCCATTTCACTACCCAACGATTCCAATAAATCATGTGATTGAGCAACTCAAAGATGGAGTGCGACGCGCCCTCAGGCTGCACGCCGGAGAGCTTCCAGTCGAGTCCCGCGACAGCGTCCTTTGCCGCCACATGAGCGCCTTTTCCGGATAGGGCATTGAGAACCATCTTTCTCAGGACCTTCTGATCAGTGGCCATAAGACCTCCGATGGACGGAACCGCAGAAGTCACTGGGAGACGCTCCTCGTCTCATATTCGAACTCCTTTCGCAATCGCCTTAGATACGAGTCTGCGACTGCTGCAGTTGCTGGATCCACGTTACGGTCTGAAGGCGGCCTGGAGCGGGTCGCAATAAACAAGGACAGTGATGGTGGCGACGGCCATCGATTCTGGCCTAGCCCTGCTGGTTGCAGTTATGTGATATATGCCCTGAATCTTTGGGGCCGTATATCGGCCAGTCTGTGATGGCCCCGCCGTCCTGCTCCTCTACCGACCAATTCACGGTTTTGTCGTCGACGCCGACGACTGTGGCAACAAACGTTTGCGTGTCACCCGAAAAAAGAGTGGCTTTCGCGGGAGTGATCGTCACTGTGACACTCGCCAACGATCGGAGGTCTGCTTGGCCAGGCAAGAGGTCGGCGCAGATGAGCATCATGCCGGCTAGGACGAAGGCGAACATCTTCACACCTGGGAGGTTGGTTTCTTCCTAATTTCAAATTCTCCGCCGGCAGATACGCAGTTGTCTGTGATCACAGTTACCGGTCGGCGGCAGCTCCAATCAAGGAGACACAACGCAATCGCTAGTCGCGGCCGTTGCCCTTCGCTTCCCGATGTCTGGAGTTCTGTCGAAACGTGAATACGACGCACGCTCGTCAATAGTCGCCTATGCCACCGCCCAATCACATGGACCATGTTCTTGGAGGATTGAGCGCAGGATTGCACCGGGGCGTAAAATAATAGTGTCTGCAAAAGACTCATTTAATGGCCGAATCTCCCAGCTTTGAGATCCGAGCCTGCTTTTCCATCTGACCCAGTTCTGGACCTCGTTCTTCACGAAGACCAATCATGGTCTCCCCTGGTCCTGAGGAGGTGCCCTATGCTGGGAATGAGCTTGCTTTCCTTTCTGATTCTCACTTTCATCGGGGCAGTGGTTGCCGCCGCCTACCACTACGTCATTCGCTATCGCTTTCTTGAAGGCAATGACGCCGTGGTCGGGAAATTGATCGTCGGCTGGTTCGGGGCATGGCTAGGTTCCCCGGTGCTTGGTCACTGGCTCTGGAAGGTTGAGAACGTGTACATCGTGCCCGCCTTCTTGGGCGCGATCGTGACCATCCACTTGACTGTTTTGACCGGGAAAGCGCTGGCCAAGCTCGCCAGTATGCGGCCTGCTGTGACGGAAGAAAAGAAAGAAGAGATCCGCCCAGCGAAGCCGGCGGTAGCGGCGTAAGAAGCCGCGGCGAACAGCAAGCGTTGACCGTTCGTCAGAAGCGGCCATCGTGCCGGGAAATATAAGTATGCCTATACGTAGCCGACGGTGCGACGTATAGGCGCAAGAGGCAAGGCATGTTGTTTCGAGAAGAAGACGAAGACCTCGAAGTCCTTCCGTTCGCGGATCGCGCCGAAGCCGGGCGCATGCTTGCGAGCAAATTAGCGGCATACTCCGGTCGTCGGGATGTAATTGTCTTGGGACTTCCACGGGGTGGCGTTCCCGTGGCGTCCGCAGTCGCGGGTGCGCTGCACGTCCCGCTGGATGTCTTTGTGGTGAGCAAGATCGGCACTCCGTGGGAGCGAGAACTGGCCATGGGCGCGGTTGCCGAGGGCAGCGTGGAGGTGCTTGATCTTTCGCTCATCAACCTACTGGGGGAGAAGGATATCCACGACGTAAGCGCGGCCGCAGGGAAAGAGCTCGAATCCCGCAAAAACTCATATCGGGGCGGCCGTCCGCCACTCGACCTCGAAGGGAAGACAGTCATTCTCGTGGACGATGGCATCGCGACTGGATGCAGTGTTCTGGCCGCGATTGCAGCTGCCCGACGAAAAGGGGCCGCGCGAGTCGTGGTTGCAGTTCCGGTCGCTCCAGCGTTCGGCTGCAGTGCGATCCGGATGGAAGCCGACGAATTCATTAGCGTGGAAGAACCCGAATTGTTTTTGGCGGTGTCTCAGTGGTATCGGGATTTCACCCAGGTCAGCGATGAGGATGTACAACGGTTGCTGGCGAGCGAGAGCTCAATGGCGCGTGCCGCCTGAGTGGCGCACCGTTGAATTGCAGGAGAATACACATGAAGAGACATTTTTCGAACCGTGGCGAAGCGCTATCCGAGGTGACGGCGGCCCGCGTTCTGGCTAACCGGAAGGCGTCGATAAAGACATCATTCGCGACTCGAGGGGAACTTCAGACCGGTGCTCGATTCTGGTCCTCGCAGCGAAAAGAAGTCACAAATCCTCCGAAGAGGAGGCAACCGAGAAGGAAAGAGGATTTCACGATTTCGTTGTGAACCGTTCGAAGGAGGGCGTTATGCGATCGACTACCAAAAAACGTCCGAGAATCATCAGTGGCAAAGTGCAGGGCACCGCCCGAAGGGAGGGCAAGATCAGCGCAGCCGGCACTATCCGCCGGATGGGCGATGAATGGGCTCGACATTGGAATGCAGGAGACGTGGACGGGGTGGCTGCCGTTTACGCTGCCGATGCAGTCTATCTTCCGCCGCATCACGAGGCAGTTCACGGGCGAGATGCGATTCGAGAGTACCTGAACGCGCCGCTCAGCCGCGGTGTGTCTGACCTTGCTTTCGAAGTTACTTACATCAAGCAACATGGTCCCGTCGCCTGGGACGTGGGCACGTACCGCATGACGATTCCGCAGAACGAAGGCACCAGAAGGGAAGACCATGGGAAATACCTCACAGTGTGGAAGCGTGTGGGACGGAACTGGCTGATCGCAGCCGACGCCTGGTCGAGTGATGTGCCGCCTTCGCCTTGATGACTTGGCCTGCTGCGATCATTGCCGCTTTCTCCGCAACGCGCATCCATGAACTTGATCGAGGGTTGCGTGAGGAGAACGCGGAGTGGGGAGGAAGTATGGAATTGACACTGAATGCCGAAGAGCAGGAGCTCCTGCTGGCGATCTTGGAGCAGCGCCATCGAGAGCTGTTGAAGGAAATCACGCACACGGATCACCACGAATTCAGGCAGACCTTGCGTAAGAATGAGCGGCTGCTCGATTCCGTGTTGAGCCGCTTGCGTGGAGCGGCCTTTCAAGAGATCCGCGCCTGACCGCTCACTTGGTCAAACGAGGCGCCTCGAATGATGAGCTTTCAGGAAATCGAGCACACGGCCGACCGAGCTTTTCGCGTGACAGGCCGCGACCTGACGGCGTTGCTTGAGAATGCCGCCCGTGCCATGCAGGCACTGGACAAAGATGAAGCCGGACCGACTGCCGAACGATTGGAAACGCGAGAAATTGAGGTTGAAGGAGTTGATGGCGAGTCGCTGCTGGTGAACTGGCTCAATGAAATCCTGTACCTGGAGCAGGCGCATCACCTTGTATGTGAGGAGTTCCACATTGATGACCTCAAGAATCATTATCTGCGCGCACGAGTAGAAACCCGGGAGTGTGATCGAACCTATACCCACATCAAGGCCGTAACATTTCACAATCTGAAAATACGCGAGACCTCCGACGGCCTTGAGGCTGAGATCGTGGTCGATGTGTAACGTTCCTGTGGAGGCGGCCATGCTTAGCAAAGAACATGTGGAACGCGTGGCCGAAGATGTGTGGGAGATTCCCCAAACATTTCGTGATGACATGCGCGTGCCGGCACGTCTGTACGCCGACGAAGATCTGCTGGATGCAGCTCTTTCGGACAACTCGGTCGTACAGCTCGTGAACACGGCTACGCTGCCGGGGGTGATCCGGTACGCCATCGCGATGCCCGACATTCACCAGGGCTACGGTTTCCCGATCGGGGGAGTCGTAGCGACCCGCTTACCGGAAGGCGTGATTTCTCCCGGCGGCGTTGGCTATGACATCAACTGCGGTGTAAGGCTTCTGGTATCGCTTGCTTCGGTTAACGAGGTCGCACCTTACCTGGAGGACATCGCTTCTCGCTTGTACGCGAATTGCCCAAGCGGCGTGGGTTCTCACGGACAGCTCCGTTTGAACAACACGGAGTTGGACCGAGTTCTGCATGAAGGTTCCCGCTGGATGATGGACAAGGGATATACCTCGCGTCATGATCTGGCTCGGACCGAGGAATTCGGGCGAATCCCGGGCGCCGATGCTGCTTTCGTCTCCGACCGAGCGCACGAACGCGGACGAAACCAGCTTGGGACCCTGGGCGCTGGGAACCACTTCATCGAGGTGGACAGAGTCGCTGAGGTTTACGATCAGGCCATTGCCGCACGTCTCGGCATTTACCCAGACAATGTCGCGGTCCAGACTCACTGTGGCTCTCGTGGCCTTGGCCACCAGATTTGCGAAGACTACGTTAGTCAACTTCAGAAAACCGTACGCGACTATGGCATCGAATTGCGAGACCGGGAGCTGGTTTGCGCGCCATTCGATTCGAAAGAGGGGCAGGAATACTTTCACGCGATGGCATGCGCCGCGAACTTCGCATTCGCCAACCGGCAGCTGCTGGCACACATGATCCGGCGGAGTTTCGAGGAGGTACTGGCAGGGAAGGTCAAGAACTTCGAACTACAACAGGTGTACGACATTGCGCACAACATGGCAAAAGTCGAGGAACACAACGTTGGCGGCCGTTCGGTTCGAGTGTGTGTCCATCGCAAAGGCGCAACTCGGGCCTTCGGGCCCGGATCGAGCGTCCTTCCGGATGATCTCCGCGATCTCGGCCAACCCGTGCTGATACCAGGTTCGATGGGCACAGCGTCCTATGTTCTCGTTGGTACGAAGATAGCCATGGAGGAAACCTTCGGTTCCACATGCCACGGAGCCGGCAGGGTCATGAGCCGTGCCAAAGCCAAGAAGATGGTTCGAGGAGCTGCGTTGCGCGACCAGTTGAAGAGCCGAGGAATCCTGATCTGTGCGGGATCGATGAGTGGGCTGGCGGAAGAGGCTCCGGCAGCCTACAAAGACGTATCGCAGGTGGTTGAAGTGGTCCACCAGTTGGGTATCGGCCGGAAAGTCGCGAGGCTTGAGCCTGTTGCCGTCATCAAGGGATAGCCCGGTCTACGAATATGCAGGAGCACTAGCCTCCCTGCTCGCTATCCCGACTAGCGACAATCAAGCGGCCGTAATAATTCTTTCCATCGGTTTTTTCGGGCCCTGTGCAGGCTCGCATATCTTCTGCAAAACCTCCCCAATAACACTTGCTTTGATGCCCGCCTTGCGCACCAAATCGCCAAGGGACAACATTCCCGTGACTTCGTGTTTTTGATTTACCACCGGCAGGCGGCGGATCTGATTCGTTTTCATCAGATCGAGGGCGAGAGAAACGTCATCTTGCTCAGAGCAGCAAACCGGGTCTCGGGTCATACATCCATCGATCCAGGTGGATGAGGGGTCCCTGCCAGCAGCGACCACGTGCAGGCAAAGATCGCGATCCGTGACCACGCCCACCAGTATGGGAGTGAAGGGATCCTGGATGACAGGCACAACTCCAGTATCCGTTTCCTGCATCAGCAGCGCGGCCGAGAGAGTAGAGCTAGATGGCCAGCAACATACTGGGTTCCTGGTCATTATTTCGGTGACTTTCATGACGACCTCCAGAATAGGGGTGCAGCGGAATATATCCAGGCTATTTCGCTTGCAGCGATTCGATGTACTTGTTCAAATTGCCAACCCGCAACTGCACCTCGGAACTATGTCCCTGGCTCATGCCCCAAAAGAGGTTGCCCCAAACCGGCATTTCTTTCGAGCCGTGTGCCGGCATGTGCAAGTCGCCCTGGATAGCGCTTGTGACGTGGTCAGATGGATATTTGCCGCCATTCTTCCTCGCAAGTACCGTCAGATCTGGCGGTGGTACCTTCAGAGCTTCGGCGGCTGGGCCGTTGCCCTTTCCATCGAGGCCGTGACAGACGGCACAGTACGAGGTGTACATTTCCGGGCCCGAAGCGGGCGAAGTCGGCTTGACTGGAACATGTCTGACTTCCTTTTGTTGGGACGAACCAAAGACTGCTAAACAAAGTAGAAGTCCAACGATTAGAGAAGCGCTGCGAACGAGCATTGTGTCCTCCTTCCTCCGGCACAGAACGTGCGCGCGGCTGAAGAGCTTCAATCCGCAACCGTGGTGCAAAACCTCCTATTCCACTACATCTATTATCCGCTTCTCAGGAGGCAAGGGTGTGGTTCTCGACAAAGACCCGATTCAGTCCGAACCCGATGTAGAACACGAGAAGACGCAATCTGAGATTGCCCATGTTCAAGCTGTAAAGACGGGCGGGTCTGGGATGATCGTCGTGCTCGCGCGACCCTTCCAAGTGGATTGCCCAGTGCGACCCGACCTCATAGATTCAAACCACACGCGTACTGATCCAATGTCCAACGCTTTTTGCTGACCAGGATAATTACCAGGGCGACCGCAAGATGTTTTGCGACTTCCGCTGTCGCACTGACGTTCCTGTGCCGGGCGAGAAGCCAGCTCAGGGCTGCAAGCAACGACATTCCCCAAGCGATTCCGCCTATGACCGCAGCGGGCCCTCGGAGCAGCACAACGATCAGCACGAAGCTAAGGCACACAATGAATCGCGTTACGAAATTGGCTACCGTTCCAACAAAAGCGTCCTTCTGCTCGAGACGTTCTGATTCCTGGTACATGTGAACACTTAGGGAGTCCGTGAGATTGTCAGCAACTGCCGCAATCAGTAGGGCACTCACGATTACGGTTCTTCCAGCGTTGGCAGCGTCCAGACCGACAATGAGTGCCATGCTCGTCGCGATGGCGGCTGTCCCGCCAAAGCTGATTCTGGTTGGCTTGATCATCTCAGATAGTCTACTGGTCTGATGAGTCGGCTTTACGTGACGCCCATCACTCGGAGAGACGGAACGAGCGATTCAAAATGCCTGAACGTGTCCGAAGCCAGGAAGAAACAAATCAAGGCGAATGTGGCGAAATGGCTGAAGGACGCGCAGTTGGTATCATCGGACTCTTCACACGCTCCCCTACCTGCCTAAGGCGCCCTTGACCTCGACCAGTGTGGAGGCGCAGACTTCTCGTATCCAGAAAACACAATCTTCCCGCACGACTCATCTTCCGAGCGGAACGTAGGACCGATCCAACGGATTTGCGTTCCGCGAAACCAGTCTGCCCGAAAGGAGGTCCCATGAAAAAGCTACTGTTCCTTTCCTTCGCGTTCGCGCTGGCGACTTCTCTGCTGGCGCTGGCCCAGGACACTGCCAAGGCATCTCAAACCAAGCCGCAGACGGCAGCGGCCGAGAAAGCAACCACAAAGGCGGTAACGGTCACAGGAAAAGTCAGCGCCGATGCGAAAACGTTCGTGGACAAAGACAACAAGAGCTGGACGGTGACCAATCCGGAGGCTTTGAACGGCCACGAAGGGCACGAGGTAACGCTGAAAGCCCACGTGGATACGGCCAAGAATGAGATCCACGTCGTTTCCGTCAAGATGGGAACAGAGGAAATGAAAGAAACGACCAAGAAGGAGGAGAAAAAGTAATCTCTCCTCGACACAGACCAGAGAGGAGTGTGCGATATGGCACAAGATCCGAGCAAGATTACCCCTGACGTCGTAACCGACCCGAAGCGCGAAGAAGAGATTCGACGCCGGGCCTACGTACTCTATGAACAGCGTGGCCGGGAAGACGGCCATGACATCGAGGACTGGCTCCACGCGGAAGCGGAGCTAACTGCGCAGCCCATGAAAACGGCTGCTTAGTGCCAGCGTGCGTTCGTCGGCGCAAGCCCCGGTAGCGCCGGGGCTTTGTTGTGCATGGCTCGCACGCTGAACCGTTGTTTCGGTGCTGATCACAGATCACTCGACATCTGGCCGTTAAGATTGAACCGTGTTCCGCTGGGGTCTAGAATTGCCTTGTGGTACGGAGGGCCAGCTAGATGCCCCACTCCGAGTTCTTCTGCCACGCTGTGATAGGCCCTTCTCAAGGTGCCGGGTCCCCTCGAATACAACGAAGGCAAGCTGGTCTCCCCACGCTGTGGCAGCGAAGAGTGGAGCACAGACGGTTTCTACCCGGGCCCCGCCAGGGAAACGCGAGCCCTTTGTGCAAGACATGACTCCTGCAGGCAGCCACGGGCGCAACCGCCCTGCAGGATGGAGGTCCCTATGCCAGCAAAGAAATTACGAGAATTCCTCGACAGTCAAGGTGTCGCTTATACGACCATTTCTCACGCGGTTGCCTACACCGCGAAAGAGATCGCCGCGGTTACACACATCTCCAACAAAGAGTTGGCGAAGACGGTCGTAATAAAGATCGATGGCGAATTGGCGATGGCTGTTCTCCCCGCTTCGTACGAGGTCGATCTTTCCTCGTTGCGAGTTGCAACCGGCGCCAGAAGCGTGAGTCTCGCCAAAGAATCAGAATTCAAAGATAAGTTCCCAGAGTGCGAGATCGGCGCGATGCCGCCCTTTGGGAATCTCTATGGGATGGCTGTCTATGTTGACCAGAGCCTTACCGAGGACAAGGATATTGCATTCAATGCCGGTTCCCACAGCGAGGTGCTCCAAGTCCGCTACGCAGACTTCGAGCGGCTGGTCAAGCCGACGGTCCTGAGGTTTTCAGAACTGCCGGATATGAAGTCAATGGGAGCGTGGCACCTCTAACGTTTGAAAGACTTCTGGTTGTGTCGGAGCTTTGGCGGCCAATGCGAGTCCCGTGATCTCCAACGCTAAGACTGCGCCAGGAGCGCTCGGCAATTCCGCGTTGCTGGAGGTCGCGAATGATTCCCGTTCCTGCTGTAGCTGCAATCATTGTCGTTTTGTACGTTCTCAGCGCGATCAAGATCCTGCGCGAGTACGAGCGTGGCGTGATCTTCCGCCTGGGCCGATTGCTACCCTATGCCAAGGGACCGGGAATCATCCTGGTGTTTTTTCCGGTCGATCGCATGGTGCGGATTTCACTGCGCCAGGAGGCGCTCGAGGTAAAGCCTCAGGACATCATCACCCGTGACAACGTCACATTGAAAGTGAACGCGGTTATTTTCCTGCGCGTAATCGACCCACGGCAGGCGGTCGTCGAGGTGTCCGACTACCTCAACCAAACTTCGCAATTTGCCCAGACAACGCTGCGCTCTGTTCTCGGCGAGGCGGAGTTGGATGAATTGCTGGCGCATCGGGAAAAGATCAACATGCGGTTGCAAAGCATTCTCGATGCCCACACCGCCCCCTGGGGCGTGAAAGTGGTCAATGTAGAGGTGAAGCAGGTGGATCTGCCGGAGTCGATGCTAAGGGCCATGGCCAAGCAGGCCGAGGCGGAGCGCGAGAAACGAGCGAAGATCATCCACGCGGAAGGCGAGTTCTCGGCGGCGCAGCGACTGGTAGACGCAGCCCACTTGCTGGCCGAAGAGCCGGTCAGCATCCAGCTCCGCTACCTGCAGACATTGACCGAAATCGGAGTAGAAAAGAACACTACCCTGGTTTTCCCCGTGCCCGTGGACATATTTTCGCGCATCGCCAAAGTTACCGAGAGGACCTGAGACCAAAAGCTTCACGATCGGCCGGTTTTGGAGAGTTAGAGAGAAAGAAAGGAGGCGAGATACATCATGGTTCACCCAACGGCTGCGGTGGTGTTGAACGACGGTCTGAGGGATTCGGTTAACTAGCCTGTTCGATTCGCTCCTGACACGCGATGCAGTATCTCGTCCACGGCACGGCTTCCAATCGCTTGGCGCGGATCTCACCTCCACAGGAGACGCAGACACCAAAGCTGCCGTCGCGCACCCGCATCAGCGATTCCTCCACCATCTCGAGCAGATGCTTTTCGTTTGTGCTCTGCCGAAACAGAAAATCCTTGGTGTACGTGCCCGCAGCGCGGTCGATCACGTCAGGAGCGAGGGTATCGTCGATGCTGCGTCCAGATTCCTGTTTCTGGGTAACGCTCCGACGCAGCTCCTGCCGGCGAGTTTCGAGCCGTTCTCCAAGTTGTCGCAGCCGCTTCTGGTCCATACCCGATCCTGAGAGTTGCGATTATAGCTCCGAATGACCCGAGCAGAATGCACTTGGGTGCGCGCCCTCGCAAGTTGGACGACCCAAAGCAGTTGCAGCTGGATGGCTCTCTGTGGAACGGTTGGACCAAGATCCCGACAGCTACCATCCGTCGGTAGAATCACAGGTGGGCGTGATGGAGATTATGGACGCCAACGGCAAATGATTGTGGAGGCGGCAGTTCGGTGCCCTTACTGCGTTTCGGACAGGGAGTTCCTGCGCATGGTGGCCCTAGTCGATGGGGCGTTTGTATGCGTGCATTGTGGCCACATGTCGATTCCGAACGAAGATTTCAAGTGCCATTGCTCAAAAGGCGTCTACAGGCTGCAGCGCCTCCGCTTTGAAGTGAGAGAACCTATGAACACCCTACCAGTAAGACCTATCGGTATAGTGCGCAGCCCGTTTAAGAGA
>Ga0335069_10011433_pt1 | contig 12517 bp, 22 predicted proteins | sample Lox_Sample_11_FD_206714 | JGI IMG/M metagenome (GOLD analysis project Ga0335069, IMG submission 206714) | Soil microbial communities from Loxahatchee National Wildlife Refuge, Florida, United States - Lox_Sample_1.1 | ecosystem: Environmental > Terrestrial > Soil > Wetlands | place: USA...
CATTGTTGGTGGATAACGCTGCGGACAAATTCAAGAGCTTTGCTTACTTCTCGTGTTGACATCTGTAGGTACACCCCCTTCCCTTCGCAGTTGCGATCAACGCTTTTGTGGTTGTTCTATGTTGTCAAGTCGCATCGCCTCCATTAAGTCACGGAGCGCCCGAAGCGTATTAGGACTCTGCCCACCTCCAGCGCCAATAGAGCAGAACTCAACGTCCACCATCGGACGCCCCGACCCTATTGGCGGAATGATTGCCAGTATCACATCGCCGTCGGCCTGCCGGATAAGTCTCAGGCGGCCATCAGGCGACATATCTTCGTAACGCTCAACTGCTCCCTCGCTCATCTCACTTCCTTTCGGGGGCCGGACTAGCCGACCGCCTCAGTTGCGGCCCTGATTTCTCGCATCTTCATTACAAATTGGCGCTTGTCAACAGCAACCGCGCCCAACTGTATCGCCAGTTCACGTTTCGATTTGCACACGTCATAGTGCGGAAAACTACTCTTTGCCTGAAACCACCTTCTAGCCACTCCGATTTTGTCGGCCATTTCATGCAGTTCTGGTAGAGTGTCGGCAATCATGTGTGACATAGACATCCGACCATAAGCGGCAAAGTAGCTGTCAACGTAAACCGGCATCTCACTTCCTTTGCAAAGGGAGTTACATACTTAATTCCCTTGACAAACGCAAGGGAGTTATCTACACTTAGGGCATGAGCAAAAGCACCATAAGCACGTTTCAGGTTTTCGAGATGTTTCCCGATGCCGAGTCTGCGCGGCTCTTTCTGGAATCGCGCATCTGGGCTGACGGGCCGCTCTGCCCTACCTGCAAAGGCTCGGAGAACATCACGACGCGCAAGGGCGGTTTCTATCGCTGCAACCCTTGCAAACTGGACTTCACCATCCGAACTGGCACCATCTTTGAGCGGTCGCACATTCCGCTGCACAAGTGGCTCTATGCCATGTACCTGCTCGTCACCGCCCGCAAAGGCATCTCTTCGCTGCAACTGTCGAAAGAAATCGGCGTCACGCAAAAGTCGGCATGGTTCATGCTTCACCGCCTGCGGGAAGCGTGCGGAGGGCCGAACCTGACGAAGCTGCGCGGCATCGTGGAACTGGACGAATGCTTCATCGGCGGTAAGGAAAAGAACAAGCACGAGCACAAGAAGCTGAAAGCCGGACGCGGGCCTGTCGGAAAGACTGCCGTTCTCGGAATGCGCGAACGTGAGAGCGGGCGAGTAATCGCTACCACGTTGGAGATGCGCAGCCTGCCCATTGTCTACGACCAGATTCACAGCAAAATCGAACTTGGGACGCAGCTTTATACCGACGATCGTATTGCCGATGACGGCACCATTCATGACTGCGAGCACTGCCTGGGAACGGGGGCCTGCCCAAAGTGCTGCGGGGAATCTGCGCAACCCTTCGATGAAAAACTTGGCGATAAGCGTATGTGTGAGGGCTGCACTGCGGGGCTTCACGAACGTTGTGGGATGCAGACGTGGTGTGAATGCGAATGTGACGGCACCGCCGACATCCCGCTGCCCTGCGATTGTCCTTCGACCGGCCATATCTATGGTTGCCCGAATGAGTAGCATCTGTTAGGGAGTTATCTATATAATTCCCTTTGCAAAACCTTTTGAACTGGAGCCAGCATCTCGCTGGCCCCAGCTTTCCGTGCGCCCGTGGCGTTTCTCACAGATTGGTCTATGGCGGGCGTGAGTCGTGGCGTAACCGCCAAGCGATTGCAGCCCCGCGATCCCGTTCCGTTCGCCTTGTAGAGTCATCACCGTCTAAGACGGGAGCGCACGAAACTTAGTTCCCCTTCGGCGCTAGCTCGTTGCTGGCGGAGTTGCCTGACTTGTCTGCAACTGAGCCAAGCCACCTACCGCGCTGTTGACCGTAGTAACAACGATGCCCTCAATCTTCTGTGACTGTGGATTGTGGATGAAGATTGGCACAATTTGCTCAGCCTCACCCAAGATGAGAGTTACGATTTGCCACCAAGGGATATTCGGCTTAGCGGATTGCGGTGTTACTGTTGGTGTTCCCATTCCTTCTCCTGTTACCCCTACGGGGGTGCGGTTAGTTGTCAAGTGGCGGTTGCCACAGTTGTGTATCTTGGAGGTTACTGCCAAACTTGATCTCCACTCCTATACTGAGTCCACCTAGCTCTGGGCGTGGACGTGACATTGTATTGTGGAGTACCTGACAAGTATAATCCAGCTTGTCAAGGGGACATTCGAGAACGTGGGAGTCGTGGATGATGAGCCTGAGCATAGGGCGTATGACAGGATCAGAAGCTAAGGTTAGTAAGTCCTCAGTCTGGATGGCTGAAGCGTCGGACTGAGGGAGAAAGGCTATGCAACGTTTAGCATCAGTGCCAAGGTCAAAGCGTTGATATTTGCTGTTCCACTTTGTAACAGCGTAAAAGTAGTGCCGGTACTGGTAATGGTTATCGAGGTAGGTCTGCCGGTCAGCCAGTTCACGGGTGGTGCGCATCCAGGTCTTGATTTCTGGGAACAGGTTGAGGTACATTTCCTGTAGCTCAGTTGCAACCTTCTGAGTGGGAAACTCATCAGGGTATTCATCGTGCATACCGAACGGAGACAACCCGTAGTTCGTACCGTGGATGCAGCGTTTGCAGGCATCCCTGATCTGTTCGAGGAGCGGGCGGGAGGCGTCCTCCTTCTTCGCCGCTCTGCAAGCCTCGTAGAGGTCTTTATCAGCCAGGGATATGTCAATTCCCCTACCACCCTCCCGGTAAGCTCGAACGTGCGACATGAAGATGTCGTGGATGCCAGCCTTGGCTGCACGGATGTAGCGGGGTGAGTTGGCACAGTAGCCTACGAGGACGGCTTCGATGGCTGCGCTGTCTGCTTCGATGAGAACGTAACCAGGTGGGGCGATAATGGTACGCTTAAACGCAGCGGCCAGCTCGTTACGCTTGGGTATGACCATCAGGTTATAATCCTTCATAGCCTTCCTCCACGTTGAGGGAGTGAAGGTGAAGGTTCCGCGTACACGTCCATTCTGATCCGGTATCCAGTCGTAAGACGTAATCAGCTTCTTGTGTTGACGTGCCTTTAGCATAGTAAGAAATACGGGGTGTTTCCTACCCCACATTCTTAGTGCCTTGGCATCAGCAGTGTCAGGCAGCTCACCATGCTCATCCCTTTCACCCCCACGCTTCTTAGGTATCTTCAAACCAAGGTGACGGGCGTAGGCTTGGACTTGCTCAGTAGCGTTCCAGTTGAAGGGAAGATATTTGCGATAGTGGGTAACAGTCCCGCTACCGTCACAGAGGATACAACGTCCGGTTGACTTACGCATCCGCTTACATTCGCAGGGGACTTGAACAGGCTCCCATCCAGCACGATCTTGGGGGTCTTTCTCGCGGGTGAACGCTCGATCCGTTTTGAGCCAGTCGGTTGGCAGTAGCTCGATGGGGATTTTGGGCTGGATTTGGGCGTCCAGCGAATCCACAGCCTCCTGCAAAGCAGGCATCAGGCCGGGTTCCTGTGTAGGGGTGCGCGGGCGATTGCGCGCCGCCACGTCAACGAGGACGCCAGCGGTGGACATTTCCCCCAGGATTTCAGCCGCGTCGCTGCAATGGCGCGTAAAGCGTTCCCAGCGGCCCTGACGTTCCAGCCAGCCCCGCATGGCCTCGTAGCAGCGCAGGGTCACGTCGTTGTCGGTAGCGTTGTAGAATGCGGGATCGGCTTGGGAAAGGTGCTTCCAAGGGGCTACGTCTGTATAGAAGGGGGCCACGAACTCTAGTGACTTGGGGAGGTCGCTTTGGAGGAAGTGGAACATCCACATGGTATCGTATATCTTGCCTAGTGGTTTACATCCAGCTCGTATAAGACGAGGAGTATCAAAATTACTATTATGAAGAACAACGCTATGAGCAGCGTGTAGTAGATTACGGGTGAACGACACATAAGGTTCTGTCCACGGGTATGAAGCAGCACTTCCGCCCCTGAAGCTAAAGCCACACCGAATAATGGTATAGCTAGTCTTTTCAGGGTCATCACTCTCCTCCTCATTGATCTTATCTGTCTCTGGAGTCTCTATGTCTACTGCTAGAGGCATGTCAGGGCTGTAGCCAAGCTCCTTCATCCACGCTTCCATCTCAGGCAAGGGGCGGTCTAGGCAGTAGTTGACGGGGGTGCGTTCAAACGCCATAGTTCATCCACACAGTTTCAAGTATAGGTGTACGAACTCCTGTATTTGAACTCTTAATCTCTGAATTACGGACATAACCATATCTTCGATAGTACTGTAAATCAACCTCGTACAAAGGATTATCATAGCCACTAAGTAACCAATTAAACTCTGCATAGTTAAGCGTTTCTATGAGATGTTTGTGATTTATATTTCTATAACAGGCTTGCGTTCCATAATAGGGAGGATCAAGATATACAAAGTCTCCCTCCTTACAGGTTGCTAGTGTATTGCTCCAATCACACTCTTGAATTTCAGTTCCGTCAAGTAACTGTCTAGCAGCTTCACACACTGAGCGGTAACACTTCCCACTGTATCCTACATGAGTCCCCGAAGAACCTGAGAATCCGTGTTTATACCCCTTACCAGCAAAGGTTATTCTAGGCTCCAAGAGTATACTTATCGGATGGTTAGCATTATTTTTCCACTGGGTGTAATCATCACGCCCCACTAACTCAGGAAGTTCGTCAAGGTTTGCACATTGTAAGGCTCTTAGGAAACGACAATCAATATCATCAAGTTTCCACGCATTAGCCTTTACTGTACCCCGCGCAGCAAAAAATACATTTCCTTTACCAACAAAAGGCTCAACATAAGTCTCACATTCCTTTGGCATAAGGCTAACTAACCACTTACGTAGCCGTGCCTTACCTCCCATGTGCCTAAATGATGGTATCATACCTTAGCAATCTCCAATGCCTTACGGAAAGCAAAGAGCATACACGGGACAAATTTTAGCTGGTCTTGCATGATGTAGCTAGGATGATAAGTCGGCACAGCAGGTATCCCATATGGGGTATCCACAACGTAACACTGGTGTGCCTGTATCCCACTGACGTTACATATCCTACGTAGAGCCACATTCCCCATAGGTATAATCACCTTGGGCTTGACCTTATCGATTAGCTCATCAAGATAAGGTCTGCAATGCTCAATGATAGCGGTAGCTTCTGGCCCTGCATAGTCATAGAAGTTTAACCTCGGTGCCTTGCACCATGTTGTGTTCGTAAGCGTAAAGGCATCCCGCTTAACCCCAAGCCTACGAAAGATGTGCTTATCAAGGAACTGCCCAGCGGGGCCAGCAAACGGTCTGCCTTCCTTAGCCTCGTACTCCCACCCACTATCACCTACAATCATTACTCCACTATAGCCAGCACCATCAGGGGGGATCAGGCGGATACCTGCTTGACGATTGTCACATCCCGCGCAATGCTTCCCCTGCACCCCTTGAGCTTGGGGGAGGATGTCTAGGATGTCCAAGTCAGTTGTCAAGGCTCCCCCATTGCTCTGCCATTGCGTCAGCGATTCCCTGATACGTTCTGCTGCGATCCTTCCAGCGGTCAGGCCCAGGTGAGACATAGTGAACCCTTGGCTTACGTCCTTTAACGATGTTGGTAGGCTTCAATAATGGCAGGTTCTTTAACCACAGACACGTAGCCTTAGTCTCTCCATGACCAAACATCCAAGGTTGGATAATCTGATCTGGCTTACGCCACTTGGTTGATAGCACACCAATAGGATTCTCGATGGCTATATGTTGCACACACTCACGATTTGCTAGCCACAACACAAACTGGATGGCCTGTTCCTGCTCTTTCTGCCTTTCTGCAAACCAGCGGGCACCGCTTACAGCCAGATAGGTACATGGAGGGAAAGCGATAAGCATATCCCAATCACCGGGCTGTATGAGGTTATCCCGTACATCACGCTTCCAGTGATTTGGGCTGTTATCCTCGGCGAGTAACAGGTCACATGACCAAGCATTGTGCCCCCGCTTCCTGAACGCCTCACGTACTATGCCAGAGAACTCACAAGCTACTAGGACGTTCATCCTTATTCCCCTCCTCAGAGTTCCACTTCATCATAGCCTCCTGTGCTACAGCATAAACATACTCCAGCAGTGGGCTAAGTTTCCTGCGATACTCTGCCTGAGTCTCAGTTGTGTTGCTGTCTTGCTGACTCACGTTTCCCCTTCTCCCCTAACCGGATCAATCGGTACATAATCGCATAAGACCCACAAGCTAGGCATTGACCATGCTTGTTGATTTCCTGAGTTCGGCCACAGTCGAGGCACCAAGCAATGTGCATGATAATGTTGCCCGCATCTTGTCAGTAGCGGCGGGCCTGCTACCTCGCCAGAGCCTCATCTACGTTTGTGCTTAGTGGCCGTTGTTGTAAGCAGCGGGGTTTTCTCAACCCACTCCTTTTTCATCGTCCGCTTATCCTCTCGAACATAACCTTCTTGATCGTCCTTCCATATAACCGCACCCTCCTCTTTGGCTACCTGTTCGGCGTAACCAAGCGAGATGTCACGAAAGGATGCAATGCCACTAAAGCAAGCAATGATGTTAGTGGTTGTCTTTGAGCCTTCGTAGATACGTAGGGTTCCCTTGTAGCTACCACCAGCAGAATATATGTCAGTCTTTTTGCTTGGTGGGCTAAATGGCCCAAAGGTTACAGAGGAACCGTCAGGTATTGTTACCTTAAACTGTCCTCCATCATCTTTTACAACTAACAATGTTCTCATTTCGCTCCTTATCTTACGAACTTGCAGCGCGGTTACGCCTGCTCCCCCGCCCAGCACCGCGCACAGCGACCTTGGAAGGTCAGGGAGTGCTGCTAGCTTGTTTACCCCTGTGGCAGTTTATACCCAGTAACCCGCTCCCGGCCATACCCCTTATCCCCATCAGGAAAGGCCACCTCAAGCTCGTATTTCCCATCCTTACCCTTGGGCCAGCGGAGCTGCCCCTTACGCCCTTGGGTGCTGATGGTCTGCTTAGTTTCCTTGTCGTAGCGTTCCCAGTTCACTACACAGCGGCCCATCCTGCGTCCAGAGGCCGCACGTAGCGCCTGCTCAACAAGAGCACGGGAGGGCTTGGTTCCACCAATCTCATCGGGAGTGATGCCCAGTGACCGCAGCAGTTCTGCGCCTTGGCTGTTGAACTTCTTGCCCTGCTTGTTGGTGAACTGGTGGAAGCCCGCCTGACAGAAGCGGATCGTGACTTCCTGCTGTATACCATCGCTGTCGGGGATACTGATAACAGCTTTGTGGTTCACAGTGAAGTCCTTCACCTGCTCACCAGTCTTTTTGATGGTATATTCCCGAATCTCGAAGGGGTTCTCATCTTCAAGCTCGAACTTGAAGGGGTAGACACCGGGATAGACGCGGGGCACATACTCCCCACCGCCTTGCTCCTTGGCTTCGTAGTCAATCTCCCCAATGTCGTCGTCGCTCACAGTGTTCAGGCTTGGGTCATCAAGCGTAGTTGTGGTCTTGTTGTCGGTTAGGTTGTTGAGTGTGTCAATCGTACTGTCATCCAACTGTGTCATGGTATTCCTTTCAAGGTTGTGTTAGTCAACATACTTCGCTTTGATGTCTCGGAGCCAGAATAGCTGCTTGGGGCTTACTGGCCCATCCTCCCGCATTTGGCCGATGAAGTTATCTTCCTTGGTAGTGAACGCTAGGGCATCCACATCCTCAAGCATCTTGAGTATGCGGTCAGCCTCAGCCCTCCGCTCCTCTGGGGTTCCTCCGCTGTCGTTGCTTAATGGATGGTAGGTCATTACTTTACCCCTGCTACGTGTCATGAGGTGGCCGCGCTGTTCTGGTGAACAGCTTGCCACTGTATACGTCTACGCTCCCTTACTTCCCTTCTGAAGCTCATCAATCTTATCGTACAGCTTCCCCACATCAGGCTCCATCCAGGCAGGCCACTTGTTGAACTCTGCCTGAAACTCACCCCTGACCCTCAGCCCACACACAAACACAATCCCCATAGGATCGGCGTGAGGCTTAATGTACATGCGATACTCAACTGACATTACATCCGGCCCACCGTCAGCAGCCTTGGTAGCCTTCTCTACAGTCTCGAAGTGCAGCATGTGGCGGAACATAGAGGGTATCTTGCCTACAACCTTGGCAGCAGCTCCACCACCAGGGATGAGGACGCCATACATAGGTACACCAACAATCTTGGTATGCCCCTTGCCATCGTCAATCCGCTTGTCAGTTCCCTCGACAAACCCCCGCCCCTCAAGCCCTGTCCAGACAAGCTCCTTGATGTAAGGAATAGAGGTTGACTTGGCAATCCATCCGGGGATCATCTTCTGTGACAACCCATAATCCCCGCCGCTGTTACCCGTGAACTTGGTATCGCCACTCATGTAGCTAAGTGGGGCTTCCCTGTCACCCAAGTTGACTGAGCCTGTCGTGGACATTTCATCCATGATGGAGTCACAGAAGCTCGTAATGCCCTCGAAAGCATAGAAGGCTACCTTGCTCAGGTCATTGTTCGGGTTGGCAGCTCGCTTGACAGCAAAGGTTACAATCGTTGCACACTTAGGACATGGATGCTGTTGTACCGGCTTCCCGCTAGTGACTTCCTCCCCACATTTAGCATTGGGACACTTTCCAGCATACCGTATAATGGAAGGGGGAAGGAGCTTGCTATCAGGATCGTTCACATCTTCCGGCCAATAACCCTGACAAGCCTTATCAATAGCCTGCATGACATGAGCATTGCTACGCAGGTTCCACACACTGATAGTTCCATTGTCAATCTGTGTCTGGATGCAATCGAGTGTGCCCAAGTCGGCAGTAATGAGCCTGGAGGGTAGCCCATGAATCCTAAGCGCCCTAGTCGCAGCTACACCAATCTGTGTAGTCTTACCAGTCCGTGAACCACCAAACCAAAGGTCTGCGTATGCCAAGCTATTCCTCCTCTTTCTCAGGCCGCTCGTCCTTCACTATGCTGAGTCCATTGTCAATGTAGAACGAGATAATTTCAGGGTCTTGTTGCTGATCCTCAGCGGTTACTACTACTGTAACCATCTTGTTACTCAACGTCACGTCACCAAGCATAACGCATCCTTTCGTTACGGAACAAACATATTACTTACTTGTGAGCACACAAACGTACCAGTTGGGTACAACTCTGTTCCGTCATCAGTCTCGATAGGATCACCAGTAAGCATTAGTGACAGCATCAGATATGGTACTGTCTTAGTTCCCTGCTCCTGCTGCTCTTTTAGGAACCAGAAGTTACACCAATCCGCCTGCCCCCACTTATGCCCACCTGTATCAACCTGTACCCAGGTATAGCGCCACAGTCCAATAGGCCACGGTGGGGGAGTGTTGAGGGGATATACCTCAATAACCAGCTCACGGGCATTGACAGGCACACCCCCAACAGTAAGCTGTGCAGTCTGTGTTGATACTGCCAGCCCAGTTATCAGGGTTTGTTGGGCACTCGCTGAGGCTGCAAGCAAGGCAGCAGTGATGAGGTAGCGATGGAGCTTCATATAGCTACTCCTTCAATCTCTTGATGGGGATGACCAATACGGTACTTGAGTGCTCGTTGCAGCGCCTCTGCAAAGTCAGGTGGGCTAACAAGGGCCATCAGCGAACCCACCATACAAGCCCGTATGATGTCCTTCTCGAAGTTTTCCATTCCTGCCGTCACCTGATTCCACAAGTTCTGATTCTGCTCTGCTGTTGTCATAGTCCCTCCTCTGGATGGTTAGGAACCCTGTACTTGAACTCCCCACACCCTATAGGGTCAATACCTGCCGTTCCCCAGCATAGCTCGTAGCACGGACACTTGCTATGGAATTGGGGATCATAGGCACAGCCATCGGTGTGCTTGGGGAACGCTTCGCACAGGATGTCATTTATCTGCTCATCCCCACGATTCTGAATCTGCACAAGTGCATTATGCACTTCAATCTCACGATGCTTGACTTGGACTTGCCACTCCTCAAGCTCCTGCACACTCCTACAAATAAGTGGAGGACTAGGGAACTGTGCTCTCAGCAACTCAGGCTCATTCTGGTAGAGCCATCCTACCCACTCAGGGATGCCACCAGGATACCGCTCAGCTATCCGCTGCCGGTTCCAACCCTTGCCCAACCGCCTATTGTTGCCTGCATCATCCTTCCATTCGTACTTGGCTTTCCATTCAAGATCGAGTCCACCAGCCTCGCACAGGTATCCCCAAATGAGCGGGCTGGCATGGTGCTTATGCCCAGCTCCACGGGGCCAGTCTACAGCCATGGCACCCTTGGTCAAACCCTCAACCTGCACTCCAGCTACTTCCCATCCCAGCCTTGCTTCAACCGGCAGTACCTCGGATATGGTCTGCTGGTCAGTCTTGAAGTTCTCAAGCCACATCTGATTAACGCTTGAGACTGTCTTGAGAGAGAGAATGACTAGGGCACCGTCAGTGCGGCGTTCTAGGATGGCGTCGGGGCGGCTCAGGAACATTAGCTCAGGTGATATCTGCAACTGTTCCTCAGTCTCAACCTGTACCACCCTATATTGCTCTAACAATGCAGGCAGCCTAACAAGGCACCACCCCACTACCAACCCCTCAAGCAGGTCACAATAATGGTCAACCAACCAAGTCTGATCCTCAGTTACCTGGACTATCTGCCCATCAAAGCCTTCCTCTAGGATTGGTTCGACTTGGAAGCCTTTGGACTCCTTGAACTGTCTTCGCAACTCAGCCTGCCCTAACTTAATAAGGCCATCAACTACTGGCATTTCTGGAAAGGCTGCCGCTCGTTCAGCCCGCTGTGTAAGGATAACAGTGTCAGGTAGTTTGCAGTATTCAAGAATAGATGCAATGACGTTATGCACCGCTCCACCAAATGCAAGATGTTGATTAAGACGTACAGGCTGGAGTCCTTTACCATCATAGTCGTACTCCCAATAACGCCTACGGGGACACTTGTGGTCTGATTCGGTGCGGCTTCTGTCGAAATAATGAATCATATACCCTTCAATAGTTTCATATCATGTATGGCAGTTGTTGGCTCTTTGTAGCGATTCATGGTGGCATAATGGAAGGCATCACTCATTATGCCTTCGGCGTGTGCTTCATCTACCATGTAATGCTGGTCATCAAACACAACACCATCAGCAGATACACACACTACCACTATTGAACCTACACGTACTAATTGCACTTGGAGCTTTGTCATTGCTTTACCTTCTTAGGCTTGGCTGTCCAGTCCTTCCATATTACTCCGCACCCCCTGCACTCTACCGTCTTATTCTTCATGTCCATCTTAAGACGGAAGTGGGAACAGCTACCAGTAAACCTGCCTCCCTCACCAGATGGGCGCATGTTATAGGTAGGTTGACGCTCGATAAGGATTATATCGGCCATCCCGCCTCCACAGGCTCAGGCTCCTGCCCCTCATAAAGCTCGACAGGAGTACCATCACTGAAATGACTCTCACTGCCCCCCGGCACGAAGGCTATGAACCTGCTATTCCAGTAGCCATTATGCTTGACCTTAGTAAAGGTATCAGCAGTGTTAAAAGCACTCCCATCAGTACACGCAAAGGTAAGGATGTCCTTTGTGTACCTCCAGATTTCAACTCGTAAGGGCTTAGGAGGAAAAAGCTGTGCAGCCTCACAACTGGGCGGGTTATGTTCCTCAAGATCAGCACGACAACTGAACGTAGCATCACAGTATATACACTGATATAACTTAGTCATATTCACCTCCCCTTTCCAGTTCACAGGCTGGACATGGCTTCTGATAATGACAGTCACAATCTTCCTCAACATCATGATCCCACTCATGTCTGCCTATCGGACAGTAGTGTTCACACATTGGATAACTCCTGCAACGTGGTCTGCTGTGCCTCAAGCTGACGCAGGGCCTTCTTAACCCGCTTTGCACGACGCCGGTTGCGCTGCCTTTGAGCACATTCCGGCTTGTCGTAACGCTGCCAAGGCCGCTGCTTCCCGAACTCAGCCCCGCACTCAGGACATTTCATTGCGTATTGCTCCCGTTTCAATGCCATTTACACACTACGCCCAATGCCGTTTAATTGTCAAGACACAAAATACAGGCCCCGAAAGCCCTGATAACACAACTAATTGTGTAGCACCTCTTGGGTATGGACTTGCACCTGTACGGGTGCTACAACGGTGAGGCAACCTCCCACCCAACCGGGTTGCACATCGCCGGGGCGGGGAACCTCAGAGCCTCCGCCCCTAGACTCTGAGGACAGGATGACAGATAGCACTGTTGCACCAAAGGCATCAGGAACGAGCGTAAACGGCCCTAGCAGCCCTTCCAACGCTTCCGGTAAGGGTCAACCATGACCCAGAACGTCACGCCCCTTAAATTGGCTGCTACGCTCGCGGACAAGATTCTCTGTGACTGCACTGGGCTGGACGATTACAAACGCAAACTCGTAACCTACTGGGCGCTCGCCACTCACGCCTTACCCCATCTGCAAACCTTCCCCGTTCTGAGTCTCCAGGGCCAATTTGG
>Ga0335069_10011434_pt1 | contig 12516 bp, 11 predicted proteins | sample Lox_Sample_11_FD_206714 | JGI IMG/M metagenome (GOLD analysis project Ga0335069, IMG submission 206714) | Soil microbial communities from Loxahatchee National Wildlife Refuge, Florida, United States - Lox_Sample_1.1 | ecosystem: Environmental > Terrestrial > Soil > Wetlands | place: USA...
TTTTCGTATTGCCGAGACCCCATCGCAGGACCGCCCGCGTGAGCGCCTGTTCGGACTGGGCGCCGCCGCGTTGACGACGACGGAACTCCTGGCGATTCTCATCGGTACCGGTACCAGTGGCGCGTCGGCGCCGGAGGTCGCCGCGGGGCTGCTCGCGCACGGCGGGCCGGACCTGGCCCGGCTGGCGCGGCGCACCGCCGCCGAGCTCGCGCTGGCGCCGGGGGTCGGCCGCGCCAAGGCCGCGCGCATCGTCGCGGCGCTCGAGCTGGGGCGCCGGCTGCTGGAGGAGGGCCGTCCCGATCGGCCGCGGATCCGGTCGCCGGCCGACGTCTACCGCTGGTTCGCGCCTCGACTGGCGGACCTCGCGGCGGAGGAGTTTCACGTGCTCGCGCTGGACAGCCAGAGCGGTGTGCTGCGCGATCTGCTCGTCACCAGGGGGATCTTGAACTCGTCGCTCGTGCACCCTCGCGAAGTGTTCCGCGGCGCCATCGCGGAGGCGGCGGCGGGGATCATCGTGGTCCACAACCACCCGTCCGGCGATCCGACGCCCTCCGCCGACGACCGCGCCGTGACGCGCCAGCTCGTCGAGGCGGGCCGCGTCCTCGACCTGCCGGTGTACGACCACGTCGTGGTGGGCGCCAACCGCTACCTGAGCTTCGCCGAGGCGGGCCTGCTGTGACGGTCGTGCCCATTCCCGCCATTCCCGGCCTCCAGGACGTGCTGGAGGCGTACGCCGACCGGCTCGACCTCGAGCTGCTCGACCGCGCCTACCAGTACAGCGCCAACGCGCACCGCGGCCAGAAGCGGTGGTCGGGGGAGGACGCGGTGTCGCACGGCGTGGCCACCGCCCGCATCCTCATCGAGTCGCATCTCGACTCGACGTCGGCGGCGTGCGGGATCCTCCACGACGTGATCGAGGACACCGAGACGGGCGTCGAGGACCTCGAGCGCGAGTTCGGCCCCGAGATCGCCACGATCGTGGACGGCCTCACCAAGATCTCGAGCCTCACCTTCCGCTCCACGGCGGAGGAGCAGGCCGAGAACTACCGCAAGCTCCTGCTGTCGGTGGCGAAGGACGCGCGGGTCGTGATCGTGAAGCTGGCCGACCGGCTCCACAACATGCGCACCCTGGAGCACCTGCCGGAGGAGAAGCAGCGGCGCATCGCGCTGGAGACGCGCGAGCTGTACGCGCCGCTGGCCCACCGCTTCGGCATGGCGGCCATCAAGGCCGAGCTGGAGGACCTCGCCTTCAAGTTCCTCGAGCCGGAGGAGTACAGGGTCCTGGCCCGCAAGGTCGCGTCGCAGCAGGCCGAGCGGGAGGAGCTGATCGAGCGGATGCGCGAGCCGCTCCGGCGCGACCTGGAGCACGCCGGCATCGCCGACGTGGAAGTCACGGGCCGCCCGAAGAACCTGTGGTCCATCCACCGCAAGATCCTGCGCCGCGACCTGCCGTACGAGGAGATCTACGACCTGATGGCGATCCGGGTGCTGGTCAACACGGTGCCCGACTGCTACCACGCCCTCGGCGTCATCCACTCGCGCTGGACGCCGCTGCAGGAGCGCATCAAGGACCACATCGCGCAGCCCAAGTCGAACGGCTACCAGTCGTTGCACACCACGGTGTTCGGGCCCAGCGGCCAGCTGTACGAGATCCAGATCCGCACCCGCGAGATGCACCACACCGCCGAGTACGGCATCGCCGCGCACTGGCTCTACAAGGAAGGGCGGCCGCGCGACGACCTGGACCGCCACCTGACCTGGTTCCGCCAGCTGCTGGACCACCAGCAGGAGGCGGTGACGCCCGACGAGTTCATCGAGTTCCTGCGGATCGACCTCTACCAGGACGAGATCTTCGTCTTCACCCCGCACGGGGACGTGAAGCAGTTGCCCAAGGGCGCGACGCCGATCGACTTCGCGTTCACCGTGCACACCGAGGTCGGGCTGCGCTGCCAGGGCGCGAAGATCAACGGGCGGATCGCGCCGCTGCACCGCGCGCTCAAGAACGGCGACACGGTCGAGATCCTCACCTCGCCCAACGCGCGGCCGTCGCGGGACTGGCTGGCGCACGTGCGCACGGGGCGCGCGCGCCAGAAGCTGCGCCAGTGGGTCAAGCAGGAGGAGCACGACAGCTCGCTCGCGCTCGGCGAGGAGATCCTCGACCGCGAGCTCCGGCGGCGCCACCTCCCGCGGCCCGACGACGAGGCGCTGCGCCACGCGGCCGAGTCGCTGGCGCTTCCCGACGGGGCGTACCTCAAGGCGGCGCTGGGCCGGGGCGACCGCTCGGTGGTCCAGATCCTCAAGGCGCTGCACCCCGAGCTGACCGAGGAGGAGGCCCCGCCGCCCAAGCCGGGCGCCCTGGGCCGGCTGGTCCAGCGCATCCGCGTGGGGAAGGGGATCCGCATCCAGGGCGTGGACGGGCTGATGGTGCGCTACTCCCAGTGCTGCCAGCCGGTGCCCGGCGACCCGGTGACGGGCTACGTCACCCGCGGCCGCGGCATCAGCATCCATCGCGTGGACTGCCCGAACCTGCTCGCGCTCGACAACGAGCCCGAGCGGCGCATGGACCTCGACTGGCGGGAGATCGAAGGCGAGGTGTTCGCCGTGCGGCTCGACCTGCAGGGCGACGACCGGCGGGGCCTGTACGGCGACATCTGCACGGCGATCTCGGGGGCCGGCACCAACATCAAGAGCTGCGAGCTGACGAGCGGCGAGCTGGGGATGACGGGGCAGGTGATCGTGGAGGTCGAGAACCTCTCGCACCTCAACAAGGTCATCAAGGCGATCCGGAAGGTGAAAGGCGTCAGCGAGGTACGGCGCCGCGAGCGCCTGATCGCGTGACGGCGTTCCAGCTCGCGTCGCCCTTCCAGCCGGCGGGCGACCAGCCGCAGGCCATCGAGTCCCTGGTGCGCGCGTTCACGGCCGGCGAGCGCTACCAGGTGCTGCTCGGCGTGACCGGCTCCGGCAAGACGATGACGATGGCCCACACCATCCAGCGCCTCGGCGTGCCGGCCCTCGTGCTCTCCCACAACAAGACCCTGGCCGCGCAGCTCTACGGCGAGCTCAAGTCGTTCTTCCCGTCCGACGCGGTCGAGTACTTCATCTCCTACTACGACTACTACCAGCCCGAGGCGTACGTCCCGCAGACCGACACCTACATCGAGAAGGACGCGTCCATCAACCAGGACATCGAGCGGCTGCGGCTGCGCGCGACGTCGAGCCTGGTGGAGCGCGACGACGTGGTGGCGGTGGCGACGGTCTCGGCCATCTACGGACTGGGCGACCCGGTCGAGTACAAGCAGCAGATGCTGCGGGTGGCGAAGGGCGACGTGCTGGGGCGGCGCCCGATCCTCGAGCGCCTGGTCGCCATCCAGTACCAGCGCAACGACATCGCCTTCGAGCCGGGCAACTTCCGGGTGCGCGGCGACGTGGTCGAGATCTTCCCGGCCTACGAGGAGCAGGCCGTGCGCCTGGAGCTGCTCGGCGACGTCGTGGAGCGCATCGTCAAGGTGGATCCGCTCACCGGCCGGACGGTGGCGGAGCTGCAGCGCTGCGCCATCTATCCGGCCACGCACTTCGTGACCGACCGCGGCAACCTGGAGCGCGCGGTGAGCCTGATCCGCGCCGAGCTGGCGGAGCGGCTCGCGGTCCTGAAGGAGGCGGGCAAGCTGCTCGAGGCGCAGCGGCTCGAATCGCGCACGCGGTTCGACATCGAGATGATGCTGGAGGTGGGCACCTGCCACGGCATCGAGAACTACAGCCGCCACATCTCCGGCCGGGCGGCGGGCGAGCGCCCGGCGTGCCTGATGGACTTCTTCCCCGACGACTTCCTGGTGATCGTGGACGAGTCGCACGTCACGGTGCCGCAGGTCGGCGCGATGTACGCGGGCGACCGCTCGCGCAAGGAGACGCTGGTCGAGTACGGCTTCCGGCTCCCGAGCGCGCTCGACAACCGGCCGCTGCGCTACGACGAGTTCCTCGCCCTCGCGCCGCGGGTGCTGTTCCTTTCCGCCACGCCCGGCCCCGAGGAGCTGCGGCTCACCGGCGGGGCGGTGGTCGAGCAGCTGGTGCGGCCGACGGGCCTGGTGGATCCGGAGGTCGAGATCCGCAAGGTGGCGGGGCAGGTGGACGACCTGCTGAAGGAGATCCGCCTGCGGGAGCGGCGCGGCGAGCGGGTGCTCGTCACCACGCTCACCAAGCGCATGGCCGAGGACCTCACGGACTACCTGGCGCAGGTGCGCGTCCGCTACATGCACTCCGACATCGACGCGATCGAGCGCATGGACATCGTGCGCGGCCTGCGGCTCGGCGAGTTCGACGTGCTGGTCGGCATCAACCTGCTGCGCGAGGGCCTGGACCTGCCGGAGGTGTCGCTGGTCGCGATCCTCGACGCGGACCAGGAGGGGTTCCTCCGCTCCCGCACCTCGCTGATCCAGACGGTCGGCCGGGCGGCCCGCCACCTCGAGGGGCGCGCGATCATGTACGCCGACCGGGTGACGGACTCGATGAAGGCCGCGCTCGACGAGATGGCGCGGCGTCGCGTGACGCAGCTGAAGTACAACCGGGAGCACGGCATCACGCCGCGCTCCATCGTGAAGTCGGTGGACGAGATCCGGTTCACGACGCGCGTGGCCGACGCGCGCGAGGATCCCGTGCCGCGGGCCGAGGCCCTGTCGCTGGCCGGGCACGCCGCCAGGGACTGGACCTCGCTGGACGAGGCGGAGCGCGCGGCGCTGCTCAAGCAGCTCGAGGACGAGATGCGGCGCGCGGCGGACGACCTGGACTTCGAGCTGGCGGCCCAGATCCGCGACCAGATCATGGACCTGAAGGCGGCGGGCACGGGGGCACGGGGGCACGGGGGCACGGAAGCGCAGGGGCCCGGACGCCTCGACGCGCCCGGCTCGGCGGGCACAGGAAGAAGGCGTGGGCGTCCGGCGCGTCGATGAAGCCGGCCTCGCCCGCAGCGGCGCGGAGTTGGCGCGCACCCTGCGCCCGCCCCCGCCGGTGGTCGTCGCCATCAGCGGCGAGTTGGGCACCGGGAAGACCACGCTGGTGCGCGCGATCGCGCGCGAGCTGGGCGTCACCGAACCGGTCACGAGCCCGACCTTCGCGCTGGTGCACCGCTACGCCGGCGCCGCCGGCACCCTGTACCACGTGGATGCCTACCGCCTGCGCCGCGCCGCGGACGCGGCCGACCTGGGGCTCGACGACATGCTGGCCGAGCCGGACAGCATCGTGCTGATCGAGTGGCCGGAGCGGCTGGCGGAGGCCCTGCCGCCCGTCACGCACCAGATCCGGCTGGCGTACACCGACGATCCGCTGTTGCGGGACATGGAGGTGCTCGGTGTCCGGCCGTGAAGGGGTCGCCGGTCCGGGAGCTCGCGCGCGGCCGTGAGCCTCTACCTGGCCCTCGACACGGCGACGGATGCGCCGTCCCTCGCGCTGGGGTCGCCCGAGTCGCCCGGCGACGATCGACGGCTCCCGTCCCGGCGCGAGCTCTCGCGCGAGATCGAGCTGCTGGTCCGGCGGATGCTGGCCGAGCGCGGCACCGCGGCGTCCGCGCTCGCCGGCGTGGTCGTCGGCGACGGGCCGGGCTCGTTCACGGGCCTGAGGATCGGCGTGGCCTTCGCCAAGGGATTCTGCCGCGCGGCCGCGCTCCCGCTGCTGGCCGGGCCGTCGCTCATGGGCGCGGCGCTGGCCGCGTGCGGCGGGGAAGGCGCCGTCGTGGCCGAGTACGACGCGCTGCGCGGCGACGTGTACCGCGCCGTGTATCGCTTCACGCCCGGCGCGTCGCCGGGAGGCGCCGCCGCAGCCGGACGAGTCGAGGTGGTCGCCCCCCCGGCGCTCGTCGCTCGCGAGCAACCGGCGGACGCCGGCCTCGTGCGCGCGGGCGCCGCCCACGCCTCGGCCGCGTCGCTGCTGCGCCTCCTCGGCTTCGCCGGAGCCCTCGAGCGCGTGGCCGCGCCGGATCGCTGGGAACCGGTTTACGGCCGCCTCGCCGAAGCGGAGGTGCGCCGTCGCGCCCTCGAGCCCTAGGCTGCTCGCCCCGCCGGACCTCGACCGCGTCGTGGCCATCGAGCGCGCCGCGTTCACCGACCCCTGGTCCCGGAAGGCCTTCCTCGATCTGCTCGCGCAGCCGCACGTGCGCGCGTTCGCCGTGGACGCGCCCGACGGCCGGCTCGCCGGCTACGCGCTCGCCTCGGTCGTCACCGATCAGGGCGAGATCCTCAACCTCGCGGTGGCGCCCGACACGCGCCGCCGTGGGCTGGGTCGCATGCTGCTGGCGGCCATGCTCGACATGTTTCGCCGCGAGGGTGTGGTCAGCGTCTTCCTCGAGGTCCGGCCGTCGAACGCCGCGGCCATTCATCTATATGAGGCCGCGGGATTCCGCCCGCTGTCCACCCGGCGGGCCTACTATCGACATCCGACCGAAAATGCGGTCACGATGTCCCTCCAACTCGCCCGCGAGGGTGCCGAGAAAGGATGAGGTAACACGTGCTTTCGGTTGACAAAACCCGTTGTGGCGCCTATACTTCCGGCCTGTCCGTGATGCCCGATCCTGCCGCGAGGAGGGTCGTCCGGTGAGTCGCAGTCTCAACAAGGTCATGCTGATCGGCAACCTCGGGGCAGACCCGGAGGTTCGGAGCACCAGTAACGGGTCTCGGGTCGCGACACTGTCGCTGGCCACGAGCCGCCAATGGAACACGCAATCCGGCGAAAAGCAGGAGAAGACGGAGTGGCACCGGTGCGTGGTGTGGAACGCGAAGGGCAGCGGCCTGGCCGACGTGGTCGAGAAGTACCTGAAGAAGGGTGACCGTGTCTATGTAGAGGGCCGCATCGAGTACCGGACCTGGCAGGACAAAGAGGGCCAGAAGCGCTACTCCACCGAGATCAACGTGCGCGACCTCGTGATGTTGTCGGGGCGGGGCGACGGCGGGAGCGGTGGAGAGGGCAGGCGGGCCTCGGCGGCGGCCGGCAAGGGCGGCCCCGCGGCGGCCGAGTCGGACAAGGCGGCGGGCGGCAAGGAAGAATCGTTCGAGGACTTCCCGGAGGCGCTCGATGAAGAGGACGACGATCTCCCCTTCTAGGCTCGGACATTTCCCCGTGATGGTCTGCCTCGTCCTGGGGGCCATCGCCATCCCGTCGCACGCGCGCACGGGCCTGGCGGCGCAGCAGCCGGCGGCGGCGCCGCAGACCGCCGGGCCGCTGCCCGCCACGCACACGGTGCAGCAGGGCGAGACCCTGTGGGGCCTGGCGAAGCAGCTGATGGGCGATCCGCTGCTGTGGCCGGAGATCTATCGTCTCAACACCACGGTCATCGAGGATCCGCACTGGATCTTCCCGGGTGAGGAATTGCGCCTGGTGGCCACGGCCGAGCCGGTGACGGCCGCCGCTCCGGCGGCGCCGGCGCCGGCGCCCTCCGAGATGGCCGTGACGCCGAGCGCGGCGGCGACGCCGGCGGGGCAGGGCGACATCGCGGTGGCGCCCGCGGCGGCCGACACCGAGGCGCCGGCGGCGCAGGCCGGTCCGGGTGTGAATCCGGCCACGGGCCCGACCATTTTCGGCCAGCAGGGCCGCGCGCGCGTCGCCTCCGGCTCGCTTCAGCTGCGCGAGCAGCATGCGTACCGGGCGGTGCGCGAAGGTGAGTACTACTCCTCCGGCTTCCTGCTCGAGCCGGGCGACACGCTGAATGCGGGCCACCTGATCGGCAACACGGCCACGTCGTCCATCAGCCGGCTCACGACCACGAACAGCGCGATGCTCTACGGCACGGTGGCGGTCTCGCCGCCTGCCGGCGACAGCCTGAAGCCGGGCGACGTGCTCCTGTCGTTCGATACGGCCTGGGTGACGCCGAGCCACGGCGTCGTGATTCAGCCCACGGGCCTGCTCAAGGTGACCAAGGTCGGCCAGCCCGGTGACAACGTGATGGCGCAGGTGATCGCGGTGTATCAGACCATCAACGGCGGGCAGGGCGTCATGAAGGCTGTGCCCTATCATGCGTCGAGCGGCGTGCGTCCCGAGGCGGTCGAGACCGGCCTCGTGGGCGAGGTGATCGCCCTGCGGACCCCCCACGAGGTGCTCAACGAGCAGGACGTGCTGTTCATCGACAAGGGCCTGGATGACGGCGTGCGCCTGGGCGACATCTTCCAGGTCAGCCGGACGAGTCCCACGCAGGCGGGCATCGGACCCATCCAGCAGAAGCAGGCGCTGCTCCTGATCGTCTACGGTCGGGCGCACACGGCCACGGGCGTGATCATCCAGCTGGACCGGCCGGACATCCGGCCCGGATCCACCGTGCGCCAGATTCGTCGGATGCCTTCGTGATGCCGGGACCCGCCGTCCTGGCGGGTTCCCCCTCCCGCCGGCCGTCGCCGGCCTAGCTCGCTTACGAGGTCTCGCAGGCCATGAGACGCCGTGTTCTCGTCACCGGGGGAGCCGGGTTCATCGGTTCCCACGTCGCCGACGCGTTCGTCGCGGCGGGCAGTGACGTCACCATCGTCGACAACCTCTCCCACGGCCGGCCGCAGAACGTTCCCAAGGGCGCCGAGTTCCGGCAGCTGGACATCGGCTCCGAGGAAGCGCGCGCGCTGGTGGCGGGCGGCGGCTTCGAGGTGATCGTGCATCTGGCCGCGCAGGTGGACGTGCGCGTCTCGGTGTCCGATCCCATCTTCGACGCCGAGGAGAACCTGCTCGCGCTGCTCAACCTGCTGGAGGGGGCCAGGGCGGGCGGGACGCGGCGCATCGTATTCTCCTCGTCCGGCGGCGTGGTCTACGGCGAGCGCAAGCCGCCGCACGTGGAGACGACGGCCAAGCTGCCGGTCTCGCCGTACGGCGTGAGCAAGCTGGCCGCGGAATACTACCTCGTCTGCTACGGGCAGCTGTACGGCCTCGAGGCGGTCGCGCTGCGCTACAGCAACGTGTACGGCCCGCGCCAGGATCCGCACGGGGAGGCGGGCGTGGTGGCGATCTTCGGCAACCGCCTGCGCACCGGCAAGGCGATCACGATCTACGGCGACGGGAACCAGACCCGCGACTACGTGTACGTCGGCGACGTGGCCAGGGCCAACGTGCTCGCCGCCGACGCCGCGCTTCCGGCGCCGGACGGCACCGTGGACGCGCGCGCCTTCAACATCGGCACGGGCGTGGAGACGTCGGTCACCGCGCTCGCGAAGACGATGATCGCCGCCGCGGGCGTCGACGTGAAGGTGGACCACGCGCCGGCGCGCGCCGGCGAGCTGATGGCCAACGCCCTGACGGCGGCCAAGGCGGAGAAGGTGCTGGGCTGGAAGCCGCAGGTGGCGCTCGCCGAGGGGCTGCGGCGCACCTACGAGTGGATTCGCGGAGAAGGCGTGTGATCTTCATGCAAGTCGGCGGCGCCGTGCCGACCACCGAGCTGGAGCTGATCGCCGTTTCCAGCTTCGCGACCAAGATCGTGCTCGGTGTGCTGGTGGTGTTCTCCGCGGTGTCCTGGGTGCTGATCTTCGCGAAGCTGTGGCAGTTCCGCCGCATCCGCCGGGCCGCCGACGACTTCTTCGAGGCCACCGAGCACGCCACGCGCCTGGCCGACGCCGGCGCCGCGGTGGATCGCCTCGCCCCGTCGCCCTTCACCCGGCTGTTCGCCGAGGGCATCAACTTCTTCGGCGAGATCCGGCCCGGCGGCCTCGACAAGGCCCCGGCGCAGGGCGGCACGCTCACGCCCACCCAGCTCGAGGCCCTGCGCATGGTCCTCGAGACGCAGGTGGACGCCGAGCACGACCAGCTCGGCCGCTACATTCCGTGGCTGGCCACCTTCGGGTCCGTGAGCCCGCTGATCGGCCTGCTCGGGACCGTGCTCGGCGTGATGGACGCGTTCATCGGCATCTCGGTGGGCGGCTCCGGCAACATCTCGGCCGTCGCGCCGGGCGTCGCCGAGGCCCTCGTCACCACGGTCGCCGGCCTGGCCGTGGCGATTCCCGCCGTGATCGCCTACAACATCTTCACCGCCCGGCAGAACTTCGTCGCGGCCGAGCTCGAGGGCTTCGCGCGCGAGCTGATCGTGACGCTCGCCAGGGAGGGGAGGTTGTAGGTGACCGGCCGGCGCCGGGCCCGCACCGCGTTCAACGCGGACATCAACGTCACGTCGCTGGTGGACGTCGCCTTCGTCCTGCTGATCATCTTCATGATCACCGCGCCGATGATGCAGGGCGGGGTCCAGGTCCAGCTCCCCCGCGCCGAGGCCCGCCCGCTGCAGCCGGAGAAGGGCGTGGTGGTGAGCGTGGACCGCCAGGGCCGCATCTACGTGGATCAGGCGGCGTTTTCCTACGCGGATTTCCGCGCCACGTTCCGGGCGATGGTGGCGCGCCGCAAGCCGGGCGCGATCTACCTGCGCGCCGACGCCGGCGTGCCGTACGGCGACGTCGTCCGCGTCCTCGCGGTGATCCGGGCCTCGGGGGTGCGCGACGTCGGCCTGGTGGCCGAAGAGGAGACCCCGCCGAAGTGAGAGGGCTGCGGCACCGGTCCGCCCAGGAGAGCCTGGGCGCACCAGGCATCGCGGGATCGGCGGTGCTGCACGGACTCGTGGTGGCCACGTTCGTGGCCGCGGGCGGCCTGCGCTCGCCCCCGCGTCTGCCGCCGGTGTATCGCGTGAACCTCGTGTCGGCGCTGGGCTCGCCGCCCGCGGCGGCGGCGCCCGCCGCGACGGCCCCGGCGGCCGCCAAGCCGCAGCCGCCCGCGCCGAAGCCCGCGCACGCGCGGCCCGAGCCGCGCAAGGCGACGCCCGCGGTGCCGCTCAAGCCCGCACCTCGCCCCGCGCCGGTCGCGACGGCGCCGACGCCGGCTCCCAGGACCGCGCCCGCGAAGCCGGCGCCGAGTGCCCCGCCCGCGCCGGCTTCCGCCGCCGCGGCGCCCACGGGCCCGGTGGGCACGGCGGCGGGCGCGCCCGGCGGCACCGACGTCGCGACGATCAAGACGGAAGGGGTCGAATTCCCGTTCCCGGGGTATCTACACAACCTGGTGGCGCAGGTGTATCGGCGGTGGCGTCCGCCGTCGTCCAGCGCCCGGTTGGAGGCCGAGGTCTTCTTCATCGTCCATCGTGACGGCTCGGTGACCGGCCTGGAGTTCATCACCCGGTCCGGCTCGTTCGCCTTCGACCTCGAGGCGCAGGGCGCGGTGGAGGCGGCGGCGCGCGCGGGGGCCTTCGGGACGCTGCCGGCCGGCTACGGTCCCGACGCGCTGCCCGTGTCGTTCTTCTTCAATCCGAGGAGTGCGCAGTGACGGGGAGGCTGCTGCTGGCGGCGCTGCTCCTCGCTTCCCCGGCGGCGGCGCGGGCGCAGGACAGCCTGGGCCCGGCACCGAACGGCGTGCGCGTGGGCATCACGTACACGCCCGGCACCCGGCCGAGCGTCACGGTGCTGCCCGCGCCCGCGGCGCTCGCCGTACTCGACAGCGTGCGCGCCATCCTGCGGCGCGACCTGGACTACTCGGACCGCTTCGAGGTCGTGGCGGCGCCGTCCGGCGCCACGGGGCAGGGCGGTGCGCCGAACTACCAGGCGCTCAACGCGCTCGGCACCGACTTCGCCGTGGCCGTGCTGCCGGCGGTGGACGCGTCCGGCGCGGGCCAGGTCGAGGTCCAGCTGCACGACGTGCGCACCGGCACGGTCAGGAACCGGCTCACGCTGCACCTGCCCGGCGGCAACGGGGAGGCGGTGCGCGCGGCGGTGCATGGCGCCGCCGACGACGTCGTGCGCTGGGCCACGGGCTCGGCGGGCATCGCCGCCACGTCGATCCTGTTCGTGGCCGACGGCCGTCTGTGGCGAGTGGACCCCGACGGCGCGGGCGTCGCGATGATCCCGTCCGCCGGCCGGCCGACGCTCTCGCCCGCCTGGTCGCCGGACACCCGCACCATCGCGTACACCGCCTTCGTTCCGAGCGGCCGGCCGCTGGTGATCCAGGACCTCGCGACCGGCAGCCGCCAGGTGGTGCCGGGCTCCGAGTACGGCGTGAACATCACGCCCGAGTTCTCGCCCGACGGGAAGCAGCTGGCCTTCGCGCACGGCGACGAGAACGGCACCGACATCTACCGGTACGACGTCGCCCGCCACTGCTGCGTCACGCGGCTCACGGTGGGGCGGTATTACGACAACCTCTCGCCCACGTGGAGCCCCGACGGGCAGCGGCTCGCGTTCATCTCCTCGCGCGCCGGCTCGCCCCAGCTGTACGTGATGTCGGCCGACGGGAGCGGGCAGGAGGCGCTGGCGCACTTCGACTTCGGGTCCACCGGGCAGACCAACGGCCCGGAGTGGTCGCCCGACGGCCAGGCGGTGGCCTTCCATCGGGAGGTGGGAGGCGTGCCGCAGGTCTTCGTGCTGGACCTGGCCAACCGCGCCGTGCGGCAGATCACGGGCGACGGCCGGAACGAGGACCCGAGCTGGGCGCCGGACGGCCGCCACCTCACCTTCGTCTCCTCGCGGGGCGGAGTTCGGCAGCTGTGGATCGTGGATCTGGAGACCGGCCGGATGCGGCCGCTGGCGAACACCGTGG
>Ga0335069_10011436_pt1 | contig 12514 bp, 9 predicted proteins | sample Lox_Sample_11_FD_206714 | JGI IMG/M metagenome (GOLD analysis project Ga0335069, IMG submission 206714) | Soil microbial communities from Loxahatchee National Wildlife Refuge, Florida, United States - Lox_Sample_1.1 | ecosystem: Environmental > Terrestrial > Soil > Wetlands | place: USA: Florida...
AGCGCGTGCTCGGTCTTCTCCACCTGGTAGCCGACGTCGGTCCACTGCTCCTCGTCGGTGGGCGGTGCCGGCGGGGGCTCACGCCCGGCCGCAGCGCCCGCCGCGGCGGGCGCGGTCACCCACAACAGCGGGTATTCTTCCAGCTCTCCGTTCCAGAACGCCTCGTTGCGCGCCAGGGCGGCGCGCAACCGTGGTTCGGGTATCCAGGGAGTCGTCATCGCCCCCTCAGATCCTCAAGACCCGCTTCGCGTTGCCCAGGAAGAATGCCTCCACGTCCGCCCGCCCGAGCCCGATGCGCTCCATGGCCCGCTTGATGGCCAGGATCTCCTCGTACATGAAGAACGTGATGGTGTCCGACTCCGGCGGATCGGCCTCACCCATGTGCGAATCCCCCGAGACGTCCCCGTACAGGCCGCGCGGGACCACGTTGACGTAGCGGCCGCCCTCGCAGTGGCGCCGCATGCGCATGCGCGTGATGGGCATGTCGCTTCCGAACAGGCAGCGTTCCGGGCCGAAGGTACGAAGCGCCTTTTCGAACACGTGGTCGTTGGTGTTGGCGGAGAAGTCGAAGACCATGTTCCTGGTGGCGGAGAGCACCGTGAACGCGTCCCCCATGTCCTCGTCGCAGTACGCGCGGCCCATGTGCGCGATGATGACGCGCACCTTCGGCCAGTTGGTCTCGATCTCCAGCATCTGGGCCAGGTTCACCGGGTCGCGAAGCCGCCCGTCCCGTGGGATGTGCAGCATGACCACCCAGCCGTGGCGGTTCAGCACGTCCAGCTGGTGCGGCGGAAGAAAGTCGAAGATGCGGATCTCCTTCTCCGGGATGTACGCGGGAGAAAGGTTCAGGTATACCTTTGCCCCCAGGAAGCGCCCGCCCTTGATGCCCTTCTCCAGCGCGTCCCCGGTCCAGGTGGGATGGGCGTAGATGAGCGCCGGGAACTTCATGCGCGCGGCGCACTCTCTGACGTAGCGGTTCATCGCCGGCATGCTGTCCGCGTCATAGACGCTGGCGAACATCAAGGGGGTCACGCTCTTGCCGGGGAACATCAGGCGGTAGCCTTCCACGAGATCTTCCACCGAGTTGTCCCGCGCCACGCGGGACGGCCAGCTCACCACCCGCGCGAAGGCGTCCGGGCCGATGCGCTGGTGCTCGGCCTTCCACACGTGCGTGTGCACGTCCACCAACCGGTCCGGCAGAAACTCGCGAAGCTCTCCCTCGTAGGTGCGTCGATCCACGTCCCTGATCTCGAACAGCTCGGCCATGTGGCCCTCCTGAATGGTGGTGCGTTTCGGCAGGCGGCGTCCGGGGCCTCCGCGCTCCCCGCGCGGGGCCCGGCCCGCTCAGGTAAGACCGTGCGCCTTCGCGGCGTCCGCCGGCGCCTTTCCCGCGTTGATCACGTCGTTCAGCGCCGCGACCAGCGCCCGCGGCTTCCCTGCCATGAAGATGTTGCGCCCGAAGATGATGCCGCGCGCCCCCTGCGCCACGCTGTCGCGCGCCTTTTCGAGCACGGCCACGTCAGTGGCGAGTTTCTCCGCGCCAATGGTGAATACCGGGACCGGCACGTTCTGGACCACCTCGTGGAAGCGCTCCCCGGTAAAGAAACACTTGATGAGGTCCGCGCCGAGCTCTGCCATCACGCGGGTGACGCGCTTCACCTTGGCGTGCAGCTGGTCTGCCGAGAGCTCCTTGTGCTCCACCACGTAGCACTCACCGATGAGCGGGACCCCCAGGCGCTCCTTCTGCCGCACGACCTCGGAGAACACGCCGACGTTGGCGGTTTCCAGGGACTCGTTGCCCTTCTCCTCGAGGAAAAGGGAGCAGATCACCGCGTGCGCGCCGGCCTGGACCGCGTCTTCCACGGTGGTCGCGATGGTGGTGCAGCCCGTGCGGTAGTCCAGGGGATAGTAGAACGAGGAGCTCCAGTTGATGCGCACCACGGCGTGGGGTGCGTCCGCCGTGCCCATCAGGTCCGAGTGGCGGCGAAGCATGAACCGGGACATCAGGAGGGCGTCGGTTCCCACGCAGTTGCGGATGGCGCGGCCCGAATCCTCGATGCCGGGCTGATCGCCATACTCCATGACATGGTCCAGGGCCGAGATCACGAGGTTCTTCTTGCCCCGGAAAAGGCGGGACAACCTCAAGTCTATTCCGGACATTCTGCGCCTCCCATCCTATCGTTTCGAGCATAATACCGAAAGAGGATGGGTGAAGCAATCAGTTTCCCCGTCAGAACGATCACTTGTATCGGTCCACTCGTACCTTCGCCGTCAAGGCGTGAGCCAGCATATTCTCCCGGTTGCACTGGCGTTCCGTGACCATGCCAACCTCGCGGCTGGCTTCCCGCGTCATGCGCTGGTACGTGCAGGTCTTGAGGAACTTCCCAACCCACAGTCCGCCGGTATACCGCGCGGCGCGGCTGGTGGGCAGGATATGGTTGGTGCCAATGGTCTTGTCTCCATAGGCTACGGTCGTCTCCTCCCCGATGAAGAGGGAGCCGTAACAACCGAGCCGGGAAGCCACCTCTCCGGGGTCTCGAACGTGCAGCTCCAGGTGCTCCGGCGCATAGTCATCAGAGAGGCGGATGGCCTCCTGGATGTCCTCTGCCGCCATGACGATGCCGTTGTCCCTCCAGGAGAGGGCCGCGACGTCCCGGGTCGGGAGAATCTCCAGCTGTCTCCCCACCTCGGCGACCACTGCACGGGCAAGGCCCTCCCCGAGACAGATGAGGCAGACCCCGCTTGCCGGGTCGTGCTCGGCCTGGCCCAGCAGGTCGCAGGCCACCAGCGCGGGATCCGCGGTGTCGTCTGCGATGACCAGGATCTCCGTCGGTCCCGCCAGCAGGTCGATTCCGCAACGCCCGAAGAGCTGACGCTTGGCTTCCGCGACGTACTTGTTTCCCGCGCCGCACAGCACGTCCACGGGCTTCACGTCGGAAAGCCCGAACGCCATCAGCGCAAGGGCGGGCACGCCGCCCAGCACGAAGATGCGGTCCGCGCCCGCCGCATCCATGGCGTTGATGGTGGCCGGGAAGAACCCCCTCCCTTTCACCGGCGGAGTGCAGGCCACCACCGACTTCACCCCCGCCACGCGGGCGGGGATGATGCTCATCTGGGCGGAGCCGAACATCGGGTAGCGGCCACCCGGGATGTAGCTGCCCACCCGTCCCACGGGGATATGGCGGTGACCCAGGACGACTCCGGGTCGGATCTCCACCTCCAGCGGAAGCATCGTGGCCATCTGCGCCGTGGCAAATGCGCGGACGTTGGCCTGGCAGTACGCGGTGTCCTGGATGGCCTGCGGGTCCAACGAGCCTATGGCATCGTCGATCTGCCGCCGGTCCATCTCGAAGCTCGGCGGGCTCCAGTCATCGAACCTGCTGCTGTACTCGCGCACCGCATCCATTCCCCGCCGCTCCAGGTCGATGAGCATCTCGCTCACCACCCGGGCGGTCTCGGGATCCCGCTCGAACAGGCGGTGCCCGCCCGGCTTTACGACTTTCATGCGGCCACCTCCGTCAGGTGAGGACCTGGATGCCCATCAGCGCACACAGGTCGGAGAGCTCCGCGGTGGCGTCTCCATAGGCCACGATGTAGTGCTGGCTCATGACGCGCGCGGCGAACTGCTCCACGGGGTGGTCCAGGATCACCTCCAGTCCCGCAAGCTTCGGTGCGGGGGGTGCCCAGCCGCATTCCTCCCAGTCCCGTGGCGTGACTGCCGAGCCGGTGGCCATGTGCAGCTCGTAGCGATTCCCCGAGGAGGTGAGCCGGCACAGGGTGACCCGGCCCGTTCTCATCCGGGACACGTTGAGGATGCCTTCGCCGAAATCACCGAACTTGCTCGGCAGGACCGTCAGCGGACCCTCCACGGCCTCCCGGGGCACGAAATCGGGCACACCCATCAGGACCCGGTCCTCCATGAACTCGTAGAACTCGAGGTAAGGCGCGATCTGCCCCGTCAGGGCGCGGACCATGACCTGGGTCACCGCGCCCAGGCTGTCGTTCTCCGGGACGGTGCACAGCGCCGGGTCCTCCGACAGGAGGGTGAAGATCATGGACGGCGGGAACCCCAGCAGCTTCTTGAACCCGTCCACGTCGATCAGGGAGACGGCCAGCCAGCCCCTCTCCCGCGCCTTCTCACGGATGGCGAGGTACCAGGCCGCGCCCTTCTGGATGGTGGATGGCTCTGCAGGCTTGATGAAGTTCCAGTCCCTCTTCACGTGCTCCACGACGCCCTGGATGTCCCGCGGTGGCATCTTCTCCGCTCGCTGGACCATCTCCAGCATTTCCATGAACTCCATCTCCACGCCCACGCACGCGCGCAGCGAGACTCCGTCGAACATGGTGCCGTAGAGATTCATGTCCCGGTAGCCCATCTGCCCGATGCGCGCGCCCTGGAGCTCCCGGGCCCCCCGGCACGCGCGCGCGTAGGAGGCGATTCGCGCCATGTTCACGGGCCGGTCGTAGACTTCGTAGAAGTACTTCAGCCGGATCCCCATGTCCGCGAGCGGCTTGCGCAGCGCGGAGGTTCCCGCCTGGTCCGCGGTCGTGACCAGCTTGCCCCGCTCCACCCAGCCCGCCAGGCCCCAGAGGAGCACCGGCAGGTGCCGGAACGGGGTGAGAACCGACACCACCGCATGGCTCGGGATCCAGCCGGCCACGCAGAGGATCAGAAGGTCGAACCGGGCGCGGGAAAGATCCTGGACGGCCCGCGCCACGTCCCGGCCCGCGGGGTCGTCGGACACCGGTTCGGTGGCAACGAGCGTGATGCCCGCCCCTTCCAGCAGCCGCCTCGCCTCGGCCGCCTTGCGCGCGATTACCTCCCGCGGCGTGTTGACCTCGCCGAAACACACGAAACCCGCCGTCGCGATGTTCATCGGACCGTTCATCGGACCTCCCGGTGGTGAAAGCGGCTTATCTTACGGGGGGCGGTTTCCGGCTGTCAATGCTTGACGGGTGCAAAAACACGGTGATACTGTGATCGGAACGTGCATTACAAGGAGGTTTCGCGCATGAAGAAATCCATCGTACCATTATTCCTGGCGGTCGTGCTTGCCGCCACGCTCGGGCTTTCGGCCTGTGCGCCCAAGCAGTCCATCAAGCTCACGGCCTGGATCAACGGGTCTGACAGTTTCATCGGTCCCAACGAGCAACAGAAGCCGCAGGAGCAGTGGTACATCTCGCAGGCGTTCCGACGCTTCGAGAAGGCCAACCCCGGCGTCACCATCGAGCTGGTGGTCCAGGCAGACCAGAACGCGGCGCACACCAACTTCAAGACGGCGGGCCTGGCCGGCAACGCCCCGGACGTGGCCAACCTCTGGACGGGTCAGCCCATCTTCGGGATGAAGGACGTGATCCTCCCGCTGGACAAGCTGGTGCCGGCGGACGATCTGAAAAAGATCGTGGGCTGGGAGAGCGTTCGGGACGGCTTCAAGCCGGACGGCACCATCCTGGGCTACCCCGCGGGGCAGAACCAGATCTGCTTCATCATGTACAACAAGGCGCTGGTGAAGAAAGCCGGGCTGGACTGGGATGCCAACCCGCCGAAGACGGTCAAGGACTTCGACGCGGACCTGGCAAAGATCAAGTCCGCCGGCATCACGCCCATCCTGGTGGACGAGGCCGCGCAGAGCGTGCCCTGGTGGCTGGTGTGGGTGGCGGACTACTGGTGGACGCAGCAGACCACCAACGAGGGAATCCTCGCCGAAACGTACGGCCAGAAGAAGTTCGTGGACGACAAGGGATTCATGGACGTGCTCACCCACTACCACTCCTACTACACCCGGGGCTTCTTCCGAAAAGACCTCGCCACCGCCAACGACTCCTTCACGCAGTTCCTGAACGGGAAGGGCGCCATGTGGCCGGCCGTCACCAGCCAGCTCGCGGACGCCGAGAAGGCGCTCGGGGCCGACCTGGGCGTGCTGATGCCGCCGTCATGGGATCTCTCGCTGAAGCTGCAGAACTCCACCATCGGCGGGCCGGGGCAGAGCCTCGTGGTGGCCAAGAACACCAAGTACCCGCAGATGGCGGTCAAGCTGATCTCCTTCCTGAACTCCAAGGCCGAGGTGCTAGAGGCGGAGAAGATCAACCGTTACCCGGTGGTGCGGACCGACATCACCCCCGCGGAGATGGGCTGGGCGGCGGACAGCGCCATCGCCAAGATCCAGAAGTACTCCACCACGTACAACTACTGGGTGGACAACCTGCTCACCCCCGACGTGGCCAACGTGTTCTACATCAAGGCCGTGCTGGTGGCCACGGGCAAGATGACCCCGCAGGCGTTCGCCGCGGAGATGGACAAGAACGCGGGGAGCAAGTAGCATCCCCGACCTGTAACCCCGGGGCCGGCGCCGCGGCGAGCCTGCCGCGCGCGCCGGCCGACTTCACGGTCATGGAGGATTTCCCGGTGGCGGCGGACTCGATTCGCGACAAGCGCTCCCGCATCAGGCGGCGTGAGATCCTCCTCTCCCTGCTTCCCATCGCCGTCATCCTGCTGGTGTTCCGCGTGTATCCCATCGCGCTGGTGATCGGGCGCAGCTTCACCAACTGGAACGGCCTTTTCCGGCACGACTGGGTGGGGGCGGCCAACTACGTGAACTTCGTGAAGCAGGGCGAGTTCTGGCTCGCGCTTCGAAACACGCTGATCCTGCTCATCAACGTGCCGTTGCAGGTGTTCATCGGGATCGTGGTCGCCCTGCTCCTGTACGAGAAGGTGGCGGGCTGGAGGATCTACCGCGCCGTGGTCTACACGCCGCAGATCATCTCGGCCGTCATCATCGGGTTCCTGTTCAAGATCTTCTTCGGCTACGAGGGTCCTTTCAACGCGGTGCTCAAGGCCGTGGGGCTGGGTTCCATTGCCATCGAATGGTTTGGCAACAACTTCACCGCCCTCGGCGTCATCGTGTTCTCCATCGTGTGGTTCAGCATCGGCTGGCAGGCCATTGTCATCCTCGGCGGCTTGTCCGCCATTCCCCCGTCGGTCTTCGAGGCCGCGGTGATAGACGGCGCCCGCTACTGGCAGCGGGCGTTCCGCATCGTCATCCCCATGCTGGTCCGGGTCATCGAGTTCGCCGTCATCGCCTCCGGTGTGTGGACGCTCACCCAGCTGTTCCCGTTCCTGTTCGCCATGACCAAGGGCGGGCCGGGCTACGAGACGTCCACGCTGGACTACATGATCTACCTGAAGTCCTTCGGCATCGGCTTCAGCTCGGACTACGGCACGGCCAGCGCCATTGCCGTCATGCTGCTCGCGCTGGTCCTCGCGCTCACGGTGATCGAGATGCGCCTTGCCAACCGCGCGGATGACTGGGGCTGAGGATATGCATCGGCGCGCCGCGCTCAAGAACGTGGTCCTCTCGGTGATCCTGGGGATCCTCACGCTGACGTTCCTGTACCCGCTGTACTACATGCTGATCAACTCGCTGAAGGACCGCACGGCCTACTTCACCAACCCGTTCGGCCTGCCGGCGGCGCCCCTCCAGTGGGAGAACTACGCCACGATGATCAGCCAGTTCCAGATCCTGGCGCTGTTCCGGAACAGCTTCGTCGTCTCCGTGGGAACCGTCCTGATCCTGCTGGTGGTGTGCACGTTCGCGAGCTACGTCTTTGCGAAGTACCGCTTCCGGGGCCGCGGCGCGGTGTACCTGGCGGTCATCGCCACCATGTTCATCCCCAGCCAGGTCACCATCATCCCCGTGTACGTGCTGTTCTCCAAGCTCGGCATGGTGAACACCTACTGGTCGGTGATCCTGTCCTACGTGGCGCTGTTCCTGCCGGAGGCAATATTGCTGATGACCGCCAACTTCCGCGGGATCATCGACGAGCTGCTGGAGGCCGCGGAGATGGACGGCTGCGGCTACTTCCAGCGGGTCTGGAACGTCGTGGTCCCCATGGGGCGCGCGGCGGTCTTCCTCTCCATCATCTTCTACTTCATCACCGCCTGGAACGACCTCTTCACGCCCATGATCTTCCTGCAGAGCATGGACAAGCGCACCGTGATGGTCGCGCTCGCGGCCCTCATGGGCCGCTACACCGGCGCGCCCACGCTCCAGTTCGCCGGGCTCCTGCTGAGCGCCGTGCCCGCCCTCGTGGTCTACGTCATCTTCCAGCGGCAGATCATCCGCGGGCTCTCGGTGGGCGCGATAAAATAGGGCCGCGGGCACCCCGCGTGATGCGGGGGGCCGCGCGGCCCAGGCGGGCTTCCGGGGCCCGCCCTACGCCAGTGCCTTCAGGGCCTCCACGGATCCGCTGCCAGCCGCAGAGAGCGCCTGCGGCGCCTCGGCCGCGGCGGCCTCCGAATGCTCCTGGCCGGCGTTCGCCGCGATCTTGAACTGCGACATCATCTTCTGCAGCGCCTGCGCCATGCCCGAGAGCTGCTCGGTGGCGGCGGACATCTGCTCCGCGGCGGAGGCGGACGTCTGCGTGATGTCGTTGATCCCCTCCACCGCCTGGGATACCTGCTTGGCGTTGGTGGTCTGCTCCTCGGTGGAGGCGGAGATGCTCTGGCTCATCTCGCTCACGTTCTCCAGCGCGCGGGACAGCTCCTTGATGGCGTTGACCTGCATCGTCATGGACTCCGAGACGGTCCCGATCATCTCGTTGACCTTCTGCGAGGCCGCGCGGATCTGCTCCATGGCCTTCTCCGAGCTCCGCGCGGTCTCCACGCCGCTGGTCACGTTGCGGATGCTCTCCCGGATGAGTGACTCGATCTCCTTGGTGGAGGAGGAGCTGCGGTCGGCCAGCTTGCTGACCTCGTCTGCCACCACGGCGAACCCGCGTCCATGCTCGCCGGCCCGCGCCGCCTCTATGGAAGCGTTGAGCGCGAGCAGGTTGGTCTGGTCGGCGATGTCGGAAATCACCGTGACGATCCCGCCGATCTTCTCCGAGCTCTCCGCGATGGTGGCGATTCCCTTCACCACCGACTGCACGGCGTGGGCGCCTTCGAGGGCGCTGTCCACGGACTTCTTGGCCAGGGAGGCGATCTCCGCCAGGCTTCGGGAGACCACCTCGATGGTGCCGAGGGCCTGGTTCATGGAGCTCGTGCCCTGCTCCGCGGCGGCGGCCTGCGACTGCGCGTGCTCCGAGACCTGCTCCACGGAGGCGGTGAGCTCCTCGATGGACGCGCTGGTCTCCTCCAGGCTGGAGGCCTGGGTCTGGGCGCCCTCGGCCAGCTTCTGCGCGCTGCCGGATATCTGCTCCGAGGAAGCCGCGAGCTGGTCCGCGTTCTGCTGCACCGCCGCCACGGTCTCCGAGAGACGCGCGGACATGCCGTTCAGGGCCGCGGCGAGGACCCCCACCTCGTCCTTCTGCGTGATTTCCAGGCGGGTGGTGAAGTCGCCCGCGGCGACCTTCTGGGCAAAGGCCACGCCCTTGGCGAGCGGCGTCGTGATTGACCGGGAGAACAGCAGGTACACCAGGATGGCGAACGCCAGCGCGATCACGGCGATGATGGCGGTGATGTTTCGCATCTCGATTGCCGTCTGGAGGTACTCGCTCTCGGGAAGCGTGAGCATGACGCTCCACCCCGTGCTGGCAACCGGGGCGAACCCGGCCTTCTTGGCCACGCCCTTGAACACGTAGTGAGCCACGCCCGCCTTCCCGGCGATCATCTGCTGCGCGAGCTCCTTCATGCCGTCGGTCTCCAGGATGTTGACCTTCAGGATGAAGTCGGCATTCGGATGGGCCACGGTCATGCCGCCCTGGTCCACGACGGCGGCGTAACCGGTCCTCCCTACCTTCTCCTGGTCGATCAGGCTGGTCAGGAAGTCGATCCGGAGAATCATCGTCATGACGCCTACGACCTGCCCGTTGGAACGAACGGGCACCGCGACCGGGGTCACCGGCTTTCCGGTGACCTTGCTGACCACTACCGAGCCGATGTTGGCCTGTCCCGCCATTGCTTTCTTGAAGTACTCGCGCGTGCTGGCGTTGACGCCCAGGGATTCCGGAGTCGCGGAAACGAACACGATGCCGTTGGTGTCCATGATGTTCACCGCCTCGTAGGCCGCCCCGAGAGTGGCGTCCTTGGCAAAGACCGCGAGGTTGGCCGTCGCGGCGGCATTGTAGTCCCATCCGCCGGCGCGGCTGGCGCCCGCGACTGCATCATGCCCTTTACCCGCGGCCTTCTCCGCGGCTGGAGCATCCCCGGCGGTATTCCCCGCGGTAACCCGCGCGGCGGCAGCCGCGATGATGGCCGGGTTCTCCGCGAGGCTCGTCGCGATCTTCAGTTCCTCCTGGTAGATCCCGTCGATCCTGCCAGCCAATTCCTGCGCTCGGGTAGCCACCTGCTGGTCCATGCTGTCTTCCAGCGCCGAGGAGGCCCTGGTGATTGCCATGATCGACACCGCGGCCAGCGGCAAGGCGATAATCAGGCTGCTGACGAGTATCAGCTTTCTTCCGATCTTCATGTTCCTGAGCATTTCCTCTTCCCCTCTTCCTGAAGGCCGCCCCTGGTTGGTTTGCGTCGGCCCCTGGCGTAACGAGAAGCAAGGACCGTGCCGTTCCGTTTCAGTTACTCAGAAAGCTCAGGATTGGAGAGATTATTCGCTTTAGCCAGGAATATTCGCGAAATTGACGGATCCTGCTTACCCGCAAAGTGGTGCGTGGAACACCGCCCTGAACGGTGGAACAGCAGGCTCGCGTCGGTTCCGGCCGCGGGCTGTTCGGCGGCGCAGACCGGGCGCGTTCGGCCAGGCGCGCGGGCCCGCCACGCCCGGCACACGGCGCCGGCCGGGCAGCCCGCACGCTCTCGGCATCCGCCTCGAGCGCGCGGGCAGGCCCGGTCACGGGCTCAGTAGCCGAGCTTCTTCTCCACTTCGCCAATGGACTCGTCGATGATGTCCATGCACTTCGCGGCCACGTCCACGTCCATGACGATTGGCGGGCTCATGCGAAGGATGTGGCCCGCGGGGATCCAGGCCAGGCCCTTGCGGAAGGCGGCCTGGTAGACCAGCCTGCCCGCCTCGTCGAACGGCTCCTTGGTGGAGAGGTCCTTCACCAGCTCCACGCCCATGAGGCATCCCTTGCAGCGCACGTGCCCTATGATCTTGTGCGCGGCCTGCATCTGCGCCAGGCGCTTCAGGAAGAACCCCTCAAGCCGCTGCGCGTTTTCGAGCAGGCCTTCCTCCTGGATGGCCTCCAGCGACGCCAGCGCGGCCGCGCAGGCCATCGGGTTGCCGCCGTAGGAGGTGGAGGCGCTGATCTTCTCGAACTGCTCGCCGAACTCCGAACGGGCCACCATGGCCGTGACGGGGAAGCCGTTGCCGAACCCTTTGCCGAGCGTCACCACGTCCGGGACCGTGTTCCAGTGCTCCATGGCCAGGAACTTCCCGGTGCGCCCGATGGACGTCAGCACCTCGTCCGCGAACAGCAGGTACTTCTTGCGGTCGCACCACGCCCGCAGCTTGGGAAAAAAGTCATCCGGCGGGAAGATGGACCCGGCCCATCCCTGGATGGGCTCCAGCACGATGGCGGCGACCTGGTTGGTCGTACCCTCGGTGACGAACTGGTCGAAGAACTCGATGTACGCGTCCGTGTCGATGCTTCCGTCCGCCTTCTTGAACAAGGGACGGTAGGGATTGGGCCGCGGCAGCATGTAGAAGCCCTGCGCACGGCCGCTCCCGTTGGTGGAGTTCATGCGCGCGAGGCTCGCGGAATGCCCGCTCTTTCCATGGAAATCGCCATAGCACGAGAGGAACTCGTTCTTGCCGGTCACCGCGCGGCACACGCGCAGTCCCGCCTCCACGGCCGTGGTCCCGCTGTCGTACAGCTGGACCGCGGACAGCCCCCGGGGAAGGATCTCGGTCATCTTCTCCAGCAGCCGCACCTTGATGGGCGTGGTGAAATCGTGCGCGTTCATGAGCTGGTTGGCGTACTTCGTGACCGCTTCCGAGACCTTGGGGTGGCAGTGCCCCAGCGTGGTCACGTAGATGCCCGAGGAAAAATCCAGGTAGACGTTGCCGTCCACGTCCGTCATCGTGCAGCCCTTGCCGGATTCGAAGACCACCGGGAAGAGCTTCACCTGGCCCGAGAGCCCCTTCATGATCCTGGTCGCGCGCCCATGGAGCTCGCGCGATTTCGGCCCCGGGATTTCCGCGGTGGCCAGGTGCGGGACTTTCTTCAAGTCCACCTTCGCCCACTCGATGTCGATGCCCGTCTTTCCAGCTCCCATCCTATGCCTCCTTGATCTGTACCATCGTCCGATATTCCTGCAGCAGCTCCGCGGGTACCCCCGCGGTGGTGATCCAGAGATTGAAATCCTTGAGCGTCCCGTACGCGTGGTAGCCCCCCTCCGCGCACTTGGTGTGATCCGCCAGCAGCACCCGCCGACGCGCCCGCCGCAGCATGGCGCGCGTGAGGCTGGCCTCCTCCGGCGTGACTACCATGCACTGCCCTTCCGGGGTCACAGAGTCCGCCCCAATGAAGCACACGTCGAACTGCTGTCCCTCCAGGATGTGCTCCGTCAGGCTGCCCTGCAGCGAATACAGCTCGCGGTTGTAGCGTCCCCCCAGGATAT
>Ga0335069_10011437_pt1 | contig 12514 bp, 10 predicted proteins | sample Lox_Sample_11_FD_206714 | JGI IMG/M metagenome (GOLD analysis project Ga0335069, IMG submission 206714) | Soil microbial communities from Loxahatchee National Wildlife Refuge, Florida, United States - Lox_Sample_1.1 | ecosystem: Environmental > Terrestrial > Soil > Wetlands | place: USA...
TCTTGCGCCGCGCGTGTTCCGATTCGCGATGTTCGCGGCGCAGCAGGGCATCGTGATAGCGCCGCTGCTCGTCGGCCGTTGCCGGCTTGAGTTCGGGAACCCGCACCCGCCGCCCATTCTTGTCAATGGCCACAAACACCAGGTAGGCGCTGGCCACATGCAGCATCACGCCCGTCTGGGTGTTTTCCACCCACACCTTCACGCCTACTTCCATGGAGGTGGAAAACGCGCGATTCACGCTCGATTTGAGCGTGATCAAATCGCCCACGTGGACCGGCTGAATAAAATCGATGTGGTCCATGGCCGCGGTCACCACGTGCGTGCGCGAGTGCCGGTAGGCTGCCATGGCGCCCACCAGGTCGATGAAATGCATCAGCCGCCCGCCGAGCAGGTTGCCCAGCACGTTTGCATCGTTCGGCAGAATGATCTCGGTCATCTCCGACTGCGATTCGGCTACGGCTCGCACTGGGGCGGCCACAACTTCAGTGGAACTCATTCCTAGCTGGCTCCTTCTCTTTTCACGCAACCCGAAATCCCCTCTCCAGATACAATGGAGCGACAGGGGCCGATGGTCGGGCCACTGTTCCAGTTTCGGCAATCCCTCTCAAGAACGCAAATCGCACAGGCGGCCGTGATTCCTATATGAGCACGATGGACAAAATCGCAGGATTAAAAGAGATTCTCGCCCTCGATCCCAAGAACAGCTTTGCCCGCTACGGCATCGCGGTGGAGCTGGCCAATCGCGGTGAAACCGACGCGGCCATCGCCGAATTCGACCAGCTGCTCGAAAAAGACCCCGACTACACCGCCGGTTACTTCATGGCCGCCCAAACCCTCTCCAAGGCAGGACGTACCCCCGAAGCCATCGTGCGCCTCAAGTCCGGCATCAGCTGCGCGGCCCGCACCGGCAACCGGCACGCCATGAGCGAGATGCAGGGCATGCTCGACGAACTGGAACACTGAACCACCGTCCATCGTTTTGCCTTCCGGGCTTTCAACCCCTTTTTTCTGCATCATTTCGCAGCGCCTGCGCGTCTATAGTTGTTGGTATGCCGAAATATTCGATTGTTGTCCCATTTCATAACGAAGAAGAAAACGTAACCGCGCTTTACGACCGCCTGAAGCAGGTCATGGAGCAGATCGGCGACTCTTTCGAACTCGTACTCGTCGACGACGGCTCCGGCGACCGCACCTACAAGCTGCTCGAAGAGATTGCCGCCGTCGACAGCCGCGTCCTGGTGGTCAAGCTGCGCCGTAACTTCGGACAGACTTCGGCACTGGCCGCGGGCTTCGACCATGCCTCGGGCGACTTCATCCTCTCCATGGACGGCGACCTGCAGCACGACCCGGCCGAGATTCCCAACTTCCTCGAGAAGCTCGAGGAGGGATACGACGTTGTCTCCGGCTGGCGCGAAAAGCGCATCGACAACTTCGTCATGCGCCGCATTCCCTCGCGCATCGCCAACTGGCTCATGGCCAAGCTCTCCGGCGTGGACATCCACGACTTCGGCACCACTTTCAAGGCCTACCGCCGCGAAGTGATCCACAACATCCCACTCTACGGCGAGATGCACCGCTTCATTCCCGCGCTTGCCAGCTGGTATGGCGCCTCCATCTGCGAAGTCCCGATCAAGAACGTGAACCGCCTCCGCGGCAAGAGCCACTACGGCATCAGCCGCACTTTCCGCGTGTTCTTTGATCTTCTGACCATCCGCTTCCTTCTCAAGTACATGGGCCGGCCGCTCCACTTCTTCGGCTCATTCGGCGCCCTCGGCATTCTGGCCGGCAGCTTCATGTCCGCGTTCCTGCTGGGCATGAAGATCCTGAACCCGCATCAGAACGTCATGGATCAGCACGGCCCGCTGTTTGTCATCGCCGGCGTGCTCTTCGTTTCCGGCATCCAATTGCTCGCGCTTGGCCTGCTTGGCGAGCTGCAGGTTCGCCACTACTACAGCGCGCAGCACCACAACCCCTACACCATCGACCGCCTGGTGCGCCTCCGCGCCCCTGAAGAGCCCCGCATTCTCAGCGACAGAGACTGAAGAGCAGGGAATAGGGATCAGGGAACGGGGAATAGAAAACCGAAGCCCGCCTGGACGCTGTCCGAGCGGGCTTCTTCGATGGTACGCTCTTTCCCGCTTTCCCTCTGGCCACTTTCCCTGATCCCTGATCCCAGATACCAGATCCCCCCTACTCCCTACTCCCTGTTCGCTGCGTTATCCTTGCCCTGTTATGAAAGCCATCCAGATTCGTGAGACTGGCGGACCCGAGGTGCTGGGGCTGGTGGACCTCCCCATCCCCGTGCCGGGACCGGGCCAGGTTCTCATCCGCGTTGAGGCCACCGGCGTCAACTTCATCGAGATCTATTTCCGCAAGGGCCAGTACAAGGCCACACTACCCTTTGTCCCCGGCAGCGAAGCCGCCGGCACCGTGGAGGAATGCGGCTCCGGTGTCAGCGGCTTCAAGCCCGGCGATGCGGTCGCCTCCGCAGGCGTGCTGGGCAGCTATGCCGAATACGCACTGGTCCCCGCCGCGCAATTGGTGAAGGTCGCTGACGGCGTCACGCCCGAACAAGCAGCCGCCGCCATGCTGCAGGGCATGACCGCGCACTATCTGGCCCATTCCACCTGGCCCCTCAAGGCCGGCGAAACCTGTCTCATTCACGCCGGAGCAGGCGGCGTCGGCCTTCTCCTAACCCAGATGGCCGCCCGCATCGGCGTGCGCGTCCTCACCACCGTCTCTACGCCGGAAAAAGCCGAGCTCTCCCGGGAGGCCGGCGCATCCGACGTGATCCTCTATACGGACCAGGATTTTGTGACCGAGGTGAAGCGCCTCACCGGCGGCAAGGGCGTCGACGTGGTCTACGACTCGGTGGGCAAAACCACCTTCGAAGGCAGCCTCAACTGCCTCCGTCCCCGCGGCCTGCTGGCCCTCTTCGGCGGATCCAGCGGCGCCGTTCCACCCTTCGATCTCATCCTGCTAAGCGGCAAAGGCTCGCTCTACATCACGCGCCCCAGCCTGTGGCACTACCTTGCCACCCGCGACGAACTCGAGGGCCGCGCCGGCGACGTCCTCCGCTGGGTCAAGTCCGGCGACCTCAAGCTGCGCATGGAGCATGTCTACGCTCTTGAAGACGCCGCCCAGGCCCAGTCCGATATGGAGAACCGCAGGACGACAGGGAAGATTTTGCTGGAACCGTGAATTGCAGCTATCAGCTATCAGCTAACAGCCATCAGCTTGTCCCGTCACCGCTGTTGTCTGATCGCTGAAGGCTCATTGCCAGAGGCTAAGAATATGTCTATCGTCGTCTCCCTCACGGACCGCGTCTTCGTCCTCACCGGCGCCGGCATCAGCGCCGAGAGCGGCCTGCCCACCTTCCGCGCCTCCGACGGCCTCTGGGCAGGCCACCGTGTCGAGGATGTCTGCACTCCCGAAGCCCTGCAGTCCAACCCCGCCCTGGTGTGGGAGTTCTATTCGCAACGCCGCGAACAGGGCGCGAAGGCGCAGCCCAACCCCGCCCACATTGCGCTCGCTGAACTCGAGTCGCGACTTGGCGACCGGTTCTTCCTTTGTACCCAGAACGTGGACGACCTTCACGAGCGCGCCGGCTCCCAGCGCCTGGTGCACATGCACGGCGAACTGGCCAAGTCGCGCTGCGAAGACGAGTGCGGCCGACCCCCGGTCGTGGATCGTGCCGTGTATCGCAGCCTGGAGGAGGTGGGCCGCTGCGCATGCGGCGCGCGGCTACGGCCGCACATTGTGTTTTTCGGAGAAATGCCGCTGGAGATGGACCGCATCCAGCGGGAGATCGACCGCTCGACGGTGATGGTCGTCATTGGGACGTCGGGGTCGGTGTATCCGGCGGCGAACTTCGTGAACTGGGCGCGGCACGCGGGTGCGCGGACGGTGTATGTGGGGCCGGAGAAGCCGCTGAATGCGCATGCGTTCACGACGATCGTCGAAGGCAAAGCCGGCGAAGTCATGCCTGGTCTCTTCACGATCGAGTGAAGGCGAAGAACTCTCTTCAATCCCTCCTCAACCTTGTCATCCTGAGCGCAGCGAAGACCCGCTGTTGCGCTTCACGAGCGCCGCACAGAGCCGGATCCGAAAAGAACTCCGCCGCACTAAAACCCAAACCGATACCGAACCTCTCCCGTCACCATGCGCGGATCGTTGTAGTGGAATCCGCCGATGGTCACCGAGTTATCCAGCAGCACGCGATGATTGGTCGCGTTCATCATGCTTGCCGAGACTTTCCAGCGCTCGCCGAAGCTGCGTCCTCCTGAGATGTCGAACGTGGTATGCGCGGGAAGATAAGCCCCCTGATACGGCCCCACTCCGGAGTCTGCCAGCCCGTTCACGAACCCCGATCCGTAATACACGTTGCTCGCAAACCAGGTATGCGCGGGCAGGGTTGCGGTGAATCCGGTGTTGAGCGTATGGCGCTGGTCGTGGTCCACCGGTTCGTAGTCCGGTCCGTCGTCGCACGCCGGGTCTCCGGGCAGACTGCACGTGTAGCCGCCGGTGATGGCGCCGCGTTGCTCGGCAATCTGGTTGGAGTAGGCCAGGTGGAACTGGCCCAGCCGCGCGATCTGCGGCGAGCGCAGCGTCATCTCCCACGCCCGCACCAGCGCACCGTCGACAGCAAGGGGAAAATACAGGTTCGATTCGCCGACGTTGGCGTGATCGAGGAAGTTGTTGACGCGATTTCTGAACGTGTCTACATCGAGCGCCCAGCCGCGAAACGGAATCATGATCCCGAACTGATGCTCCTCGTCGCGCTCGGAGTGCAGGGGAACGAAGGTGTTCGGCCCCTGCTGGCCCTGCACGTAGTTGAGCATCGCGCTGGAGACCGTGAGCACCGGCGCGGGCTGGAAGAATCGCCCGTAGTATCCGCGCAGCACCCAGTGCAGGCGAGGAATCTCCGCGGTGGCGCCGATGCGCGGATAGACCGCGTTTTCGGTCAGCTCCGCGTGATAGCTGGAGATGCGCATACCGCCGAGCAGCGTGACGTAGCGGCCCAGGTGCAAGTGATCGGACAAGTGCGCTTCAAAAATTCCGGCGGTCGTCGATGCCTGTTTGTTCGGCACGCTGCTGGCCGACCCGTCATTCACGCGCAGCCCGAACAGGTCGGTCTCCCACTGCGCGAACGAGTAGATTCCGGCGGCAAAGTTGTTGGGACCGGCGTCCACGCGCGCCTCGGCCTGCGCTCCGGCGTAGTTGGACGACTGATGCCATGTGGTGGCCACGGGGAGGTCCGTGGCGGCCGAATCGTAGTTTGCGTGGTTGTAGTGCCAGAACGGCGCAAACTCCACCAGCGCCCTGGAGGAGATGGTGTGCACCCAGTTGGCAATGACGAATGAGTCCCGCTCCGTTTGCGTGTCGCGCAAGCCATACGAGCTGTAATACCCCGTCTGCTGCCAGTCATTCGCATTCGGATCGTAGGGGACCTGGAAGTGATCCTGGCGAAGCTGCGCGGTCAGCCGCAACTGGTCACGGCTGGTCTGGTTGCGGATCAATGAGAGGAATACGCTCTCGGAATTCGTGCTGTCGTGCAACACCTGCGGCACCGGCGTCGCCAGCCCGTAATTGGACCGCGACCCGGTTGCGCTGGCATACCACGCCGTCGCCGAGCTGTGGTCGCCAAACGAAATCTGCCCCTCGCCGGTTCCGAAGTTTCCGCCCGTGAGCATCAGCTCGCCCTGGTGGTTGTACTCAAAGCCGTTGCGCGGCAGCACGTCAAACACGCCATAGGTGCGGTCGCCCTCATCGGCGCCATAGCTGCCCCGCTGCACCTCAAGCTGGTCGATGTCCTTGGGATCGATCTGGGGGCCCACGTTGGAGGCGATCTTGGTATTGGGAATCGCAATCCCATCGATGAGCCAACTGGTCTGGTGGCCGCCGCGGATGTGCAGCATGTCGTGCGACATGTAGGCGCCCGGCACGTAGTCGGTGATCATCTGCATGCCCAGGGTGCGGCTGGCGCCCGGCGTCTCCTCGATCTGGTCGCGCGTAATCAGAGTCGTGGGGGTCGCCGTATCCGGAGCCGGCGTCATGCCTTCCATCGCGTGCACCAGCACCGTTTGCGTCAGGGCCGCAATGGTGAGTGGAATATGCAGGACCGGATTGGTTCCCGACGCCACCGTCACCGCTTCGGTGTAGGAGGCAAATCCCTGCGCCTCAATCTCCAACTGGTACACCCCGATGGGCGTTTCGGGCAGGGCAAATTCCCCGCCGGTATCGGTGTCGGTATGCAGGGAGAACGCGGAATCGACGGCCTTCAACAGCACCTGCGCACCCGCCACGGGGCGGTGCTGGGGATCGTGAACAATTCCGTGCACGGTGGCAAACACAGTGGCGTGAGCCGCTTGAACGAACAAAAGGAGAACGAACGCTATGAAGATACGGCGCATCTGACTGACCTCGCACAAGGGAAGGCGGCGGGCCTTGTCCGCAATGGGCGAACCTGTCGCGGATACCAACCCGGGATCGTATGGAAAGAGGAAAGGGAGGTCGGGATCAGCAGGCCGTGGGGGGCGCGCGTCCGGAGTGCGTGTGTCCGGCGCGGGATGGAAACGCCTGGCGGGTTGGCTCGAGGCGGGCCTGCTCCACGGCTACCGGTCCGGAGCCGGGATGGCGCGGCGCCAGGAATACCGCGATCCTGGCCGGAGTCCCCGCGTGATAGAGCGGGCAATGGGCAGGCGCCGAAACCGCATGCTCTCCGCCGGTCAGCGGCGCCTCGCTGCCGGACATGGCGCAATGGTGCGTTCCGTGCCGCCGGCAACACATGGGCAGACGGGCGTCCTCGCTTCCCGGCATCAGCGCCGCGAGAGGCGCCATCCAGAAAAGCAGGATCAGCGGGATGGAGAGGAAACGCCGCACCTAGCATGGATCTTACCGCATCGGCGGCTGCCGCATTTGATGTCTGTCAAGTGCGTTCAGGTATCATCGGGGCATTGCTTCTTTTCCTCATAGCTTTGAATCAGGGGGAGTGCTGGTGCCGGAAACAACCCTACAACCCGGTTTGGTGCAGGAGACGCGTGCCCTGCGCCCTCTGCGCATCGCGCTTTTCGGCTTCGGCACGGTGGGCAGTTCGGTGGCGCGCATCCTGTCGGAGTCGAAACCCGACGGGCTCCAGTTGACCCACGTCTGCAATCGCAACGTGGCCCGCAAGCGTGTGGATTGGGCCGGGCCCGCGGTTGAATGGTCAGAGGACGCCGAGGCGGTGCTGGCCTCCGATGCCGACGTAGTCGTCGAGCTGGTCGGCGGACTTGACCCCGCCGGCACGTGGGTGCGGCGCGCGCTCGAAGCCGGCAAGAGCGTGGTTACCGCCAACAAGAAGCTGATCGCGTTTTATGGCGTGGAACTGGAACGGCTCGCCGCCGCGCATGGCGGGCACATCAAGTACGGCGCCGCCGTCGCGGGCGGAATTCCCGTCATCCCCGGCATCGAGCAGGGCCTCGCCGGCGACCGCATCGAGCGCATCGAAGGCATTCTCAACGGCACGTGCAACTTCATCCTCAGCCGCATGGAAGCCGGCGCCGAATACGCCGCGGTGCTGGCCGCCGCGCAGGCCAATGGCTACGCTGAAGCGGATCCCACCGAGGATGTGGGCGGATTCGACGCCCGCGCCAAGCTCGCCATCCTCATGCGCCTGGCGCTGCGGGTCGCAATCGATCCGGAAGAGATTGTGCCCCGGCCCATCACCGAGGTGACCGCCGTCGACTTCAGTTATGCCCGCGATCTTGGATGCACCATCCGGCAGGTGGCCCGCGCCCAGAAGGCCGTGGCCGCTACCGTAGGCCCCATGCTGGTGGATCAGCGTTCGCCGCTGGCCTGGTCGCGCGGCACGGAGAACATGGTCGTCCTCAGCGGACACTACGGCGGCGACGTGGTCTTCTCCGGACACGGAGCCGGCGGCCATCCTACCGCGGTTGCGGTGGTGAGCGATCTGCTGGCGCTGGCGCACGGATCGCGCCGCGTGGAGATTCCCTCCGCCAAGGCCAGCGTGGGGGCGGAGTTCGAAGTACCCCACTACATCCGTTTCCTGGTCAACGATCGCCCCGGGATCGTGGCGGAGATCACCGGCGCGCTGGCGCGCGAGCGCATCAATATCCGAGCCATCGTGCAGAAGGCCGGCTACCCGCCCCATGCACTCCCGTTCGTCGTTACCGTGGAGCCGTGCAAGTCGTCGGCGCTGCAGCGCGCTCTCGCCTCCATTCGCACAATGGACTGCCTTCTCGAACCGCCCCTGGACCTCCAGATGCTGGAATAGCACCAACGCCCCGCCCCCGCCGCGCACGGCATTTGACACCCGATGCGGGGCAAACTATGAACTGCGAACTGACAACCGACTCCGGAGGCTGCCCAAAATGATCGACACCATCTATCGCTGCGAGATTTGCGGAAGTGAGAGCCAGCATCCAGTGCGATGGTTCATCATCCATTGCGGCGACGCGCAACTCACCATCTTCAAGTGGACCAAGGAAGCCGCCGACGCCCGCGGCGCACGCCACTATTGCGGTGAAGCCCACGCGCAGGTCTACGTCAGCCGCTGGTTCCAGTCGTTCTGTGGGTGACGAAATCGCGCGCGTTCAGGCGCGCGCCGTTGCCGTCGACTCCCGCACCACCAGATCCGGTTCCATGGTTATCTCGGCGGGATACGATTTGTCGCGATGGGCGATGCGGTCCAGCAGCACCTGGGCTCCCCGCTTGCCCATCTCCATGAGCGGCTGACGCACGGTGGTCAGCGACGGCGTGGAGTAGGCGGCCGACTGGATGTCGTCGAATCCGACCACCGAAACATCCTGTGGCACCGAGCAGCCCGCATCTTTCAAGGCGCGGATGGCGCCGATCGCGGAGATGTCGTTAAAGCAGAAGATGGCGGTGAAGTCGCGATGCCTTTCGAGCAGGGCCTTCATCGGCCTGTAGCCGATCTCCGGAGCCATGGGATGGTAGCCGGTCTTCATCGACCAGCCTTCGGCGTCGATGCGGATCACATTGGGGGGCTCGATTTTGAGGCCCATCTCGCGGCCCACCTGCTGGATCGCCTCCCATCGGAACTCGGAGTCGGGAATGGCCTTCGGCCCGCGCATGAATGCGATGCGGCGATGCCCCAGATCGTAGAGATGTTTCAGCGCCAGCTCCACCGCGGCGTGATGATCGAGCACGATGTTGGTCACGTTCTCCGCCGGACTGTGCGCGGAGATGGCCACCACCGGAACCGGTACCTGGATCGAGTCGGCAGGCGTGTTGAGCAGCAGGAATCCGTCCACGGCCCGCTCCACCAGCATGCGCGGATACTGCTCGATGAGTTCCTTGCGCCAGTCGTGGCAGGCGGTGAAGTAGAAATAGTGCGCCGCGGTCAGCTCTTCCACCACGCCGCTCATCACGCGGGTAAAGTAGCCCTCGCTCAGGTCGGGCGCGAGCACGCCCACGCTCATGGATTTGCTCTGGCGGAGCGAACGGGCGAAGTAGTTGGGCCGGTAGTTGAGCCGCTGCGCGGCTTCAATCACGCGCTGGCGGGTCTCGGGCGGAATCGATCTCGCGGAAGGGGAGTTGTTCAGGACCAGCGAAACCGTGGTCTGCGAAAGCTCCAGGTGCTCGGCCAGCATGCGCAGGTTCACATGTCCCGGTGGCGTAGAACTCTTTACCTTCGGCATGCTGGAGTTGTAACACGATTTAGTCGCGGGGGGAATCGGTATTAGGGTTGGCCCGGTGCCGGATCGGATTCCCGTTCGCCGCGGACTGCTGGAGCAATTTCAGAGTCGGTGTATCCGGGCAGGGGCTAACACCAGGACCTTTGATGGACGCTTTTCGGCACGAGAGAAGTCATGCCCTGTTCCACGGCTTGCGCCGGATACATCCACTCAGAATCCGGACTAAGTTGCCTGGATGTGGTTCACGCCCGGGTGCAGCGGCTGCGATTTGCCGTTGAGCACAAACGTGCCGCTCAACTTCCCCGGGAGCGTGATGGTTGCCTCCAGTCCGGTGCCACGCCGCTCGTATTTCACCTCGATCAACCCTTCCGGGTGCGGGAAACTGGCCACGAGCGACGGCAGATTGCCCAAGTGCGGCTCGATTCGAACCTTGGCGAAACCGGGCGCATCCGGCTCGATGCCGGCCACCAGCGTCAGCAGGTCATAGATCGGATGCGACGTCCAGGCGTGCGAGTCGGAGCGCGTGTCCCCTGGAGTTTCGGGCCAGGTGCTGAAGTGCAGCGGCAGGAGGTCTCGCCAAGGTTTGAGCGAGTCGAGGTATTCGTCGGCCATGCCAGCGTGTTCCAGAGCCCGCGCCAGGTAGAAGCGGAAATAGTAGGACGCGCTCAGAGCTCCGTCCGGAGTGGTTCCCGGCTCGATGGCGAGCATGCGCTTCAGCAATTCCTGCTGTTCCGCCTTCGGCGCCACGTCGTACAAAACCGCCAGGATATTGGCCTGCTGCGAGAACCTGTTGTGATCGGGATTGTCCGCCAGCATGCCGCGTTGCGCGTTCCAGCAGTTGGTGTAGAGCCCCTGGCGCACGTGTTCCGCCCGCCCGCGGTGCAGTTCAGCCACATGCGGGTCGCCCAGAGCCTGTTCGAGGCCGGCGGCATCGTTCAGCGCGCCCAGGTATTCCAACGTTATCACGCACGATTCCCCGTTGGCGCTGTAGGTGGGGATTTCGCCCTTGGAAACCCAGTCGATGAAAGACCACCAGGGCAGCTTTCCGAGCAGGCCGTCGGGTTGCTCGTATTGTGCGAACCAGCCGAGGACCGAGCGGGTACCTTCGAGCGATTCGCGGACGGGCGCGGGATCGGGCCGGTAAATCCACCAGTCGTGGAGCATGCCGATCCACAGGAGCGAAAACGTGGGGATGTTCTGGGGCAGGGAGCTGGGATACCGGCTCCGCGTGATCCCGTCGGAGATACGCGAGTTGTTGAATGCCTCCAGCGCCTTGCGGGCGAGGCGGTCATCGCCGGCAACGGTGTAGGAGATGAGCGCCTGGATGCGTGTATCGCCGATGTACTGGAGCTGCTCGTAGTACGGCGTGTCCATGTAGGTTTCGTGGGCATCGAGGCGGGCGGTGCGCCAGCTTATTTCCCAGATCTTGTCGAGGCCGGGGTCGCCGGTGATGAGTTTGGCGCGTTCTTCAAAGGGATAGGCGGTGAATTGGGCTTGGAGCGATTCGAGGGTGAGGGGCTGATCGGCGGTGGTGATGTCGAGATCGAGATAGCGCCACGTGCGCCACCAGAGGGGCTCGAAGGTGCGGTGCTGGCCGCCGTCGGGGAGGAAGAGGTCATTGAGGCCGGCCGCTTTGCGGTCGTGTTTCTGGCCTTGTGCGTCGGTGTAGTCGAGAGCGTCGCGGTCGGCTTTGTGGAGTTTGTCGTCGAAGAGGGCCTCAGAGTAAGTGAGCTTGATCTTCGCGCCTTTGCCGCCAGAGACGGTGAGTTGGGGATACGCGGTCGCGAGAGCTTTGCGGTCGAGAAGCAGGGAGACGTGCGTGTGGGGCGGGAAAACTACGTGTTCTGACGGGAAGCCTTCGAAGGAAGAATTCGGCGCACTCATCGAAGCATGGAGGGGACCGTCTGCAACCGGTTCCCCTTTTGAGAGAGCCACGCGCACCACTTTCCCCGGGTCAACGGAAGAGTATTCCATGGGGGGGAGGGTGTCCGGCACCAAACCCCAGGGATTGTCGCCGGTGATGCTGGCCGAGTGCGCCCGGTTTGTGCCGGGGAATGCGCTGTCGCGCATGGGGTCGCCGGGTGTAACCCAGGCCGAGCCGGTTGCGGAGGGAGAGTCCCAGCTCCAGTCATATTGAGAGGCGTCGAGCTGCTCGCCGGGACCCGCTGCGTAATACGTGATGTAACTGAGCGTGGAGCGCGGGAGCGGGGTCTGTCCCGGCTCGATCTCCACCTGCCAGCCCTTCGGCGTGCTGATGCCGGCGTCTCCGGTGGCTTCGCTCTCCAGCAGGAAGGCGGTGCGGTCGCTCATCTGGGCAATGGGGGAATAGACGCCGAAGTTCCACACCGTAGCCGTGACCAGGTTCTCGCCGGGTTTGAGGTACGGGGCCAGGTCGAAGCGCTCGTAGCGCCAGTGGGTCAGGTCGCCGCGAGCGGGGCCGTCGCCCACGCGCTTGCCGTTGACAAAGAGAATGAAGCGGTTGTCGGCGCTCACCCGTACGACGTAGTTGGACGGCACGGCTGTCAGGGAAACCGTTCGCCGGAAGTGCAGCACGACCGGATCCCGCAGCGGCGCCGTGGGGTGGGTGATCCAGGACGCCTTCCAGTCGCGGTGGGCCGGGTCGGGCGGCAACGAGGTCTGCGCATAAAGCGCGAGCCATGCGGCAGAAAAAAGAAACAACGTCATAGCGCGGCGCATCACAGTTCCTCGTAGGTGATTCTGAAGATACAGTTCCTCGCAGGTGATCCTGAAGACAAGGTTACTTGAAGAAAGCCGGGAATTTACGCCTCTCGTATGCATTTGATTTTGCTGGACTGTAACCTTCCATTCACATTCGGCGCTTAGCTTAATTATTG
>Ga0335069_10011438_pt1 | contig 12512 bp, 13 predicted proteins | sample Lox_Sample_11_FD_206714 | JGI IMG/M metagenome (GOLD analysis project Ga0335069, IMG submission 206714) | Soil microbial communities from Loxahatchee National Wildlife Refuge, Florida, United States - Lox_Sample_1.1 | ecosystem: Environmental > Terrestrial > Soil > Wetlands | place: USA...
ATTGCGTGGTGCGAACCCTCAAGCCGGGTCCAGTTCGTCCAGTTCGACCAGCAATTACGGCCCGCTTCCGACCTCGCATCAGCTTCACACGCGGAAGGTCGCTGGTTCGATCCCAGCCGGGACCACAACCGTCGATGCAGGTCAGAGCGTTTTTTGACCACGAGGCGGCCCGCACGGGCTATCCAGGGGCTATTGGGGTTGTTTGCTGGCTGTCCAGATGCGTTCGCTGACACACCACACCGGCCCTGGTGGCACTCGAAGCCGTGCTAGGCCCAATACCAGTACGCACCAATTTGTACCGTAAGTGCACTAATTCATTACCGGAAATGCCGACACACCGAATTGGCGGCAGAATGCATCCAATAGCCGAGTAGAATTCGAGGCAAGCGACATTGCACCGATAAGCGAGGCTTTCCAGAAATGACCACTCCGGTTTACGGTACCAATCAGCGGGCCGACGTCCTAGTCAATATGACCGCCGATGGCATTGACCTGAATCATTTGTGGGATGAATTTCGCGATGCGCTCGACGTTTGGAACGCCGAGCGGCAATCCGTCACCGATCTGCTGTGCTTCCACACCACAGCGACCGGCGAAGCGGTGCCACAGAACTTCGAAGTTCCTTCGTTCGAGCAGGCCACCGAGTACGGCGTGCCCAAAGGCGCGCTGCCACCGGGAACGGGCCTGCTCATGGGCTACACCTTCTACGACTACGACCTCGCGGGCCGATTCTCGTGGAAGTTCCTGCGCGATGCCGATTCTCGCCAGGTGCGTTCGGTGATGGATTCGATTCTTTCCGCCGACAACAAGCTGGTGACGGGTTCGATCCTGCGTCGGTTGTTCACTAACACGCGCACGCGCAACGAGTTCACCACGCCGGTCTATGACCTCTACGACGGTCTAGACCCTGGCCCGCCACCCTACCTTGGCCGTCAGTTCGATGTCGGCACAAGTCATTTCATCGCCACGGGGGCGAGCCAGATCGATTCCGCAGACATTGAAGACGCCGCGTGGATGATTATTCGGAAAGGCTTCGGCACTCAGGCGAATTCCCGAATCCTGATTCTGGCGAATCCCGATGACGCCCAATACATCATGCAATGGCGTGCCGGCGAGCCGAGCCGTCCCGCCGAAGGCGGCGAAACCACGGGACCGCTTGCGAAATACACCTACTTGCCGTCTCTCGATTCGCCCGGTTTCATCACCGAGCACGGCGAGCTGGTCGGCCAGCAAGTGCCCGGCCAATGGGGTGGCGTCAAGGTCGAAGGCTCGTATAACGGATGGCTTTTAGTCCAATCTGATTTTGTTCCGAGCGGATATGTAGCCGTCGTAGCGAGTTACGGGCCTGATCACCCATACAACTGTATTGGTGTTCGCCAGCATCCGAATACCGCGTATCAGGGATTGCGGATGCTTCCCGGTGAGGGTCCGTACCCGTTGGTGTCCTCGTACCATCAGCGTTCGTTTGGAACGGGAATTCGCCAGCGCGGTTCTGCGGTGGCAATCCAGGTCACGACCGAAGCCACGTACACGCCGCCGAGCGCCGCTCAGATTCCGGTGTGATGCTCGTGACCGCGCCACAGTCCCGCGAGACGGGTGGGCAGCCGGAAGCGGCTGTGTTGCGGGTGCCGTTCGTGTCGCCGTGGCTGCGGCCACCGATTGACGCCAATCTGCCCGGTTTCCTTGTCGATGGCATCAACGATGCCCGGCGCTACAGCGGCCAGCTTGAGCGCAACGGCGAGCCGGGCGCGTCGGAGTTCTCGATCGGGGCGGGCCAGGTGGCCCCGTGGATCAGGCGACGAGCGCGAGCGCAGCGCCGGTACCCGCAACCCAGCGACGGCTACTCGACGCCGTACCGGGGCACTAGCCCGCCGACCGATCCCGACACCAACATGCGCCGAGGCGAGCTTCGCCGGGAGCTAGCGGCGATGCGCCGGGGCCGAGGCAGCGAAATGCTGCACCGTGCGCTTCGGCAAAACGGGTGACGCCCAATAGCGATGACATAGCAAGGGAGACAAGCGAAATGGCGACAGCCAAGCAACGGGCAGCGCGCAAGGCGTTCGCCGCCAAGGCGCGTGCGGGTAGGGGCGCGGTCGGCAAGGCCGCTAAGAGCACCGCAGCGCCGAAGCGCAAGCGCCGCGCCAAGAAGGGCTGAGCCGTGGCCGCCAAACGCACCTACAGACGCGACAAGCGGGGCCGGTTTGCATCCACCGGCACGACGCGCGTCAAGCGGGCGGGGCGCACGATCAGCCGCCGTCGCCCGCGTTATGTGCGCGGCTCAGTGGGCAAGACAGTGCGGGTGGGTCGCGTCGGCCCTGGTGGCGAGTACGCGGGTATTCACGCCGGGGTAAAGCTGCGCACACGCAGGCGCGCTGAGTACTACGTTGGCGTCTCAGCGGGCAAGCGCATCGGTTACTAGACGCCTGGCCGACGCACCGCTGTGCACAGAAGCGATGGCTGGACACCACCGCGCGTTACGCTCACACCATGGGAGCGCAGCCTGATCCACGCGACGACTCACAGCAAGCCCGCGAGCGCGCGATGACTGAAGTCTCGGATGTTCTTACCAACGTGGAACATGCCATCGTACGAGCTAAGAAAGCTCGGACGCGGCTAGGCTCTAGCCCCGAGGAGCACAACGCCCAACTTGCACTGGCGGATGCGTTGAGGTCGCTGGAAGCGGTTAGGAAACGTCTTCAGCGCGACACTTACTTTGGCGGCGACGAACTTCGGCTGGTCTAAAGGGGCTAGGCATTGCGTAGCGGCGAGGAAATCCAGAGGGCACTTAAATCATTCACCAAAAAATGGACAGGGTACCAGGGTACAGAGCGAGCGGAAGCGCAGACATTTCTTAACGAGTTATTTGTTTGTTTCGGCTCAGATAGGGCTTCGGTCGGGGCGCGCTTCGAAGATTTTCAAACTTCAGCAGGCTTCATGGATTTGCATTGGCCAGGTGTCTGCATTATTGAGATGAAGGCTCCGAACAAGGCAGTTGCAAGCGGGCGTGCTCAGGTCAAACAGTATTGGGAAGAATCAGCTGACGAAAAAGCAGAAATTCCCGCTGCCCAATGGGTAGTACTGTGTAACTTTAAAGAATTTGAGATATGGGAACCAGGTCGCTATCCGAAGTCCCCTCGGCTCACTTTTCCATTGCAACAACTGGCTGAACGACATGACGCGCTTACATTCCTGGCCGGACCTGACCAGATTCCCTCGTTTCTCGAACATCATAAAGAGCTAACCAAGGCCGCCGCAGATAAGGTTGGCAGTGTTTATCAATCGCTGGTTGATCGGTCAGCGGCGCCTTCAGACGAGATCATTCGATTCGCAATGCAGTCTGTATGGACTATGTTCGCCGAAGACCTCGGCCTTATCGATGGCTCGCCGTTTCAGAAAACAATCGATCAGGTTCGACATGCTCCCCAAGATTCGGCAGCGAAGATCGGATTCCTGTTTCGAGTTTTGAACCAGAAGACCGACCGGCACAGAAGCGGGATTTTGGCCGGAACGCGCTATGTTAATGGCGAACTGTTCTCTAATCCCGCAGAAATCGAACTCACGCGAGACGAGCTCGACGCGCTAGCCGAAGCCGCGGAATACGATTGGTCAAAAATTGAACCAACTATCTTCGGGTCCCTGATGGAGCGTGTGATCAGGGGAAAGCTTGGAGCGCATTACACCCACGAGTCCGATATCATGAAAATAGTCGGACCCACGATCGTTAGACCCTGGCAAGAACGGCTTGACGCGACAACCACACCGACGGACGCGCGCAAGGTACTCGACGAGTTGTGCAGCTTCCGTGTGCTGGACCCGGCATGTGGTTGCGGGAACTTCCTTTACGTTGCTTATAGGGAGCTTCGCCGGCTCGAACATTACGGGAAAACCCGTATAACGGAACTCGTTCAATCCACCGGATTACCCGCACCAAGCGGCATACCGCCGTTCGTCCGTATCACGAATTTCTATGGAACAGATATCCAACCTGCTGCCGTCCTGCTCGCCCGCGTGACGCTTTGGATGGGCCATCGTCAAATGATGGACCGCTACGGAGAGGCTGAGGCGCCCCTCCCTCTTATTAACTTGGCAGGGATCAATGTCGGTGATGCGGTTTTCGATCCATGGCCAGAGGTGGACTGCATTATTGGGAATCCACCGTTTCTGGGTGACCGGCTCATACGCGGTGAGTTCGGCGGGAAGTACATCACACAGCTTAAGACGGCATTTCCTGGGATTGGTGTAATCGACTACTGCGGCTATTGGTTTCGGAGGGCGGAGAAGCACCTTAGTGCCGGGCAGAGAGCAGGCCTGGTGTCTACCAACACCCTAAGGGAAAATAAACATCGGCTTGCGACGCTGAAATACATTCTCAGCGACGGCAGCGTGATAACCGATGCTGTCTCTTCTCAAAAGTGGCCAGGCGAAGCGAAAGTTCACGTTTCCATCGTCAATTGGATAAAGACACCGAAAACTCCGATCACGGACTACATTCTTGATGGCGAGCCGGTTAGCGAAATCAATTCGAAGCTGAAAGACGCGCCAGAGACGCCTGAACCTATCGTGATCCCGTTCAACAGAGGGCGAGCGTTCACTGGATGCCAACCTACGGGCGATGGATTTATCGTCGACGAAAAACGCGCCGGGATGCTTAAAGCGAAAGGCGAAGCGGCGGTGGTCAAGCGTTACCTCACCGCAGATGATATAACGGACGACGTCGGTAGCGAACCGCGCAGGTGGATAATCGACTTCGGCACGCTTCCACTGGAAAAAGCTAACAAATTCCCTGGCGCTATGCAGATCGTTCGTTGGAAAGTCAAGCCCGAACGCGAGGGAAAGGAACGGCACTTCGCACGGCTATGGTGGCAGTTCGCATGGCCGCGACCGGAAATGCGTGAGGCTATTTCTGCTCTCAGTCGATACATTGCCTGTCCGCTTCATGGCAAACGTCTTCTGTTTAGTTGGGCGGATAAAGAGTGGTGCCCTAGCAACGCAGTCGGAGTGTTTGCATTCGACGACGATTACGCGATGGGTGTCCTATCTTCCTCGATTTTCGGCGCCTGGGCTTGGAATGAATCATCTACACTAGAAACTCGAATTCGCCTCACGCCCTCGACAGCTTTTGAGACCTTCCCGTGGCCGCCGAAGCCATCGAAATCTGCGAAAGACGAAGTCATCTCGGTTACACGCAAGCTATATGAGCGACGCGATTGGCTAGTTCACCGCGATAACTGTGGTCTCACCGATCTCTACAACACGGTCGACGATGGCGGGTATGTCGGTATAGCACGCCTTCATAAAAAGCTAGATCAAGCGGTAGCCGCTTGCTACGGATGGCCGAAAAGCGCCGCACAGGATGATCGTGAGGTTCTGAAACGCCTTGCAGAACTGAATCTACTGATCGCGTCGAAAAAGTGCGAGTATGAGCCCTACTGAGTGGTGCTAACTGCTCGACGTCGAATCGTCGTCGCGAGCAAACCTATTCTGCAGCTGATCGATTTTCCATCGATAATCGAAGTGGGCTAGCCCAAATGTGTGAGTTCTAAGAATTGCGCCTATCTGCCCTATTGGGCTGCATAGTCGGCCAACACGCGCCATTTAGTGCTATGCTCGACGACGGGAACGGACAACCCTTGCACACCGGGGCGTGGTGTGCGCTCGACCCGAAAGGGCGAAATGTGTCTCGTTCCGCTATCCCGATTTTGAACGCCGATCCGAAGCCGCGCGAACGGCGAAAGTCGTACAACCGGCGACCGGATAATTCCCGGCTTTTGTCAACTCAACAAGCCTCGGCCTACCTAGGCATCTCGCCGAACACGCTTCGAAAATATGTCGCTGACGGGGGACTAAAGGCGTATCGACTTGGCGAAAAGCTGCTGAAATACGACCCTGCCGACCTTAATGAATTCCTCCAAAGCAAGGTAGAAAACGCATGACCAATCCCGAAATTCAGAAGCGTCTCGGCTCCATGGTAACGAAAGCCGAAATGAAGTATGGAAAGAACAGCGCCGAAGCCGCGTTGGCTCGTCGCGTCGCTGAGAGCACCGGCCAAGTCCTCGCCCACACCGGATCGAATCTCGATTTTTTAGGCGAAGGCCAGTTCACACGGATTCAGACGATGGAACGAAGCCAAGCCGCCTGCGAAGGCTACGTCGAGCACTACTGCACCGTGACTAATCCGCTTCTGCGACCGCTGCACATGACCATCGCGGCCAGCCGTGAGGCTCAGAAGGTGGCCCACGATGCGCTGCACCGGCTGGCGTCGTGGTTCACGTCGGAGCCGGATGGTGCTGGCCCGCTGGGCGAAACGCACGCCTATTACGATCTGGACCCGGCTACTGCCGTCACGGTCTATGCGACATCCCGGCCCGGCGAGCGATGGCTTCTCGACCTGCCGTACGACGACTTCGAACGCATCACCGATCTGTTGAGATTCGACGGCCATTGCGACTTCGCAGACCCGTCGTTCGCCACGAATCTCGACAAGTATCGGCTTGGCAGTCGCGGGACCGATTGCGTTAAGCAGATGAAAGAGCATTCCGAGCTCCACCAGCGATGCCTACGTGACCGCATTATCCGACCCGATCCTGATTTTCATGTAGGGGAATTTGTGCCGGTAGCTTTCGGAAACCAAATGATTTTTCTGAAGTTTTGCGTAGGGCACCTTTATGCGTTCTATCGCAAGTACCAGATCGTTCCCGACGAGTGCGAGATTTTCGGACCGTGGGAAACGATAGGTAATCAGTGGTGAATGAAAAGATCGGACCGGAAAGTTGCTTGCAGTCAACCCCGCCCCGACCCAACTACTTTAGCACTCCGGTACGGTGCGGTACCGCCCGCCGCAGCGGCGAGCCTCGACAATGGCGAATCGCCCCGCCGATAAAGTGACTAGACAGAGAAAGAACCGGCCCCCAAAGGCGAGGGGCCGGTTCCCAAGAGCTACCCGTTTCAGCCAGAGAAAGTGCAGCCGTGACTATTACAGCACAAACCTCCGACAATTCGCAGCCCGGCGCGCCGCACATTCCCGACGTGAGCGGCTTGACTCCGATAGACGCGGCGCTGGCATATGCACGGGCCGGGTTATATGTGCTGCCGGTCGCCACCGGAAAGCACCCCGGCAGCATCGTCGGCAAAGGCTGGCCGCAGTGCAGCACGCGCGATCCCGAAGTCATCGAGTGCTATTGGGGCAGTGAAGACCCGCCTGGCATTGCGCTTCACACCGGCAGATCGAACTTGATCGCCTTCGATTTAGACATCGACGTTTTGCCTGACGAACTGCTCTGGCTCAAACCCGGTTTGTTTCAATCCAGTCGCAGCGGTCGCGGTGCGCGCGGGCACTATGTGTTCGCCAGTGCCGAAACGTTCGTCTCCGGTGGTCTCAAGCTGGCTGACGGCACGGTTGCCGGTGATATCCGATCCGGCAACACGGTCATCATGGCGCAGCCGTCTCCGCATCCCAAGGCCGGTGGCGGCTATCTCTGGCGCACGACCGGGCCGGTTCCGGCGCTGACCGACGAAGCGCGGGCGTGGCTGACCACCAGGGCGGGTGGGGCAGACGGCGCTAGCTGGGAACCGGCCAGCGATGAAACCCTGGCCGCATTCATGGCCGAGCACCGAGGAAACTCGCGACCGAAAGTTCTAACGGCGCTTGCGAAATCGGTTGCCAACGCGAAGTCGGGTACCCGCAACCTGACCCGCGACGCTTTGCGAATCGCAGCCAAAGAGGCTCGAATCGGCTTCTATCCCTTCGCCATGGCCATATCTGAAATCGAACGCGCGGCCAGGCACTCATACGCGCAGCGCCGCGAGAGCTTCGATGCCCATATCGGCGCAACCCAGTTCGGTCAGCTGGTCAAAAACGCGGTGGGCCAAGCCCTAGCTGCCGACGAAGCCGCCCTGGTGGCCGAAGCCACCCGCGACTACGGCACCAACTCGACGGACGACGCGAACGAGGCTGATTGGTTCACGTCGATCACTCTCCGAGACGAGGCCGGCAACGTGGCTGAGGTCATCCCCATTTCGAAATTGAGTCCGAACGGTTCGGGAACCGAATCAGACGGCTCTACACGGCAATCCACTCGTTTTCGTGGTGTCAGCGCCGCCGAACTAGCCGCACCCGTAACTCCGATGCGCTGGCTGGTGCGCGGCGCATGGCCGCAACGTTCTGCTGGCGTGCTGGCCGGTGAGAAGAAGACGTTCAAAACGTGGAATCTGCAAGCGATGGCGATAGCCGTAGCTGCCGGTGTTCCGTTTCTCGATCAGTTCGAAGTCAGCCAGGCACAGCCGGTTTTGTATCTGTGTGGTGAGGGTGGCCGCGATGGGTTTGCTAACCGTCATCAAGTCATCGCAAAGCGTTACGGTCTGACCCTCGACGATCTGGCCGCGTTGCCGTTCATGGCCGAATTCGACACCGATCAGCTAGACAGCGCAGAGCTTGTGGACGGCATCAAACGCCATCTGGATACCGTGCAACCTGCGCTCGTGGTGCTTGACCCGCTCTATGCGTATCACCCGGCCAATGTCGAAGCGTCCAACCTGTACGCTCGTGGCCCGATGCTGGCGAAGCTTCGCGAACTGATCGAAGGTCACGCCGCTTTGGCGATCGGTGACCATTTCAAGAAAAACACTGGCGATGCTTTAGACCTGGACAACATTTCTATGGCCGGAGTCGCGCAATGGTCCGACACATGGATTTTGCAACGCCACAGAGCCGACCCCGATCTGACTCGAAACGATTACAAGCTGGAAGTCGAATTTGCAACGCGCCGTAGTGGGGGCTCGCGGTACGAAATCGATTGGCACTTAGATCGTGACAACGCCGATCCCGATGTAGTCTCTTGGAAATCGTGCGATTGGGTAGTCAGCGCACCATCTGACAGTAGCGTGACCACGCCTCAACGCGATTTTGAGTTAAAGATCGTTCGCGAGATTTACACATTCCCATGGCAGATGACCCGTGCTGATTTGCATTCGAAACTTGGTGGCCGGAAAAAGGCGGTACTGGACGCGGTGAAGCGGCTGCTCGATAAAGGCGAGCTAGGCGAGCGCGAACCGGGCCGGGGTAAGGCGATGTTGCTCGGTCCCGGCAAACTCATTGTGGGGTTGCCGCCCGCGCCGGGGGTAACGCCGTGAAAGCGGGTCAGATGGCGCTGTGGCAAACCTGTCTACGGTTCCCGATGGTGGGAACCTTGGGGAACCGTAGACATGTTTGTGCAGGTTGAGCGGTTCCCGTGTGCGGGAACCACGGGAACTGCGCCTGTATGGGCTACCGGGTGGGGGGCCGGTCACGGCCCCACCCGGTTCCCGGGTTCCCTTTCTATACGGGAACCGGAAATGGGAACCGGACCGAAAACCGCTCTGAGCGGCGGAAACGAACATTATTCGACATGTGTTGGTTCCCGAGGCCGGGAACCGACGCGGACCGGGATGCCAGCAAACGTCGAGTCACTTCCGAACGGCGCGCCCTGACAGATGTCTTAGCGATACCTAGGAGGATGAAGGCATGACGACGTTTGTCGAACCAGTACCGGGTTTGATTCGGATTCGGGTTCAGTTCAAACTTACTCAGATGCATTATGGCCTCAGATGATTGAAAGGAACAGAATGCTTGAGCTTTATGGTCGTTACGAATACGGATATCTCTATGAGTAGCTATGACCCTAGAGAACCAGAGCACGACTTCGGTGACCAACGCTATTTGGCTGATGCTGATGTTCCAATAGTGTCGGAGTGGTTCGATCCGCACGGACCATGCGTATATATGCTGTGGGGTGATACGCAAGACTATCCTCTACACGTTGGATCGTCTGAAGTCCACAATGTATGCGCAAGGATAGGCAAACACGTGGCCTATTGGCAGAAAATGCGGAAACCATATGGTTATGATCCTGCGACATTATTTCCTAAAGTCGAGATTATGCGTTGTCGTGATGACAGACACATGATGTCTTTGGAGGCTGACTTAAATGATTACTATCGACCGCCAATACATAAAGAAATTGACGATCTATGGGTACCATTTATTAGGCGCAGGAGGCGATTATAAGTAACGGCTATGTGGGGCATTAAGTCGCCAGAAGGCCCACGCGAATTTATCGCATGAGTACAAAGCGCCACCGTGGACGGACGATGACGAAAGGGAAGACAATGACGACCCAGCCAGCTGACCCCTCATCACCGCAACGCATCATCAAGTGGTCCGAAGAATGGTGGGCGTCAACAGCGAAACCGACCGTACGGCGGTGTAAAGCCACGTCGAATCGCACTGGTAGGCAATGCGGTAGGGCTGCCATGGATGGTCAATCGGTGTGCGGCACGCACGGAGGCCGAGCGCCGCAAGCGAAACGCAAGGCCAGGCAGCGACTCGAAGAAGCTGCCGACCGCATGGCTCGCGAACTACTCAAGATCGCAACCGATGCGAACGCGCCGGAAGCTGTGCGCGTGAATGCGATCAAAGATGCGCTCGACCGCGCTGGAGTCCAGGCGCGAACCGCCGTCGATGTGTCGGTGACGGCTCGGGCTTACGAGCAGATTTTCGAGGGAACGGGAGTCGAAACCGGATCGCGTGCCGACTACCGCAGATCAATCGGAATCGAAGATCAACCGGAACTGATTCCGAGTGACGCACGAGCCGCCCTGGCGGCAAGCGATGGCATCGACGACAACGGCGCGCTGGACGTGGAGATTATCGACGACGAACGTGGCTCTGCGTTCGACTCAGCGGTTCAGCCGTCGCCGTTCGGCCCTTCAACGCCAGGCTCGGCACTCATGACGCTTGAGGATGCCGTGGCGGCTCAGGCTCAGGTGCGCCGGTCAATCGTGTCGCACCGCGCAGCGCACAGATAGCCTACGCATAGCCCGAAACGATGCGAAGTGGTCTCAGTAACGCTCTGAGCTGCGGCGATAGTCGATTAGTCGGCTGGTACCCTACCAGCAGGCATAATCGATAAAGTTGAATTACGCTGTGGCACTTGAAGATTCGTCAACGGTGGCAACTAACGCCGGTTTGGTCGCCAGTGCGCTCAACGCTTCGGCAATCTCCACGTCGCGACCGCTCACCTGGCCTTGGTAGCGCAGCGATGCGGCCTGCGTCGAGTGCCCGAGCCGGGCCATCGTCTCGGGCAGGTTGGCAACGCGAGCCGTCTGGTGGCCTGCGAAGTGGCGCAAGTCGTGCAGTCGAACACCATCGCGACCGGCAGCCTTGCACGCAGGTACGAACGCTGCGCGCACAACGCGGTCGGACACGTGGCAGCCGCCGCGCGCTGGCACAAACAGCAGTGATTCAGGATCGCTTTCCACGAACGTATCCAGATGCGTTTGGATATCGGCGCGGATGTGCGGTGGGATCGGCACGTTGCGCGTTAGACCGCTCTTGGGCGTGTCGATTCGGCAGCGGTCGCCCTCGCCGTCGTTCCGATGCGTCACGCCGCGTTCGACTGCGACGATTCCCGGCACGATTCCATCGCCGTTGGCGTCGATGAAGCGAATATCCTTGCGCCGAAGTTCAGTGACCTCGCCGAAGCGCAGCCCGCACCACGCAGAAATGAGAACCAGCGCGCGGAACTTCGCTTCGATCTTGTCTGCGATGACGGCTAGCTCGTCGATTTCGGGCACCACCGGCTCCCGGCTGCGTTTGACCGCGGTGGCTCCCGCGATCTTGCAGGGGTTCGACGGCAACAGTTCGTCGGCAACCGCCGTTTCGCAGATCGCGTGCAAGAGCTGGTAGGCGTGGCTTCGCATCGTCGGCCTGTCCCGCAGCGTGTTGGCGTACCAGTTCCGCACTGTGACCGATTTCAGATTCGAAACGGCGATCCAACCGAGCTTGGGCGTGATGTGTTTTTCGAGGATCGACGTGTAGTGGATGCGGCTGCGCGGCTTCAAGTCGCGCTGAGTGATCCACCGGGTTCCGTATTCGGCCAGCGTTTCGCGGCTGATTTCCACTGCCGCCGCTGCCCGCTGCGCGGGAGATACCCAACGCTCACCGAGCATTGTGGCGCGTTCGACCAGATCGCGTTCGGCAGCCAGCCAGCGTTCGGCCTTCATTTTGTCGGTGAATGTGGTCGGCGCGAAGTAACGCTTGCGATCCGGCCCGATGTACGACGCTTGATAGCGGCCTGACGTGCGTTTACGAATCCATCCCCAGCCGCGATGGTTTTTGGTGCCGCTCATTTCAGAATCGAAATCCCTTCATTTCGTTTCCCAGCCGGGCAGCGGTCTGGCCTGCTGGTTTGCTGGCTTCGGGCTATCCACGGGCTGTCCCACACTAGTTTACGCTGGTATCTGTTGGTATGAAATGGGGCACGCGCGCTAGCTCAAATGCGCTGTGCAGCAGGCGAATCCGAGCTGTTGTGGCTGGTCAGCAGTTTACCGCAATTGGGCCCATCGGCTAATTCGATCCCAGCCGGGACCACCCTTTCTGACCTGCATGACCACGGTGTGTGCACTCTATGGTTGGTTCGATTTGTCCGGTTCTTGTCCGGTTACGGTCTGGTTGACCGTTTCGATTGAGTGGAGTC
>Ga0335069_10011440_pt1 | contig 12512 bp, 7 predicted proteins | sample Lox_Sample_11_FD_206714 | JGI IMG/M metagenome (GOLD analysis project Ga0335069, IMG submission 206714) | Soil microbial communities from Loxahatchee National Wildlife Refuge, Florida, United States - Lox_Sample_1.1 | ecosystem: Environmental > Terrestrial > Soil > Wetlands | place: USA: Florida...
GCCGAGACGCCCCTCGCCCGCGAAGCGGGAGAGGGGTGGGGGAGAGGGCGGTCAGCCACCCGCCCCTCCATCACGAAGCCCTACCCCACGGCCGGTGCCACCGCCTCGCGGCCTTCCGGCCTGATCGCCAGCAGCCCGTCCCGGACGAACCGGATGTGGCCGCGCAGGCCGTAGAACAGGTCGCCGAACGCCGCCGGGACGAACGTCGCATTCACCGAGTTCTCGATGTGCTCGATCTTCTGCAGCAGCTCGTCGCGCCGCGGCAGCGTCAAGTTGGGCTTCAGCGCCTCGCGTTCGACCTCGAGCAGCGACCGGTACCAGCGGAAAAGTCGCGAGCGGATCCGCCAGCGGTAGATTCCCGGCGCCGCCTGCAACGCCGGCAGCAGCAGGATCGCGAGCGGCACCAGCACCGACAGCACGCGCGCCAGAAGGCTCGCGAACCAGAACGGGAACGTCCGATACAGGAACGTCTTGCCCGACGTGTAGTAGCGCGACGCGTCGGGGCTCAGCCGGAACTGGTGCTGCGCCGGCGACGGGAACTCGCCGCGCTTGCGGAAGACCGACGCCGTCCCGTGGACTTCCTTCGCCGCCTCCAGCAGCAGGTCGATCAGCGCCGGGTGCAGGTTCTCGCGCGCGACGAGTTCGACGGTCGGCCCGATCAGCCGCACGTCCTCGTGCGGCAGGTCGCGACCGAAGTCGATCGCGCCCTCGGGCAGCACGAGCTTGTTCAGGTACGAGATTCGTCGCGCGTAGCCCTCGGCCTGGACGACATCGAACAGGTGCACGTCGTCCTCGTGCAGCAGCGCGCGGATCGCGTCGGCCGACGTCGAGTCGCCCATCACGAAGATCGCGTCGACCTGGCCGCCGACGAGGGCCTTGCGCGGGTCGCCGCCGTCGAGCGAGGTCACGAGCGTCGTCGAGCCTCCCGGCTCGATCTCGTTCTGCTTCAGCAGCGCGAGCGCCAGCCGGTGCGCGCCGCTGCCCTCCTTGCCGACATACAGGCGCCCGCCCTTGAAGTCCGACAGCAGGCGGCGCGGCGCGCCGCGATAGAAGACGAGGATCGCCTGGTACGAGATGCTGCCGAGCGAGACCAGGTTCCCGGCGTCCGCCTGCGGAATCTCCTCGCCGCCCTGGACGAAGCCGACGTCGACGTCGACGTGGCGGTCGAGCAGGTGGCGCAGGTTGTCCGACGACCCGTCCGTCGGAAGCACTTTGAGCTTGACGCCCTCGCGCGCCAGGATCTCGCGGTACTTGTCCGCGTAGCGCTGGAATGCGCTGTCCTTGGGCCCGGTCGCGATCGTGAGCGACGTCGGCGCCGAGAAGTTCGACAGCAGGAGCAGCAGCGCGGCCGCGATGACGCCGGCGACCCCGATCACGAACATCGACGTGACGAGGCCCGGGCCGAAGATCGCGTTGAGCCGGCGGACCAGCGCCGCGAAGTGGATTCGTAGTGACGTCATGTTTCGCCAGGGGCGGATTTTCCGCGGCCGGATTTTCCGCGGGCGCGGGCTCCGCGCCGTCGTTCAGCTCACCGCGTCGAGATACGACGCGGGGCGGCGCGGCAACGCTGGCCTGCGGCGGCTCGACACTACCAGAGGCTCGCCGGGCGACCCATCCTCCATCCGGGCGTGCCCACCGGAATCCGCCGAGCGCCACGCCCGCGCCGCCCATCGGCGCCGTCGCGCCTTCCGGGGTGACGCCGCTTCAAGCGGCCTTCGCGTTGCCCGGCTCGTTGCGCCACTGCGCCAGCAGGTTGTCCCGCTTCGTTCGGGCCGCCGCCAGGTGCCGCTGCTTCACGTGCCCGAAGCCGCGGATATCCTCCGGGACGCTCGCGAGCTGCACCGCGAGCGCGTGGTTGGCGGGCGCCAGCCGCGCGAGCAGCTCGTCGACCAGCGTTTCGTAGTCGCCGATCAGCGCGCGTTCGGCGCGCCGCTCCGCGGTGTGGCCGAACGGATCGAGCGCCGTGCCGCGTACGCCGCGCAGCGACGCGATGACGCGGAAGACGGGCGCGATCCAGCCGCCGAACCGGATCTTGCGCGGCACGCCGGTGGACGGATCGACGCGCGCGAACAGCGGCGGCGCGAGGTGGAACGCGAGCTTGTAGTCGCCTTCGAACATCGTCGAGATCCGCTGCCGGAACGCCGGATCGGCATGCAGGCGCGCGACCTCGTACTCGTCCTTGTAGGCCATCAGCTTGAAGTAATAGCGCGCGACGGCCGCCGCAAGCCGTTCGGAGCCGAGCTTTTCCGATTCGACGCGGCGGACCCGCTCGACGAGGTCGGCATAGCGCCGTGCATAGCCGGCGTTCTGGTACGCGGTCAGGAACGTGACGCGCGGCGCGACGAGGTCCGCGACGCCCGAGGCCGGCCGGCGGAACGCGATGACCTGTCCCGGCGTCGCGAGCCGGCGCGTGCCGTCCGGATCGTGCGCGGCCGCGCGGCCCCATTCGTACGCGCGCAGGTTGGCGTCGACCGATACGCCGTTGAGCTCGATCGCGCGGCGCAGCGACTCGTGTCGCAGCGGGATCCAGCCCTTCTGCCAGGCGTAGCCGAGCACGAACGGATTCGTGTAGATCGCATCGCCGAGCAGCGACGTCGCCATCGCATGCGCGTCGACGAACCCGCAGGCGTCGTCGTTGCCGACGGCATCGCGTATCGCCTGCGCCATCGCGGCGGCGCCGAACTGCCAATCCGGATTGCGGACGAACGCGGCGGTCGGCGATTCGGCGGTGTTCACGACGACCCGCGTCGTGCCGCCGCGCATCTTCGAGACGGCCTCGGCGCCGGCCGTCACGACGAGGTCGCAGCCGAGGACGAGGTCGGCGCTTCCCATCGCGATCCGCGTCGCGTAGAGATCGTCCTGGTGCGTCGCCAGTTGCACGTGCGAGAAGACGGCGCCGCCCTTCTGCGCCAGTCCCGCCATGTCGAGGACCGACAGGCCGCGCCCTTCCAGGTGCGCAGCCATCCCGAGCAGCTGCCCGATCGTGACCACGCCGGTGCCGCCGACGCCGGTGACCAGCACGCCGAAGGCGCGCCCCGCGGGCAGCTCCGGCGGAACGATGGTCGGCGTCGTCGGCGGCTGCTGCGCCGCCGCCGGCGCGCTGCCGCGCCGCAGCTGGCCGCCCTCGACCGAGACGAAGCTCGGGCAGAAGCCGCGCTGGCAGGAGAAGTCCTTGTTGCAGGACGACTGGTTGATCGTTCGCTTGCGGCCGAACTCGGTCTCCAGCGGTTCGATCGACAGGCAGTTCGATTGCACGCCGCAGTCGCCGCAGCCCTCGCAGACGAGATCGTTGATCACGGTGCGTCGCGGCGGATCCGGAAAGACGATCTTGTCCTTCGTGTTCTTCTTGCGCCGGCGCCGCTTTTCCGAGGCGCAGGTCTGGTCGTAGAGGAGCACCGAGACGCCGCGGTATTCGCGCAGCTCGCGTTGCACCGCTTCCAGGTCGTCGCGGTGCCGCACCGTGACGCCCGGCGCGAAGTCGACGTCGGACGGATACTTCTGCGGCTCGTCCGTCACGACGACGATGCGGCGCACGCCTTCCGCGTGCACCTGGCGGGTGATCTGCGCGACGCTCAGCGGGCCGTCGACCGGCTGGCCGCCCGTCATCGCGACCGCGTCGTTGAAGAGGATCTTGTAGGTGATGGGCACCTTCGCCGCGACCGCCGCGCGCACCGCGAGGTAGCCGGAGTGGTAGTAGGTGCCGTCGCCGAGGTTGGCGAAGATGTGCTGCTCGTCGGTGAACGGGGCCTGGCCGATCCACGGCGCCCCTTCGCCCCCCATCTGCGTGAACGTCGAGGTGTTGCGGTCCATCCAGACCGCCATGTAATGGCAGCCGATGCCCGCCATCGCGCGCGATCCTTCCGGCACCTTCGTCGAGGTGTTGTGGGGACAGCCGGAACAGAAGTACGGCGTCCTTTCCGCGAGCGGCCGCGTCGCCGACAACGCGCGCTCCTTGGCCTCGATCGTCGCCAGCCGCGCTGCGATCCGCTCGCGGACGTCGCCGGGCAGCTCGAGCTTGCCGATCCGGTTCGCGATCGCCTTCGCGACGATCGCCGGCGAGAACTCGTAGTGCGCCGGAAGGATCCAGTTGCCCTGCGGCACCGCGTATTCGCCGCCGTCCTTCTCGTCGAACTTGCCGATCACGCGCGGGATCCGCTTGCCGCTGCCGATCCAGCCGAACAGTTCCTCCTTCAACTGGTACTCGATGACCTGGCGTTTCTCCTCGACGACGAGGACCTCCTCCAGGCCCTCGGCGAAGGCGCCGACCGATTGCGCCTCGAGCGGCCACGGCATGCCGCACTTGAAGAGGCGCACGCCGACGCGCGCGCAGGTCTCGTCGTCGAGCCCCAGGTCCGCGAGTGCCTGGCGCGTGTCCAGGTACGCCTTGCCGCTCGCGATGATGCCGAAGCGCGCGTGCGGCGAGTCCACGACCGTGGCGTTCAGCCGATTGGCGCGCGCGTACGCGAGCGCGGCGTAGAGCTTGTAGTCGAGGAGGCGAGCCTCCTGCTCCAGCGGCGAATCCGGCCAGCGGATGTTGAGGCCGCCGGGCGGCAGCGCGAAGTCCTGCGGCAGCTTCACCTCGATCCGATCCGGATCGACGATCACCGAGCTCGTCGCCTCGACGACTTCGGTCACGCACTTGAATCCGACCCAGACGCCGGCATACCGGCTCATCGCGTACGCGTGGACCCCGAGATCCAGGTATTCCTGGATCGTCGCCGGGAACAGCACCGGGATCATGCACGCCTTGAGGATGTGGTCGGACTGGTGCGGCAGCGTCGAGCTCTTCGCGCCGTGATCGTCGCCGGCGGCGACGATCACGCCGCCGTGGCGGCTCGTTCCGGCGGCATTGCCGTGCTTGAAGACGTCGCCGCAGCGGTCGACGCCGGGCCCCTTGCCGTACCACAGCGCGAAGACGCCGTCGTAACGCGCGCGCGGGTACATGTTGACCTGTTGCGAGCCCCAGACGCTGGTTGCCGCGAGGTCCTCGTTGAGTCCGGGCTGGAAATGCACGTGGCTGCGCTGCAGGTGCTTCGATGCCTTCCACGCCGTGAGGTCGACCGACCCCAGCGGCGAGCCGCGATAGCCCGTGAGGAAGCCCGCGGTGTTGAGCCCCGCGCGCTGGTCGCGCGTGCGCTGCAGCAGCATCAGGCGCAGCAGCGCCTGCGTCCCGCTCAGGAACACGCGGCCGCTCTCGACGGTCCACTTGTCCTCGAGCGTGACGCGGGAAACATCCGTCATGTCCATCGTGGTCTCGCTGCAGCCGGCACGCGTCGAGAATACTCCGCGGCCCTGGTCGTCTCAACGCGTTGCGTGCCGATGGAGCGACGTGGATCGCCGGGGCGATCCGGCGGGGCCGCCGGTCGGGGTGGTCCGGCCGCCCCATCCCGGGACCGAAGAAATGCTCGCGAAGGCGGTGCCGCGTTGCCTATACTGCACCGCAACGCGCATTCCTCCCAACGGCCACGGAGCCCGCATGAAGATCACTGCCGCCGCCTCGATCCCGATCGTCCTGCTGGCGCTCGCCTCGGCGCCCGCCCACGCCGTCAAGCCCTGCGAGGAACTGAAGTCGGAGATCGCGGCGCAACTCGACGCGAAACACGTCGTCAACTACATGCTGGACATCGTTCCCGCCGACAAGCCCGTCGAAGGCGATGGAAAGGTCGTCGGCACGTGCGACGGCGGGAAGAACAAGATCGTCTACACGCGCAAGTAGGCGGGGACGCGGCGGCGCCCGGGGTGGCGTCCCCTGCTTGACCCGCCCTCTCCCCCCGCCCCTCTCCCGCTTCGCGGGCGAGGGGAGTCCCGCCGCCGAGAATTGAGGCGACGTCCCGCCGGCTGACGTCGAAACTCCCCTCGCCCGCGACGCGGGAGAGGGGCGGGGGGAGAGGGCGCGAGCCAGCCCGTCCCCGCCCGCCTTCCCCTCAGGCTTCCGCCGCCCGCGCCGCGACGATCGCCCCGGCGCGCGCATCCGCGCGCAAGCCGTTGAAATAGACGTTCAGGATCACCGCGGCGATCGCGGTGAGCAGGATGCCGCTCTGCAGCAGCGGCTCCAGTTCCTTGGGCATCTGCTGCGTGAAGCGCTCCGCGACCAGCGGGATCATGCCGAACCCGATCGAGATGCCGACGACGAACAGGTTGCTGCGCGTCGTGCGGAAGTCGACGCCGGAAAGGATCCGGATCCCGGTCGCGGCGACCATCCCGAACATCACGAGACCGGCGCCGCCGAGGACGTATTGCGGAATCGCCTCGACGAGTTGCGCCAGCTTCGGAATCAGCCCCAGGACGATGAGGAGGGCGCCGCCGGCAACGCAGACGAATCGGCTGCGCACGCCGGTGACGCCGACGAGCCCGACGTTTTGCGAGAACGACGTGTACGGAAACGTGTTGAAGATGCCGCCGATCAGCGTGCCGACGCCGTCGACGCGCAGTCCGGCGGCGAGCGTCGGCGGATCGATGCGGCGCCCGGTCATCTCGCCGAGCGCAAGGAACATCCCGGTCGATTCGATCATCACGACGATCATCACGAGCACCATCGTGACGATCGGCACGATCTCGAAGGTGGGCGCCCCGAACTGGAACGGGGCGACGAGGCCGAACCATGGCGCCGCGGCGACCTTGGCGAAGTTCATCTTGCCCAGCGCGATGGCGAGCGCGACGCCGGCGACGAGGCCGAGCAGCACCGCGATATTGGCGACGAACCCGCGACCGAAGCGCGCGATCAGCAGGATCGCCACGAGCACGAACGCCGCGACCGCGATGTTGTCGGGCGCGGCATAGATCGGGTTCGCGACCGTCGGCGCGATCTTCAGGCCGTCCGGGATCGTCGCGCCGCCCGCGCGCGCGGCCTCGAGCCACGCCGCGTAGTCCGGTTTCACGACGGTGGCGATGACCGCCGGCCCATTCATGATCCAGCCGATGCCGACCCGCATCAGCGTGACGCCGATCACGGTGATGATCGTCCCGGTGACGACCGGCGGGAACAGCGCGAGCAGGCGGCTCACGATGGGCGCGATCAGGATCGAGACGATGCCGGCCGCGATGATCGAACCGAAGATCACCTGCGCGCCGGCCGCGCCGCCATGCGCATTGGCCATCGCGACCATCGGGCCCACGGCCGCGAACGTCACGCCCATCATCACCGGCAGCCGGATGCCGAACCACCGCGTCGCGCCGAGCGACTGGATCAGCGTCACGATGCCGCAGCAGAAGAGATCGGCGGAGATCAGCGCGGCGACCTGCTCCGGCGCCAGCTTCAGTGCCCGCCCCACGATGAGCGGCACGGCGATCGCGCCGGCGTACATCACCAGTACGTGCTGCAGCCCGAGCGCCGCGAGTCGCGGCAGCGGCAGGCGTTCGTCGACCGGATCGACGAGGTTCGATGCCATGTGGAATCCCTCCCTGGTTCTCGTTCGCTAGACTTGCACGGACACGGTGCACCGAAACATTCCTTCACGCAAGATGCATGCCGCCCCACGCCGTTGGGGCCGGGAGTCGAGAATGGCGCTGCAGGATCCGGGCTACCCGCGCGATCTCGTCGGCTACGGGCGGGTTCCGCCGTTCGCCGACTGGCCCGGCGGTGCGCGCATTGCGGTGCAGTTCGTCCTCAACTACGAGGAAGGCGGCGAGAACTGCGTGCTGCACGGCGATCGCGGCTCGGAGCAGTTCCTCTCCGAGATCGTCGGCGCGGCGTCGTTTCCGGCGCGCCATCTCTCGATGGAATCCATCTACGAGTACGGCTCGCGCGTCGGCGTCTGGCGGATCCTGCGCGAATTCGAGCGGCGCCGCCTGCCGCTGACGGTCTTCGGCGTCTCGATGGCGCTGCAGCGCCATCCGGACGTGACGCGGGCGTTCGTCGAGCTCGGCCACGAGATCACCTGCCATGGCTGGCGCTGGATCCACTACCAGGACGTCGACGAGGCCACCGAGCGCGAGCACCTCGCGACCGGCGTGCGGATCATCCGCGAGCTGACCGGAGCGGCGCCACTGGGCTGGTACACCGGGCGCGACAGCCCGAACACGCGGCGCCTCGTCGTCGACCACGGCGGTTTCCTCTACGACTCCGACTATTACGGCGACGACCTGCCGTTCTGGACCGCCGTCAGGCGCAGCGACGGCGTCGTCGTCGACCACCTGGTCGTCCCCTACACGCTCGACGCCAACGACATGCGCTTTGCGACGCCGCAAGGCTTCAATACCGGGCAGCACTTCTTCGAGTACCTGCGCGACAGTTTCGACGTCCTCTACGCCGAAGGGCTCGAGACGCCGCGGATGATGTCGATCGGGATGCACGCGCGGCTGCTCGGCCGGCCCGGCCGGCTGCGCGGCCTGCAGCGTTTCCTCGACCACGTCGAGCGCCACGACCGCGTCTGGGTCTGCCGCCGCGTCGACATCGCGCGCCACTGGCAGAATCGGCACCCGCCGGCGTCGCGAGCCTGATCCGCCCGCCGGGTCGGCTCGTGTTCGAGCCGCCCGCCCGCCCCCTGTTGCGCCGTCGCGGCGCCGGAGCCTCCACGATGACCACCCCTGCCGAAGCGGCCGCCGCCCGCCACCACCGCCTCGATGCCTGGATCGACCTGCACTTCGAGAACGAGGTCGCGTTCCTGCAGGAACTCGTCCGCGTCCCGACCGATACGCCGCCGGGGAACAATGCGCCGCACGCGGAGCGCGCGGCGACGCTGATCGAAGCCTACGGCTGGCATGTCGACCGCCATCCGGTTCCGGCCGCCGCGGTGCAGGCGGCCGGCCTGGAGTCGATCACGAACCTCGTCGTGCGTCGCCGTTACGGCGCCGGCGGGCGCGTCGTGGCGCTGAACGCGCACGGCGACGTCGTGCCGCCGGGGGAGGGCTGGACGCATCCGCCCTATGGCGCCGTGATCGAGAACGGCCATCTCTACGGCCGCGCCGCCGCGGTGAGCAAGAGCGACTTCGCGACGTACACGTTCGCGGTCCGCGCGCTGGAGGCGGTCGCGCAGCCTGCCGCCGGCACGGTCGAGCTGCACTTCACGTACGACGAGGAGTTCGGCGGCGAACTGGGCCCGGGTTGGCTGCTGTCGCACGGCCTCGTGCGCCCCGACCTGCTGATCGGGGCCGGCTTCTCCTACCAGATCGTGACGGCCCACAACGGCTGCCTGCAGATCGAGGTCACGGTGCACGGCGTGATGGCCCACGCCGCGATCCCGGCGACCGGCGTCGACGCCCTGCAGGGCGCGGTGGCGATCCTGAACGCGCTCTATGCGCAGAACGCGCGCTATCGCGAACGGCGCTCGCAGGTCCCGGGCATCGACTGCCCGTACCTGAACGTCGGCCGCATCGAGGGCGGGACCAACACGAACGTCGTGCCGGGCAAGGTCGTGTTGAAGCTCGATCGCCGGATGATTCCGGAGGAAGACCCGGAGGCGGTCGAGGCCGAGCTGCGGCGGGTGATCGCCGAGGCGGCCGCGCAGGTTCCCGGCGTGCGCGTCGAGATGCGCCGCATGCTGCTCGCCCGCGCGCTGAAGCCGCTGGCCGGCAACGCGCCGCTCGTCGCGTCGCTGCAGCGGCACGCCGCGGAGGTCTTCGGCGAATCCGTTCCGACGACCGGCACGCCGCTCTACACCGACGCCCGGCTCTACGGCGAGGCCGGGATCCCGGTGGTCCTGTACGGCGCCGGCCCGCGGACGGTCCTCGAGTCGAACGCGAAGCGGGCCGACGAGAACCTGCTGCTGGAGGATCTGCGGCGCGCGACGAAGGTCGTCGCGAGGACGCTGTCCGACCTGCTCTCGACGTAGCCGGAGTCGCGGTGTCCGCGCAGCCGCGCCCCGACGCGCGCGAGCCCGCGATGCCGCCGGCGGCGCCGGGCCGCTGGGCGCGCCTGCGCCTGGCGGCGCAGGAGCGACTGGTCCCCGGCGAGCAGCCGCGGATGCTTGCGTGGGCGGGCGTGATCGGCTTTCTCGCCGCCTGCACGACCGTGGCGTTCAGCTGGGCGATGCGTCACCTGGTCGGCCTGTTCACCGGCCACGTCGGGGCGCCGGCCGCCGCCGCGATGACGCTCGGGCCGCTCGCGCGCCTGCTGACGCCGGCCGCCGGCGGCCTGCTGGCCGGCCTCGTGCTCGTCGCGGCGGGCCGCTGGCTGGGGTCGACGCGCGGCGGCGACTACATGGAGGCGGTGACGATCGGCGAGGGGCGGATACCGGCGGCGCCGACGCTCGTGCGCAGCGCCTCGTCGCTGCTGTCGATCGGGTCCGGGGCATCCATCGGCCGCGAAGGGCCGATGGTCCAGCTCGCGGCGCTCGTCGCTTCGCTCGTGACGCGGTATGCCAACCTGCAGGCGCCGCGGCGCCGCCTGCTCGTCGCGTGCGGCGCCGCGGCCGGCATCACGTCGGCGTACAACGCACCGGTTGCCGGCGCGCTGTTCGTCGGCGAGATCGTCCTGGGTTCGATCGCGTTCGAGAGTTTCGGGCCGATCCTCGTCGCCGCCGTCGTCGCCGACCTCACGCTGCGGCATTTCCTCGCGGCGCAACCGCTGTACCGGCTGCCCGGGTTCGAGTCGCCCGGCGCGCTGCAGGCGTTGACCTACGTGCTGCTGGGGCTCGTCGCCGGCGCGCTGGCGCCGCTGTTCCTGGGCGCGCTGGACGGCGCGCGTGCGCTGTTTCGGCGCCTGCGCCTGCCGCTGCCGCTGTCGCTGGCTGCCGGCGGCCTGGTCGTCGGCGCGATCTCGATCGACATGCCGCAGGTCTGGGGCAACGGCTACAGCGTCGTCAATGCGATCCTCGCCGGCGAATGGGTCGGGCGTTCGCTGCTGCTGCTCTTCGCGCTGAAGCTGTTGGCGACGTTCGCGACCGTCGGGTCCGGCGCGATCGGCGGCGTGTTCACGCCGACGCTCTTCGTCGGCGCGGCGCTCGGCGCCGCATTCGGCCAACTGCTCGGGGCGGTCGCGCCTTCGCTCGGCGCGCAGCCGACCGAACTGGCGGCCGTCGCGATGGGCGCGTTCCTCGCCGCCACGACGCACGCGCCGTTCATGGCGGTGATCATGATCTTCGAGATGACGGGCAGCTACCCCGCGGTGCTGCCGCTCGTCCTCGCCTGCGTGCCGGCCTACGGCCTGGCCCGCGTGCTGCGGCCGGACTCGATCTATGCCGGCGAACTGCGCCGCGGCGCGGCGGCCCGCGTCGGCTTCGCGTCGCAGAAGGTCGCCGACCTGATGCGCGCCGATCCGCCCACCGTCGACCGCGACGACGACCTGGGCCGGATCGCGGCGCAGTTCGGCGCGCATCGCTTCCAGTACCTCTACGTCATCGACGCGCAGCGCCGCTACCTGGGCGCGGTCTCGCTGCACGACCTGCGCGTGCTGCTGGCGCAGCCGCAGCCGCAGCCGCGTCGCGCCGTCGACATCCTGGTGCCGGGCTTCGCCGTCCTCGGGACGTCGCAACCGCTCGACGAGTCGCTCGCCGCGTTCTCGTCGCATCGCGGCGAGCGCCTGCCCGTCGTGGACGACGCCGGCCGGCTTGCCGGCGCGCTCTGGAAGACGGACGTCATCCTGGCGCTGCACGACGGGTTGTCGCGGACGCGCTGAGCGCTCGAAATTCCCCTCTCCCCCACCCCTCTCCCGCGTCGCGGGAGAGGGGAGTTCCGCTGTCGACAATTGAAACATCGTCCCAACGGCTGACGCCGGGACTCCCCTCGCCCGCGCGAGCGGGAGAGGGGTGGGGGAGAGGGCATCACCTCGACCCGAGCCAGCCCCGCAGCCGCGCGACCCCCTCGTCCAGCAGCTCCGTCGTCGCCGCAAAGCACCATCGCAGCCAGCCTTCGCCTTCGGCACCGAAGGCGATGCCAGGCGCGAGTCCGAGGCCGGCCTCCTCGACGAGGGCCTTGGCGCACGCGAAGCTGTCCTCGGAGCGTCCGCGGATGCGCAGGAAGGCATACATCGCCCCGGGCGGGGACGCGACTTCGACGCCCGGGATCCGCTGCAGGTTGCCGACCAGCCGATCGCGCGCGGCGCGCAGCCGCGCGACGGTGGCCTGGATCGGCGCCTCGCCGGCGGCGAGCGCGGCGAGCGCCGCCCGCTGCACGAAAACCGGCGCGCACGAGGTGTTGAACTCGACGATCTTCGCGAATTCGCCGACCAGCGGCGACGGCGCGACGACCCAGCCGAGGCGCCACCCCGTCATCGTCCAGGCCTTCGAGAACGTGTTCGCGCTGACGTAGCGATCCTCCGCGCCGACCTGCCCGATGACGCTGGGCGCGTGCATCGACCCGTCGTAGACCAGCCGCTCGTAGGCGTCGTCGGCCAGCAGCCAGGTGCCGCGGCGCCGGCACGACGCGAGCAGGGCATCCCATTGCGGCTGCGCCATCGTCCACCCGGTCGGATTGCCCGGCGAATTGACGATGACCATGCGCGCACCGGCGGCCGCCTCCAGCAACCGGTCGAGGTCGAGCTCGAAGCAGCCATCGGTGCACGACAGCGGCACGCGCGTCACCTGCGCGTTCATCAGCCGCGGGATCGATGTCAGGTTCGGCCACACCGGCGTCAC
>Ga0335069_10011442_pt1 | contig 12512 bp, 15 predicted proteins | sample Lox_Sample_11_FD_206714 | JGI IMG/M metagenome (GOLD analysis project Ga0335069, IMG submission 206714) | Soil microbial communities from Loxahatchee National Wildlife Refuge, Florida, United States - Lox_Sample_1.1 | ecosystem: Environmental > Terrestrial > Soil > Wetlands | place: USA...
GCCGAAACCGTGCGTCTTGCATCCCAGGTGGGTCTTGTCGGTTGCACGATCGAGGACTCCACAGGCAACGCTGAGAAACCCCTTTTTGACTTTTCCGTCGCTGTGGAGCGCATAGCAGCGGCCGCTGAAGCAAAGCATTCCCTTCCATTTCCATTCACGCTGACCGCTCGTGCCCACAACTTTCTGTATCCAAAACCGAGCCTCGACGAGACCATTCAACGCCTTCAGGCTTTTGAAAAAGCAGGCGCTGATGTTCTCTTTGCTCCCGGCCTACCTGACCTTGAGTCGATAAGAACTGTCTGCGGTGCGATCTCGAAGCCCTTTAATTTCATGGTTGGAATCAAAGGCAAATCATTTTCAGTGGGCGCCTTGGCTGCCGCCGGAGTGCGCCGGATCAGCCTCGCGACATCACCATATCGTGCCGCCATGACAGGCTTGGTTGAAACTATGCGGCAAATAAGGGAAACGGGAAACTTCGATGTAGTCGATCGAATCTTAACAACTGCTGAACTGAACCAGTTGATGGGAATTTGATCGGGAATCCTATTCGCCGCTTTCGTTGCGCCGCAGCTTACGGCTTTCAGCCAGCAGCGACATCGAGTGCATCAGGTTTTGCAGAGTAACGATTCCGACGAGTCTCTGATCTTCGACCACCGGAATAATGCTCGAACTCCGCGCCGTGAGTTTGCGGAAAGCCGAGCCCAGGGAATCGTGCCGCAACGACACGTCGAAAATCTTGCTCATCACTGCCTGAACGTAGCCGTTGCCTTCGGACCTCAGAGCGTCCAGAATCCGCTGCCGTGAGATCACTCCCACCATATCGCTGCCCCGGACCACCGGGAAATCATCCTGCAGCGAATGCACGGCCTTCTCCAGCGCATCTTCCAGCGTGTCTGCCGGCGAAAGCGTCGCGAAATCTGTAAGCATCACTTCCTCAAGCCGGACGTTATCAAGTACCGACTGGAATACCAGCGCGCGTTCCTCCAGTTGAGCGGCTGAGAAAACGATGATACCGACCATCGTCAGCCAGCTGTCGCTGAACAGACCTGCGAGGATCAAGACCATCGCAATCGCGCTGCTGATGGAAACGGCGCGCCTCGTTGCCGAGGCAACATCCAGCGCACGCGCAAACAGAACTCGAATTAACCGTCCGCCATCCAGCGGATATGCCGGCATGAGGTTCAGCAGCGCAATGTAGAGGTTCGCCCAGAATATGCTGCGGGGCAAATTCGCCGATTGCATGAACGGCCACTTCCAAAAATCCGTATTGATGCCTGCGGAGCGAATCACCACCGCCGAAACACCGGCAAGCACCAGGTTCGATAGCGGCCCCGCCAGTGCAATCCGTACTTCGCGCTTCCACATAACAGTGCTGGGCTGCTTTTCTACCTTGGATTCGTCGTAGAGAGCGACACCCGTCAGGGGCAGCAGGATCACGGCTTTCGGAATCAGCCCGAACTTCCGCGCTGCAAGCATGTGCCCTAGCTCATGTCCACCAACACACGCCAGGATGATTCCAACCAGCGCAAGATCCCGGCTTCCGTTGGCTGATCCATGCGCCGCATAATCCGTCCAATAAACAAACACAGGCAGAATCAGAAATGTCAGGTGAATGCGGACATCTACCCCAAATAGGCGTCCAACAGAGATAGACCAGCTTCGCATAGGTCGTCGCTGCCTTTATTCTACATGCTTGGATATATTGATGGCCGCACACACAAGTACTGAGCTATGCGTGTAATCGCAGGAAAATACCGTAGTCGCCAGTTGCGCTCGCTGCGTGGGATGGATGTTCGTCCCACCTCCGACCGGCTTCGCGAAACCCTGTTCAATGTGCTAACTGCGGGAAATCCCGAAGTCCTGGCAGGTACCGTCTGGATGGATCTTTATGCCGGAACGGGCGCCGTTGGCATCGAGGCTCTGAGCCGCGGCGCCAAGGAAGTACATTTCGTCGAGAGTTCTGCTGCGGCAGCCGATGCGATTCAGCTAAACCTGCAAAGCCTCGGGATCACCCATGGTTTCCGGATCCTTCGAGAAGCCGTGCCCAAAGCGTTCTGGCATATGGAACGGCAACGTGTCACCGCTGACGTTGTGTACCTCGACCCTCCCTATCGCCTGAGCGACGCCTACGCCAATAGTCTGCGGGCACTTGCCGAATCCTCATTGATCTGGGCGATGTCGCTGGTAATTGCCGAGCACGATAGGAAATTTGATCCGTCAGGCGAATTCGGTCCGCTCCGCAGGTTTCGTCGCCTGGATCAAGGCGACGCAGCTCTTAGTTTTTATCGGTTGGCAAGCGCTTCCGATGTCCGCGTTAGTCCCGCGGCTACATAATCAATTCGTTGGTACGCCGCACGATCGGGTGCTGCATCTCCTCCAGATCATTCTTCACCATATTCAGCCCGTAGACGCAGCTTTCGAAATTTTGAGAAAGGCAGGCAAAGAGCGGAGCCACCTTCGCATATTCGAAGTGCTCGAACTTCGAAACAATGTAGTAGCTCTCTTTGCCCGCCTTCAGCCACTCGACAAAACCTTCCAGGCGCTGTCTTCGCAGCCGGAAATGATTAATGCTCTCCGGAAACATCCCTGCAAAAAATAGGGTGTAATCGCCAATATGCTTGCGCACCTGGCGCTCGCGATCGAACGAAGGGGCCGGCCCATACACGGGATCAGACTCCATCAGCATCTCCCCAACATCGGTCAGCGGACGATTCGCCGCGTCTCGAACTTTGTAAAGCTGCTCCGTATCGCAAAACTCCGCCAGCAAAGAAGATACATAAGCCACAACCTGCGGATCTCGAATTCCAATCTCTTCTGCGTAGTGACGTCCCACTAACTCCTGAAACAACTGCTGCAGCGGATGCGATTCCGGTATCATCTAGGCCCCCCTTAACTCCGCGACAGCAGCGGAGTTTCAACCGCTTGCGTGACTAAATAGCGCAACTTGCTGTTGAAGCGCAAGTGACTTTTGTTTATCGGCATGATTTGTTTCGTCGATTAGTTAGACGGAGTGGCATCGCACCTGAGTTGTGCGATTCGCTACGTAGACGCCGCATCATCGACTTCTCGCTTCAGCGCGGAATCTCCTGTAGATTGCTGGCACTCATATGCATCGGCTGCCAGATCGAACGCATCAAACGCTTGTCTTCGTACTGAATCCTGCCTTGGGAGGCAACTCATGCACCGTCAAAACATTGCGAGCGGCACAACGTGGGAGCCCATTGTCGGTTACTCTCGTGCGGTAAAGGTCGGTTCGTACGTCCACGTGTCAGGCACGACCGCGACGGGTCCAGATGGAAAGATCGTCGGCATCGGGGACGTCTATGCCCAGACAGTGCAGACGCTTAAGAACATCGAAAGCGCACTGCAAAAAGCCGGTGCCAGCATGAAAGACGTGGTGCGCACGCGTACCTATGTGATCAACATTTCCGAGTGGGAAAAAGTTGGCCGCGCACACGGCGAAGTCTTTCGCGATATCCGTCCAGCGACATCGATGGTGCAAGTCAGCGCGCTCATCTCACCCGAAATTCTGGTCGAGATCGAGGCCGACGCTTTTATCGGGTGATCTTCAACCTAGCCTCTTAGACATATTCACGAAGTGGCAAGCCAACTTCGGAGTCAGCTCTGCAGGAAACGGTTCTGTCCCGCTTTCCACGTATCCTCGTCGTCCATAAAACGCGCGATTGTCCGTTCGTAAGTTTACCGTCCGCAGGTCTACAAAGCTGCAGCCGGCATTCGCACATTGCTCCTCTGCGGCCTTCAAAAGAGCCGAGCCCATTCCGGTTTTCTGCAGTTGAGGATCAACCGAGAGTAGGCCAAGGTAAGCTCGTTGGCCGCGGAACTCCACATAAATGCAGCCCGAGAAGTTACCATTTTTATCGGCGACGAGAAACTGCCCCCTATCCATCAACGATCGCACTGATTCCGTGTCGATACGGTCCCCGTCGATGAAGAACGACTCAGCCTTGCGGAACGCGGCATTGATCAAAGCTGTGATGCCTTCGGCATCCTGAATCGCGGCCAGACGAAATTGCAAAGTGAAGTCCTCCGTTCCGAAAAAGTCAGAACTACGGCAGTCCTCAGCGAACTCGGCGGTGAAAGCTTTCTTGGGTCGAACGCTGAAGATAATCTCAGCCGAACGACCAATAACGCGCAATTTTCCTTGACAACGGCCCGGCTGCGATCATAATGCCTCAAACACACCCCCTCTTCCGAGCATGTGTCAGGAGGTTGTATGAGCGTGCTGGAACTTTGTGACCGCGAAATAGCTGCCGTAGGCCTCGACGCTACCGTCGCCGAAGCTATCAACAAGATGCTCGATCACCACGTGGGAGCGGTCGCTGTCGTCGACAGCGAATACCGCGTGGCCGGAATTTTCACCGAACGCGACGTTCTCCGCAAAATGTCGCTTACCCGCCTCGACCCGCAAACCGCTTCCGTTCGCGAACTGATGACAACACCGGTTGAAATGGCCACGCGCGACACGGGCGCCGGGGAAGCGTTGAGCACCATGCTCGAACGCCACTTCCGCCATTTGCCTGTGGCGGATAACAACGGAAAGCTTTTAGGGATTCTTTCGATTCGGAATCTGCTTGAGTGGCGCGTCGACGACCTCAGCCACGAACTCGACGCCCTGGAGCAGTACATGACGAATGACGGCCCAGGAGGCTAGCCCGGAGTTCGCGCAATGAGCAAGTCGACGAGGGTTGTCATTCCAACCCCGGAGCGAAGCGACGGGCGGAGGAATCTCACACCGTCCGCTATTTCTCCCGCTGCAGCTCGCGATAGGCCTCGCTCTTCGAAATTCCACGTTCCTTGGCCAAGCGCTTCAGCGCAGCTTTTTCATCGACCTTCTCTTCCGCCATGATCTCACCCAAACGCTGACGGACACTTACCCGGGTCGGCGTGCTTTGGGATTCAGGCTCGGCCTTGCCGATCAGCAGAGTGATTTCGCCCTTGACCGCCTCGCGTTCCTTTAAGTTCGCCAATACATCAGCAGCCCTCCCGCGCAGGAACTCCTCATGCAGCTTCGTCACTTCTCGCGCAATCACCACGTGACGCGCCTCGCCCAGAACCTCGACGATGTCTTCCATAGTTTCGACAATGCGATGCGGAGCCTCATAAAAGACTTGCGTGCGCGGTGAATTCCGAATGGCCTCGAAGTCGGCCCGGCGCTCCCCGCGCTTTGCCGGCAGAAATCCGCTGAATCGAAATGAGTCCGTTGCCAACCCGCTTGCGACCAGCGCCGACAGGAACGCGGACGCCCCCGGCACCGGTACCACAGGTAAGTGATGCCGAATCGCCAGCGTGATCAGTCGATATCCCGGGTCTGAGATCCCGGGCATTCCCGCATCCGTGACGAGCGCCACGCTCGCCCCCTCCTGCATTTCCTTGACGAGTTCCGCCGACTTCGTCATCTCGTTATGTTCGTGATAACTGGTTGTCCGGGTCGCGATCGCGTAATGATTGAGCAGTTTCTGGGTCTGCCGCGTATCTTCACAGGCGATCACGTCGACTTCCTTCAATACACGCAACGCCCGCAGCGTAATGTCCTCCAGGTTCCCGATAGGCGTGCCCACGAGATAAAGGGCAGAAGACCTCGCAGCACCGGTTCTCTCGGATTTTCGAGCGGATCCCGAGTCGGGCTCTTCGTCGCGCATGGCCGGAGTCTATCACCGCCCCTGATGAATCGAGGCTAATGAGGGAGATAGAAACTCGGGCTCGTGTGTCACAGTGGTCGACAAAAACTTCTCCTTTGAGGTCAAATCTCTTACGAGTGGACTATGGTCGAGAGCAAAACAACAAGACCCGCATGGAGCGTTGCTCCCTACTTCGTCGTCGAGGACGTTGTCGCAACCGCAAACTTCTATCGCGACAAACTCGGATTCTCGTACGAGCGGTTGTGGGGAGAGCCGCCCTGCTTCTGCATGGTTCGGCGAGGAGGCACGACTATCATGTTGAAGCAGGTGAGCAGTCCGGGGTTCATGCGTCCCAATCGGACTCCCGATCCGGAAGACTTCACGTGGGATGCCTATTTCTGGATCGACGATGCTGATGCTCTCTTAGCGGAATACCAGGCCAAAGGCGTCAAAATCGTTCGCCCGATCTGCGATCAGGAATATCTCATGCGTGAATTCGACATTGAAGACTGCAACGGCTTCCGCCTCTGCTTCGGCCATGATATTTCTCGCTAGCCTCCGGCGTTCACCAAGGTTGGCTGGCCGGCCATCGCTCGAGAGGTATGCCGACGTGGAAACGCCTCGTCTGACTGCAAAAAAGTGAATAGGAAACCATCCTGCTGCTAGAATTTCGTCAGTGGCGATTGTCGGCTCCAAATCGAGGACGTCCCGGCGCTATCGCATGTTTCGACCGCCGCACGTTTTGAGTGACGCCCTTCGTGACTTCCTGACCACTCAGCCCGGCCGCGACCTTCGTACCGTCCTGACTCTTCTCCCTGCCCAGTGGAATGCTTATGTAATGGGAGGGTTGCTCCGCGACCTGTTGTTGGAGCGCACTCTTCATATCAGAGCTAAGCCTTCCGACATCGATGTCGTTATCTTTGGGGCGGAATCCATAGAGGATGTTCGCAGCAAGTTGGGTTCGGCCATCCTTGCCACGAATTCCTTTGGTGGAGTGAAGTGCCGCCTTCGCTCGAGTGGATTGGTTTTTGACTTGTGGCGCGCGGAAGACCATACGAACATGGCGAGCGCCCGTAGGCCGCTCACGATCGAGCAACTGCTGCAACACAATCTCCTGGACATCGATGCGATTCTCTGGGATCCAAAGACTGACCGCTTGCACGATGGCGGGTGCCTGAAGGCAATCATCGCTGAGCGTATCGGGCTTCAGGGACAAGAAGGCATATCTCAAACAGTAGTGGCCGCACAGATCGTTCACGTACTGACCGTCGCCTACAAGACCAACTTCCCGCTCACCGACGATCTACGCGGGTTCATCGTTGCCGCATCCCAGCGTTGTCCTGCCCACGATATCGAGGATATCCTTGACCGCAAGATTCCTCATGCCGCAGCCCAGCTAAAGGCGTTCTGGCAGGATATTCTGCAAGGGGGTGCTCAACAATGTCCGACTCCGGCGAGGCAGCCCATCCCGCAACCAGTACGAGCGAAGAGAAGTTCCTCTTCGCCGAATATCAGGCACTGATCAGCCTCGACGGCTCGCGGAACGATCGTCTCGACCGCTTTCTCACTATTTTCATGACATTGGCGGCGGCGCCTTGGGCTCTCTGGGCTCTGGTGCTCAAAGACCATCCCGGAACGCCCTCTGTCTCCGGTATTCCGTTCCCAGTAGCCGCCGGTTTCTTCCTGATCGGAATTCTCGGCGCACTGGTTGTCATGATGTTTGTGCAGATGCGCTTCACCATCATTCTTTACACGAGAGCTCTGAACTCGATTCGTGGCCACTTTCTCGCTCCGCACACCCTATCTTTTCGCCTGCCGTCCGACCCTACCAAGCCTCCGTACCATGAAAAGGGCAACTACATCCAGTTCGCCGTGTTGGGTATGGGTCTGGTGAATTCCGGCTATATCAGTCTCGGACTATTCAATCTGATTGCTTGGCCACAGAAGCCCATCGCGCATATCGGCGTGTTTACTCTGCTCGGGCTCGTTCTTTGGTTTCTGCATATGCGGTACTACTCGAGTCAGGCGAAGCGGCGGGAACGGCATAGCCATGGCTCTCGTGAACTGCGCTGGGCCAAGTAGCCGTCGCTGTCTGAATATTGCAAAATCAGTCTTACGGACGCCTCGTTCCGCTCCTGCGGAAGTATTCCGCTGAATCGGGACGAAGAAGGATCCATGTGATCCCCGCAAAGATCAGAGCATGAACAACCAAGCCGTGGAACGGAGGGATCGCCGTGATGGCTACGTGAAAGGCGATCCAGGCCAAGGCGAGCCAGCGCGCCCAGTTTCGCCCCTTCAGCATAAGAATGCCTGCTGCCAGACCGGTCAGCTCCACGGATTCGACCAGGAATGTGTCCCAATGCGGATGCAGCAGCTCCGTTAAGTGAAAGAGAAACATCGCAGCGCCGGCTGCAATGAAGAGCCATGCCACCCCGGTTACGGCAATCGGACGCTGACTCAAGCTCAACTCACCTCGTTCCGATTCAGCATTATCCATCATCAGGATTTTTCGCGGACGAGCGAAGAATCTTCTTGACATATTATACTGTATATCATACAGTGTTTGCCATACACTATATGGCAAACAGCACAGCCAGTGTGGAGGTCTTCGAGAACCTGAGGCTCGAGCTCCGGCGCGGATGCTTGACCTTGGCTGTCCTGACCCAACTCCGCACAGAGCGTTACGGCTACACCCTTCGAAAGGCATTGGCTGATGAAGGTCTTGAGATCGATGAAGGCACGCTGTATCCGCTTCTGCGACGACTCGAAAGTCAGGGACTGCTTGTCAGCCAATGGCGTGAAGAAGAGAAGCGCAACAAGCGCTTTTACAAGCTATCGCCTGCAGGCAAGGAAACACTGAAGCAATTGTTAGCCGAATGGGAACGCATCAACACATCACTGACCAGGATTCTGCAAGAGGTATAACGCAATGAGCACACCGAAAAATCCATCGGAAATTATTGACCGCTATTTGCAGGCCGTTCGCTTCTGGCTGCCGAAGACGCAGCGCCAGGAAGATGTGCTCGCAGAATTGGGTGACGATCTGCGCTCGCAGATGGAAGAAAAGGAAACGGAACTCGCGAGGCCTCTCACCAAGGAAGAAGTTTCTGAGATTCTGAAGCGCTGCGGCATGCCGATGATCGTCGCCGGCCGGCTCGCGCCCAAGCGCTACCTGATCGGGCCATCCCTGTTTCCGATCTATGCTTTCGTGCTGAAGATGGTTCTGTTGTGGATCATCGTGCCTGTCTTCATTTTCATCATCGGTCCAGCCACCTTGGCTACGCACAGCCGCGATGTAGGAACAGCGATTGCCATGACGCTGGGAAATTTGTGGTCGGCTCTGTTCATTGCCGCAGGCACCATCACTCTAGTGTTTGCTGTCCTGGAACGCTCGGCGGCAATGACAAAGGCGGAATGCAAATGGGATCCGTACAAGCTGCCGCCGGTGCGCAAGAACGAGCGCAAGATCTCCGCCGTGCAAACGGTCTGTGAGTTGACGTTCAACTTCTTCGCGCTGATCTGGCTGCTTTTGCTGCCGCAGAATCCGTATCTCATTTTCGGGCCGGCAGCCGGATACCTGAAACCAGGACCGATCTGGCATACGTTCTACATTCCCATTGTCGCGGTCGCAGCGTATGCGATCTTGCGTTGCATGATCGCGCTGGCTCAGCCGCAATGGACATGGTTCCCCGCGCTAGGAAGCTTGCTGCAGAACGCTTTCACTCTGATCATCCTAAAGTTCATGCTGGCTGCCGTCAGCCATTCTTCCGGCACCGCATGGCATCCATTTGTTGTGATCGATCAAGCCGCGACGTCCGCGCAATCGCTAAAAGTGTCGGCGATCGTAAACGCATCGATTCTGCTGGGCATGGCCGGCACATGGATCGGCCTGTGTATCGCTGTTCCCATACAGACCTGGCAGTTTATGCGCCGTCTCCGAAACGGCGCCCCCGGCAAAGAGCAGCCCGCAGCTCTCCACGTGCTATAAGCGCCATTGCGGTAAGATCAAAAGTTATGACTACATCAGCAGCCGAGCCCGAGACGGGCGTAAGCCCCGCTCCGGAGTCGCGTCCCTCGAACTTTCTGCGGGAGAGAATTGCCGAAGACCTTAAGACAAGTAAATACAACGGACGTGTGCAAACGCGCTTCCCTCCTGAGCCGAACGGCTACTTGCACATCGGTCATGCGAAAGCCATCTGCATTGACTTTGGGCTGGCTGACGAGTTCGGCGGGCACACCAACCTGCGTTTCGACGATACGAATCCTGAGAAGGAAGACGTTGAGTACGTCGATTCGATCATGGAAGACGTAAAGTGGCTTGGCTTCCGCTGGGATGGCCTCTTCTACGCATCAGACTACTTCGATCAGCTTTATGAGTGGGCGATCAAGCTGATCAAAGATGGCAAGGCTTACGTCGACGATCTCACAGCAGAAGAGATCCGAAAGCATCGCGGCACACTCACAGAGCCAGGCAAGGACAGCCCATACCGAAATCGTTCGGTTGATGAAAATCTGAATCTGTTTGAGCGGATGCGTGCTGGCGAGTTTCCTGACGGCTCGCGCGTGCTGCGCGCGAAGATTGACATGTCGTCACCGAACCTCAACATGCGTGATCCCGTCATGTATCGCATTCTTCATGCCGAACATCACCGTACGGGCAACAAGTGGCCCATCTATCCGATGTACGACTTCGCGCACGGCCAGTCGGACTCCATCGAGAATGTGACGCATTCCATGTGCTCGCTGGAGTTCGCAGATCATCAGCCGATCTATCGCTGGTTCATCGAGCAATTGGGAATCTTTCCGTCGCAGCAGATCGAGTTCGATCGTCTCAGTCTGACCTACACGTTGATGTCGAAACGAAAGCTGCGTCAGTTGGTCGAGCAGGGCACAGTGCGCGGGTGGGACGATCCGCGCATGCCAACGCTTTCAGGATTGCGCCGCCGCGGTTACACGCCGGAAGCGATTCGGAATTTCGTTGCGGCAGTTGGCGTCTCGCGCACGAATGGAATCGTTGATCTCGCCATGCTCGAGCATTTTGTGCGCGAGGACCTGAACAAGCGAGCGATGCGCGTGATGGCTGTGCTGCGTCCGTTGAAGGTCGTGATAGACAACTATCCTGAAGATCAGGTCGAGGAGATGGACGCGACCAACAATCCGGAAGACGAGAGTGCGGGCACGCGAAAGGTTCCTTTCTCGCGCGAGCTTTACATTGAGCAGGACGACTTCCGCGAAGTGCCTCCACCAAAATATTTTCGCTTGTCGCCAGGCAAAGAGGTGCGGCTGCGGTATGGGTACTTCATCACTGCGAAGAGCGTGGTGAAGAATGCTGCCGGAGAAGTCATCGAGGTGCATTGCACGTACGATCCGGCGACCCGCGGTGGCAACGCGCCTGATGGACGCAAGGTGAAGTCGACGATCCATTGGGTATCGGCGAAGCATGCTGTTGATAGTGAAGTGCGCATGTACGAGACGCTGTTCACGAAAGCGAACCTCGCTGACGTGGAAGAGGGCAAGGACGTGCTCGACTATCTGAACCCAAACTCACTGGAAGTGATCTCGCGCGCCAAACTGGAGCCATCGTTGGCGAGTGCTGCCGCCGGTAGCCGCTACCAGTTCGAACGCCTTGGCTACTTCTGCGCCGACCCTGATTCCAAGCCAGGGACACCTGTTTTCAACCGTACCGTAGCGTTGAAAGACACTTGGGCCAAGGTGGAGAAGAAGCAGGCCGGCAAAGGCTAAATCGCAGAAATAAAGCACTTAGAAGAGTTTTCCACAGTGTTCCTGCAGGAACACTTTTATGACAAATTTGTACATACAATAAAGTACTTCATGGTGCAAGTTATTATTAATCAATGACTTACGAGCCATGAAATTGTGGGCTCGTGGGCGGGGTTACCACGTTTCGCGGCTACTCGGGCGATAAGGAAATCATGAAATCGCTATGCGTGAAATGCTTGAAACGCTATGAATCGTTCGCCAGGCAGCAGGTTTTTCGTGGTGACGTCTTTGTAGCCAGCTTCGCGTAGCTGGTGGATCAATTCGTCTTCAGCTGGGAGCCTGCCAGTGCCGGACGTGGCTGCGCCCCAAAGGTTCAGTGCTTCTGCGCCAAGGCTGCCGCCCTGGCAGCAAGTCGTTAAAAGGAGCAAGCCGCCGGGTTTGAGAAATTTGCCGATGTGGTGGAGCAGCTTTACCCGTTCGTCAACGGGGAAATAGTAGATGTTGTTGTAAAGAGTCGCGATGTCGAACGGGTCGACCGGCATCTTTTTACGAATGTCGACAGCCTCGATCTTCACACGGTTATCAAGTTTCCAGCTTTGAAGATTCGCTCGCGCCATCTCTGCGACCGCGGGCTGAAGTTCCAACCCGACTGCGCTGAGGGACGGATTTCTCTCGGCTGCGTAGCGCAGGTAAATTCCGGATCCGCAGCCGATCTCGAGCAGGCGCACGGCGCCGTTCCCTGGAAACGCGCTTTGAATAATTTCTGCCTGGAAGGGCTCGAGAATTCGAGAGGAGCGCGCAATCAGTTCCCCATTCTGGTCATCGAGTGTCCACAGATCGCCAGCACGAAGTTTGGAGATTGTCCCTGTGATCAGCTTATGATGCAGCTCGACTACCTCCTGGGCCATGGCGAGCACGGGATCATTCTTCGGCTGCGCGAGCTTTCTGGCCAGACCGCGAAGCGAGTACCCCTGCACTCCCAAGCTGAGCAGCCTCAAGCGAACACCGAACTGGAGCCATGCCTCGAGCGTCTCTCGGCCACGGTCATTGGCAGCGTAGAACTCGGCCAGCGAATCCAGAGTAGCTGGTCCTGAGGCGAGCCGGCTGAGAAGCCCGGCCTCTCCAGCCGCGGCAAGGTACGTGAGCTTGTAA